>VFQP010004756.1_pt1 | contig 12369 bp, 17 predicted proteins | sample 3512351 | NCBI WGS metagenome assembly VFQP01 (sample SAMN10412372, study PRJNA504923) | tailings metagenome | isolation source: Relicate 1 Philex TSF1 revegetated site | place: Philippines: Tuba, Benguet | collected 2017-08-29 | reverse complement strand
GTGGCCATTGGTGCGTGCGTGTGTCGTGCTCGCGGTGATGGCGCGGCGTTGTGTGCTCTGCTCTCCGATCGATCGGCACGCATGGTGTGCTCCGGGCACAGCGCAGACCCTCGTACGGGAAGGCGAAGAACAGTGCACGCGGGCCTGCAAGAGTCGAGACGGTCGTCACTTGAAGCATCGCTGGTGACCCGCCCGCGCAGCGACTGGGCTTGGCCGCGCAGCGACTGGGCTGTGCAGGGCCATCACGACTCCTGAGCAGCGGGAAAGAAGCCTTGCCTCAGCATGTCGACCAAGTACCAGAAGCCCCTCACCATCCCGGAGGGCTTCCCAGCTCTGCTCAAGGGCTTCACGCGCGAGATTCTGAGAGCGCAGGTGCGACCAAGGAGCGAAAACTCCAGAGGATCCCTCAAGGGGAACTCCGTCGCCGTGCTCGCACCTTGTTCTCTCACCGTGGTTCGTTCGCGCACCTCACCTTTCGCTGCCGTGCAGCCGGACAACATCTACGAGTTCGGGGCGCGGTACTTTGCCGACCTGCTCGAGCAGAGCCGGGGCGCCGAGCAGAGCCACGCGGCAGAGGATAATGAGGCGGCGCAGCAGAGCGCCGGGACCACCGGCGACGCCACGGGCCTGGCGCGAGTGCGCGAGACCGCCCAGGCGCTCGACCTCGCGACGCTCAGCGCAGCGGAGCTGGAGCCCATCATCCTGAGTGAGTGATAGAGCTGTGTGCCATCACCAGCTTTGGTGCCAGGGTCCAGCCGTGCGCTGCGGGCGCATCATGCGACGCGCCATCAGGCCGCATGTCGTCCACGTCTGGCAGTCCTGCGGCAGCGTGAGGGCCCAGTGCGCTGCTTCAGGCTGCCTGCGCCCGCCTGCTGCCACCCTGCCGCGCGCAGGCCTGTTCATCGAGGCGGACGCCGACGGCAGCGGCTACCTGGATCGCTTCGAGCTGTCCAACGTGCTCAGAGCCAGCAACCTCAACCTCACAGACAGGCAGGTGCGGCAGGTGCTGGCCGAGGCCGACGAGAACGACGACAACGTCATCCAGTACCGCGAGTTCCTGCCCCTCATGGTCGACATGCTCCAGAGCATCAAGGTGGGCGTGCGGATGAGTAAGGAAGGGCAGCAGCGGCAGAACCGCCATGACGCGCCGCACCTGAAACCCAGCCCAGGAAGAGCGGCCTTGGTGGCAAGCGCAGCAGCGCAACCCGACTGCCCCGCCCTCCCTCGCTCGCTTCCCTCATCCCTGCACAGGCCAAGGAGCAGGCCCAGGCCATGATGGAGCAGGTGGACGCCACGGTCCGCGGCGAGGTGGAGAACATGCTGCTGCACGGCATGCCCAAGTCAGAGCTCGAGGCGCTCATGCTGCGCGTCTTCCGCAAGGCCGACGTGGACCACAGCGGGCAGCTCAGCAGGCAGGAGTTCAAGAACGCGCTCAAGGCCGCTGAGCTCGGCCTCACGCGCCGCGACATCAACCACATCCTCTCACAGGTGTGTGTGTGAGGGGGGGGAGGGGGTCGCCCACGGCAGCAAGCAGAAGGTGCCACGGCAATCACCACTCTGACGCGGCCACGTCCCAAGCCCCACCGCTGGCCGCACGCACTTGCCATGGTCCCTGGCGCAGGTGGACCTGGACAAGAACGGCCTGGTGTCGTACCACGAGTTCATCCCCGTCTGCTTCCAGATCCTGGTGGAGCGCTTCAAGGACGAGATTGTCGTCAACGACATCCTCAGCAACAAGGACGGCCTGCAGGGCCTGCTCCTCCAGAGCTTCCAGGTGGGGGCGCAGCGCGAGAGCAGCGAACGGGCCCCCTCCTCAGGCCTGCCCAGCCTGGCCCAGCCCTCATGACCCTGCCTCTTGCACCTTGCACACCCACCACCACGCACGCAGGCGGCGGACGAGCAGGGCACGGGCCACCTTCCCCCCAGCAAGGTCAAGTCCATCCTCAAGGAGCTCTCGTTCAAGTCGCTGGGCCTCAGCACGCTGCAGCTCGTCACGCTCATGAGCCACGCGCCCACCACGCCCGACGGCATGGTGCAGTACGTGCAGTTTGTGCCCGTGGCGGCCAGCATCGTGCTCAGCATGTACGACGTGGACGGCATGAAGCTCAGGCTGCAGGCCATCAAGGAGGTGGCCGACGCCGGCGGCGTGGCCAGCCTCAGCGAGCTCGACCTGCTGGCGCTGCGCGGCGTGCTGGAGCAGGCCTTCCAGAAAGTGGACGCCGACGAGACGGGGCAGCTCACGCAGCCGCAGGTGCGGCGCGAGAGCGCTCGTGCAGGTTGGGGGGTGGGAGGCGTCGCCTCGTGTGCACGAATGCTCATCCAGGACTCTTGTGCTGCGCGTTCGTGTGCTGCTGCGCGCAGGTCATGCAAGTGCTCACAGACCTGGGCACCTTGACGCCCGACTCGGTCAAGCTGTCGGACGCACACATGCGCGCCATGTTTGCCGCCATCGACACGGACGAGTCCGGGACCGTGGACTGGTGAGCCGGTGGAGGAGGACGCCATGGTGGCACATGATGGAAAGGGGGACAGCGCTCACACGCTCCCACCACTCGTGCTCATCACGCGTGCGCCTGGGTGTGATGTGCCCGTCTGCAGGAACGAGCTGGTCAACTTCATCTGCGACGCCATCGAGCACTTGGAGCGCGAGCAGTACATTTCAAGGGTCTACGCCGGCCGGCAGGTGGAGGAGCCGCAGCAGCAGCAGCAGGAGGAGGAAGAGCCCCCGCCGCCCGAGCAGGAGCCAGACGAATGATGTGATGATGCGTGCTGCGCCTCCAATGTCTGCACGCTCTGCAACGTGTCTCCTGGACTGGAAGGAGCGAGCTGTCCCGCGCATCTGTCGATTCAAACGGCTCCGAGTCCAGGAGGCGGCGCCCTCGAGCATCTCGCCACGCCATTCGCTGCTCCTCGCGCGCGCGCACTCCCTTCACGCGAGCTCGGGCGAACTGCGTGCGTCTCGGCCCGCTTACTGCGCGCGCACCTCGTCGATCCCTGGATTCCCGCGCAAAGCGATGGAGGTCCTTCGCCAGGCCCAGCGCCACGCGGCTCAGCACTTGGCCAGGCCAGCAGTCAGCCACCAGGGCAAGGTCTTCACGTAGGTAGCCAGGCTGCAGCCTTGCGGTCCTGGCCAATGGGTGGTACATGGGGCAGGTAGCGCCGATCACCACGAGCGGGCGAGCGCGCCTCCCGAGGTGCGGCGCTGGGGATGGGCAGCAGCGCTTCTGACGCCGCCTCTGCGAGCGCTGCCGCAGGTACGAGTCCCTGATCACCTCAGCAGAGGCCATCAGCAGGCAGCTGGCGGCGCGGGCAGGTGCCGCCGACCGCCGCGCCGGCGCAAAGCCCCCTCGCATCGGGCTCTACGCAGCGCCTGGGCCCGAGTACGTGGCCGGTGCGTGCGCAGCGGCTGCCCACACACGCACCATCTGCTCCTCTCCGCGTGACAATCGCGTGTCACCGCCACCCTCAGCGCGCTTGAAGCGCATTCCATGCACATCGCGGCCACGACGCAATGGCGGCGTTCTCGACGCTCCGCGGCACGCGCAGGCACGCTGGGCATTTGGCAGGCGGGCGGCATTGCCGTGCCGCTGGCCACCTCGCACCCGCCGCCCGAGCTCGACTACGTGCTGCAGGACGCCGGGCTCAGCGCGGTGAGCGGTAGCCGCTGGCTTTCGACCTTGCGGCCTCACTGCTGCTGCTTCTGGCGCAAGGCTGAGAGAGGGCGACAGCAGTGCAGCCCTGGCTGCCCTCGAACTGTAGGACACGCGTTGTGGGCTCACCACGCGCAGGTGCTGAGCCCGCAGGACGCTGGCGTGCTCAGCAAGCTAGGGGCCGTCACCGCGCCCAGAGGCGTGCCACTCCTGGAGCTGGACCCTCCCCAGGCCTCCACCACCGCCGCCGTCAGCAGCAGTGGGGCAAACGGTGCGCGGCGCCTTTCCCCCAGCGCGCGCGCAAGGAGAGGCGAGGGTGCAGCCGCGAGTGCAATGGTGTGGAACGGCGAACGGTGCGGAGCGCCGGGCATTGCACGCTTTTCAGGGGGCGTCGCCGGCACGTCCAACGTAGCGGCGGCGGCGGGGTGGGGTCCGGGCGCCGAGCAAGGCGCGCTCATCATCTACACGTCCGGGACCACGGGCCGGCCCAAGGGCGCGCTGCACACGCACAGGTGCGTCGCTTTTGGGGGGGTGGGGGGGAGCAGGCGACGGAGGCTCTGCTCACAACGCACGAAGCGGCAGACTGCACCAGCAGGGCGGGCGGCGCATGAAGCTGCGCTGAAGCACAGTGTGGCGGTCTAGCAGAGTGAGGCACCGCACCCGTGCCGCGTGCGCAGAAATGCGGTTCGTGATATGATCATCTGCTTGCTACGGATGGCTCCACCAGATGTAAAGCTCAACACACCTTGGGGCTTGGGGCACCCTGGTGCCCTCAAGGCCCTCCGCCCCCTGAAGAACCGCCTGGGACGCGCATACGGCACGCGTGCGCGCCGCGCCGCGCCGTCCCGCGCGCAGGAGCCTGGCGTCCCAGGTGCAGGGCCTGGTGAGCGCGTGGCAGTGGAGCGGCGCCGACGTCATCACGCACCCGCTGCCGCTGCACCACATCCACGGCATCGTCAACGCGCTCTACTGCCCCCTAAGCGTGGGAGCGCACGTGAGGCCTCGGTCGGCGGGCGGGTGGGTGGGGCGCCGCGCCACGCCTGTGCTGGGCCGCCTCGCGCCACCACGACCGCGCCAGGGCCACGGCGCTTGCTCGGCCGACGCTGCACCTTTTCTCGCGCGCAGGTGGACTTCCTGACCAAGTTCTCGCCCACCGCCATCTGGAACCGCATCCTGGTGCGGCCGGTGTGGGGTGGCGCTTCTGCGCCAACCTGCTTGTTTGTCTCTCCGAAGGCGAGTCAAGTGATGAGGTGCACGGGTTGCGTGCGCTGCGGCCGACCGCAGGAGGGCCGCCTCACCGTCTTCATGGGCGTGCCCACCATGTACAACCTGCTACTGGCCGCCTACGACAACATGAAGCCAGAGCAGCAGGTGAGGGACGGCAAGGCCGCAGGCTCGTCGGTACGCGCGCGGCCAGCAGGCGTGCGTGGTCTGCGGGCGTCGACGCCACCCTTTGTTGCGGGCTGAGGGCAGCGGCAAGGGGAGTGTGGAGGTGGGGGGTGTCCAGGGCGCCGCACCGAGCGTGGCCCCCCCCCCCGCGCCGCAGGCCAAGGCGGCGGCGGCGGCGGCGCGCCTGCGGCTGACGGTGAGCGGGTCGAGCGCCTGCCCCGTGCCCATCATGGAGCGCTGGAAGCAAATCACCGGCAGCTACCTGCTCGAGAGGTGCGGCCTGGCAGGCGTGTGCGCGTGCCCTCGTCGCGGTGTCTCGGGGCCGTCAGCGCCGAGGAGGGCGCCCAACGAGCAACAGAGCCGCGCTGCCTGGGCGGTCGTGTCGTCGTCCGGGGACGCCTGCTCCTTTGCTGCGCGCTCACCTCTCACCTCTCACCTCTCCTTTTGCGTGCGTGCTGTGCGTGCCGCGCAGGTACGGCATGACTGAGGTGGGCATGGCGCTGTCCAACCTCTACGTGCCCGCCAGCGCGCGGCGGCCCGGCTGCGTGGGCGTGCCCCTGCCCAACGTGGAGGCGGCCATCGCCGAGGACGGTGCGGGCCTGACTGGCGATCAGCTTCCTCTCTGCTGTGGGCCGCTTGCACGATGGCTTTTGCTAGTGTGGCTGCCTGGCACTGGTTGCTGATATGGGGCCACACTGCACTTGCACACAGACTGTGCATGTGTGCCCAGGCAGGCTCTGGGTGCCTGCGTGCAGGGCAGCTGCTGCTGCGCGGGCCCAACCTCTTTTCCGAGTACTGGGGCCGCCCCGAGGCGACGCAGGAGGCGTTTGACGACCAGGGCTTTTTCAAGACGGGCGACACGGCCAGCGTGCACACCGACCCAGAGACGGGTGTGGCAGGGGGCGAGAGGAGAAACGCAACATGGCGGCTTGCAAAGGGTGGTCCTGTTGGTTGCACGTGGCAGAGGAGGTGCAGTGCGGAGGAGGCGTGTACTGCGCTTGTTGCTGCCGCCCAGCAGGGCTGGAGCTCTACACCATCATGGGGCGCACCAGCGTGGACATCATCAAGAGCGTCGGGTACAAGATCTCGGCGCTGCAGGTGAGCGGCCCACATCCTTTCCGTGCTGAGGATGGGAATCTGCTGCACCTCCTCGCACACGTGGCGCCACTCGGGTGTGGGCAAGCGCAGGTGGAGAACGTGCTGCTGGAGCACCCCAGCCTCCAGGAGGTGGCGGTGCTGGGCATCGAGGACGATGTGAGGCCCGCCGCGCGGTGTGGGGTCGTCGTCGCGCTGCCCTGGCGCGCTCAGTTGGGCAGCGCTAGCAAGCACGCTGGCATGCGTCTGTGTGCGCGCTAATCCATCACAGGTGTACGGCGAGATGGTGACGGCGCTGGTGGTACTCAAGCAGCCGGGCGGGGAGGAGGAGGGCGGCGGCGCCGGCGGCAAGGCCCCAGCGCTGAGCCCGGACGACGCGGTGGCGGCGCTGCGGGAGCACTGCGCCGCCCACCTGCCGCCGTACAAGGCGCCGCGCAAGTGAGGCGTCTCGTTGGGCGCACCGCGCTCGCCACCGGCGGCACGGCTCATGCAGCACTGACGTGTTGCGTCGTCTGCTAATGCACGTGCGTCTTCCTTGCCCATGCCCCCGTACTCGTAGGTACCTGGTGATTGACGCCCTGCCGCGCAACGCCATGGGCAAGGTGAACAAGAAGCAGCTCAAGCAGCAGTTCCTGCCCCAGCTGGTCGGAGCCAAGGCCTGAAAGCCTCACCGCAACCCGACGAAATGCTCTAGCTTTAGCTTCTGCACTGCGCTTAGCGCTGCACTTGGGAGCTTGCCGCAGTGCGTGTCTTGCAAGGGAGGAGAGAGAGAGACAAGGACCCTTGGTCGCAGCAAGGTTGGTGGCGTTCGATCCTGGAGCAGCAGCCGCAGCGTCACAGCCGCCTCTGCGTGGCGCCCACCACGGGCGCAAACACCTGCTCCCACACCAGCTGCGCCATGTAGGCGTAGCCCTCGGCCTGCGCGCAGGATCGGCCGCGTGCAAGGCACTGCGGCGTTGCTGCGCTGCCCCGGCACGCCAACCACACATGCTGTGCTGCTCGGCAGGGCCGGGGGCTCACCGTCAGGTGCAGGGCGTCGCTGTAGAGGGAGGTGCCGCTGCCCGACTTGGGCTTGGTCTCGCGCGTGATGTGCTTGTCCAGGTCCACCAGAGAGAGCTTGCCGGGCTGCGCGGAAGGGGGGGCGGGGCAACGTGCACCGGACTGCCGCTGGCGGCGCTCGCTCGCGGTGCCGACCCCTTGCTGTGACAACAGCGTCCGCTGTGCGCTGAAAGAGGCGCACCTCGCCGTAGCTCGAGGCGTGGTCGCGGATGAGGATGTTGAGGCCGTCGCGTATCTCCTCGTGGCCGGCCAGCGCCGGGCTGCTGGTGTTGTACTGGTAAATGGTCATGGCCACCACGTGGGCGCCCGACTTGGCGCAGTCCTGCGCGCAGCTTTGAGCCCGTGCGGCGCGCTCGCCTCGGCGCAAGTGGGGGACGCACGCGCGAGGGGCGTGCAGCCTGCAGCAACGCCGCGCACCCGGTAGATGCGCAGGAGCCCAGAGAAGATGTCGTCCGCCTTCCTGCCAAAGTTGATGTCGTTGAGGCCGCCCTCCACGATGATCTGCGGCGTGAGCGGACGCGCGGACGCAGCACAGCACGTGGCAGCGCTGCTGGCGCGCCCGGCTGGTGCGCGTGATTCGAGCGCCACAGTCCCATCCTCACGTGGGTGTATGCTTGGCCAGCTGCTTCAGCCGCCCCCAGGATCATCATGGCCCTCTCGACCATGGAGGGAACGACGACCTCGCCGGAGACGCCTTCTTCGACCACCTGCGAGCGCGAGGTCGGTGTGCAGGCCGCCCAGCCCGCGGCTATGTGCTTGTGCGCACAGCACGCTGCTGTGAGGAGCCTCCTGCGGTCCAGCCTCTGCAGCCCGCTTGGAACGCTGCTGCGCACGCAACGCGGTGCCCCTGGGGAGGCCCTCCCCCGGAGGAGCCTTGCAGCCCGAGCTCACGCGCACCTCAAAGTTGCGCACGTTGGCGCGGCGCGCCAGCTCCAGCAGCTGGTAGCAGTAGGGGTGGCGCTCCTGGAGCACGCCCACCTGCCCTTCGGTGATCGAGTCCCCCAGGCAGAGCACGCGGAGCCTGTTGCCGTCCTTGGTCTGCGGCGTGTGCCCCACGAAGGAGGCCGACGCAGCGCCGCAGGACGCCGCGGCGAAGATCGCCGCAAGGAGAAGCGCCGATGCCATGGTTCTCTCGCTTGCTGGCGAGTTCGTCGAGTTCTTCGAGCTTTCGAGGGTTGCCGCGACAGCTGCACTCCTTTGAAATTTCAACTCTGGGGCCAATCTCGGGGGGGAGCGCTTCGCTTCGCTTGTTGCAAGGGCGGCAACGTGTAGCAGGCTGCTGCGGCAGCGAGGTGCACCGGAGCAGCCGGGCGCGGCATGGCGGGGCAGCGCAGCACAAAAAGAAGGCGGTAAGGTGCGCCGCGCAGACGCAGCGCCGCTGATCAAAGGGAGAGAGAGGGCAGGGGAGAATCGACAGCAAGGTAGAGCCACCTCCCACAGGGTTGGGTCAGTGCTCTCTGCGTCGTAACTGGCAGCACGAGCCGCTGCGGGATCGTGGCGTCCGTCCTGCTAGTGCTGGTGGTACAAAGCTGTGCTCCTCCTCAGCTCCCCTCCTCCAGATCAGCACGCGCGGCTGGCCCGCTCTCCTGGTGGGAAGATGCTTGCTGCCCCGCCGCGCCTGCTTGAGCAACGTGGCGGTGGGCCACGGCTGCCGCGCCGGGACCCCGCTCAGGAGCCACGCTGCGGCGGGTGGTTAGCCGGACGCCACGGCGGCGCCGCGGGATGCAACCGCTCCGCGCCGCTCACGCCGCGTTGCTTGACGAAAGCACCGGCTCGTAGCGGCTCCGCGCGACGCGGGAGCGGGGCCTGGGGAGAGCCCCCCTGGCGCGCGCCCGGGTGCCAGCACCTTGCCGAGCGCAGCAGGCCCCGCGAGGAGCCTTAGAAGCCGTGGATCTTGATGTTGTCCTTCTTCACCAGCTTCTCCTGCAAGCAGAGGGTGGGCGCTTGGCGTCGAGGGCTGCGCGTAGTACGGCCTCGCACGCGCACGCACATCCCCAACCCCCTGCCCCGACCGTGTGGGTGAGTCCGCACCTTGAGCAGGAAGTCCTGCACGTTCTTGCGCTGGTCGCCCTGCAGCTGGATGACCTGGCCGAACTCGGGGTCGTCCACCACGGCACCGTTGCAGCAGAACTCTGCACGCGGCGCGCAGGCAGCACGCAAAGGGCTGGTATGGGTTGATCAGGGCCTGCTGGTGCTGGCGGCAGCTGCTCTTAGGACGCGTCGTGTGGCTGCTCCGTCCCGCTTCTCGGTGTGTGCGCAACGAGCACCCCGAACGAACCCCAAGCACGGCCCGCGCACCCTTCTTGAGCGCCTTGAGCACCTTGCGGTAGTCGTAAGCCTGCTTGAGGCCTTGCACCTGCACGCGGAGAGGGCGACGGCGCGGGCCCCACGCGTTCAGGTTCGCGCGGCGTTGCGCCAGCACCCAAGTCGCGACAGCCCCCTGCCCAGCCCCGCGCGCGCACGGCCCTCGGCGGCGCGGGGCGCAAGCCGCCCGTGCCTGCGCGCACCGTGGTCAGGCTCTTGCGGCCGTTGCGCTGCTGCACGCGGATGTGCACGTCCTCGGAGTCAGCGTCTGCGGCCTTGAGGTCCGACTCCCTGTTCAGCGCGTCATCAAGCGGGTCGAAGCCTGCGCGCAGCAGCAGCCACGGAACGGGCTCCTCTCGCTGCGCTGGGCGCCTTCCGGGGGCCGGGGGGCGCGCTGCCTCCTTGTGCACTGCTGCTCGCGGCGGGGCGCACCTGCGATGGGGACAACCAAGCCGTCCGTGCTGGTCATACGAAGAGGCTGAGGCTCTGCTGCTCTCGGAAACGCTGTGTGAAGTGTGGTCGGGAGGGGGGGTCGACTCGCTAGAAGGTCTTCTGCTTGGCTCCTTGCGCGCGCTGCTCCAGGTCGCAAAGTCGCCATGCAGTGGGCGCCACCGCCTCCTGGACCCGTGCGCACTGTCCCTGCTCAGCTGCTGCTGCTGTTGGCCGCCCACGTCCGCCCAGAGGCCCAGAGGCCCACAGCCAGCGGCTGGCGCACACGCTGCACACGCCCCCGCGGCCATTCGCACCGACGTGATCACGCCAAAGCAAGAAGGCTGAGGCGCGGGAGCTGGGCAGCACCATCACGCGGTGCCCCCCGCGCCGGTGATCGCCCCAAGCAAGTTTTCAAGATGATGGCGTGGCCGCGGGGGCAGCGTCGTCGCCTCGGCGTCGCTGCTTCGGCCGGCCCGGCAGATCTGTGGGCCGCGCCGGCGGCAGGCAGCAGCAGCAGGGAGAGCAGCAGGCCAGCGCGCTGGCAGGGCGTGTCAAGGACTGGTGCTGGGGGAGCCGGCGAGGCGCGGGCGAGCTGCGGCCGGGCGGGCGAGCGGCTGTGTGTGGGCCCCGGCGCTGCTGCTGCGGATGTGGCAGGTGAGGGCCCGCACCCCCCACACTGCCGCCGCTGCTGCTGCGCGTCGCATGCCAAGCCATGCGCACGCACGCACGCAAGCACCCACACACGCACGGCACAGTGGCGCCTGCACGCGGAATCAAGCACGGCACGGTGTGCGGCACGCTGCTGCTCGCGACCAGAGGCGGGAGAGAGCCCGTGTGAAGACCGTTTAGCCAGGTCTGAGGCACTGCGTGGCGTCCCGGCGCTGCGGCGCCCATCCCGCTCTTGGGGTGGCGCGCTGCGGCTGCTGAGCCAACGCCGAGCGCGTGCCGGTGATCTTCAACAAGAAGAGAAAAGGAAACTTCTGACCGTGTCGGGGCTCCTCCTCCGCCCACTCCCCAAACAGGGGGAACGCGAGCGTGCACCGCCGCACATCACGTCGTGCACCGCCTGCGGCCCCTGCGACCTCGTGTGTGGCGTGGCGTGGCAGAGGGGCGGGGCTCCTCCCTGCCACATTCGCACGCATACCCCGCCGCACGCCGCATCCCACACACGCACTCTGCCAGACGCCCCCTCGCTCACGCACGCGCCGCAAGCGACCCCACGCACCGTGCACCGTGCACGCGCTCCCTGGCACGAGTGCGCGCGTCCCCCGGCCGCTGTGCTGTCTCTCACCGCTGCGCCGCACGCATGACGACCCGTGAAGAAGGCCGATGCGAGGGCCGGGGCGTTTGCCCCGCGCCCAATGTCAACACCCGCCCGAAAGGTTGTCGTTAACGCGACGTGAGCGACTGATGTGCGCAAAAGCCCAGCGGTGGTTGAGGCGGCACGTCATGCGCTGGGGGGGCACCGCATCTGCACGTGCCAGGCACAGCGCTGCGCACGCACCTCTGCACGCCGCCCTCTGCGCTGCGCCCGCCCCCCATTTGGGACGATGATGGACAACACGACGCACGCCGAGGGCACGCTCCACAAGCGTGCACCTGTGAGGCGCATGCACTACACTTGACCTGAACGCCCGATCCTCGTGCTCTTGATGGGATTGTCCAAACCGAAGCACAACCGCACCACCGTCGCACGCACGAACGCACGCGCACGCGCACACGAACCATGCTCGCACGCACGGCGACGGCGTGCTTGTGGCGCGCCCTTTGCCGTCGCGCTCTCGCCGCGCACCCTGGTTCGCCTCATCCCGCAGACAGCATCGCTTCCCTGGCAGCAGCGGACAGCATTGCTGCGGTGGGGAGACAGATGCAGCCGCATGAGCAGGCTCTGGCCGTGGTGGCGCGCCAGTTCTCGCCCCTGGCGCAGCGCTCCTTTGCGTCAGCGTCAGCCGGAGGCGACCGCCAGCAATCCAGCAGCAGCAGCAGCAGCAGCAGCAACAGCGCAGTTCAGCAGCAGGACCAGCAGCAGCAGCAGGAGGAGGCGCCATCTGCGCGGCAGCCGCAGGACGGCGCGCTCGGCAGGTGCGTGCGATCGCTGTGGTGAGGTGGTTCTCCTGGCGCACGCGTGAGGCCATCAGCCTCTGTGCCTCTCCTGCTTCTGCGCTTGGACGCCACGCCTGCAGGATCGAGCCACGCCTGGCCATGGTCTTTACGTGCGGCAAGTGCGACACGCGCTCGGTCAAGACGTTCAGCAGGCGCAGCTACACGCAGGGCCTCGTGCTGGTGAGTGAGGGCGCGCGGCAGCGACCTGGCGCAGGCGGCGCGCATAACGAGGGGTGGGCGGCCTGTGCGACAGTGTGCGTCGTCGCCCACCGCACACGCAGGTGCGGTGCCCGGGCTGCCAAAAGCTGCACCTGGTCGCGGACCACCTGGGCTGGTT
>VFQP010004755.1_pt1 | contig 12369 bp, 14 predicted proteins | sample 3512351 | NCBI WGS metagenome assembly VFQP01 (sample SAMN10412372, study PRJNA504923) | tailings metagenome | isolation source: Relicate 1 Philex TSF1 revegetated site | place: Philippines: Tuba, Benguet | collected 2017-08-29 | reverse complement strand
CGCACCTGCCCCACCAGGTCCAGAGAGCTCTGCCGCACGCTGCTCACCACTCGTGCCTCCCTCCTCCCTGCCCCTCCACACACCCCACACGCACGCACCTGCCCCACCAGGTCCAGCGAGCTCTGCCGCACGCTGCTCATGCGGCTCTGGTAGCAAAAGATGGGGTGCCGCGCGCGGACCAGCACGCTGGTGGGCACGCGAGCCCAGTTGTCGCGGTCCAGCAGGTAGGCCGCCACCTCGCGCATGGCAGCCTCGCCCACCCGCACAGTCGGCTTCCTGTGCTCGTCACGCCACGCAACAACGACAGCGACAACGTTAGCAGCTGAACACCGCCGTCCAGACGCCAACCGAGCGCCCCTCCCGCCCAAGGCAGGGCTGCCGCCAGCGAACCATCGAGTGCGCGTCCTTCCGTTGCCCACAGAGGCGCGCACCAGCCGGGCTCGCCCAGCGCGCGGCCCACGTAGCCCTTTGGGTTGTTGGGCGCTAGCGGCTCCTCGTCGCAGGGCTTGAGGATGGCCACCTTGCGGCCGTTCTCGTTGCTGAAGAAGTAGGTGCCTGCGGGCACGCGGCGCAATGCGGGGCGCGATCAGGAGGCGGCGGCGCGTGACGCTTTCTTCGAGTCCAACCGAGGGCGTGCTGGGGCCCCTCGCACGCTGGGCTGCTTGCCTGCCGCGAGACGCCGTGTGCGTGTGCGTGGCCCCTGCTGAAGAGGAGGCGCCTCGCCTCCCACGCCCGCCAGCGCGCACACACAGCCGCGGGCCGCAGCGAGCGCGCCTCACCTCCCATGCCCTCCTGCGTCTTCTCGGGCTCCTGGCAGGCCTTGAGCCCGCGGATCACGCTCTTGACCAGCCGCCGCACCGCCGGGTTGGGGTGCGCCGTGCAGCAAATCTCAATCTTGGCGTCGCCGCCGGGCTGCTCGTCCACCTGCGCTCACACCCACGACACCGCAGCAGCAGCCGCAGCAGCCGCAGCGTCGGGCAAGCACGCCGCACGCCAACAATAACGCCCCCGCGCCCTCCCTTCCCCCCTTGCTCGCGCACCGCCGCCCTCTCCTCCGCCTCACAGCGCCCACTCCACTACAGGCGCCGCGTCGTGCCCTAGAGGGCTTGGCATCCCCCCACGATGGCAAGTGCAGGGCGCGGCGCGAGGCTGCGTGTCACTGAGCGCACAGCACACTCACCGCCACCTTGCAGCCCAGCACGCCCGACGCGCCGCTCGTCCGGCTGATCTCCAGCAGGCCCTTCCAGCCGGCCTCGGTGGTGGGGCTGGCGGCGGGCTGCTGCTGCGCGTGCTGCTGCGGCGTGCCCACCCGGGGCGGCCGCAGCAGCAGCCTGGTGCCGCCGTCGCTGCCGGCCTGGGACCCCGGCCCGACGCCGGACTGGAGTGCGGCGAGGTAGGAGCCGGCGGGGTAGGTGGCCTGGGCGAGGTGGGACCGGAAGGGGGAGGGGGGCGTGGTGCCTGGCGGGGCGGCGCCAGGGGTGGCTGCTGCTGCTGCGAGCGGCTTGGTGGTGGTTGCGGCGGGAGTGGTGGTTGCGGGTTGGGGCGCGTCGGGGGTGGGGGCGGGCGTGGCGGGGGCGGGCGGGAGGGTGGAGGCTGTGGTGGTGGCGCTGGGCTTGGTGGCGAGGGGCGGGAGCGCGTGGAGCAGGGGGGGCTGCTGCAGCGGCTCTGGTGCTGGCGGTGGGGCGCCGTCATGGGGGGCGTCGTCGGGCGGTGCGGCGGGCGCGGGCGCGGTGGTGGCGAGCAGCTGCTTGGGCACGAAGCCGTGCGTAGTGAGGAAAGTGGGGTGCTTGCTGCTCTCCATGGCCGCCACGGCCGCCGCGCTCTGCAGGAGCACGGCGACCGAAAAAGGCGGTCAGCGCCCCGGTCAGCGCCGGCCGGGACCCTCCCACGCGTGTGCTTTTGGAGCAGAGGCATCTGGACAGATGCTCCCCTGTTGCTGAAGCCACACAAGTGCAACCCGCTGCTGGCCCACGACCCGCTGCTCATCAACGAGGTGCCACCTCGACCCATCGTGCTGCGGCCATCCTGCGCCCCCAAAGCCTGCAGACTCCACGCGCACCATTCTCTACGCGTCACGCAGCGCGAGAGGAGGGCCAGCCGCCCTCACGATGCTGCTGCGCGCCCACGCGCTGGTCCAGAGCCGCGCGAGATGAGCCCCGCCGCCGCGGATCGCCGACGCGCCAAGGCTGCCAGGCGATGAAGAAGGTGGTGCTGCTGTTCTAACAACGGCGCCGAGCTCCTCCGGCCCGCGCTGCGCCTGGCCGCAGCAGGCTCCTGAGGTGTCCTCCGCGACACTGCGCGCTTGGCGTCACGCCACTCAGCTCTCGTGTGCTGCTGCAAGTGTAGTGTTCGTGCTGCTGCTGTCACGCCGCTAGTCGGCTCGCTCGCAGCCGTCGACTTGCGCCCCCTCAAGATGTTGGGTGCGGCTGGGTGAAGCTTGCGGTGTGGTGTTGCGTGAATGTCAAGAGAGCGTGGGGGGGAGGAAGTGAGGCGTGGAGGATGTGCCCGGCCCGTGCGGTCGGGCGCATGAGGCCGCGCGCATGGCGCCGGCGGCGGCGCCCTGGGCATCATCGATGGCGCACGCATCCAAGCGCAGCTTGCAGAGCTGTGCAGGGCAAAGGGTGAGCATCACAGCTCGTCGTGGCCGGTGGCCTGTGCCGAGCCTCCAGCACCGCCTCGGCCCGCGAGCGCTGCGGCCCGCTGCATCTCCTGCAGCTGCCGCCACGTCGTCACGGCCATGTAGGTGGCAAAATCCCGCGCCACGGCGACGCTGAGCACGCTCAGGTCGAACTGCGCGCACGAGGCGAGGGCGCGCCGCCCAGGGTTGGATGCCCCACTGGAACGGTCACGCAGCGCTGCGTGGCCAGCAGCTGGGCGCACCCCTTCAAAGTGGTGCTTGAAGAACTCGAACTTGGAGAAGATGGCCGAGTCGCCGTGTCGGCAGTGCAGATGGTAGAGGCCGGCCACCAAGCCGTCGCTGTCCGCTGCGCAGCGCAACCCAAGCGGTCAAGAGCGCTGACGAGAGGCACGCACGGCTTCAGTGCGCACGCGCGCAATGAGCTTCAAGGCGCGCCCACCGTGCTCGTCCATCTTGCGCGTGGCCGTCCAGTTGGCCAGCACGTGGCTGGCGGCCAGCTCGGTGGCGTACAGCGCCGCGGCGCCGGCGCTCCACAGCGGCCAGCCAACCTCCTGTGAATGGAAGGGGCCACACGAGCGGGCGGGCAGGCGCACGTGGGCGCATGCAACGCGTCTGGTGCAGCCAGCAGGTGCGACGCGTCAAGAAGCACACAAACGACGCAACGCAACAGCCGCCCGAGCCTGGCCTGCAGCTGACACCCGCCAGAGCACCAGCGTGACGCGCTCACCACCTGCACGCCGCCCCCGGGCAGCTGGGGGAACTCCTCGTTGACCAGGTAGCGCAGGATGGGCAGCGAGGCGCGCGCCAGCCGCAGCACAGACTCCACGTCGCCGTACCTGCGCCCACGTGTGCGTCTGGTGGATTTGCATCTGCATCTGCTTGGATACCTCGGCGGGGCCGGAGCCCAGCTGCCAGGCGGGTGCGCGTGCATGGCGTACAACGCTTCTCTCAGGGCGCTCCTTGCCTGCGGTGGAAGCTGGGCACCAAACCCCCCTGCTGCCCCATCCGAGCGCAGGCCAGCTTCTGATGCACACAGTGCCCCCCAAGACTCTCCCTTCCATTCCCTTTCAAGCCGTTCAGGAGCGTACCAGGTGGGCCCGAGGTTGTGCTGCCTCAGCGGGCGCAGCGCCAGCTTGTGCCCCACCGCCTGCAGCCGCTGGCTGGTCTCCTCCATCAGCACGAACTCCTGCACGCCAAACTGGAACCTGCGCCGTGTGGTCATCAGCCGGGGCAACAGCAGCACGCCCTCCGCTCAGTGCTCACCAGCAGGCCCCTGCGCACGAACCGGGCCCGCTGACGGTTCGCGCCCAGCGGTGGCAGGCAGTGTGCGGTGCAACCTGTGCAGGCGGCTGATGGGCGAGCGCTGCAGAACGCGACGTCCGCACTGGCAACACCCACGGCAAGCTGCGCTCACGTGTCGGGGAACCAGTGCAGGAAGCTGGGCGTCAGGAACGTGTCCATGTCCGTCTTCATCACGAGCCCGTAGGAGCGCCTCAGCAAGGCCTCCACCTGCGCGCGCACGCAGCATCGCCCCGCCGCACCGAGCAGCACAGGCCCGTGGTGCCGCAGCGACCACGTGCTCTGCCACTGCGTGCGGCGCCAGGAAGGGAGAGAGAGGGAGCGCGCACAGCACACACCCGGGCGTCGACGAAGAAGTGCACGTTGTTGACAAAGGGGTAGCCGTGCCATTCCGCCCAGGGCGGCGCGGCGTACTGAATTGCGTAGCACTGGGACCCGCGCGCCTGTGGTGCAGCGTTGTGTGCGTCTCTTGCGCCACCAGAATGGCGCACCGCCCGTGCCACGGAGGAAGCCACACTGCGCACGGTCCCCTCGTGAGGCGCCTGTGATGGCCACCAGCTGCGCTCGCGGGCAGGACGTGCCGCACCTCAGCGCCCACGTCGTCGAGGTCCAGCGGCTCGCACACAGCCGCCACTTGCTGGAACGCGGCCGGGTGCGCAAAGACCAGCAGGTCCAGCTTGTAGCTGTGGCCCGGGAGCACCAGCAGGTGGCGCCAGGACGCGTGGAGCATGCAGAGGAACTCGGCAAAGGCCCAGCCCTTGTCGCTCACGTACCCCAGCACCGCCCTGCGGGGATGTATGATCCAGGAGCCAAAGCGCCACTCTGCTCTTCAGCTGCTCTGGAGCTTGGTGGCGGCAGGCAGTGCAGTGCGGACCACCGCACCTCGGCTTTTCGCGCACGGCGGCCACATCGATGGGGCCGAGCTCAGGCGCCGCGCCGAACTCATTCGTGAGCTGCTCTCTCGCTTGCTGCAGCAGCGCCGAGCTCCGGGCTTTGGCGTGGGCCTGGCGGAGGAGCAGGTGGAGAAGCAGGAGCACCAGCGCACGCTGCTGTCTCAGCCTGGGTCTGCTGCCATCCATGGCATCGCTGCTTGCGGACTCTGTTGACAGCACAAACTGTTGCACGTTGACAGCACGGTTCGACCGTTCGAACACGCGTGCTGCGGCGCGCTGTGCGGCGCCGGCCGGACCACCAGCACAGGAAGCTCCTCCTCACTCAAGACGCCGGCTTCGCCAAGGGAAGGCAATCCCCAAGAAGCACCAGACGACACTGTGGCACGCACGCACTCCTCTTCAACCGTCGACACCGCAGACGACGCTACAAGCTAGACACACGCAAGCACGCTACGCCCTCTGCCAATACGTTATGAATACGTGCACGACGACGCGAGGCGTCAACACACGTGGCCACACCTCACACCGCACGCGCTCCCACCCGCACCTCACACTTGCTCGCCTCCTCGACGCAGAGGCAGGCAAAGAATTCGTTGGTGTGCTGCTCCTCCCTCCCACATCTCTAGGCAACCACACAGCAACACACTCACGCTTCAACACGCAGGGTAAAGACTTTCAGTGTGAGAAGGGATGCTCATCAAGACAGTCCAGTCGGCCGCCACCGACCGCAGGAGCCGTGGTGGTACATGCCAGGGTGGAGCAGAAGCGCCCTCACCCTCGTCTTCCGCCCCTAAATGGCTTCCTGCCTCTCCGCAGCCAGCAGAAGCAGTCCTTGAGAAGCGGCAGGCAGTCGAAAAAAGCCCCCCCCCCCTGTTTCCCCCCCGCACGCACGCCTCACTCCGCCGCAAGCGCGGACCACAAGCGCCAGCAGCAGTGCACGCAAACGCGTCACGCGACGCCCTGCGCGCGCAGCTCCTCCCAGCGGGCGCATAGCTGCTGGGAGCCGCAAGCCTGTCCAGCAGCAGCAGTCAGGGAAAAGAAGAGCAAAGTGGAAAGGGTGGAGTCGATGCGGTCCCTCAGGCCGGGCGCACGTTGCCGTGCTCGATGCGGTACGTGCCGGGCGAGTTGATGCGGTAGTTGCCCGGCGGGGAGTCCCACTCGCCTGCGACAACGCACCAAGCACCCAGCGGCAGCGCGCAGCCAGCCACCTCTCTCTCCCTCGCCAGCTGGCTTGTCCCAACCGCGCAGCACGGCTGCCCCATGCGCCCCCGCCACCACCCGCCCCAACGCACTCACCCCTGCCGTTGTTGAACACCACCTCGACCTTGCCGCAGTCGGGCAGCCGCAGCACCTTGACCCGCTGGTCCTTGGTGGCCTCCAGCGGCACGCCTGCGGCTCGGCAGCGCCACGCACACACACGCCCAGCAGCCCTCACCTCGCCTCTGTGTTCCTCAGTCACACAGTGGCCATGCCCCTTCAACTTGAGCCCACCGGCGTCGCCAGCGCGCGCGCCCGGCGCCACCCACCTGGGTTGGTGGTCCACGGCTTGCCGTCGGCGCTGAAGTGCGCGTTGACGCGGTCCCAGCGCGTCTTGTACAGGATGACGAGCTCCCGCGCGGGCGCCTGGGGCCGCGGTGTGGGCGGCCGCTGCTGCTGCGCGGCGGCCAGCGCGGCGGCCGCCTGCTGCTGCTGCTCGATCAGCTGCTGCTGCTGCGCCACGGCCGCCAGCGCCGCCTCCCGCGCCGCCTGCAATGTGTTGTTGCGTGACCGAGTCGGGGAGGTGGCAAATGCCGTGCTGCGCCCCGCAGTTCGCGGCAAACAGTGGCCGTCACGTCAAGCAGGCCCCCGCCCCTCCTCCCCGCAGCAGCGCGCCAAGATTCCGCTCGAACACCCACGGGCACGCGCGTGCCCGCCCGCACCTTCGCCGCCGCAGTGGCCTCGGAGATTTGCTGCGCCTGCGCCTGCACCTGGTCGGCCGCCGCCGCCGCCAGCGCCGCCGCCGCCTCGGCGTCAAGCTCGGCCTGCAGCGCCACCGCCTGCGCCGCCTCCAGGTCGCGCTCTGCGCCACCCAGACCAACCGCACGACAAGCGGTCTCATCACGAGCGAGCAGCACTTGAGGTGCGCCTAGGGCGGGGCCTAACGTGCCTCCCAGGCAAAGGAACACGAAGGCAAAAGGCTCACAGCCCGCGAGGCCCCCCCCCCCGAACCAAACACTCACGCAGCGCCTGGAGCCGTTGTTCCTTGTCCTGCAGCTGCACCTGCAGCTCCATGAGCATGGTGTCGCGCTCGGCCAAGAGGCGCACGTAGTTGGCGCGGCTGGCCTGGATGCTCTGCAGGCTGCCGCGCAGGCCCGCCAGCAGGCCCTGCACCTCGGCCAGGTGCACCATGCTGCTGCTGCTGCCGGCGTCGCCTGCGCGCGCATGGAGCGAGGCGCCGCGGACTGGGCGTGGGAGACGAGAGACGAGTCACGTCATCTGCTTTGGCCCCGTGCGATCTGCGATTCCTAACAGGTGCCTGTCGCGGCGTGGGTGGTGGGAGGAGGCGAACAGCCTGCAGAGGCCGAGCGCAGCTCACCGGCAGCGGCGTCGGTGGTGCTGGCGAGGGCGGGAGAGTCGGTGGCGGTGGCGCCGAGGGCGGCGGCCAGCACCGAGGGCGTGGTGCCCGGCGCCAGGTTGAGCAGGCGAGTGCCCAGCAGCGGGTGCGGCGGGGAAGGCTTGCTGGAGCTTGCTGGGGGCGTGGGCGGGGGGGCGGTGCTCGCCCCCGCGGCGCTCGTGGAGGTGGCCTTGAGCGCGCTCGCCGCGCCGGGCCCACCGGCGGTGGGCTTGGGTGCCCCGCCCCCGAGGTTGCCGCCGCTGATGAACGCGCTGAGAGCCTGGAAGATGGGCTGCTGCTGCACAGGGAGGCCCGGGTCGGGCTCGGCGGGCTCGATGGGGGAGGAGGCCCTCACTGGCGCAGCAGGGCGGGCATGGCGTGCAGCCGTCACGCTGCTGCTGATGATGTGCGGGCGCCTGAGCTGCTGTCCACAGCCTGGCGCCTGCAGGGGAAGGAGGAGGGGTGGGCGAGGTGCACTCACATCGGGACCACACGGGGCGCGATGCGGGAGCTCGCGCGGGCGATGTGCGAGAGCGCAACGCACGCTCCCCGCACAGCCTGCGCCCGTCTCCTACCTGCGGCGTCGCGCACAGCAGTCGCATCCTGCTGGCCACGAACTGTGGAGAAACGCGAGCGCGAGCAGAGACGGTTTTCCGATGGGGGGCGAGTGGGAAGCGTGAGCTGTCGACTGAGTGGCGTGCGGAGACCTGCGCCTCACGCTGGGGTTCTCTCTTTCTCGACCCTAGGGCTTGCACTGTTCCAGGAACGAAAGGCCTGCCTCCTCAAGCCCCGCTGCTGCGCCTGGACAGCACGCTCTTGAGCGCCGCCGACTCGAGCTCCTTGAGGTCGGCGTCGTCCTCGTCCTCCTCCTCGTCCCGCTGCACCACCACGCGCGGCTTCTTGACGTCCCGCTCCTCCTCCACCTCCCCCTCCTGCCCCTCGCCCTCTCCCCCGCGCCGCTCCTGACGCGGAGACGCCTCCCGCTCCTCCTCCGCGTCCGCCGGCCGCCGGCGCGCAGCAGGCCCCGCGCCCCTGCCCCCCTCCGGCTCGTCCTCGTCCCCGCCGTCCCGCCGCGCGTCCCGCCGGCCGGCCTTGTCCCGCTCCCGCTCCCGCTCCCTCTCCCGCCGCTCCCTCTCCCGCCGCTCTGCCGACCGGGACCGCGAACGCCGCCGCTCAACCCGCTCGTGCCGATCGCGCCGGTCGCGGCCGCCGTCCCTGGATGGCGGCGCGAGGAACATCCGGGCATACATCATCCAGGTTTGAGTGTGCTGCCCCAGCTGGCCACCGCCTGGCAAAACTCCTGCCCGCGCCCGCACCTGTCGCGGTCGCGCCGGTCGCGCTCACGTGACCTGGACCGCGATCTCCTCCGTTCGCGGTCGCGGTCCCGGCGCTCTCGGCTGCGGCTGCGGCTCCGACTGCGCAGGCGCATGAGACGCAACAGCAGCGGCAACAACAACACTCGACTCCAGCCCCCCGCAGGTTGCTACGCGTCGGAGCCCGTCTAATGTTCCGCTCACCTCCTGCTGCGCCGCCGCGCCCGCCGCCCGCTCCTGTCCCTGTCGCCGCCGTCCTCGTCCCCCTCCTCCCCGTCGCCGCCGCCCCTCGCCGCCGGCCGCTTGCGCGGCAAGTCGCCCTCCCCCGCCTTCTTGACGTCCGCCTCCTCCTCCTCCTTGACCTCTGGCTTGACGGATGCGTGGGGAGGCGGAGGCGGCAGGGCGCCCTCCCCAGTGTGCGGCGCCTCAACCTTGACGCTGGCCAGCACCGCCGCCACGGCGGCCGCCTGCGAGGGCGCCAGCCCTCCTCCTGCTCCTCCTGGCGGCGGCAGCGCCACTGCCGAGGGCGCCGTGTCCCAGCGGGAGCCCCTCCGGCCCGCGCCGCCGCCTGCGGCCGGCGGCGGGCCGGGCAGCGGCGGCGGCGGCGGCAGCACGGTGGAGGCGGCCAGCGCCATGGCCGCTGCCCTCTGCGCGTCCACCTTTTCCTGCGCCCAGTTTTCGATTGACAGGGAAAACGCGCGGTGCCCTCCAGGACTGAGATGCCGCGGGCGCGCCCATGAGCGGCGGCGCAGGCTGAAAGGGGTCTGCGTGCGCGCTGACCTTGATGGCGGCGTCGGCGGCGCGTTTGGCCTCGAGCTGCGCGGCCTTTTCGTCCAGCAGCGCCTGCGGCACGCCGCTGGGGTTGTCCGCCGCGCTCACCAGCATGCCCCACAGCTCCTGCGCCGTCAAGCTCGGGGGCGGGCAAGCATGCCGTCAGATCTGCAGGCGGTCAGGCGGGAGCGGAGGTGGGCCGAGGGCCCGTGCGCACCTTCATGAAGAGGCTGGTGTTCTTCTCCAGGAAGGGGATGAGGTTGACGTGCATCTCCTTGGGGTTCACCGCCTGCGCACGGTTGGCGTGGGTGAGGCGTCGGGTGACCACGGGCGCGGCTGCGAGGCGTACGTCAGGAACGCGTCCCCCGTTGCAAGTGTGCAGCAGGCGGCGCACCGAGTCCGTCTCGAGCTGGTTGAAGATGAAGCCGATGAGCACCTCCTCCTCCAGGCCGCCCAGCAGCTGCGTCACGCGCTTGGCGATCCACTCCTTGATCACCGCCCAGCCCGCCGCCTTGGCCCGCAGAGCCCTGACGTCCACCTTGGTGTCGAGCTCCTTGGGGAACTTGACCTGGGCCATGGCCTGCGCAGAGCAGAGGGGTGCATGATGGCTGCTGCCGGCGTGTGTGCGCGGCCGCTGCAGGCGTCGCCCAGCTCTCCCTCTCCCGCCAGCTCCGCAACTTCTTCGTTTTGTTGCCATAGCGGACGTCCTGCTCGGCGGACACGCCCCTGCAGCAGCAGCGCGCATGCGGCGTTCGGAGATCGTCACGGCCTTGACGAGGGGGCTCGCTTCCTCAGCGCGACATCAGCCAGGAAGGGCCGCGCCGCCGCACCTGAAGCCGCCCACTCCCGCCATGACGTCGCTGCTGACCTCGCTCGTGCGGGCCGCTCCGATCGAGTTCAGGCCAAGCCCGCGCTCATGCACGCCTTCGGCGAAGCGCGCCGAGCTTCGCGCTCCAAAATCTGCACGATCACACGCGATGCAGACCTCACAGCAGCAGCTCCGCCCCCAGTGCTGCGCCAATGGCAGTGGGAGGAAGCCCTCGACCTCTGTGCCGCTCGCACGCGGTTCCTTCCGTCACGCAGCGGGCGCGATCGCGCGCAGCGGCGGCCGCTGCTTCCTCCCTGTCGCACGGGCGCCCTCGCGCTTCTCCAGGTGCGCCCCACACTTGCTCGCGGGATGCGGTGTCTGCCCGACTCCCCCGCTGACTTGGAGGGGCGCCAGTCGCACGCACGCTGCAGGCAAGTGGCCGCCTTGGCGAGCGGCGGAGGCGTGCCCCCGGCGCCCCCTCCGAACCACGGTGGGGGTGGAGGAGGAGGCCGGGACGACGGAGGCGCTGAGAGCCGGAAGACGAACCCTTTCGCGCTCTTGCTGGCAGGATGGCGTGAGCGCGTAGCGTACGACGCCGAGTTCCCGGTGAAGGTCGCGCTCGAGCAGGTGCGCGCTCGTTCTGCCGTTCTGCGCAAGCCGGAGCCCACCAAGTGCGGCGGGCGCGCTCGAAAAGCACAAGGAAGGAAGGGGAGCGTGCACCCTCCTCCTCAGGCGCGAGGAGGAGGTGACGGCTGCCACTCCAGCCAGGCCTGCCGTGACAGCGCGCGGCATACCTGTGCTGGCGGCCGTTCGACAGCACACGCCCCGCGCTACCCTCTCTCCCCACGCTGCGTTGCAGGTGATTGGCGTGGGCGCCTGCATCGTCGGCGACATGAGCTCGCGGCCAAACTGGGGGCGCGACGAGCTGGACCTCGTCTTTGCCACGCTCGTCGTGGGCAGCATCATGAACCTCAGCGTCATGTGGCTCTTGGCCCCGACGGGCGCGGCGGCCGGCGCCGCGGCGGGCGGCGGCAGCTTCGTGGCCCGCCTGGTCGGCGGCGACTTCCTGCGCACCTGGGGCGCGCCAAGTGAGGAGTGGCGCTGCCGCTGCCGCTGCGCGCTTTCTCCTCGGCGTCGCTAGCCGGAGGCGAGGATTGCAGCTGATGACGTCAACTGCCAAGGTCCTCGGCGTGCGTGTGGGCGCCTCCCTGCGCAGGCGGCAACATGTTTGAGGCGGGCCGGTTCTCGGGCGGCGCGCGCCTGCTCAACTTCGGCTTCAAGGTGCGCCGCCGACGGGTGGCGCCGCGCGAGCCAGGTCTTGCCAGGTCCGGCGCGCAGGCACTCTGCGGCGCCCAGGCCCCCGCACAGCGGTGGCGCAGACCTCCCTTGGGAGTGCACAGCGGCTGGTTGGTGCTGCAGGGGCCAGGCGTCTCGTGCTGCTGGCCGGTAGCGGGTGGCCTGCTCTGCCGCCATGCCGGCAAGCCATCGCAAACAACGACGACGACGGGAGCGTGCACCTGTGCGCGTATGCCTTGGCCCCCTCACCCGGCGCAGGGCGTGGTGTTTGCGGCCATTGGCTTTTTGGCGGGCATCGCCGGCACCGCCATCTCCAACGGACTCATCGCGCTGCGCAAGCAGCTGGACCCCAGCTTCAAGACCGTGGTGCGTCATGCGCGCGTCCGCGTGGCGGGCCGCCATCTGCTGGCCTGCTCTCTGGCTGCCAGGCTGCCTCGCCGCACGCACGCGCCGCCCTGACCCGCTGCTTGCCAGCTGCGCTGCAAGAGTCCCCTCGCCCTGCGGCTGGATCTCTCCTTCTTCGCCCTGACTCGCAGAACGCGCAGCCCAACGTGTTTGCCAACGCCGGCTGCTGGTCGGCGCACATGGGCCTCAGCTCCAACCTTCGCTACCAGCTGCTGGGCGGCGTGGACCCCTTTGTCGCCGCCGCGCTGCCCATCCCCGCCTTCAGGGTCTACCAGGCGGGCATCCGGGCGCTCAACAACATCGTGAGTCCCTGACGTTGGGCTCGCTTGGCTGCGGGGAGGGGCGGCAAGGGA
>VFQP010004754.1_pt1 | contig 12369 bp, 15 predicted proteins | sample 3512351 | NCBI WGS metagenome assembly VFQP01 (sample SAMN10412372, study PRJNA504923) | tailings metagenome | isolation source: Relicate 1 Philex TSF1 revegetated site | place: Philippines: Tuba, Benguet | collected 2017-08-29 | reverse complement strand
CCAAAAGGGACAGAAACCCTTTTTTTGTTTTTCGTGAACCAAAAAGGACAGACTTGACTAAGCTCTTGAATTTCCAATTCAAGAAAAGGCAATGAGCAACTCTTTTCCAATTTTGTCAAAATTGGGACCGGGACTGACAAAAAATGTGTAAAAGGTTACAGTAATCATTAAAAAACTTGAAAGCCCACAAACTCTTCGATTCTTTGGTAATTAGAGTTGAAAAAAATTTCAAAACAAAACTGGTTTTCCTCTGTTTTTCCACTCAAACGATTGGATGATTCGAAAAAGAGTGAGTAAAACCAAGAATTTAGCTAATGAATTTTTATGACAAGATCTTTATGGAAGGGTCCTTTTTCTGAAGTTATCACAAGAAATCAAAAACTTTGGTCTAGACGCTCGGTAATTTTACCCCATTTGATTGGAAAGCAACTTATGATTCATAATGGAAAAAGCTTTCTAACTCTCAAAATAACTGATGAGATGGTAGGCCATAAATTAGGTGAATTTGCAAGTACTCGAAGAAAAGCTTTTCACAAAAAAAAAACTAAAAAATAATGCAAAAAAAGCACCACTCCTTTTTCTGTCCTTTTTGGTTTACGAAAAAGGACAGAAAAAGGAGAAAAAAAGAAAACATGAATGATACCTTAAGCAATACTTTAAATACCTTTAGCCTAGAACAAAAACGAAAAGCAGGATTTCTTTCTCTTTTTTTGATGTTTTTGTTTTCAAGTTTGTTTTCGAATTTTGAAATCGAAGAAACACATTTTTTTTTATGAAATAAAAAAATTTGAACCTGATAGTTTTATTCTCTAACGCTTGAAAATGATAAATAATACACTTGAAAATGATAAATAATAAAAAAAAAATAAATAAAATAAAAACACAAAAATTTCTAAACGAATTTTCAATAAAATTTCTACTGCAACATAATAATTTCACTGTAAAAGATTGGTTTGATTTAAGACAAAAAATTCAAGAAATTGGCGAGGATTCTGTTGAAATTTTTACAATTAAGAATAGTTTATTAAAAAAAAGCCTCTTCAGTCTAAACACTCCACAAGAATTTCACTTTCTTTGTCAAGGTCCTAATTTTTTAATTGGTTGTAAAAACGAGAATCATTTGAAGTCTGTTTGGAGTTTCATTAATTCTCATTCTAAATTGAATTTTATGAGTTGTTTTTACGGAAACCAGTTAATAAATCATTTAGACCTTGAAGTTTTATTAAAAACAGATTTTTCTATTTATTCCAGTCTAGTCGATACTCTTACTAAAGAAACTGAACTGTATAATGTATTACAACATCGGTTAAAAATGTATCCTTTAGTTGCTCTTCAATCTCATTCACTCACTGTTTTGGAATACGTAAAACAGTCAAAAAAAAAAATTAATCTTGTTCCTTAAATTTAAAATTCAAGAAAAAACCTAGGTCTCTGCAGATTCAAGAAAAACCCGATCCCCCAGTCTCTCTTTTTTCGTGAACGAAAAAGGAGAGACAGATTCTTCATGAGTTGATCCTTTTTTTCCGAAAGCTAAAAACAAAAAAGAGACACAACTGGTTTGTTTTTCATATAGAGAACACAAAAAACAACATAAAAAACCGAGGTTTTTACCGCGTTGCTTATGATACATTGGGTGCGTCTCATTTCTCATAGAAAACAAAAAATGAATGAGTAGCAGAATAAAAAAACCTACTATCTTTGTATATCATATAGAATAAAAACCATAAAACATAAAGAATGACAGAGATTCTGTTTTTTTTTTTACTTAGTGGAGATTTGAAAAGGGGGGAAAAAACCCTTGTGTTGTTTCTAGATTCAAAGATCGGTTCACTTGGAAATCATGATTTCTTCCTTTTTCTTTCTTTTTCTGTCCTTTTTCTTCCTTTTTCTTCCTTTTTCTTCCTTTTTCTTCCTTTTTTGTTTACGAAAAAGGAAGAAAAAGGACAGAAAAAGGAAGAAAAAGGACGGGCTGGACCGAAAAAGCCAGGCTCTTGACTTCGCACTTATGAAAATCGATTGACAAAAACGATGTTTTTGTCATCAGATCGGTTTTTTTCTTGAATTTACAATTCAGTGAGACCCATTCATTTCAAACTTTTGGGCGAGTTGATTGTTTTTGACACTTTTAGAGTGAGTTTTTAAAATAGTTTCCGAATCTTGTAAATTCAAGAAGAGAAAACCCGGGTTTGTCATGCATTTGTTTTTTGTCGTGAAGATTCGACAAAATTGTGTAAAGTTGTTTTGTGTGACAAGAAAAAAGTATGGCTCTCTTTGAAAAAGGGGGAGTGAACGTTTTTTTGTTTTTTTTTATGAGAGAATTCCCAAAAAATTTTTATCAATTTCAATTAAAGACTAATTAGTATGAGTTTGATCCTGGCTCAGAATGAACGCTAGCGATAAGCTTAACACATGCAAGTTGAACGCCAATTCTGTAAATCACAGAATTGGAGTAGCGAACGGGTGAGTAACGCGTAAGAATCTACCTCGCAAACCAAGCAAAGACTTTTCTGAATCTTGGATAAAGTCACACAAAAAGGGAGCTTCTTGAAATTCAAAAGAGATTCTTTTTTGCTTTAAGGAAGCCTTCTGTTTTGTGTGAAAAAAGGACTCTCACGTTGCGAGATGAGCTTGCGTAGGATTAGGTAGTTGGTGGGGTAAAAGCCTACCAAGCCAAAGATCCTTAGCTGGTCTGAGAGGATGATCAGCCACACTGGGACTGAGACACGGCCCAGACGCTTTCGAGCGGCAGCAGTGAGGAATCTTGGACAATGGGCGAAAGCTTGATCCAGCTATATCGCGTGGGTGATGAAGATTGTATTGGTTGTAAAACCCTTTACTCCTTGAGAGATTATGACAAACAGGGAGAAAAAAGTCCCGGCCAATTTCGTGCCAGCAGCCGCGGTAATACGAGAGGGGCAAGCGTTATTCGGAATGATTGGGCGTAAAGCGCACGTAGGCTGTTTAGAAAATCAGAGAGAAAAACCTCAAAGTTGTGCTTTGACATTTGTTTTATGATTCCTAAACTGGAGTGAGTAAGAGGAGAATGGAATTCCTGGCGTAGAGGTAAAATTTGTTGATATCAGGAGGAACACCAAAAGCGAAGGCAATTCTCTGGTACTCTACTGACGTTGAGGTGCGACAGCGTGGGGATCAAAAGGGATTAGATACCCCTGTAGTCCACGCCGTCAACGATGACCTTTCTATGAATAGTCAAGCTTTGAAAGTCTCTTCAGTCACAAAAACGTCGTTTTTGTGAAGTGAATCGACCAAAGTTTTATGGTTTGTATTAGCTAACGCGTTAAAAGGTCCGCCTGAGGAGTACGGTCGCAAGACTAAAACTCAAAGGAATAGACGGGGGCTCACACAAGTGGTGGAACATGTGGTTTAATTCGAAACAACGCGCAAAACCTTACCAGTCCTTGACATACTCTTTTTACAATCTCACTCTATCTCGAGATAATCTCCGTGGAAAAAATCAGGAGAGTAAAGAGTACAGGTGTTGCATGGCTGTCGTCAGTTCGTGTTGTGAAATGTTGGATTAATTTCCTTAACGAACGAAACCCCCCTTTTCATTCAAAACAGAGACACCAAAAAACCTATCTTGAATTTCCAATTCAAGATCTGGGTTCATGTTTTAAATGGAAAGACAGCTGGTGATAGACTAGAGGAAGGGAGGGATCACGTCAAGTCCTCATGACCCTTATGGGCTGGGCTACACACGTGTTACAATGGTGAGGACAAAGAGGAGCAATGACGAGAGTCGGAGCAAATCTCAAAAAACTCACCCCAGTTCAGATTGTTCTCTGCAACTCGAGAACATGAAGCCGGAATCACTAGTAATCGTGGATCAGCACGCCACGGTGAATCTGTACCTGAGCCTTGTACTCCCCGCCCGTCACACACTGCGAGTTGATAGTGTAGGAAGTCTTTTCTGAAAAGAAAAAAATCTTATTCAATCTTGATGTTTTGAAAGATGGATTTTTCTCTTTTTAGTGAGCCGAATATAAGATGAGTGAGTGGTGTGAAGTCGTAACAAGGTAGCCGTAGGGGAACCTGCGGCTGGATTATTTGGAGAAATTCGTTGGGTTTTGAAAGGTTCGAATCCTTTCCTCCAAAAAAAAGTCGTAAAACGCCAAGACTTTCATGTTTTGAATTCTTGATCACTTAAATTGGAAATTGGAGACAGTGTTTTTTCTCCAATTTCCAATTCAAGGAAAAACAGTGCATTGAGAGATGAATTTGGTGTTTTTGTTTTCGAAGACTCGCGTTTAACAGAAACTTTGAGAGCAATCACATTGTGACATCAACGAGAGAAAACAACTTACTGAAGTCAATTTACGAGTTCTTAACAAAAAAGAACACTTGGCCAATTTCAATTCATTCTAGAATGAAATAAAAGCAAACAGGTGCTTCCCACGGATGATTTTGTTTTTATATCTTTAAGATATTTTTAACTTTTGGTTGGTTTCGCTGGGTCGAGTCATCTTGGAAACAACGAGACTTTCCAGAAAAAACTTCGTGACACTTTGTGTTTCAAAATGAAACACTATACAGTTTTTCTGGAGGAAACAACGAGACTTTCCAAACAAAAAAAAGCTTTCTTTTTAAGCTTTTTTTGCCCGTTTCTTCCATTTAAAATTCAAGTCAACGAATTCCATGTTTTTTAAACAGGAACAAACAAGTCAACGAATTCAAGAAGCGGACTCGCTATGAGAGAAAAATGATACTGTAAAATTAAAGGGAATACATGGAAAAACTTGATTTTGATTTAAAAATTACACGAAAAAGAGTACTCTGAGAAGGCATTCCTTTCATTTTTTCAGTCAACAAAACCTCTCGCGAGTACAAAAGCATTGAAACCTCAAGATTTTGGTGGTACAGCTATGGAAATTGCAGTGTCACTTGTGGTGTGGATTACTAGAGTGACTGGATGCAGAGGTATCTCTCTTCCATTTTCTAATGCACTCTGTGTTATTGTTGTCCAAGAATCAGTTACTGTTTTTACTTTATAAGTTTCTATCAAATTATTACCACAAAAAATACAAACCGCGGTTATTGCAGGAACAGCACCCCTCATAGCTGTGGAAAACCCGCTATTGTATTGCCTCTTTTTTATAACTTGAGTGCTGTATTTCGTTTTCATAAAAACAACAAGTTTTTCAGAAAAAGCTAAAACCGTGTTTCTCATTACAATGTTGTAAAAGAGGAGCACAAAGAGGACAAAAACCTGAAAACTCAAGGGCATGGAAAAAAAATTGAAAAAAGTTTTGAAAAACCAAAAAGGTTTAGTTTTAAAAGAAAGTCTTTCATTGTTAAATAATGAAAGTTTACTAGAAAACAAAAACAACCTCTAAAAAGTGGATACCCAATGTAATGGAACAATACAACATGAGTGAAACGGCTCGTGTAATCAAAAAAATGACAAAAAAAACGAAAACTCAACGAATTTTGAAAAAGGGGAAACATCCAAGATTTTGGAAAGAGTATTCAATGTATTTGCGAATCATAAGGAGACTTTGTTTTTTAGTGACCCTTTCCATTTTCATCTAAGAGGAAAGAGTTTTCAAAATTTCCAGAAAGGTCTCTTTTTCCTTTGGAGGAAAAAACAGAAAGAATTCATGAGAGTGCCAAAATTGTGTTTTTTTTGAATTTTCCACAATTTTGGCATGAAGTTCTCTCACAACCTCCTTCATTCATGAAGGAGAAAGTGTTCTCTCTCACCTAGCGGAGACTCGATTTAATGCTCGGAATTTCTTCAAAGCTGTGATAGCTTGGAGGAGAAGGTAACATCCACTCAAGTGTAGCAGAAACACCAGGAGTTGTTTCCCATGGATTACGAGGACATCGTTCTTGGCTTGTTAATGTTTTATACACGACATAGAAGAAGAACAATGCAGCTAACACTGATAAATAACTTCCATAACTACAAATTGCATTCCATCCAGCATAAGCATCCGGATAGTCTGGAATACGGCGTGGCATACCAGCTAGACCTAAGAAGTGCATCGGAAAGAATGTCGTGTTCACTCCGATGAACGTCATCCAAAAGTGGATTTGGCCTAACGTTTCTGGATATTGAACGCCAGTGATTTTCCCAATCCAATAGTAGAAACCACAAAACACTCCAAACACGGCGCCCATAGACATAGTGTAATGGAAGTGTCCTACAACATAGTAAGTGTCGTGGAATGCTATATCAAGACCTGAGTTAGCAAGCACAACACCAGTTAATCCACCAGTTGTGAATAGGAATAAAAAACCGATAGCAAACAACATTGGAGTACGGAATTCAATACTTCCTCCCCACATAGTAGCAATCCAACTGAAAATTTTAATACCAGTTGGAACTGCAATAATCATTGTTGCCGCTGTAAAGTATGCACGAGTATCGATATCAAGGCCCACAGTGTACATGTGATGCCGAAGAAGGCGTGATGCCAGTCTCCACGTTTTTAATCTTTCAATTAAAAAGGGACTCTCTCTTCAACCTACAATGTGAGTTCTTGGTTTTGTGAATTCTGTCCTTAAACAAGCACAGAAAACGCTCTCTTTTTACACGTTTTTCGACGTTTTTTGGAGTTCAGAGAATAAACGATGGAGTCTCTTTTCTCTCTTCTCACTCCAAGCATACGTCCCATTGAGCTTTTCTTCTCGAATCTTGCAAACAAGACCAAATAATTTTTTCCAACGAACAAAAGCAAGATTTTTTTTTGTCTGTAAAGGATGGGCCTCTAGATACTTGATAACATCTTGTAAACAGTCAACATTCGAAATTTCTAAACGATAATGAATTTTCCCTGGAGTCTGTTTACGAATCCAGATACTCCCTCTATCCCTAAATAAAAATCGAATTGCCGTTAAAATGTCTACTTCGTTCGTCTGGTCGAGAACAAGACGAAAATACAAGGCCTCTCTCTTGCGTATCGCGGAAAAACATCCTTCAGCCTCTAGAAATCCGGCAAGCCATGATGTATTCCAGAAAAGAGAGTCTTTTCTGAAACACGCGCTCTCTCTTTCCGTCATTCGACGACGAGATCGAGTAAAATTTGGCGAATCCTCTCTGGTCCCTTCCCATCTCGAGATTACTCTAATCGAGTCACCTGTGAGTTTATTGTAGTGATTGACCCACTCAGTGAATCGTTGAGTTGTTTTTTTGAGGAGTAAATTGCCATTAAAGAGATAGATGAGCGTTTTAATGTGATCACGATGAGTGACAGTCAATCGCTTGACTTCAGGATGTTGCGTGTCACTGCACACGACACCAAACCCTAAGTGTGTTCGAAGTCGATACAGGAGAGCCGGGTCTTTTTGCGTAATTGTAAAAAAGAGTCGATTTCCGCTTACAATAAAACTTCCATCGCCTTCACTAAACCCTACAAACCAAGACAAGAATTCTGGAGAATAGGTCTTAATGTGTTGTGGAAGGTGGTGTTTCACGGAAGACCAATCAAAAGCGTGTGTGTAAAGAGAATGATCCTGTTGGATCAGCCAGGAAGGTTCACTTTCAGGTGTTTTGCGTATAGTCTCTGAGGATCCTACAGTAGAGAGAGACTTTGTGTGTTGTTGTAAAGAGCAACGCGTTGTTTCGGTCCCAATTTTGGCAAAATTGGGAAAGAGGTGCTCTGTTGTGTGTGTTGTTTGTGTGTGTTCTCTCTTGTTTTTCATATGTGGTTGTTTCATATGTGGTTGTTTGTGTAGTTTCCTGCTGATTGACCAATCTTTAAGATTTTTCCGGACGGAGTCTCGGACTTAAAGCTCTCAGGTGTTTCCAGCATATAGCAAAATTTGTCAAATTTCTTACGAAATAGGGGACCCATCAGTGGTGTAAGCCCATACAATGAAACCTAAAATACCAATACTTAACATAGCATAAACCATACCTAAATAACCGAAAATAGGTTTTTTAGAAAAAGTTGAAATCACGTGACTAATAATTCCAAAAGCTGGAAGAATTAGAATATACACTTCTGGGTGCTCAATGTCCAAAGACATCATGGACTTTCTCTTAAACTTGTTGGTTTTTTTTTGATTTCATTCGCTTGAAAAACATGAACAAAATGCTCTAAACGTTTCTTAGAGTTTGGATCTAAATGGACTTTTCGATCTAAATAGCCTACAAGACGTCTTATACTTTTTAAACGAGCTTCTTTTAAAGGATTATGCAATCGAAACCGTTGAAAATAGTTTAAAATTTCCACATGTGTTCTTGCATCTATCCACCAAATCCACCCATCCCATGATGTGTCATAGTAGACTTCTCCACCGAAAAGCAGAGCAATTTCGGTAAGAACTGGTTTTTGTTTTTGACTAATCGAAACACTTGGTTGATATCCCGCTGTTTTGTTAATGGAAAATGAACCATCACCACAAAAAAATCCAGAAAGCCATGCATTTGTTAAGGATATCTGTTTTCGCGGGAGTGGTTGAATACCATAAACGTCGAGAGCTTTTTGAAATTGAAGTGTGAGTCTTTCTGTTTGAAAGAGTCCATTCAGATTCTGTAACAGAGTGAGGAGAGGATCTCGTTTGTGCAATCTCCAACGTACCGCTTGTTTTTTGAGACGTGGCTTGACAGATCCACCAAGATGTTTTTTGAGAAAGTAGAGTGTTTGAGCTTCTTTTTCATGCATTGTAATTTCGCAGGAAACAAAGTGACCACGTGAGACAGAAAAGCCTCCGTCAGCGTCTATGAGACCTGCTAACCAATGAAAATCGAGACAAGTTTCGTTACGTAAAGTCTCTGAGGATCCTCTTTTCGTTTTGATTTCATTTCCAAAATGTGGGTCATTAAGAAGATTTTTTTTGTAGAAATTCATAGATGGAAATCAGTAAAAAAAGAAAGAATGAGAAATCATTCTTTCAAGAGATTTGAGAAGAGTTTCCTGCTGATTGAGTGGTTTTCTTTCAAGAAAGTCTTTAATGTTTTCACTGATGAGGAAATCAGGGTTGACTGATTTACTAACACATCGAGTAATTAAAGATACTCACTTTTCCAGCAAACAGTAACGTGTTCACGTTGATATCGCTATCAACGGCGGCCATCCTTAAGTTTAACCGAAGAACCAGAATAAATGTTGATAAAGAATAGGATCTCCACCACCTGCAGGATCAAAAAACGTTGTATTGAAGTTTCTATCAGTTAACAACATTGTAATACCACCAGCAAGCACCGGTAATGCTAAAATTAATAAAAACGCAGTAATGAAAACGCTCCAAACGAATAATGGTAATCTGTGCATACTCATACCAGGAGCTCTCATATTAAAGACAGTAGTAATAAAGTTTATTGAACCCATAATACTACTTGCACCAGCAAGGTGTAAACTGAAAATTGCAAGGTCAACCGAAGGACCAGAGTGACTTGCAATTCCAGCAAGAGGAGGATATCAATCATGTTGCTAGTCCCATAATCAGACGGTTTGTTCGCCGATTACTCTCACTAGACGCTTCTGTTCTCACAGAAGTTCGGACTATACCTTAAACATTCGTGTTTTCAATGTCATCAATTTGCCATCGTTTTCTTATCCGTCTCATTAAAAAGTGAATTTTCTCCAGCTTGTCATACTGAGTACGAAATTTCATTGAGCGCTCCCAAATTCGAAATTCTAAAGATTTCATTCCTAAAAGAGAACCCAGAAAAACATCCCGAATATGCTGAAGAGTTCGCCAATGTGTCGTCTCAATTTTGTAAAAACTCGTGTCATTCTGTGTCCCCAGGGAGCCCAATTTGGGTGTAGAGAGCTTGACTTGAGCACCAATTTTGAAATAACAGCGAAGAGCTTCCATCACAAGGTGATTGCCCCTTTGTGTGACTCCAAAAGCATGACAATACCGACCCGTTGAAGAGTCCTTACACACAATGTAAAAACTGCCTTCAGCTTCTGTAAACCCTGAAACCCAAGGCAATGACATTACTGTGTCAACTCCAGGTTTTGTGAAATCGAGTGATTTTCTGTTTCCAGGGTGAAAATCATCAAGAGGAAACTTTTGATGCCAAATGGGCGCGACAGCATCTCTTGATGAGTCGAGAGAATACAGAAAGTCGATTTTTTCATCACGGTGTTTTCGAGAGAGAGACACATCGTCAAGAAGCGAGGCGATCTGTCGTAATCGAACATAATCATAATGTTTAGTGGATAAGAGCGGAAAACGATCGAAAATTGGAAACACATGTTTTTTTAAAACGTCTCGATCACGGATACGAAAAGTCACCATACCATCAGGTGTCGATGGTTCGACTTTGCCTGCACCCACAATGCTTTTTGCTTTGATGAGAGCACGTTTATTAAAGTGTTTCATTGAAATTTTAAACACAAGATTCCAGGAAACTGTTCCATTTTTTTTTTGTTGTCGATCAACACTGAAAGTACCATCACCATCAGTTAAGCCGACTAACCAGAGCAGTTTCCAATCTGGTGAATGTTTCTCCACGTAGAGTCTCTGATGGTTTTCCATCTGGGTGTGTTTTGCACATGTGGAAAACCAGGCGTATTGTCCCCATGTCAAAGACATTGTTACTGACAAGTTTTTGTTTTTTGAATACAAAAATTGGTGAGGCAAAAAACAGAGGTTCTGTCTCAAAATCGAGGTTTTTTTGTTTTCTAGAACCAAAGAGGTGTTTGTTTTAGAATGTCGAGTAGTCTTTTTCATACAAAAGAGTGTGTTTTTTGTGGGGGAGTTTCACGCATCGAGTGGAGTTTTCTAAACAAAATGTTACCATTTTGTGACAGCATAGAATTCCTCCCGAATTAGAGAATTACTGTCCATCCAGTACCCGCACCTACTTCAACAAGAGCTGAGCTTAATAATAGGAGAAGAGATGGAGGTAATAACCAAAAGCTAATGTTATTTAAACGAGGAAATGCCATATCTGGAGCACCTATTAAAATAGGAACAAACCAGTTACCAAAACCACCCATAAGAGCAGGCATTACTAAATAGAAAACCATTAAAAAGGCGTGTGCAGTAATAATCACATTATATAATTGATGATTTCCGCCTAAAATTTGGTTTCCAGGTTGCGCTAATTCCATACGAATTAATGCTGAGAATACAGTTCCTAAGACACCAGAAAAAGCTGCGAAAATTAAATACAGAGTTCCAATATCTTTGTGATTAGTTGAATAAAACCAACGAGTCAACATAGAAAAGTCACTTTCCTTATCGAGATTTTAACCGATCTTTTGACAGTCCGTTCTTTTAAAGAAAGAAAGAGAACTCAATTTGACCACAAAAACCTTTTTGCTTTCCAATGAGATTGGGACAAAAAAGGTGAGGAGAGTGAAAGACTCTCTTCTTGAGCTATCAAACCTTTTTCTTGTGGCGATCGTTGAAAGAAATCAAGAGACACCTAAAAGGATATTGCTTTCCATTCATAGAAAGAGTGCCTACACCAGCAATGCTTTCATCAAGCTGATGTACTGGAAATCCTTTCATTGCAAGTCTTGAATTGACAATTCAAGCGTTTATGATTCTAAAAGCCGGCTCTTGGAATTGAAAAACAAAAACCAAAAATGATTTCTCTTTGTCTTCAATTTGAAAGACAGGAGGGCTAGGTCCATGAGTCTTTTTGCAAAAACAAGATTTACAAACAAGAGCCAGTTTCAAACAGCCTGGCGTGCCCAAACCAGAGATGTTTTTAACATAAACAATCCAAGCATGAAATCTACGGGTCCGGCTCCTGTCTTTCCTGTCTTTCCTTTTTCCTAAAGGAAAAAGGAGGAGCAGCGCAATTGGGAAAGAGGTGCTCATGAAGAATCTGCCTGTCCTTTTTCAGTCCTTTTTCTTTTTTTGTGTTGACAAACTCGTTCCAATCAGTACACAAAAAATTTTTTTTTAGAGAAAACTTCAGCTTTTTTCTCTATATAAAAAACAATGTTGTGTTAACCATGTAGTCTCAATTTCCACAGGAAAAAAGGACTACAGAACCTGTATTTCCAATTGGAGAAAAAAAACTAAGCAACGTGGGAGTTTTTTCCAGCATCTTTTTTTCTCTCTTGCCTATCTCTACACTTTACAAGTCACACAATCCTCGTAACCAAGTCTGGGTCTAAGGCTCACTCCGAGTCTCACTTTGAGTCTCCCCCTGATTCTAAAATTAAATCAAACAATTTACAATTTGACTCAAAATTCGTAAAGGATATAAAAAACCTGTGACTCCTTGGTTTTTCCCTTGAATAGTGAATTCAAGGGGAACCATTTGGAAAGCCAAGCAAGCAGCGATCTTTCCTTTTTCCTAAAGGAAAAAGGAGGAGCAGCGCAATTGGGAAAGAGCAACGCAATTGAACCTTCTCTGCAAAAAATTGAGTTACATTCCGTGTGAAATCAGATGACTTACAGAGCAATGCATAGCATCTAAAAAAGGTTCTG
>VFQP010004753.1_pt1 | contig 12371 bp, 13 predicted proteins | sample 3512351 | NCBI WGS metagenome assembly VFQP01 (sample SAMN10412372, study PRJNA504923) | tailings metagenome | isolation source: Relicate 1 Philex TSF1 revegetated site | place: Philippines: Tuba, Benguet | collected 2017-08-29 | reverse complement strand
GAGGGCATGACGGCGGCGGCGGCGGCGTGTGGCGGCGACGCGTGCGAGTGCGGGCCCGGGTTGTGCCCCTGCCCGGCGCTGCCCGTGCTGCCGCACACGCGGTCGCTGGTTCGCCGCTCGCCCTTTGCCCAGGACTGAGCCCCGGCTGCCAGGTTCGTTTCCGTAAGGATGGTCTCCTCAGCGCAGCGCCGCAGCGCTTCTTTCTCTGAGCATTATGAGCAGCAGGGCTGTGCGTGCCCCTGCGTGCGACGCCTTCTCGGCTCTCCCACAGGAGGCAGCGCAGTAAGGATTGCGGCCCGGCAAAGACGACGGCTGCAGCGCTTTCTTTTCTTAGCCTCTTGTGGCCCCACCAGGGTGCAGCGGGCCACGCAAACAGAGAGCATACAGCCTCCGCCATACGGCGAGAACAAACCACCCTGCCTTTATCTCGTCCAGAGGACTCCTTGCTTGCGGCCATTCATCCCCTTCTGCTCCCCTTTGCCCGCATGCGCCGGAATCGTCTCTCTATGCCTCGGTCCCCGCCTGTCTCCCCCCTCCGTCTTGCACGCCTTTCTCGGAAGACCCCCCCCCGACTGTTCCTCCCTGACACACCCCTGGACCACTCTGGACGAGGGGGCTGCCACCGCCTCCTCCACCTTTTGGACACCAGGGCCCCCGTCTTTGCCCTGCCGGCCACGCGTGCGGCCGGCTGACCTGTGCCGCTGCCGACGCCCCCTTCCTGCGCGCGTGCTTGCGAGCGCAGCCTTCCCAGGTGTCCTGCCTGAGTCAGGAGTGGCCCCCCGGTGCGAGTGCTGAGGGGTTGGCTGTACAGCTGCGTGCGCCACGCTGCCGCAACGAACGGCAGAGCGAGCGGGGCGCAGGGTGTCGTTGCGCTCGTGTACAGGCAAACGCTGCTGGCGGGTGCGTGCGCATGGAGGTAGTGGCAGAGGCTCTTTGACCTGGACGCATTGCTGCTTTTGCTGTGTGTGCTTTTGCTCTTTCACCGCTGCTGACGACGGCTGCGTGGGACGATGCTGCACCTCGCGCCCTGGCTGTTCCTGGTCTCTTGCGCTGTGCTGCTGCCGCCGCCGCTGCTGCATCTGGGTTGCTGATGGATCCCCTTGCAGGATTGCCGCCAGAGCGACGCGTGCTGTTCGGTCTGGGGTCAGACCTGGGTGTGGTGTGCGCGCGCGGTCTCGTGTTTGCTGCCCCCTCCTGGTCCTCATCCTCCTCGCCAACTCTCGGAACGCTCTCGCTGTTCTGATTGCGTTTGGTGTGCGTGGTGTGGCTGGATGGTGGTGGACGTCCCGCCTGCCTCGACGGCGCCTCTGGATCGTTGTACGCCTGCGCCCCGCACAGCAGATTGGGTTGCTCAGGACACGCGTGCAGCAGTGCAAGCTGATCCCCCGGTTTGCCTGATGACCTCACAGCACCACCACGGCGCCGCGCTGCTGGCTCTCTGTGCTGGCTTGAGCCGAGGCTGATGGCGATGACACACTCGAGCGAGAAGCGAAAGCGAGCCAGACCTCTCACGCACACGAGCACAATCAATCCTCTGCACGACGCACCGTGTGGATGCAGAACGCGTTCGCTCGCCCACCTGCCCCCCGCCGTGCATGCAGGGGTTCGCCTCGCTCAGCTCGAAGCACAGCAGCAAGAGCAGCAGCAGCTAGAGCAGCAGCGCAAATTGCAGCGCCCAGTGAGGCACCCAGTGGCACCATGCCCGTCCAGACAGCGCTCCTGGGCACCGGCATCTTCGCCAAGGACGTGTACGCCAAGCTGCTCACCGAGTTCAGCTCCGCGTTGAGCCTCAAGTACGCGTTCAGCCGCAGCGCCGCTGGAGCTGAGGAGTTCGTCGCCACGTGAGCGGGGGGCCCGCGGGGAGATCACCCCCATGGAGTTCCTGACACCTCGTGCAGCACACCCACTCCAAATGCAGCGTGCTGGCCGCACGCCCTGCGCAGTCACGCCAAGGGCGCTGCGCCCGTGCACGGCGACGACGGGCTAGCGACCATCGTGCAGGACCCCGAGGTGAAGCTGGTCGTCGTGGTGCTGCCCCCACACGCCGCGCTCAAGGTAACGTGATGGACAAGCGCTGGGCGATCTCTCTTATGCCAGTGGCACGCTCTTACGCTGCCGCAGCCCACGCCCAGCGCCCGCCCTTCGGCTGCCTTGCTGCCTGGTCAGGCCGTCCAGGCGGCGCTGGCGGCGGGCAAGCACGTGATCGAGGAGAAGCCCATCGGGCCCACCCACCTCGAGTCACTCAAGGCGCTGCAAGCGTACCGGCAGAAAGTGCCCGCCGCGCCTTCGCTGGGCGCAGGCGCCGCAGACCAGCCGCAGGGCCCGCTCTGGCTCCTGGCAGAAAACTACAGGCGCGCCCCTCAGCACCTGAGGGACTTGCCTCTATCGCCTGCCATAGGGGGAGGGGAGGCACGGAGGAGCAGCAGCCAGTGAGGGGGGTAGCACGGGCCACCGTGCAGGGCACCATGGCCCAGCCTCGCCTGCCTGCCGGGGCGCACGCTTCAGTGCCTGCGCTGCTGGCGCCGCCTCACTCGCCGCCTGTGTGTGTGCCTCGCACCTCCAGGTACGAGGAGGTGTTCCTCGAGGCGGCCAACCTGGTGTCCAGCGGCGCGCTGGGCGACCTCACCAAGCTGGACCTCGTCTGCAACATGCCGCTCGACAGCAACAACAGGTGTGTTGAGCCTTTTCACACCTGCCACCCACAGCGCTGTCTCTGGCAAGCAGACGAGGGGCGTGCGCCCCCGCCAGCGCGGCGCGCACGCGCTTCCCGCGTCACGGCAGGGCGCCAGTTGGCCACACCTCTGACCAGCGAGCAGGACTTTCGGCGTGGAATGCAGCGCTGTTGCGGCTGCCGAGCGCTTGCTGCGAGTTAGTCGGACTATGTGGTACTGTCCCTGCGCAGGTACTACGCGTCGGCGTGGCGGCGCGACGTGGCGGGGTACCCGGCCGGGCAGATGCTCGAGTCCAGCGTGCACTTCATGGCGGCGCTGCGCCTGCTGGCGCGCGCGGCGGGCCTGGACGAGGCCACGCTGGTGCGCATCCTCTGGTGGCCCTCAGGGCCCCGCCCGCCGCCCTTGGCGGTCCTCCCTGCCTCGGCGCCATGCAGTTGTTCCGTCCGCGTGAGCTGCACACGCGCGCGAGGGCTCGCTTGCTGCGTGCGCCGTGCCTGAGGGATGCCTGCGCTTCTGTTGCCGCCTCATGCGCAATGCCACCACGCGCTGCGCACCTCTTTGCGCGGCGCGGCGTGCGCCCCGCAGGCGTCCGCGCACGCGCGCCAGACGCGCGCCGACCTCAACCCGCCCGACACGGTGGTGGGCACGGTGCTCTTCCCGCCGCGCGCCGACCTGCCGCCCCCCGCGCCGAGCGACGACGGCGCCGAGCCGGCGCCCGTGGCGGCCAGCGTGAGCATCAGCCTGGCGGCGGGCCAGGTGAGGCTCCTGCGCCCAGGCGCGCGTATGCGGTTGGAGGGCGGCACCTTCCACAGGGCCCGTCGCGTCGTTCACGACGCAGCGCGTGCGGAGAAGCCCTGGTTCGGTTCGGTGGAGTGGACGCGCGGTGGTTGCATCCCGCGGGATCCCTGGGAAAGCCGACTTGCATGTGGGGGCAGTCGTGGGTGCAGATTCGTTGGTCGCTGGTCGGTGGTGAGGCCCGGTTTGGTGGGTACGACGTGGCTGCGTTGCTGCAAGCTAGACTGGCTGTGGTTGCGCTGTGGGCCGCGTGTGGGCGCAGATTCGTTGGTCGCTGTCGGCCGTGGGCACCAAGGGCGCGCTCGAGGTGCTGCGGGGCGGCTGGGCGGGCAGCCGGGGCTCCTACACGCTGCACAAGCAGGTGCGATTGGCGGAGGGGCTGGAACCTTGATGGAGGCGGAGAGAGCAGGGCCTCTCCCATACACCTCGGCTTGCGTCGCTCAGGACGCAACGGCCTGGGCACGTTGAGCTGTGGCGAGCCTTGGCGGGCATAGCGCCTTGACGTGCCGTGACCACCTTGGGCACAGGCTCTGGGCACGCTGAGCCTTGGCGGCACAGTACCTTGACACTTGACACGCTAGTGCTGTGCCGCAGATTGGCAGCGAGCCCGCCACCAGCAAGAGCTATGGCTTTTCGGGCACGAGCCGCGAGATGGGCTCGTTCCTCCACCTGGTGAGCGCGTTCGCCCTGGGGCGCCGCACGCAGCAGGGCGCCCAGTGACACGCCCTGCCGTTTGGTGCTGGTCCCGCCGAGGCGCCCAACCCCGAACGCACACGCGCCGCTGCCCCGCTTTGCGCGCAGATTGGCCACGTGGACGCCGGCGCCGGCGTGGCGGGCCTGCCGCCGCTCGGCGGCCCCAAGGACCCCTACTTCTCCGGGGCCGGCGGGGCGGAGGAGGGCGGCCGGGCGGCGCCGCCGGGCGGGCTGTCGACGTGGGGCGAGCTGCTGGCGCGCGGCAGCCCCGAGGAGGGCCTGCGGGACCTGGCGCTCATCACGGCGCTGCTCGAGAGCAGCCAAAAGGGCGGTGCGCCGGTGCTGGTGCAGGATGTGCCCGGCCCTGAGATGTACGCGGCGGCGGCGGCGCGAGACGAGTGAGGCGGCGGCGGGGCGGGGAGACCTGGCCCCGGGCACCTCAGCGCAGGCGCTTTCTTGGGACCTGCTGGGCTGCTGGATGGGATGCGTTGAACTGCTCTGTGTGTGCTTGTCCGGCTAAAGCTTGTTCCTCCCTGCCGCCCGAAGGCGAGAGTCTTTCGCGCTGCATGCGTCGAGTGGATCGCGGCGCGAGCTTGGGCGGGAACGGCAGAGGAAGCGATGCGTTCAGCACACCTGCCGCAGAGACAACACGCCGCCTGCAGCTCGTCGCGCAGGGCCGTGCACGGCTTGCCCAGCGGGTGCCTTCCTCGTGAGCACCCTTTGCCAGTGGTGACTCCATCCGAGGTGCTGCCCCCGCCGCCCCAAGGCAGCCAGTACAGTGCTCGCAGCGCCTGGCAGGACCGCAACGCGTATGCCTCAGGAGGAGGCGGAGGAGCAGGAGGGCCAGGTGAGCAGCTGCTGTACAGGGGCACACGTGGACGCGAGCGGGGACGCTCCCCCGGCTTCCGCTCGCTTACGTGATGCGCTCGGAGCCCTCCCCGCCGCCCAGCTAGGCGGGTAAAGGCGCCGCTACAGCATGAAGTAGGCTCAGCAGCAGCTGCCAGGGTCGGTCTGGGCCGAGGGTCGCCGGACACCAGGCGCCTGACAGTTGTGGCACGCAGGCCTCGTGTGCGGGCGGGCCTCCAGACTGCACCGCATGCAGCGCCGCGCCGCGTGATGCAAGAGTGGCGCCCCGCCATGCGTGCCTGCTTCTCATGAGCTTCGGGCAGGCGTCGTGCACTTGCGAAGACACTCACGGCCCAGGCCAGCCGCTGGGCAGCCATGGGAGTCACAGCAGCGTGCACCACACGCATCTTGGGCAGCGCAGGCAGCGTGCCTGCACGCTTCCTGGCCGCCAGGGGCCCACTGCCTCTGCTACTCACAACGCCAGTCATCGCCCCACCAGCTGCGTGCGTGCCCCCCTGCTCTGCACACAGGCGGCGGGCGGGGCGGCGTGTTCACCAGCTTCGGCGACGGGAGCTTCTTCTCGCCGCGGCGGGGCGGGCTGCTGGAGCGGCTACGGCTCATGGTGCTGAGCGTGCTGTGGGCCATCTCGGTGTACCTGGTGCTCAGCGCCGTCTTCAGGTGCGAATGGGGTGTGGCCTGGAGAAGGCGGCCTTGTCCTCAAGGCGCTGCTTGTCGCTCATGGATTTGTGCGGTTCAAACGAATCCAGACGCCACCGGGGAGAGCGCAGCAGGCAGAGAGGCTTGGCGCAGGTCGTTTTTGGCTGAGGGTCGTGGGTGGGTGGGCGGAGCATGACCGCCTGAGCGCGACTGCTGCTGCTGCTGCTACCCGCAGGGCGCTGGGGTGGCTGGACCGAACGCTGGGCGTCACGGCGGCGCTGGGCTACGGCCCCGGCGCGCGCGTGGGCCTTGCCCACAGCGCCAGCCGCGGTGCGCGCCATGGCGGCGCCGCTGCCAGGCGGGGGAGGGACGACGAGGACGAGCTGACGGTGGCGAGCGAGGGCGGCGAAGTGGAGGTGGTGGCGGCCGCCGCCGCCGGTGCAGGCGGCCCGGCGTTCACTTCGCCGCTGCACGGCGGGCCAGAGGCGGCGGCGGCGGCGGCGGCGGCGGCGACGGGTGACGGCCGCGAGCTGCTTCGCTCGCTCTCCTCCGTCCCGGCGATGCAGCAGGCGGCATTCGTGGCGGCGGGCGCGGCGGGCGCCGGCGTGGTGCCCACGGGCCGGGCCGACCCCATGCAGGGCCCCGGGCTAGGGCTTGCAGGAGGCGTGGCGGAGGGGCAGGTGGCGGGCATGGGCATGGCGTCTCCGCTGGACGCTGACCAGCAGGCTCACCTGGAGCTGCTCAAGCGCTACGAGGCGCGGCGGGGCCTGTCGGCGGCGGAGCGGCACGCCAGCCACTGGTCGGGGTACGGCGGCCACGCCACGGCGGCCTACTTTATGGTGCTCGGGACCATGATGGGCTTCTTCTTCCTGCTGCGGTGATGATGATGCGCGCTGCAGTCGAGGCGCGCTGCTGCTTGAACGGGGGAGGCGTTTTTTCTTGCCGCGTGCTTTGCTGAGCAAGCTGCTCTGTCTTGGGCGGCGGGCGGTTCTGTGCTCTGTGTGTGTGTTCTTCCTCCTGCTCAGAAAGTGCGTGCGGTGTGAGAGGCCTGAGGGGTTGGTTGCCTGTGGGCGGCGAGACGTTGTGCTCACTCAGCACTGAGCGTTGGTTGGGAGCGTGGCGGCTCTGGCTGCCGAGGCACGCGGTGCTTTTTGCGACGACGCCAGGATGGGGAGCAGCGTGGCTGGGCAGCAAGAGCAGCGGGCCTTATTCATGTTGGTGGGAACGCGTTGTTGTTTGGTGGTGGGCGCGGCGCCGGGCACGTGCAAGAGGGCCCGTTCGGCTCGTCGTGTGCTTTTTTCCGTGTGCGGCCTGGCGGGGCAGGCGTGTCACCACTGGCGCAGAGGCGCAGGAGGAGGTGCAGGAGGAGGTGGAGTGCTGCTGTGGGCCATGTCTTCCTGCTGCGCAGCGTTGGTGCTGTCGTGTCCCTCCTTTTTCTTGCCGTGAATGGGCAGGCCCGCACTGGTCGCCGTCAACGCACGCAGCAGCACTCGATGCGCAGCGCGCACCCAACCACCCAATCCTGCATTTGCGCAATCCCCTCGCTCTGCTCTCATCACTGCTCTCTCGATGCGCGTCCCCCGGGGCGCCGCCGCAGCACGTGTGCGAATGCAAGTCGGTGATGGATCCAGCCTAGGGGGCCGTCGCCTCTCGGGGGTCAGAAGGGGTCTTCGCGGACGATGGGCAGCGTGACCAGCAGCACTTTCTTGCCGCCGTCCCACTTGGCCTTGCCCTTGTCCTCGTCCACCTTGTGCGGGAGGTAGATGGACAGCTTGCTGCGCCACAGCAGGGAAAGCCATGCAAACCGTTGACGGCGCGCAATCCAAGTGGCACGCAAAGCACGCCGCCGCCGCAGACGCAGGCAAAAGCAGGCGAGGCGAGCAACTCACTAGTGCGTCGAGTTGAGCTTAAGCCACGTGGGCTTGACGTCCAGGTCCAGCTCTGCAGGCAACCCGCAGCAGCCGTTGTGTTGCGTCGCCGCGTGCGCATTTGGGTGTTGGCCATCAAGCAAGGCCGCACAGACAGCGTCACAGGCGCGCCTCCCCCCTGAAGCTGCGTCCCCGCCACCAGCTGCGGCACTGGGGCACAAAGCCAGGCCGCAGATCACGCCGGGGCCCGCGGGCACCATGGGCGGCGCACCTGCGATGCCATTGACGTGCGGCAGCGCCACCTTGACCACCATTTGCTCGCAGCTGGTGGAGGACTCGTCCTTGCCGCCCATACCCAGGAACACGTCGGTGCTCTCCACCGCCTGCTTGTACACAAACTCGTACCTGGCGCACACGCACGCACGCGCACGAGCGCGAGGGCGCATGTGTGCCAGGTCTCGGGCGCAGGCAGGCGAGCGGGTGACCGCGCTGCACTTGCTGGGCTGCTGCTCGGGAGCCACAGGACATAGCACGCTACGTTGCTGTGCTCCTGCCGTAAGCGCCCTCAGCAGGCGGTCACCGTCAGCCCCCGTGAGGTGGCTTCCCTCGCAGCCCGCCAGCGCTCACTCTGGCACCTCGCGCCCGTCGTCAATGTCGTCCTCCACGGCGTCCACCACCTCGCTCTCGTCCCAGATCTCCTTGGGGTCCTTGCGCGCTGCGATGGACGCATTATGTCACGCTTGGCACGCATCGGCAAGGTCCCCCTCTCACCCCGTGGAGAGCGAGCAAAAGGGGTGGCCGAGAGGCGCTCACGTTTGGGTGCGGCAACCTTGACGTTCAGCAGCTCCTTGGGCCCGATCGCGGCTGGCGTGGGCTTGGAGACGTTGGAAGTGTCCACCGACTCCTGCGGCGGCCGCACGTGAAGCTGGGCTGAGCCGCACACGCTTGCTCGTGTGTCGGCGCGGGGCGCGCCCCTCCCCAGCCCTCCTGGATGGCCGCATGGCAGCGCTGCGCTGCGTCTGTGACGGCTATGTGCAGCGGTCACGCGGCTCTCGTCAAGAGGTGGCTGCAGGGACGCCATGGCGCACGCGCACCTCATCCTGCACGACCAGCTTGGACAGCGCCTGGAACTCGGCCGCAAAGCCGCCCTCAAACGCCATGGCTGTGATTGAAGCAAGGCAGTGTTGCTTGTGCAGCCGCAGCCGGTGCTCTTTCACGCCGCTGGTGGATCCTCGCCACTGGAGTGTGCGCGCCTCAGCCTGGCCGGGGCATCGTGCGCGGCGTGGTCCAGAATTAGCGATTGAAGACACGGTTTGCGCAACAGAGCGAGCTCGCGTGCGACCAGCTCCTCGCGTTCGTGTTTGGTGCTGGGCCGGAGGTCAAACGCAGGAACAGGTGGCAACAGGTCGCACAGAAGCACACAAGACCTGCAGCAACAGGAGCGTCAGGAGCGTCTGGACGCAAGCCATGGCGTCCCAGGCACTACGTGCAGCAGAGTGGGTCAACGCGTCGTGCCGCGGAGCCCCCCGCCTCATCCTTCTAGGCAGCGAGCGCCCCGGGCGATGGAGGTGACGCATTGGACAGTGGAGGTGACGCATTCCGCGCGAGCCAGCACATCTTCCCATCTCCCCAGCGAGATTGACGTTCACCCGGCAGCCCCGCTGCCGACCATCCAGCTTTTCCCCGATGGAAATGGCCACCTCACACCCCTGCGAACAGCTGGCGTTGCGCGTTGGGTAACCTCGCCCGCACAGGAGCGCAGGCACCGAGAGCTCTCGCGTGGAGGAAGCCGCCGCGCACCGCGCCGCACGCCACGCCTCGTCTTTCAGCCGCGGGGCCTCACTCTCCATCAAATCCTTCTCGCAGCCACCCCAGCACGCAACAACAGCTGCTCGCATGGGAGCCTGCGCTTCCTCAAGGACAGCGCGCGGCTTCGAGCAGCAGGGCGAGGGCGCGTCGCGCGACGCGGATCCGGCGTCGGCCAACGGCGCAAGTTGCAGCGAGGACAGAACGGTGCGCTGCGAATCGGCGCAGAGAGGTTGTGCGTGTGGCTTGCGCGCCTTGGTTCGCCGCACCGCACGCGAGGCTCCTGCTCGCACAGCTGCGCCGCCGCCGCCGTCCAGCTTTGGGGTTGCCTCCTGCGGAGCAGCTAGCTGTGTGCAGTGCACGTGCTTGCCTCGGTGGCCATGCAGGTCTGCCGTGAGGACCCGGGCAGTCCTCAGGACTTCTCGCTGCAAGGTGACGCTCATCGGCGTGCCGTCTGCTCTGCTGTGCAACAGGACAGGACGCATGTCAGCGTCCTTCAGCTGCTAATGCGCTTGCGCAGGCCCGAACACGATGCACTTTGCCATGCTGAGCGCAAGCATTGAGCCGGCGCTGGCGCACTGGCCCGACCTTCCAGTGGAGCCGCTCGTGACGCTGCCTCCCCTGGCCACCGCGTTCAGCCTCGCGGCCAGCACCATGGCGGTCTGTGCCCACCAGGTACGTGCCCAGTAGGTGCGCTTCCAGCTTGTTTCCGTTGCTGGCATTGTGGGCGGCGCGCCGACGCCGGCGCTGCCGTCACGTGCGCAGGTGAACCGCGAGAACTGCGAGCAGCTGCAACAGGTGGTGCGCAGCGTCGCGCAGGCGCTGGTCACGGCGCTAAGAGAGGTGCCCGTCAGCGCCCTGTCCGCCCAGCCAGAGCTTGTGCTGCCACACGTGGAGGAACTCATCGAGGTGGGAGGGGGCAGCGCGTGTCTGTCGCAAGGCTTCACAGACGGCTGCTTCCGGCCTCACCTGCGGTGCCGTCCACTGCTTCTCCCGCAACGCAGGGCCTCGACGTCACCGGCCGCCTGCTGGCGACGTACGCACACGGGCACAACTGGGCCTTGGCGCTCACGTCTGCGGACATCGACCAGGCCAGGTGGGGGGAGGGGTGTGCGGTGGTGCCAGCAGCAAACCGTGGCTCCTGCAGCACACGCCACCTTCTTCCTTGCTGCTGGTCCTTGCTGCGTGACGCAAGCGGTGGTCCGTTCCGTTGATGCAAGCCGCACACACTGGTAAAACTCCTGGCGCAGGTTTGAGGCGCTGCGTGACTACCTGGTCACGACGACGCGCCACGTGCTCGCCGCCCTGCCCGGGCGGTGCCCGCGCCAAGCGACAGAGTGGAGCCTGCCGGCTTGCGGCTTCACGGACGCCATGCCGCGCCTGGTGGCCGCCATGCTTCGAGTCACGGGGGCCGACTCTCTGCCGGGCGCGCTGCGCGTGCTGTCGGCGTCGCTGGAGGCCTGCGCTCAGGTGTGCGGGGCGCCCCACGGCCAGCTCTTCTTGCCCGCCTTCTCACCACCACTTGCTGACGCGCCAACACTCGGGACACCGCTGCACCTCTTCTCATGCCCAGCAGGTGGCGGCCATCATGCGCGTCGACGACCCTGAGCAGGTGCGCCAGGCGTGCATGGCGGCCCTGCCGTTCTGGGAGGACGTCAGCGTGCGCTGCTGCACCGGGCTGGACTCCGAGTCGGAACGCGCATTCACCCAGGCGCAGTACCTGGGCAGCACGCCGCGCTCCACCGCCATCCGCACCCCTTCCGTAGCGGCGTCGCCAGCAACTGTACCATCACTGCAGCAGCCTGTGGGGCGCTCGCCCGCCACTGGCAGGCCCGGCACGCCCGTCCCGTCCGGCGCCATGTTGCACAACCAGCAGCGCCGGGGCCGGAGAGCTGGCCCCTCGCACAGCGCCACACTCTTCGCGCCGCGCTTGGCGGACGCAGGCGCAGCCCACTGCAGGCCATCGCCGGACGCCAGCCCACGCCTCCTCTGCAGGGTGGCCTTGGCACCGCTTCGCCCGGTGTGCCGGCCCGACGCGCCGGCGGAGCTGCGCCCATCCAGTGACGACGCCAGCTGCCCAGTGGACGCACACGTTGGCGCGCCTAGCGCCCGGGGCTCGCAGCAGCATGGCAGTGGAGGGGGCGCTGTCGGCGCGCAGACCTCGCCGCTGGCGGACGCCCCGCACGCTGACGACAGGGCGCTGCAGGCGCAAGCGGCGGCGACGACATCGTGCGCCTGCCTCGAGCCCGTGCTCTCGCCGCGGCGCACGGCGTCCCGGCACGTGACGCCGTTTGCCGCCGAGGCCTACAACTCGCTGGAGATGTGGAGTCTCCTGCTGGGCACGCTGAGCGGCCCGCCCCGCACCGGCTCGGTGGTGGAGCCGGGCCTTGCCGAGGGAGCGCCGCGCTTCTCCCACGTGCTCAGGGAGCTCGCCAGCGGCAGGACCCAAACGTCCTCAAGCTCAGTGCTCTGCTTCTAGCACGCTTGCACTCCAGCGTTGGCCGTGCTCGGCACCTTGCACGCAAAGCGCTGGTGCCGTTCAAGAGAGATCGCACAGCAAGCCAGGCATGATGTACAACCGCGGGACCCGCAGCAGCGGCAAAACTCAGCGGCAAATGGCGGCGGCAGCGCCGTCTTCCGGGGATGAATCAAGTGTGGAGCACGTGACAGGCCCACGTGTGGCAGAGCGCATGCGTTTGTGTTCAACGGGCGCGGGTCCAAGTGCTGCAAAGCGAATGCAAAGCGGCACACTGTGCCTGCTGGGAAGACAAGCACACGATCGTTGTGTCGTGAGGAGACGTCGCATGGAACAGACGAGAAGTGAGATGTCGGACGAGGGCACCAGCACAAGAAGCCAAATGAATCGCAGGGCGGCAGCTCATACCTGGCGCCCCACAACATGATGCATCAAGAAGCATTCCACGCATCGCGGTGCACCGCCCGCGGCTTGGCGCCAGGCACCCCGGCGGCCACCGCCACCACCTGCGCCCCGCAGGCGCCCGCCCCCTCCCTGCCCCCCGCCCCCCTGTGGGGC
>VFQP010004752.1_pt1 | contig 12372 bp, 11 predicted proteins | sample 3512351 | NCBI WGS metagenome assembly VFQP01 (sample SAMN10412372, study PRJNA504923) | tailings metagenome | isolation source: Relicate 1 Philex TSF1 revegetated site | place: Philippines: Tuba, Benguet | collected 2017-08-29 | reverse complement strand
GTACTCGCTGAGGTCGGCGTGCACCAGCCGGCACTGCTGGTACAGCGTGCGGATGATGCACACCATCTCGGTGTAGGCCGCGCGCATGCGGGGCGGGGGCAGGTTGGCGTCACGCAGCCGCGGCGCCGCCACGCCGTCCTCGCCTGCGCCCGCACCGGCAACGCATGATCAGGTCAGGCGGGGTCCGAACATCCCGCTCCGGCCCGCTGCGCAGGCACGGCGAGCGCCGCGTGCTTCGCCGGCCAAGCGCGCGCGCGCTCACCGATGAACTCCATGACGAGCACGTGCATGCGCAGCTGCAGCGGCACCGGCGCGCGGATGCCGGCGGCGCGCAGCCTGGCCAGGTTGCGCATCTCCTTCTCGGCCCACATCTTGACCATCTTGCGCGGGTTGCTCTTGCAGTAGCCGAAACGGAAGCGGAAGTCGCCCGACACATACCTGCGCACCCATCGCAACAGTCATTCCCAACACGCCGTGGGCAAGCGCTTCCAACGTGCCGCGGCACTGCGGCGGCAACTGCCCTGCCCGCTGCGGGGCGCAGGTCCCTGGGCGCAGGTGGGCGCGTGCAATGAGTGTGTGCAGCGCAGGGGATCCCCTGGGCCCCTGGGTCCCTGGGCACAGGTCGGCGCAAGTCGCACCTGTCCCTGTCCTTGAAGACGAGGATGGAGGTCTTGTACACCTTGATGGCCAGGTCCAGGTGCGTGCCGCTGGCGTGCCCCGCCGTGGCGTGGTACACGTTGGCCTCCTTGCCCGTCGACACGCAGCCGTTGATCTCGCTGAAGAGCCCCCGGTTGAGCATCTTGAACAGCACCATGCGCGTGCGCGGGTCGAGCGCCTGCTCCACCGTGGCGCGGTCCGACTTGTCCACGCCCACGCGCTGCCGCGCCTGCGCCTCGCGCGACTCGTGCGCCCGCACCTGCCCACAGCGCACACACGCAAACGCACGCACCGCGGGTCAGGACAAATGGAGAGGGTGAGAAGCCAGCGATGTGGCGTCGCCAGTTGGCAATGCCCTCAGTAGAGTGCAGCAACAGGGGGGCAGGAAAGCAGCCATCGCGCGCACCTCGTTGGCCACGTTGGCAGGCACCCTTCTGGCGTGACCGCCCAACGAGTCGAGGGGGTCGTCGTAGACGCCGCCGCCGTTCCCGCCACCGCGCGCGTTGAGGTAGCCGCCGTGGAAGCGGCTGTCCAGCTTGTGCATGCCCGTGGCGCGGGGCTGCATGGCGCCGGCGCCGGCGCCCACGCCGCGGCCCACCTGCTGGTTGGGCCGGTAGTTGGAGCCGGCGTGGAAGGCGGCCGCCGTGGTGCCCCGCGCCGCCAGGTCTGCGATCGCGGGCAGACGGCGATCACCGGATCAGGATTTGACCCCACCGCTCTCAGAGTCTAGAGAGCCAGGCAATCGCTAAGCCCCCTGGCTGCAGCATCACGGCACGCACTCTCGCGCAGGTCGGCCCAGTCCATGGCGGCTGCGATGTCCTCCTCGTCCTCCTCGTCGTCCTCGTCCTCAGCGCCCTCCTCCTCCTCGTCGTCCTCCATCTCGTCCTGCTCAGCCTGGAGCACCTGCTGCTGCAGGCTGAGGAGCGGCGCTGCGGACTGCGCCTCCTGCGCACCCAATGGGGTTCTGGCGGCGTCGCGCTGGAGCTGCGGCTGCGCCCCCGGGCCGGTCGCCGTGCTCGACGAGGACCCCTGTGGCCGCGCGCTCGCCGACGGCGCGTGCTCGTGCTCGTCCTCGTCGTCGCTGGACGCAAATCGCGCCTTGAGCACCTCGAAAGGGACCTCCACGTCCACGAGCGTGGCGCCCATGGCCCCGGCGGCTCGAGTGCTCGACGCTGCTGCTGCTGCTGCTGTCTGTGGTGCTATCGTGTGGGGAAGGGAGGGAAGGCAAGAAGCCAGAGGGCCCGAGAATGGCCAATCGGCGCCTCAAGTACTAGTGGCTAGCAGCGTGCCGCCCCACTGCCGTTGCTGTCCTGTGGTGGGGGCGCGCGTGGCTCTTGGCGGCGACGCTCTGAGAGCAAGGCCCTAACCATTAGGCCCTCGACAGGACGAGCGGGGCACGCCGCGCCGCGCGCCCCAAACGCTCCAGGATGCTCGCGTCACGGATGCAGACGGCCAGTGTGGCGCGCGTGCAGGCGTTCAAGCCCGTCGTGCGCGCGGTGCGGAGGGGCGGGGGAGGGGCTGTTTGGCTCCAGCGATGGCTCCTCCCCGCGCCACAGACGACTGACGGCTGGCATGCGGTGCTCGCTCGCTGCCTCGCAGGCCCCCGCCGCTCGCCGGGTGCTGCCCGTGGTGTGCACGGCGCAAGTCGCCGAGGCTGTGGTCGAGGCTCCCGCCAGCACCGGCCCCAAGTCCGGCGTGGCCCGCATGTCCTTCCAGCGCGGCTCCGTCTTCAAGGTGCAGCTCGGGCATGCGTCCGCAGCGCCGGCTCGCTGCGGGGGGGCCGGCTTGTGGCTCGGCGGCGCTTGGCCTTGAAGGGACGACCAGCAGCACAGGAGGCGCGGCGAGCGGTGCACACCGAGGAGCAGCACAGTGGCGCAATAGAGTATGGCATTGCATCGCCAGGGCGCCTCGCGAGCTGGGCGCGGCGTGACTTGCTCTCGAGCGTCCCAAGCCACAGGCTGCACGGTGGCCGCGACAAGCGAGGGATCGGGCAGCGATGGCGCGCGCGCTGGGATGCTGCGTGTGTGCAGGTCCGCCGCGTGCTCGACACCATCCGCGGGCGGTCCTACGAGGACGCGCTCATCCTGATGGAGTACATGCCTTACCGTGCCTGCGAGAAGATCGTCAAGGCGCTCATCTCGGTGAGGCAGCAGCGTGTTTGCGGAGCAGGAGGATGGATGGAGCATCACCTGGCGGCGGCGGCAGCAGGATGGCAGCGGGCGGCGGGCGCACCGCGGGACCCGCAGCGCATCAGGAGGACGCAGGAGCTGCGCAGGCAGCAGCTGACAGCGTGGGGAATCGGCACTTTGCTGTCAGCTGTGGGGCGCTGATGCATGGGTGTGCGCGCACACGCGACGGTGCAGGCGGCTGCCAACGCCAAGCACAACCAGGGCGCCCTCAAGACCAAGCTCCGCGTGACCGAGTGCTACGCTGACCAGGGGCCCTACCTCAAGCGCGCCCGGCCACGGGCACAGGGCAGGTCAGTCAGTCTGCGTGGCGCATGGGGTGGATGAGGGGCCGGCACCCCAGCGGCGGGACCTGGACCGCAGCAGGGCTGGGTTGGACAGGCAGGCGGGCAGGCTGCTCAGCAAGGCGACCGGGGGCATGCGCTTGACCCGTCGCTGTCCCTACGACGTGCGACGCAGGTCCAACCTGATCCTCAAGCCCACCTTCCACCTCACCATCAAGGTGGAGGAGACGGCTTAAGCAGAGCCAGGCCCAGAGTCCCCTCCTTCCTTTTTTTGTGTGTGTACCTCGCTATCTCCAGCCGGCGGGCGCACCACCAGCAGGGGCGTGCGGCACGTGGCGCGCGGGCACGGGGTGCGGGCGGCTCTCGCCTCGCCCCTCGTCCCGCGCAGCGATGATTCGGGGCCGTTTTTTCGTCCTGGCGCCGTCATCACCGCGTGCGCGTTCCCGGGTTGCTGCCTGGGCATGCCCGTCTGCCCAGCCGTGCGTCTCTGGTGTGTGATGCAACCGGTCGGCTTGCAGTTGGCACCGAGAGGGGACCATGAAGCAGCACGCTACACGTACATGAACTCGTTGTGGGACAGCGCGGCGGCTGCGCCAGCGCGCTCCTCGGCCTCCTCGCGCTCCCTCTCCTTGCGCGCCTCGTACGCGTGGTCGTCCGTGGGCAGCTCCTGTGGGCGCGGTGCGCAAGCAACACTGATCAGTGATCCCCGTCACCCCCGCCCGACACCCCACACTTCGGCCCTCTCGCTGAACGCGCAACAAGGTTGGCCGCACCTCTCTGCAGACGGGGCACGTGTTGGTCTTGGCCAGCCAGGGCTTGACGCACGGCGGGTGGAACCAGTGCTTGCCCTTGCACGGCAGGCAAAACACCTGCCGGGGTAGCGGCAGGGCGGGCAAGCACCAAGTTGGGTCACACCCGGCTCCGGCCCCGCCGAGGCGTCCAAACAGGTGGAAACGTCTACGAAAGGGACGCACCTTGTCCCCTGCCTCGAGGGCGTCGGTGCACACGGCGCACCGCGCGTCCTCGCCCACCACGCGGCGGATCTGCTCGGCGCCCGTCAGCTCCACCACGGGCAGCGACGCCAGGATCTGCAGCCCAGGAGCACGGCACCAACGCGCCAACACGAACCAAGGGTCGCCGGCATCCCGCCTCGTCGCCACCTCACACGAGGAGGGCGCAGGGGACCAGAACGTCGGGCGCGCAAGCGCTGCGCAAGCACCTTTGCCGACATGGGCGGTACGGGCCGCGCGCTCTCCCCGCCGCGCCCCTGGATCGTCGACAGCACCTGCGGACGAAATGCACACGACGCGCGCGCGCTGCTGACGCCCTGACGCCTCGGCCCCCGCCTAGGCACACGAGCACAGCACGGGCGCACCGTGGCCAGCTCCCTCTCCACGGCGTCGGTGCCCCGGCTGACGGCGGCGATGCCGTCGTAAACTGCCTGCAGGCCCTGCAAGATCTGCCGCTGCAGCTCCGCCCGGTCGGCCGCTCTGCTGCCCCGCCCGCCCGCCGCCTGCTGCGCCGCCGGCTGCCCCGCCGGCGCCTCCTCTCCGGCCCCCTGCTGGCCGCCGTCGCCGCCGCCCGCGCCGTCCGGGGCCCCCTGCGCGGCGCCGCTCCCGCCCTGCTGCGGGGCCTGCGCCGCTGGCTCGCCGTCGCCGCCCGCCGCGGCCGCCGCGCCGTCCTCGCTTCCAGCTGCAGGAGGAGGATCGTCGTCGCCGGCCATGGCGCTGGCGGCGGCCTCGGCCATCTGCTGCAGCAGGTCGGCCACGGCGGGGTCGGCGCTGGCGCCCGCTGCTGCTGCGGCTGCGGCGCCGCCGGCACCCTGCTGCGCCCGCGCCCAGCGGCCGGGGTCGTCCACGATGGGGCCGGCGTCGTCAAAGTGCGCCGCCGGTGCCTGCAGGGCGGGCGGGTGCGCGTGCGGGCGCGTCGTGTGAGCGTGCTGAGCCTGCCTGGGCGAATGAGGTGATGCGGCGAAAGGCGCACCCGGGCGCCCTCGTGGATGCCCAGGAGCAGGTCCAGCGGGTGCACATTGCGCAGCTGGACGGCGGGGTCGGACTGAGGAGGAGGCAATGGCGGTGGCTGCGTGGCGCCTTCCTCTCCCTCCTGGTCGGCGGCCACCTCGAGCACCGCGTCCTTGAGGTACGTTTGCAGCTTGGCGCGTGCGTCTGCCGGGAGGCTGGCAGAGTGCTGGAACACGCGCTTGAAGAGCGCCATGCCTGCCTTCCAGCACGCCACGCTGGTGTAGCGGGCCTTGAGCAGCGCGTGCGTGCGCGAGACGAGAGGCACCTCAGCCGCGTCGCCGCAGCGCTCTTGCAGCTGCGCCACGGCCTCCAGGAACGTCTGCTTGCGCTCCAGCTTGCGCTTGATGTCCTCCATCGCGTGAACTGTCGACTTGCGAGTCGAGTGAACGCCACACGCGCATGGGCCCGCGCCCGAACTTGGAGTGCAAGGCCGAAGCGACCAATTCCGCGCATGGGCCGCCCTCCACGCTGCACAGGACGCCTACGCCGCATCCCCATCAGCGGCTACGCAGGCACGCTGCTCCTGGCGCTGCTGCTGGCGTCGCAGCCGCCGGCCAACCACGCGCACGCAGCCCCAGGCAGCGCAGCTGACCCTGCAGCACGCACGGGAGGGAGCCAGGAGGACGCACAGCCCGTGGTGCGCCCCAACCCCTGCAGCCCGCGCCTCCAGCGCCCCTTCCAGATCGCGCGATCGTCCGCGCCCTGCATGCCGCCTGCTCCCTCTCAGCGTGCGCCTGCGGATCCATATGCACGCGTGCTGACGCAGCTGGGCCTCCCAGAGGTTACTGAGCGCGGCGGCGACGACGGCGGAGCCAGCGGCGACGTCACACAGATCCCGCTCGGTGCGCGTCCGCCCTGCTGTCCTGCTCCCCGCCCCTGGGGCTGCTGTCCTGCGTGCTGTGCTGCCCCGCACTGCGGCCAGGGAGGCGCTCAGCTGCCACCGTGCCGACTCCTGCGTGCGTGCAGGCGGCAAGGTAGCGCTCGACAAGCTCGGCCCGGCGATCGGTGCGTCTCCTCCTTCGGTGCCGCATTGCATTAAACGATGCCGTGGTGCTGTGCTCCTAGGTCAGGGCAGCAAAGTGTGCACGTGTGCCCCTCACGTTGTGCATGCGTGCCCGTGGCCTCAGTGGCGGAGGACGGCACGCTCCGGCGCATCGCCAACTGGGACCAGCTCACGCCGGCGGAGCAGCGCGTGGCGCTGAGGCGCATCGCGCAGCGCAACCAGGTGCAAAGCCCAGGCCATCACGCCTCAGTCACCTCACCGGCTCGACTGCGCGAGCAAGCGTGAGCACACGGCGACAGCTGCTGCGCTTGACTGCCGCGCCTGCAGGAGCGCCTGGAACAGCTGCGCAAGCAGCAGCACATCCAGCAGGGCGGCGAGGCGCCTTCACATCCCGACGGCTCAGACGCACCCACCCAGCAGCAGCAACAGCAGGAGCAGCCGCCGCACACCGAGCTCTGAGCGCCTCTTCCTGGCCCTCCCGCCGCCACCAGCACGCCGCCTGCGCCCTAGCCGCGCATGACCCCGGTGGTGCCCCTGGGCCTCGTGGACGTGGTGCTGCTGGCGCTGCTCGCCTGGGCAGCCGTCGTCATCCTGCCCAAGAAAGTGCGCAAGCTGCTCGCCCGCCTCCGCGCCGGCACGCCCGCCTCCGGCCCAGCAACCGCCGCAGCGCCCTCAGCGCCACCCAGCAGCGCGGAGCACGGCAAGGCCGAGTGACCCGTTCGCCGCCACCGGCAGCACTCTTTCTTCACAGCCTTTTCCTTATTCTTGACCAGCAGGTAGCAGCAGGAGCAGAAGCAGCAAGGAGGACCGCAGGCGATGGCGGGCGGGAGAGCGGCGGCCCGCGCCGCCGCCCTGGCCGGCAGCACCTGGAAGGCGCAGCGGCAGCAGGCCGAGCTCCTCCAGGCCGCGTTGGACGCCGCGCCGCACGCGCAGAGCCTGCCTGGGCACCTGTGCCTGGCCCTTGACGCGGCCCTCCGCTGCCTCGGCCACCAAGGCGGCCGCCACGCCACTAGCGTGGCGGTGGCGGTGGAGGCGGCGGCGCTTCACCTGGAGCGGGCGCTGGCGGCGGCGCCGGCGCCGCACGCGCACCTGGCGCACAGCTTTGCTCACGCCGCGCTGCTGCTGTCGACGCCCCAGGCGCGCCGGGCGGCGGCTGCCGGCGCCGTGGAGGACGACCTGGCGCTGCCGGCGACGTGGGAGTTGGACGCGGGGGCGTACGCCCTCGTGGTCTTGCGCATGGGGTGGGAGCCGCTGCTGCTGGACTCGCTGCTGCTGCTGTGGAGCGGCGGCGGCGGCGGCGGCAGCGGCGGCGGAGCAGCGGCGAGGTTGGCAGGCGGCGAGAAGGCGGAGGCCGGCGGGCCGGCGGCGGTGCGGATGCTGGACGCGCTGCTGCGGGCGGCGGGCCCGGCGGGCGGGCGCCTGGCAGAGGGTCTGCTGGCGCTGCTGTGGCCTCCGTTGGCGGTGGCGGCAGCCAGCGAGGAGTCAGAGGCGGCTGCGGTGGCCATAGGAGTGGTGCGGGGGCCTGCGGTGGGCGCGCCGTGGCATGTGACGCGTGCCCTGCTGGCCGCGGCCTTGGATGGCGCCGCGGACGGAGACGAGGCGGACGCGCACGCGCCGCAGCTGTGCGCCAGCTTGGCGGCGTGCCTCAGCCACGCGCTCCGTTCGCTGCTGCTGCCGACGCGTTCAGACGGGGCACCAGCAGCGGTGGTCGCCGAGGTGGCACGCCAGGCGGCACTGCTTCTGGAGCACCACCTGGCGTCCCTGCCCCTTTCATCCTCCTCCGCCACCACCACCACCGCCGCCACGCCCCCAGCCGACGAGGGCGAGGGCGGCCACGCTCGCTTGCAGCAGCTGGCGGCAAGCCTCCGCGCGCTCGAGCCGCAGCTGTCCGAGGCGTCCAAGGCCCGGCCCACCGCGGCGGCAGCCCTGCTGCCCGCCGGCGAGCTGCTGCGGCTAAAATGCCGGCTGCTGCTCCTCCTCCCGTCCCTCCCACCACCACCCACCACCGCCACCACGGCCACCAGCAGCAGCGATGACTGCAGCGGCAGCGGCAGCAGCAGCTTGACGCTGCCGTTCTTCGGCGCCTCCGCTGCTGCTGCTGCGGCGGTTGAAGCGGTTGAGGCGTCGGACTCGTCGGCCTTTGCGGCGCTTCGGGCGCATGGCTGCATGGGCGGCCTGCTGCGCTCGCTGCGGCAGCCCGAAGGCGGCGGCGGCGACCTCCCGCCGCCCGGCACCTCGTGGCTGGCCGCCGTGGCCAAGCCCGTCGTCCCGGCGCCCTTCTCGCAGCATGGGCTGAGCGCGCCGCAGCTCCGGGTGCTGCGCAGCCTGCCCCGCCCCGCCAGCCACGGCGACCACGTCGCTGCAGGGCCTCCCGCGCCGCGCCACAGTGACGGCGGTGCGGCGGCGGACGGCGCCGTGGTCGTCAGCGCTAGTGAGGCGGCGGCGGCAACGAAACAGGCAGTGCGGGCGCGGCCGTGGCGGGAGCTGGTTCGTCAGCGCGCGCTGCCTGCGACGCAGCACTGGGAGCAGGTGGTTGTGGGGTGGTTGCTGGCGGGCCTCACGCCGGGCCTGCCCTGCCCGTGGCACCCCGCCGCCGCGCCCGCCGTGCTGGCGGCGTCACGGGGCGCCAGCTATGCCCCCGTGAGGGTCTGCCTGGCGCTCATGGAGGCGGCGGCGGGGCTGTGTGGGGAGCAGGAGGAGGAGGGGGGTTCGCCGCCGCTGGCGTTCCACCCGCTGCTGCCGGATGCGTTGCTGGCGGCGGCGGCGGGCGCCGCGCAGCTGGTGGCGGTGCCAGCGCAGCAGCGGGCGCTGCAGCATGGGTGCCAGGGCTCGCCGCGCATCGCACGGTGAGCGGGTGCAGCGCCGCAGTTGCTTGGAAGCGGGTCCACGTCCAGGCGACACTTCTGCTTTGCTATGGACGCATCGGTGACATTAGCCGTGTGTTTGCCACTGCATGGTGTTGTGCGCGCATGCAGGATGGTGCGGCGCTTGACGCCGGCGCCGCGTGCCACGGCAGTAGGAGCACCTGCAGCAGCCCCGCTGACGCCCACGGCGCAGGGCGCCGCGGCCGTGCTGGTGGCGCTGAGCAACCAGATCGCGGCGTCCTCGGGCGCGGCGGCGGCGGCGGCGGTCGTGCAACTGGTGAGCGCGCTGGCAAGAGGTGCCTTGCGGGCCACGCTGTGCGTGTGTGTGCATCTTGCGTCAACGGAACGGGCCACCGCCCGCGTCAAGCAGGAAGCATCAGGCACGCTGTCCACAGCCATGCTGTTTGTGTTGCGTCGCCGTGTCTTGTGGCGCAGGTGCTGCCTTGCGTGGTGCTGGCCCCCTGGCAGCTGCTGCAGCGCGCCGTGGACGACTGCGCGCACCACCCCGGCCAGCTGCCCGCCTGGCTGCAGCTGCTGCGCGGCCCGCTGCGCCCCACCGCCCTCGCCACCCTCCCGCCGCCCTCCCTGCCTCCACCCGCCCGCAGCAAAAGCGACGCCGTGCGCCCCGACGGGGACGCGGCAGCCGGCGGCGACGGTGCAGGCACGCCGCTGCTGCTGCTGGCGGTGCTGCGCCACGTGCTTGGCAGCTGCCAGGGCCCAGCGGCGCAGCAGCAGATGCCGGACGGCGAGGCGAAGGCGGTGGGCGTGCTGCTGGCCGCCCTCACGCAGCCTGCCGGGGCAGCGGAGGAGGGACCAGGGCCGGCGGGGGCTGCGACCGGCGCTGCTGTGCAACAGGCGTTGCTGGGCACGGGCGGGGCGGTGGAGCGGGCGGTGCTGCCGCTGCTGAGGTGGACGGCCGAGTCAGAGGCGCGCCTGGGCCACGTGAGTGTGTTGGGCTCTACTGCATGTGGCCGTGTGCTCAGCGGGCGACAAGAGCAGGAGGAGTGGGGTGATCCTCTGTCCTTGCCTGCGCGGACGTGCAGGCGCGCTCCGTGCTCAGCGTGGCCATGCACGTGCTGGCCAACGCGCCGGCGCCGCGCGCCGACCTGCCCCCGCGTCTCCGCGAGGCGGGCGTGGGCGCGGCGCTGGCGCCCTGGGTGCACGCCGTGGCCACCCTGCTTCTGCCGCCGCCGGCGCCCCCTCCATCAAACGCGGCCGCGGGCGGCGCCGAGGGGGCGCTGCTGGCGGCCACGCTGGTGGCTGCGGCGGACCTGCAGCAGGCGCTGCTGCGCGAGGCCCAGCGCCAGGTGCGTTGCTGGTCGTTCGGGGCGAGCAGGGCGTGCCATGCTGTGACTTGCCCATTCCAGTCAAGTCAATGGCAGTGATGCCCAGCTCCGCTTGCCGCTTCTGGCTTCTTGGACCTTGCTCTCGCAGGGAGGCGCTCTGCACTCTGGCGCCATCGAGCTCTCAGTGGAGCTGCTGGAGACCCTGGTGGCGGCAACCACCACCCTCGCCTCCGTTCCACCCGCCACCACCGCCCTGCCGCCGCAGCAGCAGCCCCTGTGGACGGCGCCCGCCGCGGCCCGCGTGGCCGACGCGGTCCTCTCCTCGCTGGCCGCCGGTGCGGGCGACCGCAGCGCGGCGGCGGCGGTGCTGCCGCTGCTGGCGCCGCTGCTGCAGAGCTGCGCCGCCGCCGCCGCCGCGCAAGTCGCAGCTGCGCCGCACGCAGACGGAGACTGGGAGGGCGACGGGGAGGGCGGGGCGGGCGGCGTGGCGTCGCGGACGCAGCGCGCCCTGCTGCCGCCGGCGGTGTGGCGGCCCGCGCGCGGCTCGCAGCAGCTGGAGTCGCAGGCGGAGGGCCTGCTGTGGTTTGCGGCGGGGCACGCGGGCCACGCGGCGGAGACGCTGCGGTGCTTCGCGGCGTGGGCGGCGGATGAGGCGGACGACGCAGGCGATGCGCCGGGGGCGGCGGCGGCGCGGCGGGCGGCGCGGCACCTGCAGGCGTGCTCTTCCTCGCTGCTTCTTCCCACGCAGCAGCCGCGGATTGCGTCGGGTGCGGCGGAGGGCGTTGCTGGCGGCGGTGGCGGGCTGGCACGGGCGGCGGTGGGCGCCATGCAGCGGCAGCTAGCGCGGGCCGCTGACGGCGAGGAGGTGGCGGCGGCGCTGGCGCGGGCGCTGGCGGGTGCGCTGCCGCGCATGTCGACGGCGCAGGCGGCGCGGGCGCTGGGCGCGGCGGTGCCGGCCCTGGCCGCCTGCTGGGCGCTGGCGGGGGGCGAGGGGGGCGAAGACAGGGCGGCGGCGTGGGCGGAGCGGCAGCTGCGCGCCGCGTTCGCCGGCAGCGAGGCGGTGGTGCAGCGGGCCGTGGGGCTGGTGCGGCGGCAGGAGCGGGAGGAGGGGCGGCCGGCGGCGGCGGCGCTGGCGGCGTGGGGCGTGGAGCTGGCGTGCGGCGCGGCGGCGGCGCACCTGCGCGGGGGCGACGGGGCGCGGGCGCGGCGGTGCCTGCAGCACGCGGTGGCGCTGGTGGCGGCGCTGCTCCCTGAGGACCGTCGACCCGGGAGCGGCGGCGCTGCTGCGGGGGCGGGGCGGGGAGCAGAGGAGGAGGAGGAGGCGGAGGAGGAGGAGGAGGAGGAGGAGGAGGAGGGGGCGGTGGTGGCGCTGCTGGTGCTGGCGGTACTGCTGGCCAGCTGGCCGGCGGTGGAGGCGGCGGGCGAGGGCCAGGACCTTTTGACGGTGTGCACGCTGCGCGCGCTGCGGGCCGTGCTGACCGGCGCAGCGGCGCGGCGCCCTGGCGCCGACGCCGACGCCGGGGCGGCGGCTGCGACAGGAGGAGGGGCCTCTCCTGCGGCCGCTGAGGGTGGGGCCGGCGCTGGTGATGTAGGCGGTGCTGCAGAGGCGCTGCGGGGGGTGGTGCTGGTGTGCCCTGGCCTGGCGGGTGCGCGGTATGGTGAGGTGGTGGAGGCGGTGGGGGTTGCGTTGGGCCGGGCGGTAGGGTGTGCTGGAGGGGCGTCGACGCACCAGCGGGCGCTGCGGGTGGCTGCGCTGGGGGTGGTGGAGCAGCACGTGGCCGAGGTGCTGGCTGGATCGCTGGGTGAGGGGGCGTGTGGGGAGGTGGGCGCGGACGTGGTGGAGGCCGTGGTGGGCGCGGGGGCGCTGGCTGCGCTGGAGGGATGAGGGGGCGCGTGGTGTGTGTCGGGGGACAGTGCGTTGAGATCGACGTTGCGGCACCCTGCCTATTGCTTTGTTCTGCGAGCAGTGCAACTCGAAGGCCACCCTGTGCACGCGCTCACGCGCCCCACCGCACGCGCCGGGGTCCGCCACCCTATGTGGGGGCCTGCGACGGTGAGCAAAAGAGGACGC
>VFQP010004751.1_pt1 | contig 12374 bp, 16 predicted proteins | sample 3512351 | NCBI WGS metagenome assembly VFQP01 (sample SAMN10412372, study PRJNA504923) | tailings metagenome | isolation source: Relicate 1 Philex TSF1 revegetated site | place: Philippines: Tuba, Benguet | collected 2017-08-29 | reverse complement strand
CCTCCTCCTCCTCCTCCTCCTCCTCCTCCTCCTCTGCAGCAGCAGCAGAGGCTCGCCCCTCCTCCACGGCGGGCCGCCAGCAGCCACACGCCGGCAGCAGCAACGCCTCCGCCTCCACGCCAGCAGCGCCCCCCCAGCGCGTGCCCGTGGACCTGAGCACCTACGAGCCCGTGGTCCTGGAGCTGCTGCAAAACTACGCGGGCCTGTCCTTGGAGCGGCTGGACGCGCTGCTGGCGTCGTCGGGCGCGCGCGCACCCGGCTACCTGAGCAACCCGCTTGCGCTGGCGGGCCTGCTGGCCGCCATGCAGGCGCAGGGGCGCGTCACCTTTGAGCAGGGCCTGTACAGGCACCTGCCCAGCAGCAGGCAGTCGCCCCAGGCGGCGCGCGCGCGCTCGCCCACCCCCGCCCTCGCGCCCACGCCCTCCGCCCCCTCGGCCGCGCCGCCCCTCCCGCGCGCCGCGTCGCCCACCGTGCCGCTGCCCCGGCCCGCTGAGCGGGGCGCGCTCAGCGCCACGCCCCCCCGGACCCCGGCCGTGGGGGCGCTGCGCAGCACCCCGCCGGTGCTGCTGCCCGCGGCGCCCTCGTCCAGCAAGCCGCCCCTGGCCGCGCCCTCGTCCCCCGCCTCCTCTGCTGCCGCCTGGGTGCCCGAGGACGACTGGGGCGCCTACGAGAGCACCATCATGACGCTGCTCACCAAGTACGGCGCGCTCACCCTGGAGCGCCTGCACGAGCTGCTGCACACCTCCATGGTGTGGCCGCGCTACGACCGCACGCCCGCCCAGCTGGCCGCCTACCTGGCCGTGCTGGCGGACGCCAGGCGCGTGCACGCCGAGCAGGGGCTCTACCGCAAGGCGGCCAGCCCGGCGCCGGGCAGGGGCGCGGCGGCGCGCAGCCCCACGCCCGCTGTGGCCAGTAGTGGCGGTGGCGGTGGCGGCCTGGCGTCGCTCGAGGGTCACGTGGTGTCCACGCTGGCGGGGCGGCCGGGCCTCACGCTGGAGCGCCTGCGCAGCGTGCTGAGGCTGGCCAAGGACGGGCCCGCGTGAGTGAGGCAGGGAGGCGGCAGCTGGGGAAATGTGGGGACGAGGGGCTGCCGGTGTGCTAGCCTGTTGGGGCTCACACGGGCTGCGTGTGCGCCCCTTTGCGTGCGCAGTCAGGACCTGGAGGAGGAGGCGCTGGCCGCCCTGCTCAGCACCCTCGTGTCGCAGGGCAGGGTGGTGAACGACAGGGGCAGCTACAGGCTGCCCACACCCGGCGCCGCGCGCGCACCCACGCCCGCGGCGCCGGCGGCGCGCCAGGGTTCCTCCCAGGCGCCCGTGCAGCTGTCCCCTGGGGCGGCAGACCCCTGGGAGGCGCCGGCGCCCGCGCCTAGCACGCTGCGCGCCATGGACCCCCTGTCTGCGGATCAGACGGCCCTGGCCGAGTCCATGGGCTTCCCCACGCAAGAGGGGCTGGGCGGCTTCACGCCCTTTGCAGAGGCGAGGGCAGCAAGAGGGAGGGGCCGTGCCAAGGCACCGCAGGCAGCGTTGCTGCGAGGGAGGTGTGGATCAGCCGGGCGCCTGGGTGACGTGTGCTCTTCACGCGCGCGCACACACGCAGGTGTGGAACGGGCGGTGGGCCATGGTGGGCATGCTGCTGTCCATAGTCGCCGAGCTGCGCACGGGCAGCGGCACGCTGGAGCAGCTGGGCTTCACCAACCTGCCATCCATGGGTGCGTGCGCGTGCGCGCGGCAGCCAGCTGCGCCGCTCCGCCCTCCTCGTGGCGTTTTGCGCAGCCAAAGCTCAGCGCTGCACCGCACACGTGTGCACCCCTGCGCCGCGCGCAGAGCTCTTTTCCTCGCTCTCCACCTTCAGCAGCGTGGCCGTGGTGGGGGGCGCCGCGTGGACGGCGGCGCGTCTGTTTGCCGGCCACTTGACGGCGCACCAGCGGCAGCGCTACGTGCGCTTCCTGGCGCGGCAGGAGCAGGAGGTGGAGCAGCCCGAGCGCTTCTTCTCCGAGGAGCTGCGGGGCGCGCGGCGCGCCGAGCTGGCCAACGGGCGCGCAGCCATGGTGGGCTTCCTGCTGGGCCTGCTCATGGAGGCGCTCACGGGGCGCGGCGTGGTGGGACAGGTGCGCGGTCCTCACCGGGGGGGCGGGCGCGCTGCTGTGCGCCGGCAGCGGCGCGGCATGCAAGGGGGTGGGGCCTCACGCTGCGTGTGTGCTGTGTGTGTGTGTGTGCGCGCGCATGCAGGTGGTGCTGTACCTGCGCCTGCTGGGCATCCTGGGCCTCGAGTACGGCGTGTGACCTTGACGCCTGATTTGAGGCGTGCAGAGAGGCACGGTGGAACGGCACGCGCCCCTGTGTTGACTCCTGGTGACGCTCTCACCTGGTGATCAACTCGTGCGCCGCGCCTGGACGTCGTGCTCCACGTCACTCTTTTCGTTCGTGGCGTCCCCCCTGCTGTTGCGGTCAGATTAATCGTCGTGTGGGGGTGCTGGCTCGGTGCGCCGTGGGTTGGTTTTTGGAAGGAGGGCCCCCCTCCACAACCCGTTGCGTGGTGTATGCACTGTGTCGTGGCCGGACGCAGCATGTGGTTCGCATTGGTGTGCGCTCGTACTGGTGGTTAGCGGGCAGCTCTGGCAATTGCGACTCGGCCGCAGCAGCAGACAGTCTGCATGCATTGCTGTTCTCGTCCGCACAGCTGCTACAAAGCGGTGTACAAAGTGACCAAAGCGGTGCCAGCGAGAACGACATGCAAGACGATTCTGCCAGGAGTCACGGCGCTGAGGCCGAGGTGAGGGCGGCGTACTCGGCCTCGATGGGGTCCACCACGGCGCCAGCGTCCAGCCCGGCCACCAGCGCAGCGCCCGTCAGGGCGCCCACCTGCAGGCAACAGCGCCACCACCAAGACACCGCGCCTGTTGGGGCGGGCGTCTCGCAGCGCTGCTTCACCTGGTGCTCGGCGTGCTGTTGCTGCAGGGCGCACCTTGGTGGTCTCCTGCCCCAGGCACAGCAGCAGCTCGTCCAGCTCTGCTTGCGCCGCCTCGCCCCGCTCTCGGTGCTCCGCCACCTGCAAGGCACCAAGCGCGTGAACCTCAGGTGGTCGTGCTGCAGGCGCTGGGCCCACCCAGCAAGCACCCAAGGGCGTCGCACACCGTGCGCACTCACACCCACCGCACCTGCGCAGAGAGCCGTGCCAGCAGCAGCCCGTACCGCCGCTCGAGCTGCCCCCTGGCCAGCTCCACGCGCGCCGCAAAGCTGCGCTCCAGCGCCGCCGCACGCGCCTGGTAGTCGCGCTCCAGCGCCGCCTGGCGCCGCCCGAGCGCCTGCTGGCCCTGCGCCAGGCGCTGAACGGCTGAGATGGCCTGCTGCAGCGTGGTCCTGTCGGCAGGTGCCCCTTGGCCCAAGCGGGACAGCGCCGCGCCGACGCTCACCGCTGCGGCGGCCAGTGGCTGCGGGGCGTTGTCGTGCCCCCGCTCAGCCGCGCCCACCTCTGTCGTGGCGGCTGGTGCGGCTGCCCCTGGGTGCGGTGGCGCTGCCACCGCAACGGTGGGTTCACACACCACAGCCTGGTGCTGGTGCTGCTCGCCGCCCGCCGCCTCCACCTCGACCTCTGCCGCCGCCGCCTGCAGCGCCTGCTGGTGCTGCATGGCCACGCAGTACTGCGTGTACCACTCAGCGTACTCGTCAGAGGCGCCGTAGTCTTGCTCCTGCGCCAGGCGCTCCTGCACCAGGTAGTACTGCTCACACAGTGCCTGGTACCACTGCTGCCACGCCTCGCCCGCGTAGTAAGCCACCTGCTCAGCGCTGTAGCCGCGCGACTGCAGCGCGCGCAGGAAGGGAGACGCCTCCCACCCTGCCTCCTCCGCCGCGCCGCCCTGGCTCGGGCACCGCCACCCCTGAGCGGACCCCGCAACGTCGGGCGGCGCGTCCCCCCCTCCTGGGTCGGAGGCGAGGGCGCCGGGCGGCATCCCCCAGCCCGCAAACGTCACGGCGGCGGCCTCATCGTGGCGCACCCCGCCGCAGAGGGAGCTGCGCGGCGCTCCGGCGAGGTGGACCTGCAGGTCCGAGGAACTGCTGCCGCGAGACGAGGACGGGACCTGTGCGCCGCTGCTGGATCCCGCGCGCCCGTCGCCAGATGCCCCCTTGCCGCCGCCCCCCTTGACACGAGCGCCGTCGTCCAGTCCAGCGGTGGAGGTGCCTGACAAGGAGGTGACGGTGCTGCTGCCCCTGTACATGGAGATTAAGGCCTGTGTGCACAATTGCAAGAGCATCGCGTGCGCCGGCGTGTGCCGCGTCGTGAGCACGCCTGTCTAGCGCGACCCCCTCGTTGCGACCAACCTGTCGTGTGCCTGCGGCATCACCTGTCAGCCGCTGCCGCCCATGCCTTTGCTGCCCCAGTGGGCGGAGCGCCGAGCGGAAGAAGGCGCCACTGGCGGGCTGCGATGGGCGCGGAGCCAGGAACGTTCGCCAGCAGCGATGTTGGCAGTGCCTACAGTCTGCAATTCAGTCGTCGATCGCAGCGGGTTCGCAGTCGCGCGCGCACTCGTGGCGCATGGCTGCGCCACCCCTAAGAGCGCCTGCCCTTGCTGCTTGCCCTTGCTGCTTGCAAGGGCTTCACTGAGGGAGCGCATCACTGAGGAAAGCTCTGCACCACCGCCACACTTGAGAGAAGCAGCTGGTTGGCGCTTTCCGTTGGCCGGGGCGGGCGCGCACACGGCGGGCGAGCGAAGCGATGCAGCTGCCCAGGAGGCCACAGCAGCAGAGCTCGGCTCAGCCAAGAGGCCGCTGCCAGCTGCACAGCCTCTGCCACCATGGGCTCTCTTGGATCGCACGGGGGCGCAGCGGCCAGCAGGTGCGCCACGCGTGCCCGTCCGCGCCGTCCGCAGCAATGAGGGCGCGGCAGCGCTCCGCAACCTCTGACGTGAGCTGCAACGCCGCATCGCAGGCCATCGCGCGGCGCGCCTTGGAGACGCCCCTGGCAGGCGCGCCCAACGTGTGGTCCGACGCGCCCCTGGAGGAGCTCATGCGCGAGGCCGCGCAGCTCAGGGACGAGCACTACACCAGCATCACATTTTCGCCAAAGGTCAGGTTACCTGGTAACCTGGTGCAGGGAATCGATGGGCCGCTGCGCTCCGGGCCGGGCGTGCACCTGAACGCGGGGAGCGCCCTGTGTGTGGCACGCAGGTGTTCATCCCCCTGACGCGGCTGTGCCGTGACTCGTGCGGCTACTGCACCTTTGCCACGCCTCCGCTTCCCGGGCGGCGAGCCTTCATGACGCTGGACGAGGTCCTGCAAGTGGCGCGCCTGGGCGCCGCCCACGGGTGCACAGAGGCGCTCTTCACGCTCGGTGCGTCCTGCCTCTGCAGCCTGCATACAGCACAGCGGGGTGAGGGCCTTGACGTGGCGCTGGTGGGCGCGTGACCCAGCCCTGCACCCCGTCTGCCCTTCACAGGCGACCAGCCCGAGGCGCGCTGGCCTCAGGCGGCCGAGGAGCTGGCATCCCTGGGCCTGAGCCAGACCCTGGAGCTGGTGGAAGTGGCGGCGCGCGAGGTGCTGCGCCAGACGGGCCTGCTGCCTCACGTCAACGCCGGCGTGCTGGACGAGGCGTGGCTGAGGCGCCTCAAGCGCGTGTCGGCCAGCATGGGCCTCATGCTCGAGGGCACGGCGCCCTCGCTCATGCTGCCGGGTGGGTGCGCGCACCAGGGAGCAGTGTTGTGGTGCTGGCACAACAGGCGCGCTGCCTCGGTGCACACGAGCACCAAGACACGGGAGGGCACGCGTGGGTGATGCGGCCCCACAGGTGGCGCGCACCACGGCTGCCCGGACAAGGAGCCCGGCGTGCGGCTCGAGGCGCTCGAGGCGGCGGGGCGGGCAGGCGTGCCCTTCACCACAGGTGCGCCGTCTTGTGGGGGTTGGACAAGGGTGGCGCGCCTGCACCCAGCTGGCGCTGAGCCCGCCGCACACCCCGCGGCCTCGGTCGTGCAGGCGTGCTGGTGGGCATCGGCGAGACGCGGGCAGAGAGGCTGAGCGCCCTGCGCGCCATCCGCGCCTCCCACGACCGGCACGGCCACATCCAGGAGGTCATCGTCCAGAACTTCAGGTGCGGCGGACCAACACGTGGCCACAGGGCGCAGCACGCCATGTCCTTGCCTGCGCAGGGCAGGTCGTCCACCCTCGCCACCTCCATAAGTAGTGCGCGGCCGCCCGCTTGCGCTCCCGGACGTGCGCTTGCTGCCAGGCCCAAGAAGGGCACAGCCATGAGCAGCTGGCCGCCCCCGCCTCTGTCTGAGCTGCTGTGGACGTGCGCGGCGGCGCGCCTCATCCTGGGACCCTCGGTCAGCATCCAGGTGCGCTTGCTAGGCGCTGCGCTGGCGGGGCGCGCAGCACCACTCGCCCGTGTGCCGGCCCGAGGCGATCTGCGACCCTCCCCTCCTCTGCGATGCAGGCGCCCCCCAACCTGACGCCCGAGCCCGACGACGCCTCGCCCTGCAACGGTCACGCTGGCGAGGGGGCGGGCGGCCGAGAGGCGGCGTGGAGGGCGCTGCTGGCGGCGGGCATCAACGACTGGGGCGGCATCTCTCCCATCACGCGCGACCACGTCAACCCAGAGGCGGCCTGGCCTCACCTGCACGACCTGGCCGCAGCCACGGCGGCGTCAGGCTGGCACCTGGTGCCGCGCCTGCCCGTCTACCCTCGCTACCTGCCCCTGCGCGGCGCCCACGCCTCTGGTGGGGCCGCCACCCCTGGCGCAGCAGGCACCACCAGCGGCAGCAGCAGCAGCAGTGCCGCGGGCGCACAGGACGAGGTGGAGTGGATTGACGGCGGCGGCGGCCGTGAGGGCGTGCTGGCGGCGCTGCTGCGCGCGTCGGACAGCTCGGGGCTGGTGCGAGGTGAGCGCCAGGGTGCGCGCAGCGGCTGCACCTGCTGGCTTTCTGCGCGCCTGGTGCTGGTCCACGGCGGGGCAAACGTGTGTCAAACTGCGCGTTTTGCAGGCAGCGACTGGTTCGCTGGCAGCAGCAACCGCAGCGGCGACAGCGACGACGGTGGCAACGTGTTGCCTCGTGAAGCGGCCTCATCGACAGCTGCGGCCCAAGCGCCACGCGCCGCATCGCACCCAGAACCGGAAGGGCATCGGGGCGCGCCGGCGGCGGTGTCGGCGCCCAGCCCCAGCCCAGCCAGCGGCAGCGCGCCCACCTCCTGCTCAGCGCCCTCCTCCTCCTCCACCACCTCCTCCTCCTCCTCCCACAGCAGCGTGCCCGCCGTGCGCGCGCGCGCGGGCCGGTCCTGGCGACTGAGCGTGACGCGAGACGGGGACGTGGAGGGCATGCCGCGGCCCTTGCCCGGAGTGGGCCCGGCGTCGTCGCGCATGCAGCGCCTGCTGGACCGGGTGATGGGGCAGGTGCGCGCTGTGCTGTTTTTGTGGGTGTGAGCGGGCGCGCTCGCTGGGCCTCTGCACCAAGTGATGACACGTGTGGCGTCGCTACCGCTGCCTTTCCTCAGGGGTTGCTCGCCCCCGCCGCTCAGTCCGGCGCCGGTGGGGCAGGCCAGCCGTGCCATGGCAGGCGTGGCACCACGCTGTCCGAGGCGGAGGTGGCCTTGCTGCTGAGCAGCCGCGGCGCTGACGCGGCAGCCGTGGTGGCGGCGGCGGACCGGCTGCGGGCGCACGTGTGCGGGGACCGGGTCACGTACGTGGTGAACCGCAACATCAACTACACCAACGTGTGCACGCTGCGCTGCAGCTTCTGCGCCTTCAGCAAGGGCAAGGTGCGCGCCGCGTGCGTTTTTGCTTTCGAGGGTCGCGGCCAGGTGTGCCGTGAGGAACGCGAGAGGAGGTGGCGCGGCGCAGCGAGCGGGCCACCTGCGCACACGTGCATGTCGCGTGCAGGCGGCGGAGCAGTTGCGTGGGCCGGCGTACCTGGTGCCCCTGGAGGAGATCAGCCGCAGGGCCGCCGAGGCGTGGGACCGGGGGGCCACCGAGGTGTGGGAAGGGGTTGGGCGCTGCTTGGGAGGCGGGGAGGCAGGGGCACGCTGGGCACGCTGGACAGGTCAGGCGACTGCTCTTCCGTTCCCGCGCAGGTGTGCATGCAAGGCGGCATCCACCCCGACTTCACCGGCCGCACGTACGTGGACATCTTGCGCGCGGCCAAGCGGGGCGCGCCGCACATCCACGTGCACGCCTTCAGCCCGCTCGAGGTGCACCAGGTGAGGGAGACGACGACCACCCAAAGTGTGGCCGCCCCGCACTGTTGCGTGCCAAGGTGGGCCTCTGTCTTCGTGTGTGGGCGCCAGGCTGCGTTGCCGGACGGGCGCACCCCGTGTGCTGCAGGGCGCCTCCACGCTGGGCCTGTCCCTGGAGGCGTACCTGCGCCTGCTCAAGGAGGAGGGGCTGGGCTCGCTGCCGGGCACGGCGGCAGAGGTGCTGTGCGACGACGTGCGCGCCGCGCTGTGCCCCGACAAGATCAGCGCCGGGCGGTGGCTCGAGGTGCGGCACCATCTTGGTCCCCTGATCGTTGCGCCCGCGCCTGCGGCCTTGTGCGTGCCTCACGCTGTGCGCGCCGACCACACACGCAGGTGGTGTCTGCGGCGCACCGCGTGGGCGTGCCCACCACCAGCACGCTCATGTTTGGGCACCTGGAGCACGGCCCGCGCTCCTGGGCCCGCCACCTGGTGGCGCTGAGGGACGTGCAGGTCCGTGTGCACTTGTGGCCGAGGCAAGCGTGCGCGCTGTGCGGCAGCCGGTGCTGACGCCGGCCCTCTGCTGTTTGGTGTGTGTGTGTGCCCGCGCAGATGGCCACGGGTGGCATCACCGAGTTTGTGCCGCTGCCGTTTGTGCACATGGAGGCGCCCGTCTACCTCCAGGTGTGCGCTGGGCACGCTCCGCCCGACGTCCCCAGGGGGTCAAGCGCCGTTGCACCCACGAGTCACCGAGGGTGCGCACCCGTGTGGTGTGCGCGCAGGGCCGCGCGCGGCGCGGGCCGACGTTGCACGAGTGCGTGCTGCTGCACGCCGTGGCGCGCCTGGCGCTGCACCCGCACATCACCAACATCCAGGCGTCGTGGGTCAAGATGGGCCCCGAGCAGGCAGCGGGCCTGCTGGCCGCCGGGTGCAACGACATGGGCGGCGTGCTCATGAACGAGAGCATCACACGGGCCGCCGGCGCGGCGCACGGGCAGGAGCTGCCCGCCCGCACCATGGAGGCGCTCATCCGCGCGGCGGGCAGGCGCCCAGAGCAGCGCACCACGCTGTACGGGCGGCCGCCCGCCGCCCAGGTGGCCGCGTCCCTCAGCTCGGCCGCCGACCTGCCCCTGCAGCCCCTGGTGTTTGGCAGCAGGCGCTGAGCGGCGGCCAGGTGTTTCCCGCCTGTGCTGGTGGTGCCGCTTGCAAAGCCTTTCTGCCGAGTGCCGGGCGCAGCGTTGGGGGTCGCCGGTCGCAACAGGATGCTGCTGTTGCTGCGGATGCGTTGCTGCGCGTCGCGGGCCAGAGGCGCGCGTGCTCAGCAAGATTGCCCACCAGCCCAGGGTGCAGCGCACAGTGAGCGCAAACGGGCAGCAGCGCCAAGGAGCGAGCAGAGCGCCACAGCGTCAACGCTAGCAGTGCGAGAAAGGTGCCGGAGCCAGGTCCTGGATGAGAGGTGGGGGCTAAGCTATTGCCCCCCGTTCTCCAGCTGCGACTCGAGGTAGAGCAGTTTGTACATCATCTGTATCACTTCGCTCTTGTCGTACGGGATGATCTTGAACACCAGGCGGGAGAGGTCCGTCATGCTGGCCTCGTCCACCTGGTTGCTCTTGAGCAGCGCGTACCTGCGTGCGGAGAGGCGGGCAGGGGGGCAACCGGGGGGCTGGGGGTCACGCTGGCAGCGCACCGGGAGCGAGTGGAGGGAGCGGTGGCCAGGCGCTGCCCTGCCACTCACAGCTCGTTGAAGGCCTTGTCGCCGATGAGGTCGAGGCAGGCGGCGCGCTGGAGCATCATGGCGCTGCGCATGTGCTGCAGGCGCACGGGGTCGGGCTGCCACCCGCCGCTGCTGCTGGCCGGGTGGTTCTCGTCCAGGCCCTCGGCACCCTCCTCGTCGTAGTCGTCCTCATAGTCCTCCTCCTCCTCCTCCTCCTGCACACACACGCATGTCGCCACTTCCCACGCACCGTCATCACTACAGTGACCACAGCTGGCTGCGCCCGCCCGACTGCCCCCGCGGCGTCTCTTGAAAGGCCCTGCGGCGGCGCTGCAGCGAGTCCTCCCTCACCTCCTCGTCCCCCTCTCCCTCGGCGCCGCCCTCGTAGTCCTCCTCGGCCTCCTCGCCCTCCTGAGCGCACGCGCACGCGCGCAACTCCCACGCGCCTCAGATGTGCAAGCGCACCTCACCACGCCCGTCCCACCCCCACCACACCACCGCGGCACCACGCCAGCGGCGCACCTCGCCCTCGTCCTCGGCCCGGTAAGGGTCGTCGTACGGGTTGTGCCCGTCCTCCTCCTCGCCCTCCTCCTCGTCGTCAAGCTGCAAGCCACCCACGCCCGCCGCCACGCCCGCCACCGCCGCCGCCCCGCCGCCGCCAGCGCCCGCCCCCGCCTCGGCTGCTGCGGGCGCGGCGGCTGCCTCTGGGCTCTGCGCCGCCGCCGCCGCCGCCGCTGGCCGCGCGCCCACCAGCCACCCGTCTTCCGGCAAGGCGTCTGATGCGGGCGCGGACGGCCCGTTGCCACCCACGCTCTGCGCGCACAAGAGGAGGAGAAGCAAACGCGTCAATGCCTGGATGCGGCCCCGGCGTGACAGGCGCCGCTCGCACCCTCCTTTTCCCCAGCCCACAACACACGCTCAACGCACCTGGTCGTCTGCTTTCTGCTGCGCCGGGGGGATGGCGCCTGCGCCTGCGCCTGAGGCCTTGATGGTGCCCCCAAACACAAACGCCTTGTCCTCGTTGCTGACTGCTGCCGCCGGCGCCACGGCGGGCTGCGGCGGCTGGTCCATGTTGCCTGCGCGCGCGCACACACACGCCCCAGGATGCAGCGCCCGAGTGCGTGGGCCATGCCCATGGTGCCCTGGCGCTCACCATGACACAGCGCACCCAATCACTCACCCACGACGCGAATGACGCCGGCGCCGCCCGCCCCCGCCGCCCCTGCCTCTGGCTTTAGCGCCCCCGCTGCTGGCGCCGGCTCCCCGCCGGCAGCCCCGCCTGGTGCCGCCGCCGCCGGGGTGCCGCCGCCCGCTGCAGCCGCGTGCGCTGGCCCTTGGCTGGACGGCGGCCGGTTGCTGGCGGCCTGCCCGCCTCCCCGCCCCGCCGAGGGCGTGCGCGTGAGCTGCGCAGGGACCAGCAAGCAGCACGCGCGCGCGCTTAGTGGTGCCACCCCGCTAGCGGCTTTGCCCCAGGCCCACTGAGCGCCCCGTCACCGCCCCATTTGGACCCGTGCGCACCTTGGTGGTGGACGAGCGCTCTGCCATGGCCAGCAGGGACTGCTGGTCGGGCACGCTGATGCCCAGCTCCTCGGCCTTTTGGCGCACGCACGGCAGCAGCAGCAGCTTGTACGTGTTGGGCCGCCGGTTGGCGTTTTGCGTGAGGCACCGCTTGATCACGTCCGACACGTCGGGCGAGTAGCCCACCACGGGCGGGTACTTGCCGCGCAAGATCTTGAGGATCAGCGCGCCCTGCACGTGTGTGTTTGCGTTGCGGCCAGCGTGCGTGCGCCCGTGGTCAGCCTGGGCCCGCCGCGTGTCGGGCAGCCTCTCGCCACCACAACGCAACATGATCGTATGCACGCCGCACCTGGTTGTCTGCGTCAAAGGGGTGCCGCTGCACGCAGCACTCGTAGAGCACCACGCCCAGCGCCCACACGTCGCTCTTCTCGTTGTACGGCTTGTCTTCGCACAGCTCGGGGCTCAGGTAGTACGGCGTGCCCACAATGGTCTTGGCAAAGTTGGTGTGCGTGCTCAGGATCTGCACGTGTACATGTGCGAACACGCCGCGTGCGTCGGGGCCCGCCGTTCCCTGCGGCGCCGGCGGAGGGACGAGCTCGCCCCAGCAAAGGGGACCTCTGCCTCTGCGCGCCCCCGCTCGCCTTGGCGACGCCCATGTCGCCGAGCTTGACGTTGAGGTCGTCGTCCAGGAAGACGTTGAGCGTCTTGATGTCTCTGTGGAGGATCTTCTTCGAGTGCATGTGGTTCAACCCCAGCAGAATCTGCGCAGCGCGCAACACACTTACAGCCACACTCATCCTCTCTTCCCTCTCGCTCGCGCGGGCGCGCCTGCTGCGCTTGCCAAACAACCCCAGGCCGCACCTGCACGAAGAGCTTCCAAATGAGCTCCTCCGGCAGCACTTGCTTCTGCTTCTTGATGTAGTCGTGGAGGTTGCCGTTCGACGCGTACTCGGTGATGATGTAGAGCTTGCCCTGCGCGCGTGGCC
>VFQP010004750.1_pt1 | contig 12375 bp, 7 predicted proteins | sample 3512351 | NCBI WGS metagenome assembly VFQP01 (sample SAMN10412372, study PRJNA504923) | tailings metagenome | isolation source: Relicate 1 Philex TSF1 revegetated site | place: Philippines: Tuba, Benguet | collected 2017-08-29 | reverse complement strand
AACTCCAACTCCGACACCAACGCCCACGGCGGCGGCGGCGGCGGAGGTGCCAAAGCGGACGGCGACAGCGGCGGCGGCGGGAGGCACGGCCGGGGTGGCGGCGGCGACGATGGCAAAGGCGGCGGCGGGCATGGTGGCGGCGGCGGCGGCGGCGGGCTCCCCGACTCGCCGTTTGCGGACACGGACACACTTGACGCGGGGCTTGAGACGCCGCCGGCGTCCGGCCCTCTGCCCACCGTGGCAGCCGGCGCTGGCCTGGCGCCGGGCGCGGCAGCGGCGGGAGGGCAGCCGCGCGGCCTAGTGACGCCGCAGAGCAGCGGCATGGAGAGCCTCACGCGGACCTGGGGCCCCCAGAGCCCCAGGACCTCTGCGCAGCTTCTCCCGGTGCTGCACGCGCACTTGGAGGAGGACGAGGACCAGGCGTGGGGCGCCGCGCAGGCGCCTCCCGGAGCCCTGCCCTCGCCGCCGCCGCCGCGCCAGGCGATAGGCGCGGAGGCTATCGTCGCCACCTCCTCCGCCGCGTCGTCGTCCACCGCCCCGTCGTCATCTCGGCCCTCCATGCAGAGCCAGGACGCTGGCGGCGCGGCGACGGGGGCGGCGCGGGCGTCCCCGCGCGTCGCCCCGCTGCCGCCGCGCCTCCCGGGCACGGCGTCCGACGGCGCGGCGCCACCCGCGGCCTTGGTGCGCCCCCGCAGCGCCTCCCGCCCCTCCACGCGGGCCGTGCACCCGCTGCCGGCGCCGGGCCGGCCCGCCTCCTTCACCGGCGTCCCCGCCGCCCTGCCGCCGGGCCCCTCGCTGCTGGGCATGGCCTCGCGACGCGTCCACAACACGTCTGGCTCGGGCTCCGAGCCCAGCTCGCCCGTGCACTCTCCTTCGGTCCAGCAGCAGGCGGAGGGCGGCCCGGGCGCCTCGCCACGCCCGCAGCTCCCCACCTGGTCCAGCCCGGTGGCATCGGAGCGCCCCAGCAGCTCCAACGGCCGCTCGCCCCCCGTCCGCGCCGGCGCCAAGCAGCCGCCGGCGTCTCCGCGGCCGCCCGCGCGCCCGACGCTGGCCCCCGCGGGCCACACCAACGACCCTCTGGCGGGGCTGTCGCTCTTCACCGGCGATGACGACGACGAGGACGAGGACGAGGAGGCGGAGGAGGAGGGCGGTGGCGGCGGCGGCGGGCAGGCGCGCGCGGCGGCGTTCGCCGCGCGCCAGTTCCACACGTTTGGCGGCTTCTCCTTCCGGAGCCAGGCGTCGAGCGAAATGTCAGAGGGGGCGGCGTCGGCCTCCGGCGGCGCTGTGGCACCGCCCCGCCTGCTGGACAGCGGCAAGGCGGCGGTGCGCAAGTCGCTGGGCGCGGCCATGACGGCCATCAGCCGCCGCTCGTTCGACCTGCGCCAGGCGCTGGGCGCCTTTGCGCGCCCGCGCTCCAGCCGCGACGGCGGCGGCGCTTCCGCGCCGCGGCCCGCCTTGCTGGCAGCAAACTACCAGCGGGCCTGGACGTCGCTGGACATCGGCAGCCTGCCCGCCCGCGCGGAGCCCGGCCCGCGGCGGCGCCGCCGCCAGCGTAAGTCGTTCGACCGCACGACCGCCGGCTCCTCGCTGGCGCCGGAGCTGCTCGAGACGGCAGAGCCCGTCGACCTCCCCGCCACCGTGCCCGTGCTCCCGCACGTCGCCGGCGGCGCCGAGGACCCCGGCGCCGGCGCCCACTCTCTGCTGCCAGACCCCGGCGTCGGGCGGCCGCTGGTGGGCCCCCCCGGCGTGGTGGGCCGCGTGCTGCTGGCCGAAATGGCGCGCAACACGTCGCCGCAGCGGCGCACCGACTCGGCGCGCGCCACGCGCCAGGCGGCGCAAGCGCCCATCTTCACCTACTCGCCGCTCTTCTCGGCCGGGCCGCCGCCGCCGCCCTCGTGGGCGCCCGAGCCCGCCACCGCCGTCCGCGTGCCCGCCGCGCCCGTCCTGCCGCCGCAGCCGCAGGCGGACGAGCAGCACGCCGGCGCCCGCGCCGCCGCGTCGACGCACGCCGTGGTGCGGCGGCTCGAGGGGCTCGCCGGAGAGGAGCCGCCGCCGTCGCCCGGCGTCGCGCGGGCGCTGGCGGCTGCGCACGAGCGCCCCCGCAGCGCGCCCGGCACCGTGGCGGCGTCGCTGCCCTCATCGACGTCGTCGCACGGCAGTGCCGGCGCGGGGCCCTCGCCGGCCGCCGCCGAGCTCCGCGCCACGTCGCGCAGCCGCCGCGAGGAGGCCGAGTTCGAGCTGCGGCTGCTGCACAACCCCGAGTCGCTGCTGCGGCCGCCGCCCCACGCAGTGTGGCAGCCGGCAAACGTGCGGAGGCAGCGCGCCGTGTCGGCGCCGCGGCCGCGCGGCGGCGACGCGCTGCTGTCGGCGGCGGCGGCGGCGGTGCTGGCGCACCACGAGGAGGCCGCCGAGGCGTCGGCCGAGTCGTCGGCGGCGGCGCTGCCCTCGCTGGGCACGCGGCACAGCCGCGTGAGCAGCCGGCTCAGCCGCACGTCGCACGCGTCGTCGGTGGGCAGCGCGGGGGCGGCGTCGGGCGGCGCCAGGAGCCACGCCAGCTGGGCGGGCGCGCTGCCCCCGGGCAGCGCCAGGTCAAGCGTGGTGCGCGTCAGCCGGGACGCCAGCACGCTGGGCGCGCTGCCCGAGATGGGGCCGGCGGCAGCTGGGCAGGTGCGACGCGGCGTGTGGCAGAGTGGGGCGGACGTCGGTGGCCATCCTGCTCGGTCTCCCTTGCAGGCTCGGTCGCGAGTGTTTTCCGTTCGTGCGCGCTCCATTGATGTCTTTCCGAGCGCTGCCCCGCGTGCACGTGTTGTGCGTGCTGTGCAGGCGCAGGAGCTGCTGTCGGGTGGCGCGGCGGCGGTGTTTGGCACCCAGGAGCTGCTCCTGAGCAAGGACTTTGTCCTGGGCTCCGTGCAGCCCGCGCAGAAGGACGCCGTGCTCAGCACGGCGCCGGCGGGCCTGGCGGGCGGCGCGGCGCCCCGGGGCCGCCGCGAGGGCCGCCGCAACAGCCGCGTGCACTTTGAGGACGACGCGCAGCAGCTGGCGGCCCTGGCGGCGGCGACGGCCAGCGACGGCGGCGCCATTGGGCCGCAGCGCGTGGACGTGCCGCGGCGGCCGGCCATGAGGATGTCCAGCTCTGGCGTCGAGGGTGGCGACGGCGGAAGCGGCTTGGCGGGCGGCGAGCAGGTCGCGGCGGCGCGCTTGCAGGGGTCGCCGGGTCGGCGGCGGCACGTCGCGCGGTCGCAGTCCGCCGCCAACATGTCGGCTCAGGGTGCCGCCGCGTTGAGGGGCCTGCCGGCGATGCTGGATGGGGCCAGCCCAACGCCTCGGAGCCGCCTGATGCGCAACAGCAGCGGAGGTAACTTCCCGGGTGGGGCGGCAGCCCTGGCAGAGGCAGCCGGCGGGTCGGGCGCAGCGGGAGTGGGGGAGCCGCCGCTTCCGACGCTCAAATCGGGCGGCGCCTTGGAGCCAGTGAGCGAGCACCCCACGCCCGCGCCTTGGGAGGAGCACGTCCTTCTGTGCGCAGTGGAGGAGCAGGCGGCGGGTCAGGAGGAGTCGGCAGGGGGAGCGGGGGGCAGCGCTCGGCTTGCTGCTGGCGGCGGGAGGGCACTGGCGCCAGGCCTGGCCGGCCCTGCGGCGTTGCCCGGCGGTGAAGGCGGACCGCGCGATGCGGGGAGCGGGGTCAGGGGGGGCCAGGTGGGGGAGGAGGAGGCGGGAGCGGCGTGCCCGGCGTGTGTGGTCGGCGGGGCGGCGGGGGCTGGGCGGGCCGGCGCTGGCCCTCTGCCGCCCGACCTCGGCCCGCCGTGCGCGGTGTGTGGCGCGGGCATGTGCAGCGTGTGCGGGGGCGAGCTGCGGTGATTAGCGTCAGCGTTGAAGAAGCGACCCTTGCTTTGACTGTTGATCTGCTTTTGGACCGGATCGCCCCCTTGGCAGACCGACCGTAGACCTCCTCAGGCCTCCTCAGGGAGCTCCCCCCACTCATTCGTGCGGCCGTGGTGCTGTGGCCCCTCCCCCCGCTCTCGGCCGGCAGAACGTGCACATTGGCCACTGGAATTGAGAAGCGCCGGTCATGTGCAGGATCGGGCGCTGGGCGCGCTCACCGTGACGAGGGCGGGCGCGCATGGGGGATGGCGACAGGGTATCGCCGGAGTGCCGGAACCGCGCCCTCGCACTTTGAAGTTGAGAAGGCGCGCACACACGACAGGATGGACATACACCTGACAGCAGGCGGCCTGCTTGGCGCGCCGCGTGGCGATCCTGCCCGTGCTCCCTCACGGCCGGGGCACGCTGCTCCGCCACATAGGAGGGCCTCGCTCGAGCTCAGGCACAGGGGGCCCGTGCACCACCAGCGGCAGAGGCACCACTGGGCGGGCGCAGCCGACGCGCGCAGGGCAGCCACACTCGTCGTGAGGTGAGGGGGGCGTGCTGCTCGCGCGCTCGACCTGTGGTGACCAGCCGCCTCTGGGCGCACGAGGCGCGCCAGGGCCCCGCCATCACAGCGCGCCGCCCTGCACAACTGCTGCAGAGCCGGAAAGGCGCGCACGCTGACGGATGACAACGCGCTGCAAGTGGGCGACCTGCTCGAGTTTGCCAAGGCCTCGTCTGGCCAGCCACAGGCCACAGGCGAGCGCACCAGCGTCCTGGGCCTGGTGGAGCTCGCCCAAGACAAGAAGATTGTGCTGCTGGTGGTGGACACGTCCTCCTCCGCCGAGGTGCGGGCTGAGAGACGAGGGGTGCGCGCTGGGGCCCGGCGTTGCGCGTCCCGTGTGGACAGAACGAAACTCGTTCGAACAACCCCGGCGATCTCACCTCCAACGCGCGCCAACGCCGCGTGCACCCGCGCAGAAGCAGCCCCAGCAGGTGCCGCTGCGCAAGGCCACCATCACGGCGCGCCAGGTGCTGTTCCGCGTGCCGGGCGGCCCCTACACCGAGGAGCACCTGCGCGCGTTTGCGGCGGTGGCGGCGCAAGCCGCCAAGGAGGCGGCCGACCAGCAGGCGCTGGCGGTCTCATCTGCTGCCGCTGCCACCGCCACCGGCCCAGAGGAGCCAGTGGCCGCGGCTAGCGCGCAAGCGGCGCCCTCTCCCCTGGAAGCGGCTTGGGAGCTGGCAGGTGCGCTTTCACCCGCCTGCCCTGACACCCGATCTGAGCCTGCGGGCCCCCACAGAAACGACACTGCCCACTGCCGCGCGGCACCGCTGACGCTTGCTCGTCGTCCTGCTCGCGCGCATGCCTGGCTGCAGTGGCGGACCGCATCAAGGCGCTGACGCTCACCGAGCTGGCCGGCCTTATGCTGGACGAGGAGAGCCCCGCCAGCCTGTACCGCCTGTACCGCCAGCTGGCCGCCGACCGGCTCTACTTCCGACAGGTGCGTGTGCAGCGCACCTCCGGCTCGGCGACCCACAGCATCACGATTGCCTGCCCTCTACAACACGGTGCCTCGGGGGCAGCACCTGAGCGTGCTGGCGATCGCGTGCGTGCGCGGTTTCCGCTGCAGGTCGGCGGCTCCAAGGGCGCGTCCACCGTCCCGTCGCTGGAGCAGGTGGTGTTTGAACCGCGCAGCCCGGCGGCCGTCGACGCGATGCGGCTGCAGATGGCGGCCGAGGTGGCGGCGCGCGAGGACGAGGCGGCCTGGTCGGCGGCGGTGCGCGCGGCGCTGGCCGCCCGCCGCCGCGCCGACCAGCCCTCGCCCGAGCAGTGGCAGGTCGGCCGCCACGCGCGCCGCATCGCTGCGCTCAAGGTGCGCGCGCCGCAACCCCCCCACCCCACCTGCCCATTAACCACCTCACCAGGCCCCCCCACCTCGCCAGTGACTCAAAATCCGCGCACGTGTCCCTCCCGCACCGCAGGCGCTGGCCACGCAGGACGTGGCGCCCATCAGCGGCGACGTCCTCAAGCTGGCGCAGGCCTCGCTGGCGCTGGCCGGCATCGTGCCGCCCTCGGCCTCGGCGCCCGTGCCCGCCGCCGGCAACGCCGCGTCGGCCTCCCCGCTCGCTGAGGCGGCCACCAACCTCTTGGTCGACGTGCGCGCCTGGCGGCGGCACGAGCCCGTCTCGGCGCTGCGCAAGGGCGTGCAGCTGGGCTTCCCCGACGCCGTCGAGCGCGAGGCGCAGGCGGTGCTGGCGTCGCCGCCGCACGACACGTGCTCGGCCATCCGGGTCGACCTGACCCGACTGCGGTGTTACACGATCGACGACCAGGGCACGGTGGAGGTGGACGACGGGCTGAGCGTCGAGGCGCTGGGGGAGGAGGAGGGCGGCGGGGAGGCGGGGCGGTGTCGCGTGTGGGTGCACGTGGCGGACCCCACGCGGTGGCTGGCGCCGGGCAGCCAGCTGCTGGAGGAGGCGAGGCTGCGCGCGCGGTCGCTGTACTTCCCCTGGGGCAACGTGCCCATGTTCCCGCGCTCGCTCAGCGCGCCCTTCAGCCTCCGGCACAACCAGGTGCGAACTGCTCCTGCTCGAAGCTGGCCTGCAGCGCGCCGCGCTGTCGTGCGGCAGTGAACATACGGCAACCAACGGCTTGGCGGCGCGGCGACGCTGTGTGCGCGTGCGCAGGAGAGCTGCGCGCTGAGCGTGGGCCTGACGCTGGCGCGGGACGGCTCCATCCGCGAGGTGTCGGTGGTGCCCTCGCGCGTGGTGGCGTCGCACGCGCTCACCTACGAGCAGGCCGACTCCCTGCTGGCGCTGCCCGCGCCCGCCGACAACACCGCCGCCGCCAAGGGCGACGCGGCGGTGGCCTCGGACCTGCGGCTGCTGCGCGCGCTGGCCGACGCGCGGCGGGCGTACCGCGAGGCGCGCGGCTGCATCGAGATCCCGCTGCCCGAGGTCAAGGTGCGCTCGCTCCTCCTGTTCCTCCCCCAACACACTGGGCCGTAACAGGAGCCAGACGGCTCCTTCTCTCTCGTGAGGCGGCTGCGCCGCCGCCAGCGAGCTAGTCAGGCTGGCGAATCCCTCACCGGCGGCGTGGGCGCGTCGCGTCGCGGCTTGTGCATGCAGGTGTCGGTGGCAGAGTCGCAGCTGGACGCCGGGCGGCCTAACGTGCACCTCAAGCGTCTGAGCCAGTGGGACAGCCCCAGCCGCAGCCTGGTGGCCGAGATGATGATCCTGGCGGGCGAGGCCCTGGGCCGGCTGGGCGCCGCCGAGCAGCTGCCGCTGCCCTACCGCATGCAGCCGGCGCCGCGCCTGCCGCCGCAAGAGGAGCTCGAGAGCATCCCCGAGGGCGCCTGCCGCGGCTTCCGGCTGCGCCGCTGCATGACGCGCAGCGGCGTGTCGGCCGTGCCGCAGCCGCACGCCAGCCTGGGCCTCGACGCCTACGTGCAGGTGCGCCCGCCCTTCCTCACACGCCTCTCTCCTCGCCTCCTTGCTTGCTGAGCTGCAATGGTGTGCAAGCAAAGCGCGCACAGCGCTGAGAGTCGCGATTCGTGGTGCGTGTGCGTTGGCGCAGGTGACGAGCCCGATCCGCCGGTGGGCCGACATCCTGGCGCACTTCAACATCAAGGCGTGGCTGACGGGCGCGCCGCGGCCCTTCAGCGCCGCCGACGTGGAGGCCATCAACCAGGCCACCAGCAGCGACCGCGTGCGCGAGGCGGGCGTCGCCGAGCGCATGGAGGAGACGTACTGGATCACCGGTGCGCGCGACTCCCTTGCGTCGCTGACCCCAGCAGCACCCGGTGTTGGGGGCCGCCCGTCACGTGCGTGCGCGTGGTGTGCGCTTTGGCGTGCGCTTGCAGAGTTCTTCCGGCAGATGCAGTCCAACAAGTCGGCGCCGCACCAGTGGCTGGCCACGGTGCTGGGATGGCAGCGCGAGGAGCTGCGCCTGGCGGCCGTGCTCATCGACGAGTACGGGCTCGAGACGGTCGTCAAGGTGCGCGCCCTTGCCTGGCGTTGCCAGCGCTGGTGTTGTTTCCTGCACGGCTTTCAGCAGGAGGGCACCGCCCCACGCCCTGCGGGGGAAATCGAACGCTTCGTTGCGGGTGCTGACGAGAGCGGACGCGTGTGTGGTGCGTTGGCGTTGTGTGTGCAGGTGGACGTGGACGTGGCGCCGGGCGACACGCTGCAGCTGGCGCTGCTCGAGGCGCGGCCCGTGGCGGGCGTGCTGCGCTTCTTCGTCTCCGAGTACGTCAGCGTCAGCAACGCCGGCGCGCTCGACGAGCACGATGAGGCGCAGCAGCAGCGGCGGCAGTTCGAGGAGGATGGCGCGGCGAGCGCGGCGGAGGCCATGTGGGAGCGGGCCAAGCAGGCGCTGGCGGCGTCGGCGGCGGGCGAGGAGGATGTGGCGGCGGAGCAGGAGCAGAGCGCGGAGGTGGCGGGTGGCGACGAGGAGGACGTGACGGCGCCGTCGACGCCGGTTGCGGTGGCGGCGGTCGAGTCGCCTCTGTCGGGCTCGACCGACCTCACCTTCGTCCCGTCGTCGTCGGCCTCCTCCGTGGCGGGCGACGCCGAGGGCGGCGCGGGAGCAGCGGCGGCGGGCGGCGCGCGCGAGCTGGCGCTCTGCTAGGCTCGCCGCCTGCCGCCTGCCCCGGTTGCCCGCGCGGCGCGGCGCCCCCGCCGCGGCGCAGCCATGCGCTGCGGCGGGGCCGCAGCCCGCGCGGGGGCTGGGGACGTGTAGCGCCCCCGCCCGCGCCTGCTCTCTCGCCGGGCTTGTGTGTACCACCACCGCCGCCGCCGTTCCCACCACCGCCGTTGTCGTCCCGCCGTTGTTCTGCCGTCGTCATCGCTAGTCTTCGCCGCTTCCTTCTCGATAGGCCGTCGCGGCCCTCTCTGGCCAGTCGCTGAGAGGGCGGGCCTCCGCTGTGCTCGTCATGCGTCCCCCACAGGGCCTCTTTGTCCGCGCCCGCCTGCTGTTTGTTGTGCTCGTGAAGGTCTTTCTCCGCGTGCGCAGCGCATCGCCTGCCGCACCGGTGTGATGGGTACCGGACGATTCCGTTCAGGACGTACGAAATCGCTGAGTCTCCATGGTCCCGATGGATTTCCTCATCATCACGTGCCATGGCGGCGGACACACTTCACGCTCTCTCTCCTCTCTTGGCGCTTGGAGCCTTTGCCGTGACCATGCAGCCGCAGCAGCCTGCGTGCATGGCGTGGCGTGACGCGTAGCCAGGGGCCCCGCGTCGCTGGCGGTGGCGAGGACTGTTTGCTCTGACCTTGACACCCATCTAAATCACCGCCTCTGCCACAACACCACCACAACACCAGGCGCCCAGTGGCGCTGGGCCATTCCTCTGCACGCTCGGCCACGGCGCACCCTTCGCGTGACGCGTGCGCCTTGGCTGCGGGGATGGAGTGTGCAGAGCGTGCAGAGGAATGGCCCAGACCTTGCTTGTTATTCTGACGACGCTAGCTGGCATGCACAGGCACGGCGCGCCGACGGGGCTGTTTTCGCCCCGGGCGCCGCGCCCTGGCGCTGCTGCGGCGTGTCTGTGTGGGGGGCGTTTCAAATCCTCTTGCGGCTGTGCATTGCAGCGAGGGCAGAAGAGTGAGTGAGAGCTGCTGCGCGAGCGAGAGGGGTGTCTCGGGGAAGCTCCTGTCGTCTGACACTTTTGCAGGATGAGCGAGAGTGTGTGAGAGAGCGAGGTTGGGAGATCTGCTTGCGCTGTGAGATGAGGATGGAGGACACGTTTGACCCGAAAGTGCGTGAGTGAGCGAACGAGATGTGGGCGGCTGAGCTGTTGTGCTGAGAGAGAACGACCCGTCAAGAGGACAGCAATGATTCTTCCCTTCTGGAACACCTCCTGGATTCCGCCAGGATGATCACGAGCGAGAGGAAAATGAGCGAGTTGAGACGTGAGCTCCGAGGCAAGTGTGCCCTGCTGCGTGCTCTGCACCCATGCTGCAAAACAAGAGGCCAAAACAAGTGAGCAAACAGGCAGAGACGAGACAACACGCGGCGTGTCAGGAGGTCTTGAGGGACGAGGCAGGCGGCAGTGGCCCCCAGTCGCTGATGATCTCGCGGTGGCACGACCACACGAGCCGGATGGCCTCCGGCGTGCCGATGCCGGCGCCACGTGGGTCGCCCGCCGGCCCAAACCAGTGGTTCTGCGGCGCGCCTGCACACGACAACAAGCGGCCGAGGTGTTGCGGATCTTTGCGCCGTGCGCAGAGAGTCTGGGCGGGGCGGGAGTGTCGCGCGGCGAGGGCAAAACTCACCCGTTGTCCTGGCGCGGATGCCCGCGTACGTGGTGCCGTTGACCGAGTGCGCGAGCACGTGCTGCACAAAGCCGACGTCGTTGGAGACGACGGCGGCCGTCAGGTGGTGGCTCATGCGCTCGAGCGCCTCGAGCACCAGCGGCAGCTGCGCGTCCGTGTACTCGGTCACCACCTGCAGCACGCCACGCGGTGGCGGGAGGGGAGGGGAGGGGTGGGGAAACCTGACGGGTGAGGCGCAGGGGGTGTCGCAAACGCTCCTTGGCAGTCGGCAGAAGGCCAGGGGGTCGTGCGTTCGCGTGTTGGGAGGCGTGCGCCAGGGAGCAGGCGTCGCGCCGCGCGCGCGCACCTGGAAGGGCCCGAAGATTTCGGTGGTGACGAGGTCAAAGTGCTCGGGCTTGAGCGCCTGCTCCAGCGGCACAAACACGGCCGTGGGCTCCACGGCGCCGTACACCTTTGGGATGGTGTGGCTGGTGAGCGGCTTGCCGCCAAACAGCACCTTGGCGCCTGCGCACATCAATGACGTGTGCGCGGCCCAGCCACAGCGACTGACTCGACACGTGCGAGCGCGTGACGGCTGGGGTGGCGCACACCGGCATACACTGCTCAGGGAAACGCGTGCCTGGGATCTGCAGCAGCTTGTTGGTGTGCGCCAGGATGGCGTCCGTCGTCCACGTCAGCACCGGGCCGATGGTCAGGTCCGACAGCTTGCGGCTGCGTTTCGCGCGCTCGCAACAGTCCCACAAGAGCGCTCAGACCCCTCAGACGTTGCCAAGCGCTGGCCCTCGACCCTCCAGCTAGAGCGAGCTTGAAGAGAGTGACGCGTGATGAGGATAGCGCAGCACGAGGGGCAGCGTGAGCCACCTTGAGCCACGCACCTGGCCGCCAGCTTGGCCAGCTTGTCGGCCAGGCCCGCCCGCGCCCAGTTGCTGTGCATGAAGAGCATGGACTGCGCGCTGCACTTCTGCCCGCTGCACGCGTAGGCGTCCTGGTCGCACTGCCACGCCACGTAGTCCACGTCGCGCACATCGGGCCCCAGCACCTTCCAGTCGAAGCCAGCGTCCTCCAGGAACACCTGCGGCGGCGCACGCCACACAGGGAATGCTTCACACGCTGCCCAGGTGTGTGCCAAAGAGCCACAAGCAGGCCTGCCTGCCTGAGCCCGAGGACTCGGCCCCTGGCCTCGCCTCCCTTGCCCCCACAGCGCCGTGGCGCCTCAAGGGGCCTCACCTTGCCCCTGAGCTGCACCGCCAGCCGCTCTGCCACCCGCTGGCTGCCCGTGAAGAGCGTGCTGCGCGGCTCGGCCTGCTCCAACACCTGGCCCATGGTGGTGCCCGGCCCGATCAGCAGGTCCACGTCCGTCAGGGGCATGCCGCAGTGGTGCAGCAGCCGCAGCAGCTGCTCGCCCACCACCGACACCTGCGCTCACCACCACCACCACCATTTTGCGCACGGGAGAGGCCAAACATCTGTGCCGCCCGACGGCCCGCCCTGCCTCTCCTCCGCCCTTGGCGCCAACGCCGTGCGGCACCACAGAGCGCATCCACAACGGGTCGACGTGCAGTGCAGCGCAGCGCAGCGCAGCACAGCGCACACCCTCTGGTCGACGTGCAGCAGCGGCTTGTTGCCCATGTAGAGCGCGCCCATGAGCTGCAGCGCCGGGATCTCGAGCGGGAAGTTGAAGGGCGTGATGACGGCCACCGGCCCAAACGGCCAGCGCACGCCCGAGCTCGTCTGCCCAGCGTGGTCGCCCGGGTTGCTGAAGCCGCGCGCCAGGAAGCGCACCTGCCGCCGCCCACGCACGCCCACAGCAGTGCGTTGAACGCGCCACCGTCGGCCCCTCCCTGACTTGGCTCCTCTGCCGGCGCCGTCCTCAGCGGCAGCCCTAAGAAGCAGGTGCACGTCCTTGCTCAGCAGCCGTGCAGCTCACACCACCATCATGCCGCACCTGGTCGCCGGAAAAGTTCTCGTAGAACTTGCGCGTGACGCGGACCTCTGCCAGCGCCTGGTCCCAGCTCTTGGGCGCCACCCGCTGGATGAGCCGGGCGAAGAACTTGGAGACCTCGGGCTTGCGCAGCTCCTCGGCCACGCGGAAGCTCACGTCGCCGTACAAGAGGTACCTGCGCCGAGGGGAAGGGAGGGGCACGCACGCGCGAGCCACAAGCACAGAGTGGATGCGACGCAGTGATTGGCTGCGTGTGCAGCGCGTGCAGCGGCTGGAGCAGCTGTGACTCCACT
>VFQP010004749.1_pt1 | contig 12377 bp, 6 predicted proteins | sample 3512351 | NCBI WGS metagenome assembly VFQP01 (sample SAMN10412372, study PRJNA504923) | tailings metagenome | isolation source: Relicate 1 Philex TSF1 revegetated site | place: Philippines: Tuba, Benguet | collected 2017-08-29 | reverse complement strand
AGAAGCGTCGAAATCGGTTGATTGATGATGTATTCAATGCCAGGTAATTTAAAACTGATCGCAAAAATGAGCGTGTTTGCTTCGAAAGGAACGCAATCAGGTTCGCTTTCCAAACCGGCTAAAGTGATGTGAAAACCTTGTCTGGCAGAACGGGAAATAAAGAGATCCACACGACCGTCCGGAACAACAATGATTTCCTTGTCCTCTTCTGAATTGTTTTCAAGTCGCCAGAAACTTTCCACCAGATCCGCCAATCGGGGATCCGGTTTCACCTGGTGATATTTGAGATAATCGTCCACAGCAAATGAAAATAAGCATTTCATTTGGCAGTTTGGGTATCGCTTGTGAGAATATTTCCGATTAAACCGATTCGGGTAAAAAAATGGTCATTGTGCTACTAACCTTAGTAAACTCCTGTGAAACCTGCATGGATAAACAAATTATTTTGCAAAGACGTGCAGGAATCCGTGTTTAACGTATCCGGGATCTTTAATTCCGTTCGGATAATACAAATAGAAATAAACACCATCAGAAATCTGGTCTCCGTCCCAATCATTCTTGTACGGACTGGCTTCAAACATTTTGTTCCCCCAGCGATTGATGATGATCAGTGTATTTCCCAATTGTGAATAAGCATCATCGATAATGAAATAATCGTTGATTCCGTCACCGTTCGGAGTAATGATATTCGGAAGTTCATCATCACAGTCCACTGCGTGAACCACCAGCGTATCCGACCCGATACAACCATCCTGTGTCACAACATTCAGAATCAGCTGTTGATCAAAAGTAATCGGAATCTGGGTGCTGTTTCCGTAAGTCGTCCAGTAATAGGTATTTCCGTCATTCGGGAAATAGAAGGTGTAAATATCATTGGCACAGAAGACAGTATCCGGAAGAATATCCAGGTTCGGAACCGGCGCCAAAGGAACATTTACAGTGTCGATGTATGCACAACCCATGTCATCCCAGGTGCGCACGTAGAAGTTCCCGGAGTTTTGCTGACTCAAAGTAAATGTGAGCGGATTGCTGGAACTGTTCCCGAAAGGAGTAATCCATAAAACGCTGTCTGAAGTCGTATTGACACTGATATTTCCGCTTGTTCCCGGGCAATAATTCGGGAAATTCAGATTGGTAGCAATGTTGTAGACAGAAGTATTTACAATCAACACGGCGCTTTCCGTTGCACAGCCATATTGATCGATTGCTGTTACCGTAATCGGAGTATAAGTCGTATTCCCGTGAAGAGTCAGGTTCTCATTTTGAATGGTTCCGAAATTTCCTGTCCAGGTGACATTCGTCAGGTTATTGTTTTCCAGGAACACAATTTCTGTGTCGAAGAAACAGACATTAACCGTGTCATCGGAAAGTTCCAGTACTTCCGGTGTAATGATTTCTACACTGTCCAGTTGAAGTGTACTGAAACATGCATTTGAAATATTGATGGAGAATACATTATTGGCATTCAGCGTGCTGAAAGGAATCGTAATCGGGTTGGCACTTCCCAGAGAAGTTCCGTTGGCGAACCATTCAATATTATCTGTCGTGACAGCAAAGAACACTCCGTCCTGGTTCACACATAAATTGGAATCCCCGATGATGTTGATTGGTCCCGGAGGAGTGCTGATAATTACATTCACCTGCGAATAGCTCATTCCGCAGATTGCATTTGCTGTCGTGAAAGAAATCAGGAAACTGGTGTCCTGCAGTACATTCGTCAGGCTGACGGTCGTTCCCGTATAAATCAGGTTCGTATCCAGGTCATACCACAACAAGGTATTGGAGGCATTATCCGATAAACTCACGTTGTCTCCCGGGCAGATTGTTTGCGAAGGAATGCTTGGCGGAGCACTTCCCGGAACATTGATTACCGAAATAGCATTGGTCTGAGCTGTACAGCCGAATGAATTGGTAACTACCGCTGAGTATGTACCCGTAGTGGTTGTTGGATAAGTTTGCCCGGTAATTTCTCCATTGTTCCACTCATAACTTGCTCCCGGAACAGAACCTGTAAAGACAGCTGTATCGCCGAAACACAAAATGGAATCGCTGACAGAAATGGAAGCAGTAAAGGTTCCGTTGACAATTTCAATGGTGTCTGTTACCGTTACACCGCATTGCGTCATTTGTACAATGTAAAGTCCGGAAACGTTGGTTGAAATGTGATCGCTGGTAGAACCGTTGTTCCATAAAAAAGTCGCATTTCCGGAATAGCTGATTTGAATGTCGACCATTTGGTTGTCACAAATCGTAGCGCTCGGTGACGCTGACAGGGAAGGAGTGGAATACTGGAATACTTCGAACGGTGGAGAAACCAGTACACAACCTTCTGCATCCGTTACCTGGCAGGTATAACTCCCAACCTGGGTCGTGTAGCAGTTTGGAGTCGTTGATAGGGTATCACCGTTTGGTCCGACCCATAAATAGTTTACAAATGAATTCGGAACCGACATTAACAGTGAGTCAAAAGGACAAATCACCGCATCTCCCGGGAAAGACATAATGTTTGGTGGTACTTTGACTGAAACATAATGGTTGAATGCCAGAGATGAACTGCACCCGGTGGCTGTATCAACGAGTAATCCGGCGTAATTATACCAGCCAGGCGCATTGACCTCAATACTATCAATTCCATTGCTCCACAGAATATTAGATCCCGCCCAGTGAAGTTCCGGATGCGGGTTATCCGCGACGAGAAATTCCGTTTCTCCCGGACAGAGTACGTTTCCACCTGAAATAGTCGTACTCCAGCTCGGAAGCGGATTGACTTTGATATAAAACTGTCGGGTGGCAATATAAACCGTCGTATCGAGTCCGCAGAGGTTATCATATCCTTTAACAACTTTTATCTGAACCGTATACCAACCGGTTGCAGGTGCATTGAATACGGTTGCGGCCGTATCATAATTGATGTGAGGAGTACCGTTGATCGTCCAGATAACCGTATCAATCGGAGGATAAACAGACGGATAAAAATTCGCATTCGGGTTGACAATCAGGTCAATTCCATGGAATACAATCGGTGTACCTTCACAAATTTCAATCGAATCACCAGTCGGAACAGTTGTGTTCATAGCGATCCAAAGCGAAATACTGTCGGGTGGATCCTGCATGTCCTGCATGAAAGTAAAACTTCCCAGGTTCATACAATATTGGTTCATCACCTGGACATAATATTGTAATTCCTGGTTCAGGACATGTGGCCCCGGTCCGTGAAAAGTAACCGAATTTCCAATCGTTGTAAGCGTTGATCCCGGATCCAGGTTGGAAAAAGTAATGATTGCACCTTCCGGATAACAGAAATGGTAATCGTTGTAATCAGGTCCTGGCTGCATCACGTTAATATTGTGATCATCCGAAAGAAGCGGAAGATTCGGCATGGTTTCCTTGATAGCATAAATAGAATCCATGTCCATGAAACAATCGTCGTTTCGTTTGTGCTGAACCCAATAGGTTCCTGTTGCGGAAATCGTATTGATAATGGTGTGGGATCCGTCGTACCAGGTATCGGTATAATTCGGTCCGAAATGAGGAAATGTCAAAGTATTATAGAATAATTCAGCCTGGCTGCAAAAATGAACCGTATCGCCGTTTGCGCTGATTGTTACATAATGATCTGCCTGGTTTGCACTGATATAACCTACAAGCGAATCTGCAGAAGGCTGCGTGAAATAATTGTAATTCCCGTAATTGGGAGTAATGTGATTGGTCAGGAATGAATTCCGGCTTTGATCCCCCGTAAGGTAAATGTGATAAGGTTCCAAACCAAAGTAAGGCGAAAACGAAAAGTTATCGTATCCTAATGCAGGAGTACCGACAGATCCCGGGTTGAAATTCAAATCGTCGGTATAATTACCGCAGATTACAGCCTGGTCAGTCAGCCTGACAGCGACTCCTTTCCCTTCATCGTCCTGCTTACTCCCGAAATGTTTGATGTATGTGCGGGCTCCGGTATTGGAAATTTTCAAAAGATACGGATCTTTAAACCCGACTGAATTGAAGATTTGCTCAGTGCTGTCCTGAATCTGGGATAAGTCACATTTGAAATACCCGGTCACAAAAATGTTGTTTCCCGGATCAATAGAAAGAGATCTTGCCGATAATTCGTTGTTGGATCCAAGCGTGTTGCTCCAGGTAAATTGCCCGGTATTACTTGTTTTCAGAGCAAAAATTTGTTTATCGTAAGGATTTTGAATACTGTTTGATCCGCTTTGATCGTAATAGAGCATGTTTCCAAGGAAATCCCCGACTACAATAGGTTCGTTATTCCCGTTAACCTCTACGTCATATGGCATAACATAACCGGCTTTCATCTGGTTGAGAAACTGAACTTGTCCGGCTGGATTCAATTTACAAAGAAAACCAACATTAATCCCTGAATTCACATAGGTGTTCGAAGCAAAAGTCAGCGTGTTTGAAAATTGCCCGGTGAAGAAAATGTTGTTTTGAGCATCTACAGCAACGGAGAGTCCGCGATCGTCTAAATTGGCAGCCCCGGCTAAAGACCAGATCGGAGTTCCGTTCGGGTCGTATTTGGAAATGAATAAATCGAACGAAGGACCGCCTGTATTGGGATCGGTTGTACTCGTAAATGTATTTGCCCCGATCGTTGCCGTACCCTGGAAATCTCCGGTCAGAATGATGTTATTCAGGTTGTCGACAGTTAATTTGTAACCATTATCCGGCCCCGAACCACCTTCTTTTCGTGCCCAGAGAACATTTCCTGACGGGTCCAGTTTCAGAATAAAAATGTCTTTGGAATTCGCCGAAGAAGTTAATGTAATACTTCCGAAAGTAACCGTTCCGAAAAATTGCCCCGTTACTACGATGTTTTGATCGGGGCCTACAGCTAAATCAATTGCCCGGTCGGCCAATGGACCACCGAATTGTTTGAGCCAGAGAACAGTTCCGGCCGGGCTGTATTTTGCAATATATGCATCAGTGTTTCCTTGTGTAGAAGCCAGTGAGCTGGAGGCGCTGAAAGAAGTCTGACCGGAATAATAGCCGGCTACATATGATTCGTTGAGGTTATTCAATTCGATATCATTCGCCTCATTGGTTGTTTGACTGAATGTGCTCGCTCCCCATGTTTGTCCCCAGGTCCATGACAAAGAGAAACAAAGCGAACAGATCAAGAGGATTAGCTTCATAGTAATAAAGGGTTTTGTATAGGTAAGACGAGAAAAGGAATAAAAAGTTGGTTGGTCGGGAAATAGTTTTTCCGACAGAACAAGATGATTACTCTTAAATAAAATAAAGCCTTTGTTGCTCAACGTTCTGTTATTAAATCCGTTACTTGGAAAAAAGGAACCTAACAGGATTGAGTAGAGAGTATTTTTTCAATAATTCTGAGCCAAGATAGTAAATCCACCCCCAATAAAAAAAGAGATTACGCGAAAAAAAATGAGTGATTTGTTAATTAAAACGGGAGATTAATCACTCGCGAAATCTTCTTGTTTCGAGGCATTTCCGGGATTATCTGATAAGCGGATAGGAGTTGTTTAGTAAAACAAATGAACTAAATTTCCTTAAAGTGTAATGAATTCCCACAATTGTAATTTCTCACGATCAAAAACGGGATTCAAAAGAGCTTGTATAGTTTCCGGCGGGGTTAATTAAATACAATTGTATCATTCAAGTACAGGTAAAGCATAGTTACCGTATGGATACTGTATGAAAATGTTATAAAACAAACATTTTTCAAGTGCGAAACAGGATGTTCTAGTATCGAAGAAATGAACCACCATTCCCGGATTCCTTACATCTGATAAATCTTAAAACGCAAGACTCAGAAACGGTAAGCTACCACAAAGTCAACATTCAGATCGCTGTAAATAGCCGAATGATCCAGTGATACACCAACCTGGAAATGCTTGAGGAAGTTTCCGCGAACACTGTAAATGCTTCTGAGTTCCAAAATTCGGATGGCGTAAGAAACACTCACTACTTTGAACAAATTGAGGTTCAGACCGGCATCCAAATCAAAATCCCGTTCTGCATAAGCCAGTAAGAATGGAGCCAACTCGATTTTCCGCTTGAAAAGACCAAAATTATAGGAAAGATTCCCATAGATTTCCCTACGGTCCTTGATGAATTCCAGGTCGTCAATTCTAACGGAACTTGCAAAGAGGTTTTTAGCAGATGCACCAACAGTCAATCCTTTCCACTGGTATTGAACTCCGAAATCCAGGTCTGCATTAAACTTCATTTTCGGAGTATTCGTTTGCGGAACCGCAAAATCAGACCAATCGAAACTGTTGAAATTCAGGATTGCCCTTGCACCCAGGTTCAGCCTGCTGGATTTTCCCCAGCGGAACATCCGCGTGTAACCTATATAAACGATGTTCCGGGTGTAATACGAATAGCCATCATAGAGATAGGAAAAATGAATCACATTTTTATTTTTTTCCTTCAGATCGTGAATATAGTTGAAGTAGATATTGACAGGTTTTTTCCAGGTTTCATCACTGGCTTCAGGAACGAACTTGTATTTGGCATACAAATCATAAGAAGCATGATTAGAACTGTCTTCAATTCCTGCTGCAACGTTATAATAGTGCATTTTTTGAAAATACATATTCGGACGAAGCGTGTTCTGGGAATAAACCACTGATGACAGAGCCACCAAAATAAAGGCAAGCGAATAACGATTTTTCATAAGTCTTATTTTAGGGCATTAAAGTCCGCAAGGGTATTTCGAACATAGTTTTCAAGCTCCGAATCATGTGTTCCGCCCGGATAGGTGTAAAGCGTCACATCGCCGCCGGCAGCCGTCAAACCGGTTTTGGCATCGGCCGAATTCATGTAGTAAACGGTGTTATCGGCATCGCCGTGATGCAGGAAAACCTTCCCGACCGGAGTCCAGCCATGTGAAAACGTATTCCTGTCGATGACTTGTACGAATTTCGTATCCGTTCCGTCCATGACATGTGCGATAAAGTACTCATGGAGAATTTCCGATGGAACCTTGGACGGAGTAAAAATAGCGGCAACCTGATTGGAGACAGGATAGGAATACAACTGATCCGTCGGGCGTTTCAGTTCCGGGGAGAATTTATTGAGACTGTAAACTCCCCAGGAAAACACCCCGCTGATAATTCCGACATCCTCGTCTTTCTGTGCTAAAATTTCATCGATAAATCCTTTCATATTGTACGGACCTGCCAAACCGGAACTCGCAGTAACGGTGAATTCCGAAGAATACTGTTCCTGGATGAATTTATGTGCGGATAAACACGCTCCGCCGCCTTGCGACCAGCCGCTGAGAAAAATCCGGTTATCATACGCAAGCCCTTTTTCACTAAGGAAATGTTTGGCTGCCAGCAGTCCGTCAATGTTTGCTTTGAAAAGCTCATCATACGCCAGGTAAGGATGCTCTTTGTCAGCAGTTTCCCCGAAACCGATGTAATCCGGCAGGAATACCGTAAATCCGGCAGAAGCCCAGGATAAAGCAATGTTGCGTGTTTCCAGGAAATGATTGCCCTGGCCGCCATAATTGGAAGGAGTTTCCATGTTGGCGGAGTAAAACTCACCGAGATTCAGCGGAATGTGTGTTCCGTGAAAGTAAGCAATGAGATAGGTCGAATCCACATCATCCGGTACAAACAGCAAACCTCTCGAATTGATTTGCTTTCCTTCGTAAATTGTGCGGTAAGTAATCGAATAATACGTCACACCATGTAAAACGATGTCCTGTGCATTAAACTTATCGATCTTAGAGGCAATTTCATTTGCCGGAATGTGACCGTTTGCACTCGATTCGATCACCGTTCCGCGATCTTTGTATGCTAATTCCGATGTTTTTTTCTTACAGGATTGAATCGTCAGGAAGAAAGGAAGGCTTAAAAAAAGAATGAAAAATAACTTCATAAGAATAGTAATTCCTATGAAGATAGCATTTCCGGGATTCTTTTGCAACCCTTTTTACACTTAGTTAATACTAGTTGAAAGGATTTAAAGGTTTACTAAATGATCATCTTCGTTTATACCATGCTGTTAAATAGAAGCGAGTGAAGTGATTTTTATATTAGTGTCTGCAGGAAAATTCAAAATCGACTAAACTTCCAGGTATTGTTTTAGACTAAAGAATATATTTCGTTGTTATTTAACAAATTAGTTCGTTTATCTTCTTTTGCCCGAATTCATTGGGGTTTCTCTGGAGAACCATTGTTTTATTTTTCTTTTGTGAATAAAATTTTAGTTAAAATTCCGGAATTAGAAATCTAAAGCACGCATAATGACGTACTTTTGCCATGAATTTCAAATTTCACTCAATGCGTAAGAGAACAAGACTAGTTCAACTAGCCTTAATGGTAGGCGTTATGCTTATTTTTACAACTTTCAAATCCGCTGCACAATGTGTCATTACTTCTACAAACGGTTATGTTGTTTCCGTTAGTATCACTCCCAAAAGTATTGCGGTAAGTTCCACAGATTGTCCGAACGGATACAATTACAATGTCAATTTTGATTACAACATCAGTATCACAGGACCGAATGCAGCCGCGCAATACACGCTTCAGGCAAAAATTTATTGCGCCAATTCAGCAATGAACGGGGCATATGCTCTTCCAAAAAGCGGAGGTGTTGGTTCGGCAACTACAACAACCAACCCATTTGTGCCGAATAACGGAACCGCTTATCAATACAGCGCTCCTTATCCGAGTTGTACGAATGCAACGGTTGCAACATTGAATTGTATGACGGTTGATGTGGTAATCCAGGGTCCCGGAATTCCGTACCAGGAGGTTCACTGTAATAATATCGGATCGGCATTACCGGTCGAGTTTTTATCCTTTGAAGGAGAGAAAAAGAATGACGGGAATTTGTTGTCCTGGCAGGTTCAGTCTGAAAAAAGAAACGATTATTTCACCATTGAAACAAGCCGCGACGGATTGAACTGGAAAGAATTGGCACAAGTGAAAGGAGCGATCAATTCTACGGAATTGAAAACCTATTCATACCTGGACACGAAAAATACGCAGGGAGCAGTTTACTATAGATTGAGCCAAACGGATTTGGACGGAACCAGAAATGAATTGTCCATGAAATACATTTCATCGGAAGAAGCGGATTTCAGATTGTATCCGAATCCATCTGCTGACGGACGCATCCACATTACCTTTTCAGACAACCCGGAAGCAAAATCGACGATTTATTTAAGAAATGAACTGGGGCAGTTGGTTTACCAGCAAGACCTGGAACCTGCTTCCAAATCCGGAAAAGCGGCTTATTACAATTCGGACCTGGATTTGAACCAACCGGCTGGTGTTTACTTTTTGGAGGTTAGAAGCAATGATGAGGTTGTGAACCGTTCCAAATTGGTGATTCGGTAATTCTAGTCCATACTTCCGGAGTCAGGATTTGATTCCTTGTATCTTCCTTCTTTCAGTTCGGAACAGTTTTTTTAATTTCGGAACATGAAAGAGAAAGCACTGGTTCTTTGGTCGGGAGGAAAAGATTGCAATCTTGCACTGCATTTGGCGAAGCAGGAAGGTTATGAAATAACTGCTTTGGTAACTTTTTGTTCGAAATCGACCGAATTCAGAGCGCATCCGAAAGAATTGATGGAATTGCAGTCCAAATCATTGGGAATTCCTCATTTGTTGCTCGGGATTCAGGAACCATTTGCGGAGAACTATGAAATTCAATTACGCAAACTGAAAGAGCAATTGGGAATCGAGCTGCTCGTTTCCGGCGACATTTCCGAAGTGCATGCAAGCCCGAACTGGATCAGCGAACGGGCAAAAGTAGTCGGAATGAAAACATTTCTTCCCTTGTGGCATGTAAAGCGGGAAGAGGTCATGCGGCTCTTACTGAAATTCAAATTTGAAATCATCCTGACCATGGTCAAAGCTCCCTGGCTGGAAGCCCGTTTCGCAGGAAGAAAAATCGATCCGGAACTCCTGGAAGAATTCCGGATTCTTGGTCAGGAAAACGACCTGGATTTATGTGGCGAACAGGGAGAATATCATACGATGGTTTTGAATGGTCCCGGATACCGTTCGGCAATAGAGATCAAAAGGTATGAACTTATTCACCACGGAGAAATGACTCACTTGAGCAACCTGGAACTTTCCCTGGACGGAGATTACGATGTTCCTGCACTTGAAAAACACAAAATCTGTGTCAGCTGTGGCATTCCGTTTTCCTGTTACACACAAGGTTGCTGGTGCGCCGAACTCCCCATGATTATGCCGATGGAAAACATCACCGATTGTTTGTGTCCGGCTTGTTTGAAGTCTGTCATTAATGAAAAGTTGATTGAGAATAACTTAGATCCGATTAAATAGAGAGTCAAGACTTCAGGAGGCAAGAGTCAGGATCAATACATCCTTTTTAATTCTCCATTTTCAATTCTTTTAGTATTGCCTCCGGCCTCTTTTAGCCTCATTTAGTCTTGCCTCCCAATGTCCTGACTCCTGACTCTGATCATATTAATTAACAATAACTTGCACTTTTATTAACAAGGATCGAAAAAAACGTCGTACCTTTGCGCCAAATTTTAGATTTATTATATGACCTTTAAAGAACTCGGGTTAAGAGTTGAGGTTCTGCAGTCGATAGAAGCAATGGGTTTTGCAGAACCAACTCCGATCCAACAAAGTGCGATCCCGCACTTGTTACAATTAGAAAGCGATTTTGTCGGACTCGCTCAAACTGGGACAGGAAAAACAGCAGCATTCGGTTTGCCGTTAATTCACAAGGTAACAGACCGCCCCACAGAAACACAAGGTTTAATCATCGCTCCAACGCGTGAATTGTGTTTACAAATCTCCAAAGACTTAGAAGCATTTGCTCAATTCGATCGTCAGATTAAAGTAGTAGCCGTTTACGGTGGAACTGATATTCGTCGTCAGATGAGTGATATCAAGCGTGGTGCAACAATCGTTGTAGCTACTCCTGGTCGTTTGGTGGATTTAATTAAACGTCGTGCAATCAACCTGCAAACTGTTGAGACAGTTGTTTTGGATGAGGCTGACGAAATGTTGAACATGGGTTTCAAAGAAGACATCGATGAAATTCTTGACGCAACACCAGATACAAAAAGTGTGTGGTTATTCTCTGCAACAATGCCGAAAGAAGTGGCTGAAATTGCGAAAAACTACATGACTGATCCGTTAGAAGTTTCTATCGGACACAAAAATCAAAGTAACGAGAACATTGAGCACATTTATTACTCAGTGAAAGAAAAAGACCGTTACGATGCATTGAAACGTTTGATTGATGCCAGCCCCGAGATTTTCGGATTGGTTTTCTGTCGTACACGTAATGAAACAGCTACAGTTGCTGAAAAATTAGCGAAAGACGGATATAGCGCAGAACCGCTACACGGAGATTTATCGCAGGCAATGCGTGACCGTGTGATGGAGCGTTTCCGTGAGCGTTCGATTCAGTTGTTGGTTGCTACAGATGTTGCAGCACGCGGAATCGACGTTGACAATATTACACACGTAATCAATTACAACTTACCGGATGATATCGAGAACTATACGCACCGTTCAGGTCGTACGGCTCGTGCTGGTCGTCAGGGGAAATCACTGGTATTGATTAACACACGTGAAGCATACAAAATCAAAGCAATCGAGCGTCAGATCCGTATGGATTTCACAGCTGCTTTGATTCCTTCTGCACAGGAAATTTGCGGTATTCAGTTGAACAAACTGATCGCGAAAGTAAAAGACACGGAAGTAAAAGAGAAAGACATCGAACCATTCTTAGAAGGAATGATGGCTGATTTTGCTGATTTGTCGAAAGAAGAAGTAATCAAGAAATTCGTTTCTGCTGAATTCAACCGTTTCATTGAATACTATGACAGAGCGGGAGATTTGAACGTAACTTCCGGAAGAGGTGAGCGTGGAGAACGTGGTGACCGCAAGGAAAGAGGTGATCGTTTTGACCGCAAGGATCGTTTTGAAAGAAGCGACCGGGGTGAAAGAGGAGGAGGAGATCGTGGACCAAGAGACAATGGAAACAGAACCCGTTTCTTTGTGAGCCTTGGAAAACGTGACGGTTTGAACCCAGGAGGTTTGCTACGTGTAATCTGTGATTCAACAGGATTGAACAGTGGTTCGATCGGTCGTATTGATGTGATGCCGAATTTCTCATTCTTTGAAGCAGACAAAACAGACGAATCAGCAATCTTAGCGAAAGTGAACGGTGCTGATTACGAAGGACACCGTGTAAGTGTGGAAATCACTCAGAAAAAAGATGGCGGTGAGCGCAGAAGCGGAGGCGGAGAACGTCGTTCATTCGGTGACCGTGATCGTTCAGGAAGTGGTGAACGCCGTTCAGGTGGCGGAGGTTTCAGAGGTGGAAACTCCAGCTACGGAAAATCTGAAAGAAGCGGAGAGCGTCGCTCAGGTGGATTCTCAGGT
>VFQP010004748.1_pt1 | contig 12380 bp, 16 predicted proteins | sample 3512351 | NCBI WGS metagenome assembly VFQP01 (sample SAMN10412372, study PRJNA504923) | tailings metagenome | isolation source: Relicate 1 Philex TSF1 revegetated site | place: Philippines: Tuba, Benguet | collected 2017-08-29 | reverse complement strand
AGCAGAGAGCGCATACCTTGACGGAGCGGAGGTCCACGTCGGGCCCCTCTGCCGCCGCCGCCGCCTCGCGCCCAAACAGGCTGCGCAGGCTGCTCCTTGACCGACCAGGCGTCGACCCACCCGCCGGGTGCAAGTTGCCCTCCAGCTCCAACGCCAGCCCGCCGCCGCCGCCGCCCACCGCGCCGCTGCTCAGCCGCGTGAACACGCCCGCCGCCGCCTCAAACGGCCCCTGCGTTGCCGCCGCCGCCGCCGCCGCCGCCGGGCTCCACGTCTGGCCGGCGGGCAGCGCGACGCCGGCGGCGGCCGCCGCCGTGGAGATGGTGCGCATCTCGGGGTGCTGCGGCAGCTGCAGCTCGGCGTCTGGGTGCGGCGAGGCGAGCGGGCCGCTGGCGGTGGCCGCCGCCGCGCCGTTCTCCGACAGGTCGAACGCCAGGTTGTCGTGGACGAGGAAGGCGGAGCCGGCGGCGGGCGGCGGCGCTTGGGCGGCGGCGGCGGCGAAGGCGGAGCCGCCCTCGGGCGCGGCGGCGGCGCCGCCGTGCTTGTGCCGGTGGTGGTGATGGTGGTGGTGGTGGGAGGAGGCGGGCGGGGAGGAACCGGCGGCGGCGGTCGGCGTGGCGGTGCCACCCGTCCCCGAGCCGCTCACGCGCCGGGCCAGCGACGCGAGGTGGGTGCCGCTGCCTGCCGGCTTGACAGCAAGAGGGCCGCCGCCGCCGCCGCCAGCGGGCTCGGGCTCCGCTTCAGGCGCCGCCGCGCTGCTGCCCCCTCCGGCGGCGGCGGGCCCGCCAAGCATCGGCTGGCGCTCCTCTGCGCTGCCGGCGCCGGCGCCGAGGCCGATGCCGGCCATGAGCGTCGACAGCAGGCCCTTGCCGGCGCCGGCGGTTGCCGCCGCCGCGGGCTTGCCGCCGGCCCGGTGGCCGCTGCTGGTGCTGAGCTGGCGGCTGAGCAGCGCCTCGCGCTCCTCGCCGTCGGCCCCTGCACCGCCGGGGTGGCCGTTGGCCGGCGGCGCGCCGGCGGCGGCCCCCGGGGCGTGCGGGGACGTGACGCCGGCGGCCACCTCGGGCACCGTCGCCAGCGGCGTGCCGTGGGCGAAGTTGAGCGGCGGGTGGGTGCCGTGCGGGCCCAGGCCGTGCGCGTGGTGGTCGTGGCGGTAGGCCCTGACCATGCCGTTGAGCGTGTTCGCGTCGCCCAGGCCGGCGTCCGTGGTTGCGTCGCTGGGGTCGGGGTAGGGTTGGGTGAGCAGCGCCATGTGGGAGCGGCCCACCCGGAACAGCTTGAGGAGGTCGTACATGGGGGTGTCGGCCGACAGCCTGCCGCGTGCGTGTGCCAGCGGGAAGAAAGGCGGCGGGAGGCGGTGAGAGCGGGCACGCCGCGCTGCTCACGCGTGCAAGCGGAGCGCCTTGTGCGCGCGGGGGCCGCCCTGCGGCGCCCGAGGGGCCGCTCGGCGGGCGCGTGGGAGCGAGTTGCCCGGCGCGACGTGGTAGCCAAGGAGCTTCGCGCCCCGGCCCCCCCCCCCCCTCGCTTCGCACCTGGGCAGCTGGCGGATCTTCATGGAGGAGGACACGGTGCTGTCGGGGAAGTTCTTGACGTACTCTAGCAGCTCCTTGACCAGGATCACGCCCACAATGTCCTGCCGGTTGTCCCCCTTGTACACCTGCGGGCGGGCGGGGCAGGTGCAGCGGGAGCGGCGTGGACGCAGTCCTCACCCACCGGGGTGAGTTCACTGGGCGCTCCAAGACGAGCAGAACGTCCTGGCCGTGGCGCGAGCGCGGCGTTGGGATGGAGGTCCGAACTCGGCGAGGTGTGCGCTGTGCAGGAAGTGGAGGTGACTCACGGGCAGGCGGCTGAAGGGCTTGGAGGCCATGACGGCCGACACGGTGGCGTCGTCCAGCTTTTGCGTGGTGGACAGCATGAACACCTGCGCCGTGTGCACGCGCGGGACGTGGCGGCGTGATGGCGCGGGCCGACGGCGGCTCACGCCAGCGAAGGCGGCGAGGCAGAGCGTGGGTGCGGGGGCAGCGGGTGGCAGCGCACCTTGTCCAGGGGCGTCATGGCCTCGAACGCCGTCTTGCGCGTGAGGTCCAGCGCGCCTGGGGCACGCGCATGCAACACTCGCGCGCACGTGGGCCCACCCAGGCCAGCCTCGTGTGCGCGCAGCAGACACGCACGCCGAAACGATGCACTACAGACAGACAGGCATCCTCGCGCCGCCCCACGCGAGCGTTGCATGGGCAAGCCAGCCGCACTGAGCGGGCCGACCAGGCACGAGCGCGAGCCAGCAGCAAGGGGATGCTGCTCCCACCCTCACCCGTGATGATTTGGATCTCGTCGGCGGTGAGCCGCCCGCCAAAGCCCTCGTCGCGCGCATGCAGCGTCACGAGCGCCTTGAGCTGCTTGCGGCGGAACAAGCTGGCGTGCTCGCCACCCAGCACAAAGTCCAGCAGCTTGGCGATGGGGTAGGAGATGGGGCTGGTGAAGAGCATGAGCACCCGCACCGGCCACGCCATGAAGGAGCCAATCACCAGGCCGTACCTGCACGCCAATTGCATGTCAGTGGGGAGAAGAAACGGTGTGCCTTGGCGCCCGTGCGTATGCACTTGGCTCGGCTGCCTTGCCGCTGCGAGACGTCTGGCACGCCTGGTGGGTGCACTGCTGCCATGCCCCAGCACACACGCCCTCTTTCCCTCCACAGCGCTCTGGCAGCGGTGCGAGAGGTGAGCAGCGAAAGGCGCGACGACGCGCAGCCGCTCACTTGGAGCAGATGGCCTGGGGGAAGATTTCGCCGGCGAAGAGCACCGCCGTGACGGACACGAGGATGGCCACCCACTCCTGCATGAGCTTGTCCAGGAAGATGGGCAGCGCCTCCATGGCAATGGCGTTGCACAGCAGCAGCGTCACCTGCGCAGCAGCGGCAGCAGCACACGTGGCGCGTGGCGCTCTGTGCTCTGTGCCGCACGCTTGCCACAGACTGGTGGCCGTTGCCACGGCTGGCGAGACACAAGAGGTGTGCATGGCCTGCACACGTGTTGTGTCAGGGCTGGGCCAGGGCGGCGAGTGGGCGCGCTGTGGTTCGCCGCAGGCTTTGCTGCTGGCGTCTAAAGGGACAAGGAGCGTGTAGCTGGGTTAGGGGCCCTGGGCCACTCGCCAGCAGGAAGTGGGCGTCCTTGACGACGGGGATGATGTTGGCCGCCTGGCGCGCCTCCACGTCAGAGCCGCTGCGCCGGAGCACCTCCAGCTCGACAATGTCCATGGACATGAGGCCGAGCGTCAGGCCGGACATGAGGCCCGCAAAGAGGACCTGCAGCGGGCGCGCAGGAAGGTGCCGAGGTGTGCGTGGGTGACTCCTCCGTACTTTCGTCCTGCGCTCGCTAGAGCAGCTTTGAGTGGGTGGTTGCACACGCGCTGCACACGCGCGTCTGCAGGAGAGTGCAAGGGTGCCTGGAACTGAGCGGCTGGGGCGGCGCGCGCACGCCAGGGCCAGGCCTACCCACCCCGTGCCGCCCGTTCATGTGCAGCACGCCCCCAGCACTGGTTTCTGCACCGCGCAGCTCCTCGTCCCCGCTCACCAGGAAGATGCACACAAACAGGTACGCGAGGGCCGTCCCGGTCGTGTGTTCGCTCCACGTCTCCAGCAGGTCCCTGGCACGCCGCGCCAGGATGTCACCGCCAAACATCCTGTGGAGCTGCGAATGCTGATGGGCTCAGCTGGAGCTGCGCTGGTGGAGGTGGGCGGAATGCTCATGCCGTGGTGTGCGGGACGTCACCCCGCCGCTGCAGCGAGGCGAGCCGTCACCACCATCAAGCTTGAGGCGTCGTGCAGGGCACCGTGTCAAATGCGAACGTGTGAGGCACGCACCCAGGTGAGCACTGGGGCTTTCGCCCATGTCGTGGCGGCAAGCGGAGCGCGAATTTCAAGGCGGTAAAGGCGCGAGAGTCAGTGGTGCACCTGCACGAGGAGGAGTGTTTGAGATACCAGGCCTCCCCTGAGGAGCTGCTTCGTGGATCGCGCGAGGGTCACCATGTCGAAGCTGGGGCGCCTCTTCTCGCCAGAGACGCAGGCAATCTTCTTCAACTACAAGGAGAAGCCGGTGCGGCGCTGCTGGCGCTGGGCACTGGGCAGCTGCACACCTGTGGGCGTTGACGCCGCGAGATCTCCCCACGCGAGCTGTGGTGGCCCCACCTGCTCCCCTGACCCTCTCTGGTGCAACGGCACGCCCGCCGCCACGCTCCCAATGCGCGCAGGTGCAACGCATGCTGGACTTTGACTTTGTCTGCGGTGAGCGGAGGGAGCCACGCACCACGCGCTCGCACGGGAGCGGGTGATCTACCCCGGGGCACGCCGACGAGTGCGAGGAGGACCAGTCAGCCACAATGGCTGCTTGCATGTGGGGCACGCCACGCAGCACCGTGTGCCTGGCTTGGCACGCGCAGGCCGCGAGACGCCCTCCATCGCCGCGCTCGTCGTGCCGGGCTCCACCGGCGGCTTCAACAAGCTCTTTTTCGGCCACACGGAAATCGCCATCCCCGTCTACGACAGGTGCGGGAGCACCCCTGGCGAGCGCTGCGCACGCTCGCCTTTTCTGCCCCTGCTTTCCACGCTCACGCCCGCCACACCACCTCCACCGTGCCCCGCCGCGCTGCAGCACCGAGGAGGCGGCGCGCAAGCACCCCAAGGCCGACGTCTTCATCAACTACGCCAGCTTCCGCAGGCAAGGAGCGCGCCCGCCTGCCCGCCACGTGCACACGCGCTGCTGCCCAGCTCGCGCCCCCAGCGGCCGCAGCGGTGCCCCCAGCCACACCGCTCCCCAAACAGGGGGTGCTGCCCGAGGGGCCGGAGGGGGCGTGCTGATGTGCTTTGCTGCCGTACACGTGCGGTGGCGGCCGCAGCGCGACGGACTCTTCTCTCGAGGCGCTCAAGCAGGCCACCATCCGCACCGTGGCCATCATCGCCGAGGGCGTGCCCGAGCGCGACACCAAGCACCTCGTCGCCTTTGCGCGGCGCAACAACAAGGTCATCATCGGCCCGGCCACCGTGGGCGGCGTGCAGGTGCGCGGGCGGCGCGTGGGCATGGCGTGGCGTGGCGCATTTCCTTGGCCCCCTGTAGAGGGGGCCGCCCTGCGGGGCGAGGGCAGGGATCGGGTGGGCGGCGGGCGGGCGGGCGTGCCGGTCAGGGACGCGTGGGCTGTGTGGCGATGCTCCTGGAGCTTGTGGCGGCGCCAGGGCAGCTGCTGTTTTCGGGGGACGTGGCGCAGGCGGGCGCGTTCAAGATTGGCGACACGGCGGGCACCTTGGACAACATTGTGGCGTGCAAGCTGCACCGGCCGGGCTCGGTGGGCTTTGTGAGCAAGAGCGGCGGCATGTCCAACGAGCTGTACAACGTGCTGGCCCGCGCCACCGACGGGCTGTTTGAGGGTGCGTGCCTGGCTTTTGGAGGGCAGAGGGCTGGGGTGCGCCAGTTGCCTGGAGGGCCGGCAGCGCGGCGCTTGCTGCAGCCCACTCGAGGTCCTCCACACACACCTGGGGGCGCACGCCGGACATTGAGTGTTGCGGCGGGCGCGGCGCGGCGCACGGACGCAGGCATTGCGATCGGCGGCGACACGTTCCCCGGCTCCACGCTGTGCGACCACTGCCTGAGGTACCAAAACATCCCAGAGGTGCGCGCACGCTGTAGTTTGCGCCTCACACGGGCGGCAGGGGTGGGTGCGTCGCGCGCTGCTGCGGCGCGGCGGCACGGTTGTCTTGTTCGTGGCGGCGTCTTGATCATCTCACTGTGCAGATCAAGATGATCGTGATCCTGGGCGAGCTGGGCGGGCGGGACGAGTACGGCGTGGTGGAGGCGCTCAAGGCGGGGGCCATCACCAAGCCAGTGGTGCGCTCCCTGGGGCGGGTGGGCAGGCGGGCGCTTGCACCTCTGTGGCATGTGAGCATCACCAAGCCAGTGGTGCGCTCCCAGAGGGGCAAGGCCGCGCGCTCGTTGGGAGGCCGCATGTCGCCGCCCTCCCCTCCGCTGCAGAAACGCGGCACGTCCGCGCTGTGCGGCTCGCGCCGCCTCACCAGAGCAGTGCCCGCGAGCAGCACGGGGAGCGGGCGGCGACCGGGCGCTGTCGCCGCCGGCGTGCGCGACGTGCGCAGGTGGCGTGGGTGTCGGGCACGTGCGCGGCGCTGTTCAAGAGCGAGGTGCAGTTCGGGCACGCCGGCGCGCGCAGCGGCGGCGACGACGAGTCGGCGCAGGTGCGCCTCGCTGGGCGCGCGCATGAGGGGGCGCGGGACGTGCTGCTGCAGCCTCCCAGGGCCTGCAGCCAGTGCGGCTTGCACTGCCAGGCGTGGGGCGCGCTGCGCGCGTCGCGTGCGTGGGGCCCTGCAGGGCGCGGGGCGTGCTGCAGCCCCCCCCCGGGGGTCTGTGGCCTGTGCAGCTGGCGCTGCCGCAAGGCGTGGGGCGTGTGGCTGCTCCCGGTCTGCAGGCCAAGAACGCGGCGCTGCGGGCGGCGGGCGCCACCGTGCCCGACAGCTACGAGGGCTTCGAGTCCAGCATCAAGTGAGTCGAGAGCGGGCCCACTGCCACCACCTCCACGCACCGCCCTCGTCAGCGGCGCCAAGGCCCGCCCGCCCAGGTCCACTTGTGCTCCTTTTCTCCTTGTTGTTCCATTGTTCGATTCGTGCAGGCAGGTGTACGACGCGCTGGTGCAGAAGGGCACCATCGTGCCAGCGGCGGACAAGCCCGTGCCGGCCATGCCGCAGGACCTGGCCGCCGCGGTGGCGCAAGGCAAGGTGCGCGCGCCCCCCCCCCCCCCCCCCCCCCCCCCCCCCCCCCTGCGCCCCCGCCACCGCCCTCCCGCCTGCTGCCGCCTGCCGCGCCGCATTCCAAGCATGCAACGCGGCGCGCTGCTCTGCTGTGCTGTGCTGTGCCCGCTGCGCCCTGTGCAGGTGCGCGTGCCGACGCACATCGTGTCCACCATCTGCGACGACCGCGGCGAGGAGCCCACCTACGCGGGCGTGAGCATGAGCGAGCTCATCCAGGAGGACTACGGCGTCGGCGACGTGGTGCGCTCTCTCGCGCGGGCGCACACCCACGCACGGCGCCACCCGCACGCACATGGTCACGGCAGCCCGGTGATCACCCGTGCGGGAAGCGATGCACGCGCCTGCCCGCCTCTGGTGGCCCCGCAGCAGCACTTCACTTGGCGGGGGGGGGCATAGTAGCGTCGTCGGCTTTGCTGCGCGTTAGGGATGTGGCAAGGGTGGTGCCGAAGGGGAATCGCCTGATGCTCCGTCGTGCATGGTGTCGCTCCGCACCCTGCTCCTTCCTCAGGTGTCGCTGCTGTGCTCAGGTGTCGCTGCTGCTGTGGTGCGCACTGTGGTCCCCCCATCCTCCTCCTGCAGGTGTCGCTGCTGTGGTTCAAGCGCAAGCTGCCCAAGTATGCGACCAAGTTCGTCGAGATGTGCATCATGCTGTGCGCCGACCACGGGCCCTGCGTCAGCGGCGCGCACAACGCCATCGTCACGTCGCGCGCCGGCAAGGACATTGTCTCGTGCCTCGTGTCGGGACTGCTCACCATCGGCCCCCGCTTCGGCGGCGCCATCGACGACGCGGCCAGGTGCGCACGCGCACTCTCTCGCCGCTGCGCTCGTTTTTTGAGGCACCCGTCCCCAACGAGGGGGATCACATCACGCCGAGCGCTCGCTGCCTGCGGCGCGCGCGGCCCAAGCGCGTGATGACCGTTGTCTTTGTGCTCGCCCGCGGTTGCCTGCTCCCCTGCTGGTGCACGGGCCGCTCAGGCAGTTCAAGCAGGCGGTGGAGAAGGGCCTCGAGCCGGCGACCTTTGTCGAGGGGCTCAAGAAGCAGGGCATCCGCGTGCCGGGCATCGGGCACCGCATCAAGAGCAAGGACAACCGCGACAAGCGCGTGCAACTGCTGCAGGAGTACGCGCGCAAGGTAAGAGGTGCAGGTCCTCTGAGGGGGCTGGGGAGAGGGGGGCGCGCTTTGCGCGCTGTGGCTGCAGAGGCTGGTGGCGTGCTGCGGGGCGCGCTGGCAAAGCGGCGGGTGGAGAGGCCTGACGCGCACCGTTGAGAGCGTATCTTGCTTGCTGCGGACCTGTGCGCCTGTTGGGTGCGCAGTTCTTCCCGTCGACGCGGCACCTCGACTACGCCGAGCGGGTGGAGGAGTACACGCTGCAAAAGTCGGCCAACCTGGTGCTCAACGTGGACGGGTGCATCGGCGCGCTCTTCCTCGACCTGCTCGCCTCGTCGGGCTGCTTCAGCAAGAAGGTGCGTGTGCTTGCGTAGAGGGTGGAGGACTTCGTGAAGGGGGGGCCGGGGCGCGTGCGGGATGCAGTTGGACGCGCATGGACAACAGTGTGTGTGGTGGGGGTGGTTGCGCGTCGTGTGCCGCAGGAGGCGGACGAGGTGGTGGAGATTGGCTACCTCAACGCGCTCTTTGTGGTGGCGCGCGCCATCGGGCTGGTGGGCCACGCGCTGGACCAGAAGCGCCTGCAGCAGCCGCTGTACCGGCACCCGTGGGAGGACGTGCTCTACACCTCGTGATGGGAAGGGAGCGGCGGGGTGTGTGTGGAGCATCTGGTGTGGCAAGCAGAGATCATGTTGGTTCCTCACACGGCTAGCCGTGGTCCTCTTCCTCTCCTGACCTGTGCGCCTGCGGGCAAGGGCAGTGCGGAGTGCTCATCGCCAGTGGCCCAGCGTTTGCGAGGCAGTGCGCGAGAAGAATCCTCGCGAGAAGAAACGTGAGAAACCGCGCGCGCCTTCAACTGCCGCGGGGTTCGAACGTGGTAGAGTGAGGTCGGTGCAGGCCAAGCCTCAGCAGGGTGGCCAAGCACGTCGCGAAAGGACCCAGATCTCTCAGATCTCTCAGATCTGCCTCTGGCGCCCCACGCTCTTGCGTAGCTGGCGTGAACCGGCGTCTGGCGACCCTGAGCCCTGCCAGCAAAAACTGATGCGCTGTCTCAAGGCACCCAGGCTCATGTTCATCCTCCGTCGCTCCTTTGCGCAGCCTCTCGCTCGCCTGCCTGCCACCACCTTGATCACCCCAGCCGCCCGCCTCCCCTGCACGCCTTGTCCTGACGCAACTTGCCTGTGCCAGTCAATAATTGCAACGGTCACCCAGACCCGGCAACAAGCGCCCGGCGCGCTCGATCAAAAGAGCACGCGCTCATCCTGCCGTCACGAAATCTCTCTCTCCGCCCGTCAGGTGCAAAGGCACCTGACTGCTGAAGCCCACAGGCACCGGATCCTGCCGCAGCGCCGGCAGACACCGCGCCCATCATCCACCGCCAGCCGCGCTGCTGTTAACACTCAGCCGCCGTGCCCCCCGCAGATCCACCGCAGGTCGCTGGCGTACGAGTCCACGCGCTCCCCCTCTGAGCCCGTCGCCGTGCGCCACGAGCACTGGCAGCAGTAGGCGCACGCCCTGGGCTGGGGCTCCAGCATGGGCGCCAGCTTCGCCTCGGTCGGGTAGTTGTTGCGGAAGAAGAGGTACTCGGCGCCGGCCCTCCACCCCTGCTGCTGGAAGGCAATGACCTTGAAGTCGCACTTTGTGCACCGCAGCGCGTCGCAGCAGCGCACCACGCCGATGTCGGCGCCGTTGCGGCCGCGGCGGGCGCCGGCGCCGCCCAGGAAGAGCCCCATGCACTTGAACGAGGAGACGGGCCCCCCGCCGCCCATGCTGCCCGACGCCAGGGACACGTCGTTGAGCGTGCCCCTCCGCCCCGACCCGCCGCCGCCGCCGCCGCCCCATGGCTGGCCGGGGTCCTGCTGCGGCATGCTGCTGCGGTGCGAGGGGTGGCGCTGCTCTGCGTCGCTGGCGGTGATGGAGCCCAGGTCTTGGAGCAGCGCGTCGAACGAGTTCTCTCGGGCCAGGCCGGGCATGGACTGTTGCTGCTGCGCCTGCGCCGTGGCGCCGCGCCCTGCGTGCGGTTGCTGCCCGCCTTGTGCCGCCCGGCCGCTGGGGCTGGCGGCAGCTGGCATGGACTGGCTGTGGTGGTGGTGCGCTGTTGTGCCCAGCGCGGGTGAGGCCGCCGACGTGGTGCTGCTGGCGCGGGATGACGTGCCGGGGCCTGACGCCACTGGCTGCCCACGCATCAGCCCAGAGCCTGCTGCGGCTATGTGTGGCTGCTGTTGAGCGGCGGATGCTGCTGCTGCGGCCTTGGCGCTCGGGTGATCGTTGGCGCTCACGCTCCTGGGCAACGCGCCTGCTTGCGGCTGCCACGCGCTCCTCTGTTGCACGCTGCTTCTGGCGGCCCCTGACGACGGAGACGCGCTCGGCAGGTCCGCGAGCTCCGCCATCAAGTCGTCGAGCGTGTCCGCCATCTTCAAGTCGTTGGTGAGCCCCCTCCTCCTCAGCCAGGAGGATATGCGCCACCCGGGGAGTGCCAGAACCAGGTGGAGTGGTGCAAGGTGCAGGGTGCTGCGCCAATGCGCGCAGCGCCCGACCGGCCGCCCTGCATGGGTGGCGCACAAAAGTGTGTGTACCCCTCCACCCAGCACCTCCAGACGCTGCTGCAGCGGCCAAACTCCTCCCCAAGCACTCAAAGCTCAGGCCCCTCTTGTGACGCGCTTCAGCCAGAGGAGAGCAGAAAGAAAGTTCCTGGGCGGCACACAGGGAAGAGAAGCAGGAGGAGGGAGCGGCGAGAGAGCGCACCTGCAGGGACTCCATGTCAAGTGAACGCAACGGCGATGGAGCAGGTGGGTGGAGCAGGCTCGGCGCGTGCGTGCGGTGGTGTGGCCCTTGTTGGTCTCGCAGTGGTTGCCGCTCGAGCCAGCTGGCGCGCAGCCGCGGGAGGAGCAGGCCGATGCCAGCACGCGCTCGGACTCGCAATCCGCTTGCCGTTCTGACGCGCGCGTGCTTTCCCGCGCGCAGGTGTCGGGCCTGGCAGTGGGCCGCAGGGGGAAGAGCTGACGCTGGTGCGTGCTAGCAGACCCAAGGGCGCTGTTGGTCAAGCACCGTGCTGCTGCAGTGATGGTGGCGGTGCGCGTGCCAGCCTGCGCGCCCGCGCGTCCACGTCCCGCACAACCGCCGTTCGTTGTGGTGCCGCCGCCGCCGCCCGTGCTCGCAGCTCACCAGCTCAACCGGCGTCAAAGTCATCCTCTTGGGGGACTCTGCAGTGGGCAAGTCAAAGTGAGAGCGAGGCACGCGTGGCGAAGCGTCGCCGCGAACTCGTGTCCGTTGGGCCAGCGGAAGATGGACAGCCTCTCGGCGCACACACACACACGCGCAGGTTGGTGGAGCGCTTCCTCCTGGACAACTACAAGCCGCACACATTGTCAACCTACGCGCTCACGCTCTACCGGTACAACTTCACGGACGACGGCGGGAAAACAACGCCCGTCGGTCAGTGTGCGGCACCGAGAGGGTGTTGCAGCAGGCGGCGGCTGGGACAGGAGGAGGAGGGGGAGGGGCACAGGACTATGGGAACCAGGAGCTGCTGCTGGACACGAGCCCACTGCGGCCAAGCACGAGGCAGTCGCCGTGCCCACCTCCCGAGCGAGCGCCGACGCCGCCGCTCCCCACGCGCTGCGCGCCGTGCGTGCGCCTGCGCCTGCTTGCGCAGACATCTGGGACACGGCGGGCCAGGAGCGCTTCAACAGCATGCACGCCAGCTACTACTACCGGGCGCACGCCTGCATCATGGTGTTTGACGTGACGCGCAAGGTGACGTACAAGAACCTGGACATGTGGTACGCGGAGCTGCAGGAACACTGCAAGGGCATCCCCACCATTGTGGTGGCCAACAAGATCGACATTGACTACAAGGTTTGTGTGTTTGAGCTCACTTTGCGTGCCGAGCCGGACATGAAGCCGCGCGGCGCCGGAGGGGCTGCACGATGTGACGCGCGTTTGCCTCACGTCGCGGGGCGCACGCAGGTCACGTCCAAGAGCTTTGCGTTCGCCTCCAAGCACAAGCTGCCATTTTTCTTCGTCAGCGCCAGCGACGGGACCAACGTGGTCAAGATCTTCCAGATGGCCATCCGCTCGGCCATCCAGTGGAAGGCCACGCCCAAGGAGGACTTTTACCAAGAGGTGCGGCGCACTGCCCTGCACGTGCCTCTTGGCGCAAGCGCTCATGATGGCCCTGCCTTGCCTCGAGCACGCCGCCTGGGCCGCCGTGCCGCAGAAGCGCAGTGGTGGTTGCACGCGTCTCGTTCACATACGGCGCACCGTGTCCACATACGGCGTGCGCCACAGGTGCTGGACCTGTTGGGCGAGATCAGCGTGGAGACCAAGAACGCGCTCGAGGCGGCGGTCAAGGAGCAGGAGGACAAGGACGCGGCGGAGAAGCACAAGGCGGCCGCCGGGGCTTTGCCGGCGCCAAAGGGGGGGCCCGCGGCGGCCAAGGCGTGACTCAGGCGGGCGGTTGCTGCCTCACCTGGG
>VFQP010004747.1_pt1 | contig 12380 bp, 15 predicted proteins | sample 3512351 | NCBI WGS metagenome assembly VFQP01 (sample SAMN10412372, study PRJNA504923) | tailings metagenome | isolation source: Relicate 1 Philex TSF1 revegetated site | place: Philippines: Tuba, Benguet | collected 2017-08-29 | reverse complement strand
CCGCACTCCAACCACCACCCCTGCACCTCCTCCCCTCCCCGCGCCGCCCGTACCTGAGAGGAACACGTTGTGGTGCGCCAGGCGGTCCAGCCGCACTCCAACCACCACCCCTGCACCTCCTCCCCTCCCCGCGCCGCCCGTACCTGAGAGGAACACGTTGTGGTGCGCCAGGCGGTCCAGCCGCCTCCTCAGGCACCAGTTGTACGCGATGACGGCGGCGCTGTACGCCTTGCCCGCCAGCTGGCCGTACCGCCGCTCGCCGTACCGCCGCGCCGCGCCCGCCGCGCTCGCAACGGCGCCGTCGCCGCCGTCCGCCCCGCCGCCGTTGCCGCCGCCGCCGCCCTCGCGGTCGAGTAAACGGTACGTCTGCGGCACGTCCCTGCGGCCAACGGCGCGAGCGAGCGAGCGATGGCCACACCTCGGCGGTGCAGGGCGGAGCCACCTCGCTGCACAAAACAGGGCAGAGCACGCAGCCGCGAAAGCAGCCGTGGCGACACGCAAGGAGCCTCTCATCCGTCAGCGGCGCCTCGCGCGCACGCTCACACGTTGGACACGACGACGTCCGCCGGTACGTGCTCCCCTGACGCTAGCCGTACGCCCGTCACGTGGACCTCTGGCGCCTGGCCCGCAGCGCCTCCGCCGCCGCTACCATCTGCTGCTGGCGCCGCTTCCGGCGTTGCTGCGGCGGCGGTGGTGATGCTGTGCACGGGGCAGCGCGTGCGGACGCGCACGCCCCACCGCTGGGCCAGCGCCACCAGGGCCTCGGTCACCTGCGAGGTGGGCGAAAAAAGCAACCTCCTCGCTGCGTATCCTTCAAACATGCAAGCACGTGCGACTCAGGGGATGAGCGAGAAGAGGCCACGCGAAGTGGTTCGTGTCACCCCTCCTCTCCAGTGAGAGGAGGGGTGAAGCGAGGGTGCGGGGGCCAGGGCGGCGGCAGCGCGTTGGGCACACACACGCCCCACAGGGAGTCTTCTTCAAGTCGCACCCCTGCCTGTGGGTGGACCGCTTAACCCCGCTCTGCGTGACGCCTGACGCAAGCGGCAGCTGGGCCCCGCCGTGGCGTCCAAACGGTGCGAAAAGCCAAGGAGGCGCACGCGCACCTTGCGGAACCCGCCCACGGGGTAGAAGACCCCGTCGGTGATCTCCGTCGCCGCCAGCAAGGAGTACACCCCTGCACCACAACACGCCGCACCACCCACGTCAGGCGCCAGGGGCATGTGCACCTCATGGCTGATGGCGCGGCGGCAGGTGGGGCGGCGGCGCCGCTGCAGATGCCGCCAAGCGTGCCCGCCCCGCTGCCGCCGCCGCCGCTGGCCGCCGCGCCGATGGCCGCCGCGGCGTCGCAGCCGTGCCCTCCCCCCATGTGAGACGCCTCTCGGGTTCCTTGCGGAGAACGCCGCTGGGTTCGCGACAAGAGGGCAGGGCTGCCTTCCCGCTGTGGGACCCCCTACGCGTTGGCTGGGCTGGGGCTGCGACCGTGCTGTCGCTGCTTGAAAGCACGCAGGCGCACCTGGCGCCGACTCTGGCGTCAGGCCCACGTACAGGTCCTGCGGCCGAGCACGCAAGCAAGCGAGCGCCGACGCAGCGCTGGCACTTGGCACGCGTGTGCTCGTGAGAAAAGAGCAGCTTCTCCTGCGAACGGTGCAATCCTGCGGGGCCTTGCCGCCCTTCTCCTCCCGGTTGCGCGCACCTGGAACGAAAAGAGCCCCACCAGCCGGGGGTCGCGGAAACGGGCCCGCAGCCTGCGCGCAGCGCCGGGCGGAGCGAAGGAACTGCCCTTGGAGCCAGCCTCCCAGGGCAGGATGACGACAAGGCAGTAGCAGACGTGAAAGCGGAAGGCACCTGGAGGCGTGCGCTGCGCCGCGGCTCTTTGCCGTCCCATCGGCGCCACAACCTCTAGCCCGTGCCAGCTGCCTGATCCACTGCCTCCTGCTGATGCTGGCCGCTCGCCGCGGGCGGCGATTGGTGCAAGGCGCAGTGCGCAGTACAGCTAGGTGCCACGCACCTGGAGGCGTGGGGCGCCAGCAGCTCCACCACGTTGACCTGGGTGAGCAGGGGCAGGAGCCTTTTCAGGTCTAGAAAGTCTCCAAGTGACGCAAAGTCCCGCTCGATGAACTCCCGCGAGCCCACCTGAGCGCACGCGGCGCAACGCGCGGGCACGCATACAGGCGCGGGCGAGGTTCCCATGTTGGGCCTGGCGGCGAGTGCAGGCGGGACCCTGCGGTGGATCTGTGCTGGGACAGGACTGATCCTGCGGAGATGGGCTCCTCCTGTCCCGCAACGCAGCCAGGTTGGCGGGGAGAGCAAGGGCACAGGAGCACTCCTCCGCGGCGAGTGAGAGCGCCGAGAGTGAATGAGAGAGAGCGGGGGGTTGGCGGGCGCGCCAACCTTCACCGCCTCACCTCGAGCGCGGCGCGCGCCTGCGCCAGCCACTGCAGGTAGGTAGGCCCCGTGGAGAGGGAGGGCAGCACGCACCCAAGCAGGGCGCCTCACCTCGAGCGCGGCGCGCGCCTGCGCCAGCCACTGCAGGTAGGTAGGCCCCGTGGAGAGGGAGGGCAGCACGCACCCAAGCAGGGCGCCTCACCTCGAGCGCGGCGCGCGCCTGCGCCAGCCACTGCAGGTAGGCCCGCCCGGCTCCCGGCTCCACCGTCTCGAGCTGCCGCAGCATGCTCGGCACGTCGTACAGCAGCTCCAGCTGCGAGGCGCCCTCAAACCACACCCTGCGCGGCGCAACGAACGACGGTGGCCGGCGGTGGAGCAAAGGGGGGGTCAGCAGCAGGGCTCGTCGTAGGCAGCTGGGGGGAGGGTGAGGCATAGGGGGTAGCGGAGGCCTCTGGTTGCGCGGGGGCGAGCGGCCCTCACGAACACTCCAAGTGGCCCCGCCGCGGAGTCCAAACAGAGTGCAAATCCCACACACACGGACACTCCTGCTGAAGCATCTGCTGGACGGGGAGCGCCAACCGGTCCAACTGCCATGTGTAGCTCCGCACGGGCAGCGGCGCTGCGGCGGGTGGGCGCGCGGTGCATAAAGCGCTCGCGGGTGCGGTGGGGCCTGGCCCTCACAGCACGCCGTGCGTTCCCGCTGCACCGGCAGCCGGCCTCTCGCCCGCGCGGCGTGGGCGAAACGCCACAAGGGTGCGGCCGGTCGGCACACATTGTTCCCGCTCCCCCGGTGGGCAAAGCAAGGACTTGAGCCCGACGGGGCGCACCGGTAGGCGGCGGGCTCCACGCGCCGGCACGGCACCACGTCCTCCATCTCGGCGCCCAGCGCCTGGAACGTCTGCGCCGCGCGCGCGCAAGGGCGAAAGGGCGGCGCGCCGCAGGCTCATAACGACCATTATCCACCGCAGGCGCCTCGGGGTGGTCTCAGCCGTCCGCAGCCGGCCCCACGCGGACTCCACCCCGCAGGCGGTGCTGGCGCACGTTGCAGCCACCACCACTCCACCCCGCGGCCACAGGCTTGGGAGGGGCGACGCCGGCCGCGCGCTGCGGCCACCCCTGTTCCACCCCGCTGCACGCTGCCGTTCTCCCCTCCGCACCCACCCGCTCGTACACGTGGGGGAAGAGCAACAGCGATGGGCCGGTGTCGAAGCGAAAGGTGCCCAGCTCCGGCACGTGGACGTCCTGGGACGTGCACCGACCGCCCAGCTGCGTGGCGCCGCGGCACAAGGACACGTGTGAGCCTCGGCTGGCGCCCACCGCTCGTCAGTTCAGCCATCCGTTCACGCTCCTCACCTCATCGCTCTGCTCCAGCAGCGTCACGTTGAGCCCCTCCTTGGCGAGCTTGGCCGCAGCCACGAGCCCGCCGATGCCGCCGCCCACGACGCACACCTCCTTGGCGGCCGCACGCGGAGGAGGCGCGCAGCGCCGCGGCGCCGGCGGTTTGCACCATCGGGCGCTCGAGGGGGAGGAAATCAGCATGCAGGGTGCACCTTCTCCTCAGCACTAGCTTCTCCGCCCCACGTTCTGCACAGCTCCCAGAACGGCTGCATGGCGGAGAGCTTTGGGGGCTGACCCATCTCGCGCGATCGAGCGCCATTCACGCACTCTGCCACAACCCAATGGCGAAAAAGGCTGCCATCGCGATCGGCGTCGCCGCTGGCGCGCTCGGCGCTGGCGTGGGCGTGCTGGCCGGGGTGCCCTCCACTCGCAGGGCCACAATCGGCGCGCTCCAGCGAGCTTGCGGCACGCGCGCTCACCCGCGCATCCCAGGCCCGCCCGCGATCGGTGGGTGGACGCGAGTTCGAGCGCTGCTGCTGTCCTGCGTGCTGTGCGTGTGGCCGTGCTGGATCGCCTCATGCCACCACCGCTCACTGAGCCGCAGCTCAGCAGTGGTGCCGTCTGCGTCCCTGCTCACGGATGCACAATTGGTGCGCAGGCGCGCCGCAAACGGGGCTCTCGGTCGAGCCTGCGCGCTACCCGCCGGTGCGTGTGCACCGCGTGCGTGGCCCCTTGCTCAATGGGGCCGCAGCCAGCTGAGCGCCGCAGCGCAATTGACGGCAACGTGCGGGACTCCACCTGGTGGCCACTGACGCCCTCCTCTGCGGCCCCGCGTTGCGCGCACCACCCCATTTTGCACCTCACCGCCCCGTCACAGCAGCTTCCCGCTGATGCGCACATTGGGACGCAGCGGATGAGCTCGCAGGCGGCGGCGGAGCTCGCGATCCGGCTCACAGCTCCCGCCTGGCGCGTGTGTGGCTCGTGCGCGCAGATTCGCCGCGACGAGAGCGTGGTGGACGTGCTGCACGGCGTGTCGGTGGCCGACCCCTACCGCTGGCTCGAGGACCCCGACAGCGAGGAGACCACCCAGTGTGAGTTGCTTTTTAAAAGGGGACGAAGGGCGGGGCGGGCGGCAGGCACGCCTGCGGTGGCGCGGAGTCGCGCCTCTGCACCCAGCGCAACCACAGGAGCGCCAGGCCTGCGCAATGCGGGGCATCCGTGATGTCCCAGCAGTCGGGCTCTGGCCCCGCAGAGGTGCCTGGGAAGTTGCATGCCCACACGCATGCCCACACGCACGAGCGCTGCACCCCCCGGGCCGCCCGGCGCCACGTGCGCGCATGTTGCCATCTGTTTGGGCACCTCGGTGGGGCCAGAGCCCAACCTGCCAGGCGTGCCAGATGTCGCGCAGGGCAGAGGCACGCGCGCCAAGCACAAGCACACGTGCGCGGGTGCAGGACACACACGCCCCGAGCGTGCGCGCGAGCGAGTGGCGCCTGCTGTGCCTTGCCACCACTTGCGCCCCTGCAGTCGTGCAGACGCAAAACGCGCTGACCAACGAGGTGCTGGCGCAGTGCGAAACCAGGGAGCAGTTCAAGGAGCTCTTCACAAAGGTGCGCTTGTGTGCGCGGTGTGAAGTGGCCCCCTCGTCTCCTCCACCGCCTGCCTCTATCACTCTCCGGGCCCCACGCTTGGCCACTGTCCCCTTCCTCGCGTGCACCCCCTCACCCACGTGGGAAGGCTTGCGGGCTTGCCGCCAGCGCCCGCCTCCCTCCTCTCGCGCTGCTTAACCCTGCCTGCGCGGTGTCGCGATTGCGCAGCTGTACGACTACCCCAAGTTCGGCACGCCCTTCAAGCGCGGGCCCCGCTACTACTGGTGAGCAGGCTGCTGCTGCACTGCTGTGCTCGCTCCTCTCTCTCTCTCTTCTGCGCTGCGGTGGCCGCTCAAGCACCTCACCTGCCGCCCCGGCCAACCTGCTTCCCTTGCACGCGTTTGAGGGGCGCCGTGCTCTGCCCCCTGGCCTCTGTCTCCGGGCGCAGCTCCGGGTGCTCCCCGTTGACGCTTGGCAGCTGCCGCTTTGCGTGCTCCGTGCTGGCTGCGTTTGAGTCCGCAGGTACTACAACAGCGGGCTGCAGCAGCAGTACGTGCTGTACTCCCAGGTGAGGAGCGCTGGGGAACGAGCTGTGACGCGTGAGGCACGCGGTCGTCCCAGGTCACGACGCCGGGGCCGGTCGGCTGTATGCGGGCTCGGCGACGGCGCGCGGTCGGCGGGAGCGCTTGACGCACTGCCATCGCGAGCAGGGCGCGAGGGAGCATCTCCTGTGCGCCTGCCGTGTGCGCGGCGAATGGCGCAGGCGTCGCTGACGGCGGACAAGGTGCTGCTGCTCGACCCCAACACCTGGAGCACCGACGGCACGGTGGCGCTCAAGGTGAGGGCTTGACGCATGGGGCGTGGGGTACAGGCTGCAACGCTGCGGGCGGAGCAGCGGGGCGCGTGCGAGGACAGCAGAGCGGGGCCCCAACGCGCAAAGGGACGAGGGCCAGCCGGCTCGCTCCCTCGATGCTCGCGCTGCCTGCCGCGCCCACCCTGCCATCCCGCCCCGCTGCACGCGCCGCAGGACATTGAGTTCAGTGACGACGGCACGCTGCTCTCGTACAGCACGAGCAGCGGCGGCAGCGACTGGGCCAAGATCGAGGTGCGCTGAGCCGCTGCCTGGGAGTGGACACTTGCACGCCGTAGAGCGGCAAGAACGAGAACACAACCCATGCACGACTATAGAGCATGATGCCGCGGGGCTGCCCTGGGGGCCGTGCCCACACCGCCGGCGGCCGTCGCGTGGTCTGCGCGCTTCCCAGCGCCGCTTGGCTGCGCTCTCCTGCCGCTGCCTAGTTCACGCGCCCCACTCCACGCGTGCGTGCGCTGCGCACGCTGTGACAAGGCGCGGTGCGTTGCCACCCCCTCGATCCGCGCACAGCAGCGCGGCACCGCCCCCACCCCACCGCGCAGGTGCTGCGCATCGACACGTCGACGGGCACCCCCCACCACCAGCACCATGCGTGCAGGCGCTGCGTGCCGCTTCAGAGTGCGGTGCCGCCTCACCTCCACGCGCGCGTGGTGCGGTGCCGCCGCCCCCTCCACGCGCGCAGGTGCTGCGCATCGACACGTCGACGGGCGGCACCACCAAGCTGCCCGACCAGCTCGAGTACGTCAAGTTCAGCTCCATGGCCTGGACGCACGACAACCGCGGCTTCTTCTACAACAGGTCAGTCCCTCCACGACACGTCAGGTCCTCTGCGACAGGTCTGTTCTCGTACCACAGGTCCGCGCGCTCACCAACAGCTGGCGGCGTGCCCTGTCTCTACCCCCCACGAGGCTTTGCTTTTGTCATGGGGGATGCGCGCAGCGAGGCCCAAGGAAGAGAGCAGCACAGGCGTGCGCAAGCGTCCCATGTGTCGTTCTTCGCGCGTGCCAAGCATGCTGTGCGCCCCGCGTGGCTTGCTCTCTTGCCACCGTGGCAGGTACGCCGCGCCCAAGGCGTCGGACCTGGGCACCGAGACGGACATCAACACACACCAGCAGCTGTGAGTCCAGGAAAAGAGGGGAGGAAGGGAGGGACGGAAGGAGGGGGCACAAGCAGCTGTGCGTCAAGGGCCTCGCCCGGCTGCCTCGGCACCGGCCGAGTCCGACGCCGCTGCGCGCCGCCGTCCCACCGTCTGGGACGCTTTGCCTTCCCAGCTCTTGAGACCGGCAGACGTTGTGCCGGGGGTGGGGTGCTCCGGAGCTCTGCCTTGCGTTCGCTCGATCAGGCTCCCTCCTCATGAGGGAGAGGCGCCCCGAGGCGAGCCTGCTGCCTGGCGCGTCGTCGTCGCCGCCGCGCGCAGGTGCTACCACGTGGTGGGCACCGAGCAGGCCGAGGACGTGCTGCTCATGGTGCACAACGACCACCCGCTGTGGATGACGGGCGCCAGCGTCAGCGACGACGGCAGGTGCGGCGGGAGCACCTGGGGGCCCTTCTGCCCTGCGCTGTTGATTGGGTCCGTGCGGCGGGGCCGCGGTTGTGCCATGTGGGGGCGCGTGGCGGGCCTAGGCCAAACGAAGGTGTGGCGGTGAGTGTGGCCGTGGCTTCCGTACACGCCTCTACGCGCAGGTACCTGATCCTATACATCAGCGAGGGCTGCCAGCCCGCCAACCGCATCTTCGTCGTCGACATGGAGGTGCGTTGGACTAACGGCGCGCTTGGGCGCACACCGTGTCGATTCCGCCAAGGACCGCGCCGCAGGGCGTCTCTCATACGAGATGCGCTTGCGGTGGACCCTGCGTTTCGAGGCGTGGGCAGATTTCCTGCGTCTGTTGCACCATGTGGAGGTGGACGCTTGAGCGGCGTCGCGTGCGCCGCTCTCTCGCTCGTGCGTGCGGGAACCGTGGCGCAGGCGCTGACAGAGCGGCTGCCCGACGGCTCGGTGGACTGGAAGGCCTACGACGTCAAGAAGGGTGCGTCTGCGCGCGTTGGCCCTCAGTCCCTGGCTATCAGCGCCTGCTCCCACGCTGCCGGGCGCCCCGGCCACCGCACGCGCACTCGTGCACAGCTTTTCAGGCCGCGAGGCACTGCCGCCCCACCACTGCATCTCACGCTGTGCTGCGCCAGTGCCCACACTGGCAGACCGCAGGGCGGAGCACCTCACATTGCGTCCTCTGGCCAACTGCGTTGCCCGCGCCCACGCAGGCCGCAAGGCGCTGCCCCTGATCAAGCTGGTGGACGACTTCAGCGCCTCGTTCAGCTATGTGGCCAACGACGGCCCACGCTTCGTCTTCACCACCAACCTCAACGCGCCGCGCTACAAGTGAGGGCGCAGCGCTGCTCCCCAGCGCTGCGTGCCGCTGCGACTCTCGCGCCTCGTGCAGCGGTGGTTGCGTGCGCGCAGCGCGCGCAGCAATGTAGGCGCGCTCGTCCCATCGTGCCTCCCTCTCGCCTCGTGCGGGGCGGGAGGCTGCGGCGCGACACTTTTTGCGCGCTGTCGTTCGAGCGTCGTTGCCCTGCGTTTGCGTGGTGTGGTGCGTGGCGCAGGGTGGTGGTGGTGCCCGACGTGACCAAGGCGGGCCCGGCGGGCACGTGGCAGGACCTGGTGCCCCAGCACGACAAGGACGTGCTCAAGGGCGTGGTGGCGCTCAAGGGGGACAACCTGGTGGTCAGGTGAGGCGGGAAAGGGCCGTTTCGTCGCGCCGCCGCCCGTGTGGCGGTTTGCTGCGAGCCCCCTGCTCTGGGAAGGCACCTTTGCTGCAAAGGCGCGTGGCTCGCATGCGCGGTCGGACGCACACCGAGTGCGAGCGCTTCCTCCCCTGCACACGCGCGACACGTGCCGTCCAGCGGTGGGAGCTCGGGGACAGCACCGTCATGCTCGGAGCTCCTTTCCTTGCGCCTCCTGTCTCGACCCGGCAGGTACCTCCGCGACGTGCGCGGCGCGCTGCAGCTGCGCTCGCTGGCCACCGGCGCGCTCACGCGGGAGCTGCCGCTGCCCGGCGTCGGCACCGTCACGGGCTTTTCCGGTGAGCGCAGCGCGTGTCCAGGGGCCGCGAGGGGAGTCCGACGCCGGCGTGGGGACATCGTGGAGGGCACGTGACAGCGTCACGGCGGCGAGCCTTGCTCTCGCTGCTTGGCGCCTTGCGGCACCGGCGGCGCACGCGCAGGGCAGAGATTTGCGCCCGGTGTGCTTCTCTGCCCGTCGAGGCAGGTTGGAAGGCAGGCGCGGTGCTGCTTCTTGAGGCGGTTTGCTTGCCGTTGGGTGCGCGCAGGCGACCGCAAGTCGCACGAGGGCTTCTTCTCCTTCACCTCGTTCGTGGAGCCCGGCGCCACGTACCGCCTGGACCTCTCGTCGCCGGGCGCCGAGCCGGCGCTGTTCCGGCGCACCGAGCTGAGCGTGCCGCACAACCCGCAGGACTACGTGACCAAGCAGGTGAGGGCGTGCTAGCAAGGCAGGAGGAGGGGAGGGAAGGGAAGGGCAGCAGGGCTGCGCGCCATGGAACCAGTGCCTGCGCCGCGCCCGCCCGTGTTCCGGCCCAACTCCCACGCCAAACCGTCCATCCGCGCAGCCTCACCATGCTCCGCAAAGCACAGACGGCGCCCACGCGCGTCTGCAACTCTGCCCCGCCCGCCGCTTTGCGCAGGTGTTTGTGCCGAGCCGCGACGGCGTGCGCGTGCCCATGTTCGTCACGCACCACAAGAGCGTGCCGCTCGACGGCACAGCGCCCACGCTGCTCTACGCATGTGAGCCCTGGGTTAGGGTTGACCCTCTGCTTGTTTGCACTTGCTTGTGCCCGTTGTTGCCCCGGGGGGCCCCTGGACGTGCAGGCCCCTCTCGCTTGTTCCGTCCCTGGCCTCCGGCGGCCGCGGTCGCGCAACCAAGCAACGCGGTGTGGGCGCGAGCGTGTTGCGCTGACCGGCCTGCGGTTGCGTGGCCACGTGGACGGTGCCTCGCAGACGGTGGCTTCAACGTGTCGCTGGAGCCGGGCTTCTCGGCGTCCAGGTGCGGCGGGGTGCGCAGGCAGCAGGCAGTGTGGTTGGGCGCGCCTCACCCTCCAGCGGCAGGTGCCCGTGTGCACACTTGCCACCGCCGCTGCCGGGCCGGCGGTCGCCACGCGCTGCTCGCCCTTGCGACCCGAGGCCCCTGGTGGGCGTTTGGATGCCCTGCCTTCGCATCCACACCGCTATTGCACGCCGCCACGCTGGCCTTCATGCGCCGCTCGCCTCCCAACCTGAGGCCCCTCCCTGACGTTTGGACGCTCCGCCTGTCCACGCGCACGCGCGCCCCCTGCAGGCTGGCGTTCATGCGCGGCTACCGCGGCGTGTTTGCCCAGGCCAACCTGAGGGGCGGCGGCGAGTACGGCGTGCAGTGGCGCGACGCCGGCTCCAAGGAGAACAAGCAAAACGTGTTCAACGACTTCCAGGTGAGGAGGGAACGAGGAAAGCGTGCTCATAGCTTGTCCAGGTGCGGCGCACGTCCCCCACACATCATCATCTCTGGTCAGCGCGTAGCACAGGCGTCGTTCCGCGCGCCTGCATTTGCTTGCACATGCGGTCGCGCGCCGCGCGACAGCAGCGTCGCCCTCCCACCGGAAAGCCGCAAGGCTGTGGCCGCCACGCCTGCTTTAGGGCTTGCGGCCTTGCGCTGCTGCTGCGTCCCCAGCGTGGCCGGCGCGCCGAGTGCGGGCTGGGTGCAGCGTGTTGCGGGTAGCGGACGAGCGTGCGGTTCGTGGCTGTCGTGGGGCCACGGCCGGCCAGCCAGTGCGCGGCAAGGTGCGATGCTTGCCCCACCCCTCTGCGGCCCTCGGCCTTTGCAGCGGGGCATGGGGCGGGCGTCGCCGCCTGTCTGGCGCTGCGTGCGTCGGCCGTGGCCGTGCATCACAGACGGGCTGTGCGCTCGCCCCTTGCGCTCGCGGCAACCCACACCCGGCCTAGCAAGAGGCCGGCACGCCTGGGCAGGGTGCAGCGGCTGCACGGGCCTCGGGAAAGCTGCGCTTGCTGCTGTGCATGTGGCTTCGCGTGCCGTTGCGCGGCTGCTGAGCCTTTAAATGGACCCGGCTGGGTGCAGGGAGCTGCTGGGACATGACCCGCGGACTGTATAGCTTGCTGGCACGCTGGGGCCGCGGCCGACGTAGCACTGCTTGCACACGCCCGGCGCTCGCCCCAAGCACCCCTGGCCGCCCACTGCGTGCGCGGGGGATGAGGGGCAACCGCCGTTCGCTGTGCGACGGTGCGGCGTCGGCCGTGGGCCCCACAATGCCGCGCTGACGGGCCGTGCGCTCGTCCCTTGCGCACTCTGCGCATGTGCTGTTTGGAGGCCTGCAGCCACCGCTGCATGCCGGCCTTTTGGTAAGCCTGTTTGTGCGCTATTGCCCCGCACGCCGCTGCGCCTAGCGTGGCCCGCACACTGCGGGCTGGGTGCGCCGCGCCCAGCGCCTTGCGGGAGGCGTGTTGGCTCGTGGGCCCGGTGGGGCGGCGGCCGACGTTGCACGACCCGCAGCAGGGCGGCGCTCGCCCCACACCCCGCCTCGCGGCTCTCCATTGCGCGTTGCGGGGGGAATGAGGGGCGAGCGCCGCTTGCTCTGCGGTGCTGCTACGTCGGCCGCGTACCCCACCGCACGCCGCCCCATGGGCCGTGCGCTTCCCACCACTGGGCAAGGGCACCTCGCACCCAGCTTCATCTACCTGGGGCGCTCTGGGCTGAGGAGGGTCAGGTGCAGCTCCGCAGCGTGCTCTCTCCCTGTGCAGCGCTCTCTCCGTCGTAGCCGGCACACGTTGGCACACGCACCCCTGCTGCCGAGGACTGGCTCGTCGCACCCTCGTTCCTAAGCTGCCTCGCGTCCCCAGGCGTGCGCCGAGGTCCGAATACGCCACGCGCCACGCGCCCCTCGTGTGCCGCTCCCCTCCGCCCCCTCGCGCGCAGGCCTGCGCCGCCGACTGGCAGTCAGCAGGCTGCAGGCCGCCGCACTGCACCCTCAACACCACCGTCATTCGCCACTCATCCCTTGTGCTGATCATCCCCCCTGTCCCCTCCCATGCAGGCGTGCGCTCAGTTCCTGCACGCCGCCTTCCTGCACCCCCAAACCCACCGTCATTCGCCACTCATCCCTTGTGCTGATCATCCCCCCTGTCCCCTCCCA
>VFQP010004746.1_pt1 | contig 12382 bp, 12 predicted proteins | sample 3512351 | NCBI WGS metagenome assembly VFQP01 (sample SAMN10412372, study PRJNA504923) | tailings metagenome | isolation source: Relicate 1 Philex TSF1 revegetated site | place: Philippines: Tuba, Benguet | collected 2017-08-29 | reverse complement strand
CTCGTTGGTGCACCGGGAAAAGAACTCGTCCTGCAAGGTGGGTGTGGGTGAACCACAGGGCAGCAGACAGGCATCACGTCCACTGCGATGACGTCGTTGGTGCACCGGGAAAAGAACTCGTCCTGCTTGCGGGCGTCATGCAGTCAGAAGCAGCATCAGGCCGCCTGATGCTGATTCACGCGCGTTGCTGCTGCTGGGGCCTGGCAGCGCAGGCATCGTTTTGTCGCGCCGATCCATCGCTTCAGCGGCGGCCAGTGGCCACCCATGGCTCCCTCCCTGCCGGCTTTCCGTGCTTTGCCCTGCCAGGCAAGCATGCCCGCGCGGAGCCGCTGCACCGCGGCCACCTGCGCCACCCCAGGGGATGAGTGCTGCGCCGCACGCTTGGCGTGTGAGCAGGGCACCGCCCCTGCGCCGCACCTTTTCGTGCAGCTGCACGCGCATGGCGATGTTGGCCAGCGCGATTTGCTTGGGCACCTCGACCAGCATACGCAGCGCCGACATCTCCACCGCCTTGAGCCGGGGGTTCTTGCTCGTGTTGACCCACAGGGCCCACTGGAACGATCCCTGTTGAGTTAGGTGTTGGCGGCGCACGCGCAGCAGCAGCACGTGCAGCACGGCGGGTGCGCAACGTGAGCGCCAGGCGGACGGCGCGCGTGCGGCGAACGCTGAGGGGCGAGGGAGCAGAGCCGGGGCAGCCCATGGAGCTAGCATTGCGTCCGCTCGGCCTTGACGTACCTGAACGCATCCGACCTGGATCTCCCCCTTGTCGTTGGCGTGCATGTCGGCGTGCTGCAGCACGTGCGCCGTGGCGCGGTCCACCCGCAGGCCCACCACCTGCACGGCAGCAGCAGCACAGGCGCACACGCCCCACCACACCTCGCCAAGAGGCACACCGCCGTCTGCATCCCCTCACATACAGGATTGCTGTGTTCCAAGGTTTAGGCCCTCAGCGCCCAAAGCCCTCGCCTCGTGCAGCTCGGCCACGTCGCGCGCGTGCTGCTCCTCCCGCTCGTCGTCCTGTGCCAGCCTGGCCATCCACCGGTGCAGCACCGCCTCGTCAATCATGATGTAGCAGTCCTGCATGCGGGTTTGGGTTAGGGTTTAGTGTGAGTCCAGCTCGCACAGCGGGCCGCCGGCTGCGAGGACCCCACGAGTGGCGGGCACCGGCCCCGTCCCAAGCAGAGGTGCACATGGGCTCCAGCGCACGCTGTGCGCACTGCGCTGCCAACGTCACGGCCGCCCTGGCACGTTGCAAGACCCAGCCCGCCTGGTCCTGCCACAGGCTGTGTGTCCTGCCTCTCCGTCATGCACCCCACCCCGCACCCAGTCGCCCTGGGCCGTCCCCGTCACTGGCATGAACCGCTGCGCGCCCGGGGGGTGGCTCACCTGGCACACGGCGAGTGCGTCCGCCACCTTGGTGTCCGCCTGCTCCCTCAGCAGCCTCAGCTGGTCCGACACGGCCACGCGGTCCCTGCGCCCCGCCACGTCACCAAAAGGCCAGCACACCGCCAGCATACCACCTTGGCGTGCGTGGCGCCGTGGCTGGGCCATGCTCAGGGCCTCCCGCAGCAACCACAGCCAGCTGGGCTGTCGCTCCCTCTGCCCGCCACCCCGCCGAGCGGCCTCTGGCTTGTCGCTGTCGGTGGCGCCGACGCTGCTGCTGCTCCTCGACCTGCATGCCCTCACATATTGCAGCAAGCTGGGCCTCACCCGGGGTGCGGCACGTAGCTGCACGTGACAAAGCGCTCCCACTCGCGGTCCTTGGCGCGCTGCGCCTCTGCCGTCTTGCGCTCCAGCTGCAGCTGGCCCAGCAGCGGCTCCAAGTCCGCCCTGAGCGCACCGCAGTGCCCCATTGGCGTGCGTCATTTGCTGAAGCTGGGCAGCGCGTGCCACGGCGCATCGTGGTCGCGCTCCGGCTCACCGCTCGGCCTCCAGGCGCTCATCCTCAGTGGCGGTGAGCTGGGCGAGCAGCTCCTGCCTCTGGCGCTCGAGCTCCGCGAGCCGCTGCCTCTCCTCCTCCTCCAGGCGCAGGCGCTCTGCGGGCGGGCGCGCATGACCAACGTGTGCTGGGGCGCGCGTCAGCACGGTGCAGCCTCCAGACGCTCATTAGCACTGTGTGAATGCCATGCTCGTGCTTCTAAGCGGCTGTGCGTGGCCCTCCCGCTCGTGCCGTGCTTTGTCGTGCATGCGACTCGCCTTCCTCCGCGAGGCGAGCGGCCTCCTCGGCCAGGCGCCGCTCCTCCTCGAGCTCCTCCTTTGTCTTCTTCTTCTTGCCCGCCTTGGGAGGCATGGCGCTCGGCCCGGCGCGAGGCGCCCTTAGAGGTCGCTCCCCGTTCGGCTCTTTAGCGCGCTGCAGCAAATCCGAGCTGGGCAGAACTCTAGCTACCCGCGTGCTCCTCCTCCTGCTGCTCGTCGTGCGCGTGGCCGTGCTTGCCAGCGTCATGCAGCACCAAGCCCGCGTCCATGCAGAACTGCGACAAGAATCCTGGTGGCGGCGTGCCGCCACATGCACGCCAAATTTGGGGCCCTGAATTCCTCCCACCGTCACGCCTGGGCAGCCCGCCATCGTCACAGCGGGGGCGGCGGGTTGCGCAGCTCCTCGTCCCACAGGCCCAGCGGCAGGTGCCCCAGCTGCTCCACGCCCAGCTGCAGCAGCACGCCCCGCTCCTTGCCCTGGTAGGGCGACACGTAGCACACCTGCGCGCAAGCGCCGCAATCACAGCCTCAAGCGAGCGCTGTGCACCCCTGGCCGCCGCCTGCAAAGCGTGCGCATCGCACGATGACAACCGCACCCTGGACTGCGAGTTGTACTTGAGGTACACGCTGCCCTGGACGGCCGCCGCGCTCGCCACGCCCGGCACCTGCGGCGGTGCACCGCGAAGTATAGCTCGATGCCCACGTAAGCAGGGGAGCCAGCCTTGGGTGTGCAGCACGGCACACGGCCCGCCTGCTTGTGGCAATGAGGCTGGAGGCCAGCTTGCGACGACGAGGCAGCAGACCCAAGCGGTGCCCCAAGGAGGAAGAGGTGATATCTGGCCTCCTCACCCTGGACTCTGGCTTGCTGTAGGGCAGCCCCAGCGCCTGGCAGTAGTCGCGCATGGCCCGGGCGCCCACCCGCACGTCACTGGCCATGAGGCCAATCATCACCAGCGGCGCCGCCGCCGGAGAGGTGTCCTGCTCTCCCAAGGGCTGCGGCCCGGCGGCTTCGCCTGGCTGCTGCTGCGGTGCGGCGGGCGCTGTGCTGGAGGCAGCAGGTGCCACCCACCCCGCCGGCGGCCACGGGTTGCGGTAAATGAGCTGCGGCACACCCGACGGCGACACACTGTGTGCGACTGTTGGCGGCGTGCCGCCTGGAGACAAAACGCTCACGGCCGCTATCCATCAGGCGGTGATTCGTCGTCCATCATGCACGACGCTGCGAGCTGCGCACCTGGATGGCGTCCCTGAGCGCCTGCCTCTTCTCCCGGGTCGCCACGTACGAGGCGCCCAGCCCGCGGAACGACTTGAGGGTCACCTCCTTGAGCAGCACCCACGCAGCTGCCAGCGCCGCCTCACTGACTCCTGATGATGATGTTGATGGTGCTGCGGGGATCGCGGATTCCGCGGCTGCGCCCGTGCTGACGTCGGGCCCAGCCGCAGCGGCGGGGCGCGCAGGGCGCCTGCCTTGCCGGCAGGAAGGAATCCGAGCGCGCGGGTGCGCTGCGGTGAGCTGCGGGCCCCATGAGGCGCTGCTGCAGCAGGGATCCTGGTGCTGGTGCAGCGGCGCCGCCCGCGCGCTGAAGGGTCGGGCGGAGCGGTGGGCTGCTCTCCGCCTGGCAGGGCGGGGTGAGGACAGCCCCAGGTGGCCGGAGAGCAGAGGGGCGCTGCAGAGGGATGCCATCGTGCCGATTGGCACGGGCTCACGCGCAGGACCAGCGTTTTGAAGTCTTCGGCATGCGTCGCGGGCCTGCGTGTCGGGAGTGCAGCGAGCAGGGCGCGGACGACGTCCGTACAATTGTCGCCTCCGCGTCCTCGCAATCGAGCGTGCTTGGACGTGGCAGGAAATGCGGGGGCCGGGCGCGATGGGTCGCCCCGCAGGCAGAGGCGCAGCAGGAGTTGGTGCCAGCGGCTTTGGCAGCGCGATACGACCGCCGCGGTTCAGGCTCATCATCCTGGGCCTGTTTGCCCTTGGCATGCTGGCGGGCTGCTTCTTCCGAGGCTCGCCCACGCTGGTACGCCGTGTGCCTGCCGGCTGCGTTCCTCCTGCTCTCCTCCTCGCCGCAGACGCGGCCCGCAGTGACGCAGCCAGCACCAGCCACACACGGACCACCAACGCGCCCCAGCTGGCGGCTGTGCATTCGGAGCGGCTGCGGCGTTCGTGCGTGTGGGCAGATCAGCGCGCCATGGGGCGTGCGCCGCTCGCCGCATGCCTCTACAGGGGCACCCTGAGGGCCAGGAGGACGCAGCGACCGCCGGCAGGAGGGAGCTGCACCTGAGCGACCACACAGAGGTGCGCCAGCACTCCCTGGGACGCCCTGGCCGCCGCCTCTCGCCGGCACCGCCGCTCGCTGTGTGACCCTGAATCGTACATGTGCCCTCCACGACGCCGCAGGCCACGGCCGGGGTGCTGGGCGTGAGCGTGGACGCCGGGCGCGACACGGCCCACGAGGTGCGCGGCCCTTTCGTCCGCCGTGTCTCCGGAGGCGTTGCACCGCCGCTGCGCGCACTCACCGCCGCGCCCCGCTGTTCCTGCGGCGCCGCTGCGCTCACCCGCCGCAGGTGGCGATTGGCACCGACAAGCAGCACGCCATCACCACCTCATCATCCGCCACAGGCACTACAGGCAGCAGCGGCGACGGAAGCAGCGCGCACCAGCTTCACGAGCACGACGCACGGCACCCCGACAACGTGCACCTGCTGATCAAGGGCCAGTCGCACCACGAGGACCAGCCCCACCACGGCAAGGAGACCATGCTGCAGAGCCTCATGCACGGGCACCTGCACGAGCTGCTGGACGCGGCTACTGGGTCGTCGTCGTTGTCGTCGGCGGCGGCGGGGCAGGGCGGCCGCAAGGCAGGGCTTCAGCGCAAGCAGGCGGTGGCGGGCGGCAAGGGCGCCGGTGCGTGCTCCGCGCGGGTGCGGGTCCCTCTATTCTGCACATGGAGAGATGCGGGCGTCAACCAGTGTGTGCGCCTGCGGGTGTGCGCAGGCGCGGGCGGGGCGGGCGATCAGAAGCTGGCGGCGGCGGCGGAGGGGTCGCAGCGCAAGGCAGGCAAAGCAGCGGCGGGCAAGGGCAAGCAGGCAGCCAAGCAGGCAGCGGGCGGCGGAGGCGCCAAGGGCGCGGCGGCGGCGGTCGGTGATGGCAAGGCGGCGGCAGTCAGCGACGACACCAAGGGCGCGTCTGCCGAGGTGCGCTTTCTTTTTCAAGGGCGGCTGTTTGGGAAATCAGGGGAATCCAAGGTGAAAGCGGCGGCAGCTTGTCAGCGCGCTCGTCTTGGGGTGTGCCTGGTGCGCCGTGCCCCCTCCACACAGCAGGTGGCGTACGGGCGGACGGCGCCTGGGCCCGGGTGCAAGGGCGCCGGCAAGGCATGCGGCCTCCCTGGTGGCACCATCCACACGCTCTTCACCTCTAACGGCTCGCCGGTGAGCCCTAGTGCAGCCTCACTGGACCGTTCGCCGCGCTGGGCATGGCGCAGCAGTGGACGCGCTGGGCTGACCCTCGCCGTGCGTGCTTGTGTGCCCGGGTCCTCCAACCTCGCCCTCTCTTCAACCGCAGTACCAGAACTTCCAGGCCAGGATCATGTGAGCGTGGGCGGTGGGTGGGGCGCAAGGGCAGGCGGAACAGCCTGGGGAGAGGGGCGTGCAGACGAGGCGCCCCTGGAGGAAAAAGCGTCGCCTCACTCGTGCTCCGGTGCGTGCGCGCACGCATGCTGCGCCCACCTGGGTTCCAGGGTGGCGACGTGGCACCTGGTGCGCAAGGCCCCCGGCGGGTCGCACCTGGTGGCCATGACGCGCATCCTGCACCGCACCACGCCCGACGAGCTCATGGACGAGGTGAGGGCAGGGGCTCATGTGTTTAGGGCTTTTGTCACCGCCGGGGGCGGGGCTGCGTGCACATGCCCCTTGCCGCCCGCCCTGTGCTTATCCCCTGTTGCTTCGACTGTCCCGTACGTGTGCGCCGCATGAGGGCAGGTGGACACGTTCCGCGCCGAACCCCTGCAGCCAGAGTGCGACAAGTGGTGCTGGTGAGCGGCGTCAGGCATGTGCCTGGCACATCCAGGATGGCGCGTGCTGCAGCCCCTGCACGCCTGGACACCACCCAACCCCCCACGCCGCACGTGCACGCTCCCTCATACAGTACTCGGCTGTACTCGGCGCCTCCTGGCGCACACAGCAGGAGCTCTGCTCGCCGTGAACGAGTGCAAGGGCGCTTGGGAGCGACCGGGCGTGCGGGGCAGCGTCGAGCACTGGCGGGCTTGCGGCTTGCTTGCATGGTGCTTGCACACGCAGGTTCCCGGTGGCGGACCGCGCCAACGCCGTGCAGCAGTGGATCAACGCCACGGTCAAGAGGCCCTCGCTGCAAAAGGCGCCCTGGCTGCTGCTACTGGAGACTGACTACGTGTGGATCAAGCCACTGCCGGTGAGGAGAGGAGGGGAATGGGACGAGGGCTGTTGGGTCAAGCCTGTGCCTGAGGAGCATCGGGGTGAGGAGGGGAGGCGGAGGAAAGGGCCAGGGGGTCCATCAAGCGCAGGAGGGGCGCACCCCATGAGGCAGCGGAGAGGCAATGGACCACCTCGCACACGCCAGCTGGCGCCGGGAGAGGATGCTGCTGCGTGCGCGCGCCCACAACCGCGCCGCGCAGGCGCCGGGCGACGCGTACGACCCCAAGGTCCCCGGCCTCTCCTTTGCCTTTGACTACATCGGCGTCCGCAACAACCACTGTGCGTGGAACTCACTCAGCGCTGCGCTCCGCTCCCTTTGGCCCGCCCCCGGCTGCCCTGCGTGGCGGCGCCATGCATCCGCAGCCGGCAAGCCACCTGAGGAGTGGCCCTGGTGCTGGTGCCCCCGCGTGCGCGCATGTCTGCAGTCGTGGCTCAGATGCTCAAGGACGAGTGCCCCAGCTGTGACGCCAAGACGGTCCCCAACAGCGGCCCGGCGCCCGTGCTCGCGCGCTTCGAGGACTTCCAGGCGCGCCCTCCCCAAGCAAGCAGCGGCTCCGCATCGCTGCGCGCGCTGCGTCCCTCAACAGCGCGGCGGCGAACCCGTGCGCTCCGCCTCGTTCGCTCATGCGTCTCGTGGGGTGGGTGTGCGCGTGCAGGCGGCGACGCCGCTGTGGGAGAAGCTCTCGCTGTGGATTGAGACGCACGAGGAGGTCAAGAAGGGCCTCGGTGAGTCTTGGGACGACTGTGGTGGCTTGGAGCAGGGCCCTGCTACGCTGCCGCGCACAGCACCACGCGGCACGTGCGTTTGGGAGCAGCAGGGCACACCTGCTTCCCGCCACGCCTCAAGTGTGCGAGGCGTGCCGCTCTGGGGAGGGGCAAGGCGGGCGCGCGGCGTGTGCGGCCAAACCTGTGCGCCGCAGGGTGGGTGCGCGAGATGTACGCGTGGGACATCGGCGTGGCGGCCAGCCGCCTCAACATCCTCAACCAGGGGCCGCCGCACACGCCGCTCATCGCGCAGCCGCCGCACGACCACTTTGTGCACAACGCCACCATGTGAGTGGGACGCTTGACGGCCTGGGGGTTTGGAAGGCGACCGCTATTGTGGACCAAAGGGTGACAACCTTCACGGGGTGGGTGGCGCCACCCACCCCGCTCGCAGCTTGCGGTCAGATCACGCTTGCTCTGGCCTGGACTGGTGCGCAATCTGCCTCGCTGCTGGTCCTTGCTGGCTCGATGCGCGGGCGGTGGCCCGTTCCGTTGACGCGACGTGCACACATCCACCACACCCCACCGTGTGTGCAGGTACCACTACACCTGGGGCTCCATCTTCAAGAAGGAGGGCAAGGACATTTGGAAGTTCGACAAGCGGACCTACACCGACCCCATCCTGGCGCTCAGGGTGCGTCTTCGCTAGGCCGCCCCTGGCTTCAGCCTGACTATGCAGATGCCTTTCTCATCTCTCGCCGCTGCACAGCACCATGTGCGGCTGGTGACGTGAGCGCCACTGAGCTTTTACCTCTTGCAGGTGCCCCGCATCCCGTTGCCGCCTCCCTGGGAGCCGGGCGTGCTGCTGCACGACGGGCAGCAAATCACCAAGGACCTGCACGCCATCCTCTCCGACATGCTCACGCACATGAACCTGGGCATCGACACGCTGCCGGACCTGACCAAGGCCAAGAAGGCAGGCACCGCTGCGGCGCGGCGGTGACACGCTGGCTCCCTCGCATCGTGTTTTGCTGTGCTTTGCGTGCTGCGCGCCGCGCGTGTGCAACCCGTCAGCGACGAGGAGGGGTACGTTTTGCAGACGGGGCGGGAGCAGCAGAGGAGGCCTGTACCAAAGGTGGGGGCCAGGTTGAAAGGCTCAGCGCACGGGCGCACGGGCTCAGCTGCTCACGAGTGGCAAGTGCAGTGTGGAGGCACCTCCAAGCCAAAGCCAAAGTCAACACAGGACAGGAGAGGGAAGAAACACAGCAAGAGGAGGAGAGAAAAGAAAACGTCAGGGAGAGACGTCTGTTTGCCGTTCTGCTAGAGGGCATGCTCTGAAGCGCCCGCCATCATCACGCAGTGGCATGATGGCCGGGCCGTCCAGGTGGACATGGTCACTGTGAGGAGTCGTCGTCGTCATCGTCGTCGCCGTCGTCTAGAACTGTACGGGTAAATCACAGGTTGCTGCTTGTCCCCGCTCGCCCGAATCGTCACTGCCGCACGCCCACACTCCAGCAAAGACGCCACCGCGCTCGGTCACCCGGTGTACCGGTCGGTATACAGTGATCCAAACTGCACCCCTCAGGTTGAAGCACCCCTCAGGTTGGAGCCAGCACACCCACAAGAGCAGCCACTCTGACGCAACGCAGCTCTTGACCCCCTTCACAACACGCGCACACAGCAACGCACCTACCCATGCACGCACGCAACCCCCCAAGGTCATCAAGCACCACCCCTCCTCACGCGGCAAACGCGCCCCCTCTGCTCGCTAGCGTGCGCCCGACCTCTCTTTTGGCAGACACCTCCTCCCCCCTGCAGCGCCCACGCCACCTCCATCACACGCGCTCTGTTGCACGCGCTGTGCGCGCGCGCCTCTGCACACTGCCTCCCCAGCTGGGCACGGCCAGGGCACTCCCAAGCCGCCACCTCACCAAACAGCCCGCTCCTCCCAAGACAATCGCAGCCACCACGCGCCCTCAGGGGCGACGCACGCCTCGCCAGCGGACCCAGCCCTCGCCACTCACCCCGCCTCACAGTCCTGCAGCCCCTCCAGGGGGACACGACATATCGGGACTGGCCGTCACGCCCCCCACTAAACGGCGGCGCACCTCGCGCGCCAATCACACGCTCTTTCTCCCTGCAAAAGGCATGGAAAAGGATCCTGCCCGCTTCTCTCACCCCCGTACTCTCACCAGGCCGGAACCACTGGTCCAAGCTAAACGGGTGCGCCGTCAGAGTAGGGCACCACCACACGCTCTCCCGTCGCCCTGTGCGCAAAGAGGGTGGGCACCACAGGCGCCCTCCTCGTCGCCTCAGCTCACTTACTCGGCCGCCCCTCAAGCAGGGGCCACGCAACTCTCTCTCCCGTTGCCAAGTGAACGGGGGGTCACGTGCTCTCATCATCACGGAAGCAAAAGGACTCGACGCAGACCACTAAAGGCCGCCTTGGCCCCAGGGGACCGGGGGCACTCTGTCCCCGGCGGACGCAGGAGCCAAGCAGCAGCACCTCACAAACGCACACTCAGGTGAGGCGCGCCCACGCGCTGTCACAGAGGCGCGCTCTCGCCCGTCGTTCTACTGCGGCAGCAAACAGCAGCATCAGCACCAGCAGGCAGGCACGCTCGGGGTAACACACGCAAAGGTTGGCAGGAAGTCAACAGCGGGACGGCTGCTTGCCACAAGGGAGCACAAGCTTTCCCTTGCGATCCTCCCTTTCTCTCTCTCTCTCTGTGTCAAGGAACGCCCCGCAAGGACAGCGACCGAACCAACGGTGACGCGCCTGCCCGCTCTCTTTTAATCTCTCGCTTTCGCTCTCCCCCCTTAAAAAAGCAAGCAAGAATGGCTGGGTCGCACGCTCAGGAGTGGGGAGGGGGGGACGCGCAATGAGGCTAGACCAGCGCCAGGGCCACGGGCGCCGCAGGCACAACCACGGCAACGCCGCCGACCGCCGGCAGCGCCTGCATGGGCGGCAGCAGCGCGAGCCCCGGCGGCAAGACCTCGCCCAGCGCCTGCCGCCCGCACGGCGCCGACAGCGTGGGCCGCGCGCCGCCACCCGGCAGCGGCGGCGCCGCCTCCTGGCTGGGCGAGCTGCGGCTGCTGCTGCGCGCCCGCTTGCCGCCCGCCTTCCTGCCCCCGCTGTCCGCCGCCGCGGCACCCTGCGCGCCAGGCCACGCCGCCGGCAGGGGCGGCGTGCCACCGCTGGCGACGCACGCGAACGGCGCGGCGGCGGCGGCGGCGGCGTTGGTGGGGTGCCCGAGGTCCCCAGGGAAGGGCAGGACGGGCAGGGAGGACCATGCCGCGGCGGTGGACGGCTCGGCGGCCGGCGGCAGCAGCAGCGCCGCCGCCGTGGACGCCGGCGTGGCGGCGGCGGCGTTGCCGTTCAGCAGGCCGTGGAGCGTGGCGAGGGAGGCGGAGGTGGAGCCGCCGGCGGTCGAGGCGGTGGCGGCCGGGAGGGCGGCCAGCGCTGGCACGAAGGCGGGCGGGGCTGCTGCCTGTGGCGCGTCGGCCCAGGCGGGCGGGGCGCCGAGCGAGCTCTGCATGATCTCAGCGGCCTTGGCCATGGCGCGGCGCACGGCGTCCACGCCCGCGCGCTTGTTGCTGGCTGCCGCTGCCGCCGCCGTTGCGTTGGCGTTGGCGGTGGCGTCGACGTGCCCCTGCGTTGCAGGATAGTGCCGACACCACGGGGAAAGCCGCGTGAGGTTGGCTGCCGCGGCGCAAGCAGCAGGGACTGTTGCTGCACGAGTCACGGGGGTCAGGAAAGCACGAGGGCAACGCACCTGGAAGGGGACGTCGGCGTCGCCCTGGCCGCCACCGGCGGCAGCGGCAGTTGCCGCGCCCTCGTGCTGCTGCAGCTGCATGGCGGCCAGGTGCCCCAGCGCCTGCCGGTGCATGGCCACGCACCAGTGGTGCATGGCGCTGAGCTGGCCGTGCACGCCCCAAAGCCACCCGCCCACCGGGTCGTGCTGCGGCAGCGGGAGGGCCGCCGCCAGCGGCCCCAGCTGCTGCTGCTGCTGCTCCTCCACGGCCGCTTGGATGCCCGCCCAAGCGCCAGGCGCGGCGTGGGCCAGCCCGTCGATGGGGGCGTGCAGCGGCTGCAGGCGCGGGTCGGTGGGCGGCGCCGCGGACGCCTGGGCCACGTGGCCGGCGTGCGGCTGCTGCTGCTGCTGCAGCGCCCACGCGCCGCCGTGCGATGCGTGGTGGTGGTGGGGACGAAGCGACTTGTTGCTCCCGTTGGAGCCCTGGCGGCCCTCCCCGCCCGTCGAGGTGGTGGTGGTGCCGGAGCCGCACGCCGCCGTGCCGCCCGGCTGCTCGCCGCCGCCGTCGGGAGGCGTTGTCGTCGTCGTCGTCGTCGCCGTCGCCGCGCCGTGGTAGTGGTGGTGGTGGTGATGGTGGTGGTGGTGCATCTGGCCGTTGGCGTTGCCGTTGCCGGCGGCGTTGCCGGCGCTCGCGTTGTTGCCGGTGCCGGCGGCGCAGGCGGCGCCGCCGCGGTGCGCGCCGCTGCGCGCGTCGCTGCCGCTGCCGCTGCCGCTGCCGCTGCTGCCATCCGAGCCGGCGCCGTTGCGGCCGTGGTGGTGGTGGTGGTGGTGGTGCGCGGCCTTGGCCGGTTCGGGCGCCGCGCCGCTGGGGGCGGCGTTGGCGGCGCCCAGGAGGAGGGAAGGCGGCGCTTGGGCGTCGGCCAGCGCGGCGATGTGCGCGAGGTGCAGGAGGGGGTCCCTGCCCAGGGAGGGCGGGACCGGGTAGGGGGCAGTGGTGGTGGCTGGGCGCTTGGCGGCAGGGGGTGCGTCGCTGGGCGACGGCGCTTGGGCGTCGGTGGCGTTGGTGCTGGGCGAGGTGCTGCCGAGGCGCGAGGCCTTGCGCTTGTGGTTGGGCGCCGGCGGCGCCGGCGGCCGGGCGGCGAAAAGTGCGCCAGCTTGGACGGCCGGCGCGGTGGTGGTGGGTGTGGCGTTGGTCATGGTCGTGTCAGGTAAAGCTCCGTTGCGCTGCCGCTTGTTGGTCTTGTTGTGGTTGCTGCTGCTGCCGCTCGTGGTGGCAGTGG
>VFQP010004745.1_pt1 | contig 12383 bp, 11 predicted proteins | sample 3512351 | NCBI WGS metagenome assembly VFQP01 (sample SAMN10412372, study PRJNA504923) | tailings metagenome | isolation source: Relicate 1 Philex TSF1 revegetated site | place: Philippines: Tuba, Benguet | collected 2017-08-29 | reverse complement strand
CATGGCGCAATTTCATTTACACTTAGGATTCACACGAACGATTCGCAGGGGAGATTACCTGACTTTCGGATTTTTGGTTCCGACTTTTGGAATCTATGAACCAAATAAAGCACGTCCTACCATTCAATGGTTCTCGAGTAATTACTGGCCGGTTCAGTTACAAATCCGCTGGATTCACCATTTCACGAAAAAGTCGAACGGATGCAATACCGGAACGCCGGAAGACCGTAAGCGCAACGACGAATACATGCAAAACAGATAATACGAAGCAACTTTACAATGAGAAGATTTTACTACTTGAGTTCGTGTGATACGTGCCAGAAAATCATGAAAGCACTGAACCTTCCGTCAGATGTTGAATTAATCGACATCAAACAAACGAATATTGATGCGAAAACACTGGATTGGTTAAAGGAAAAAGTGGGTTCATATGAAGGAATGTTTTCAAAACGCGCGCTGAAATTCAGATCAATGGGTTTACATGAAATGAATTTAACAGAAGCGGATTATCGCAAATACATGCTGGAGGAATACACGTTTTTAAAGCGCCCTTTTGTCATCTACGATGAAAACATCTGGATCGGAAATGCGAAAAAAGAAGTGGAGGCTGCTCAGGCTTTTTTCGCAAAATTGAATTAGAAGAAGCGTAAACGACTGTTCAGAATCGATTTTCGGTAATCGTCCAGTTTTTCATCGTAATTCCGTTGAATGAGTTTTCGCACGAATTTCTGTGTTCCTTTCCCCATCTTGTAATCCAGTTCGTCGCCGAAAAGCGGAACAATACTCAGGAAATGAACGGTTTTACCTTGTATACTCGCAGGAGCAAGTTCCTTTTGGAGTAAAATAGGATCCAGGAAAATGAAATATTCCTGTTTCATCAAGTTAGAAATAGGAACTTCCGGATTTGCGGTAGGAATCGTGTGCCCGGGTCCGTACCAGGTATTCCGGTCTCTGACGAAACGCTCCAATTTGTAAATCCAGTCGTAAACCCAGGAAAAGTTCGGATTCTCAAGATCATCAAAATCCCAATAAGTCGGCAGGCAAAAATAAATTTCATTAAACTCTCTTCCGACCCATTTTTCCAGCACAGGCATCTGGTAATTGGAGAGAGAAGCCGTCATCAGGACAGTTATCGGAACATCCAGTTCGAGAAACAGCATGATTAATTCCTGGTCATTGTGTAACGGATTCTGAATTGATTTTACCCGATGTGCTCCAAAGCGATTTTCGAATACCTGAATAAGTTCCATAAAGACAAATATAGTGCTTCTGAATCGCTTTCAGCCCAAAGTAAGGAGAATAAAAAAGGGGCCGAAGCCCCTTTCCGGTTATTGGTTTATATATTTATTTCGCCTTAAAGAAATAGTCTATTTCAGAAATGCGCATCGTCATATCATTTCCTTCAACTTTTGAGATGCTGAAAATGATAGACTTCTTTTGGCTGGGTCCGTAGAATAAAAATAAATCAATTTTATCGTCGTATTGTGTACTTAACCACTTTCCTTCCAAATCGATAAAATCAGTCATGTTGTTTTGATCGTACCAACGACCTTTGAATGTTTCGTCGTCTTTCAAATCAAAATAAATCGTGTTGATGCCAAGAATTTTATCCTTGTCAGGCCCGTATCCGTCTACTTTTGTTAGCGTCCACTTTTTCACCAAACGGTTATCGATGCTTGAATTTGAGCATGCAGAAAGGACTAAAAAAAGTACTCCAAATAGTAAGTAAGTGAATTTAAATTTCATAATACATCAAGCGGGGTGCTTGAGTAAAACTAAGCTTTCTCGATAGAGTACCAAACAGTTTTTTCGGAGATTGTATTCAAGCAAATTTTGAGTGAGTAGTTACCCAATTTGACTGTGCAATTTACTTATGCCTTCCTAGTAATTTAGTCGATTTTATAGAATTTCCTGCAAGGAGTTCCAGAATTCCTCACTTGATAGGATAGCTCCCTGCTCAATCAATTGATGAATTTCCTGCTCACGCTCCTGGTTATAAGCACGTTTACTGGTGAAAATAGTTAAGTCCTTTAATTGCTGGCTAAGTGCCCGGTGAATCCCTTCCGTACTTGAAAGATCCGCTTGGGAATCCGGATTTCGCTGAATAGCAATTAGTTTCTGTTCGTCTTTTGAGAAATGAAATACCAAACAGGATTCGGGAGTTCGGTGCTCAAGAAAATAAACCTTTTCATAAATGGTTTGAAACACCTGGTCCGAAAACAATTCTACCAAAGCAAGCGCTTTTTCAGGTTCTTCCTGGTTGAGTTTTTCCCATTCTTCAGCATGCACGCCGTTAATGATTAAAAATGCTTTCAGATCACCTTCCAAATGCTGAAGTTCTTCGTCAGATAAAATGCGGTATTTCATAAGTCAAAGTTAGGAAGAATCGCAGAATCTGAAACCGGAAACTTCGATTCATCGGAATGATTTTTAACTTTGTAAGATGCAGAAAAAAGGGATTGCTATTCTTGGTTCAACCGGTTCGATCGGGACTCAGGCTTTGGAGGTAATTCGGGCTTATCCGGATCAATTCGACCTGCAGGTAATTACTGCACAGTCGAATGCGGAATTATTGGTTGAACAGGCAAAGCAATTTCAACCGAATGCAGTTGTGATCGGTGACGAGGCAAAGTATGATGAAGTAAGAAATGCACTTTTTTCTGAAGACATTCATGTTTATGCGGGTGAGAAAGCACTTTGCCAGGTCGTGGAATTTCACGAAGTAAATGTCGTGTTGACGGCATTGGTCGGTTATGTGGGATTGAAGCCTACGCTTGCAGCAATTGAAGCGGGAAAAGATATTGCTCTGGCAAACAAGGAAACCCTGGTTGTTGCGGGAGAATTAGTCACAGAAAGAGCCCGCGCAAGAGGTGTGAATATTTACCCGGTGGATTCGGAACATTCTGCGATTTTTCAATGTTTGGTGGGTGAATTCCACAATCCGATTGAAAAGATTTACCTGACGGCTTCCGGCGGACCGTTCCGCGGATTCACAAGCGAGCAGCTGGAACAGGTCACGAAAGCACAGGCTCTGAAACATCCGAATTGGTCCATGGGATCAAAAATTACCATCGATTCGGCTACGATGATGAACAAAGGGTTGGAAGTAATTGAAGCAAAATGGCTTTTCGGACTGAAAGCAGATCAAATTGATGTGATTGTTCATCCACAATCGATCATCCATTCGTTGGTTCAATTTGAAGACGGATGTATGAAGGCACAAATGGGGCTTCCGGATATGAGACTTCCCATTCAGTTTGCATTGACATATCCCGATCGCCTGAAAACGGATTTCCCCCGGTTTAATTTCCTGGACTATCCGCAGCTTACTTTTGAAAAGCCGGATAAACAAGTATTCAAAAATCTTCGGCTGGCTTATGATGCGATGACAGACGGAGGAACAAAGTCCTGTGCACTGAATGCAGCAAATGAAGTGGCTGTTCAGTTATTTCTGGAAGACAGGATCAAATTTTCAGATATTGCACATATCAATGAGAAAGTAATGGAAGAGGCTCCTTTTGTACTCAATCCGAATTTGGAGGATTACATCTATGTGGATACTCATTCCAGGAATCTCGCGAGGATGCTCAAAATGTAAGACGCTTGAGGAAAATCACGATTTAATTCAGGTACAGAAACCCCAGAACCAAAACGAGGTAACGTAAAAATTTCCCCAAAACCATAAACAGAAGTGTGGGAACCATGGATGAGCGATAAATTCCTAAAGCAATCATAATAGGATCTCCGATAATCGGTAACCAGGATAACGTTGCGGCCAGCGGCCCGTACCTGGATGCAATACGTTGTGCTTTTACTCCGGTTTTTTTGATCCAGCGGTTTCGGACAAACTGCCCCAGGAAATAGTTTGTGCTTCCGCCCAGGCAATTTCCAATGGTTGCAACGGCGAGAATGACCCAAGGAGAATCATTTCCATTGCTGAGCATAAAAAGAACAGCTGCTTCAGAAGGAAGCGGTAAAATGGTGGATGCCAGAAAACTGCTTAGAAAAAGTCCGAATAATCCCCATTCCGGTTCCATGCTGCAAGTATAAACGAAAAATGGGGACCGAAGCCCCCATTTCCTATATTCAATTAAGAATTATTTCTTAACGATACGTTTTGTGATAGTTTCGTTACCGATTTGCAATGTGTAGTTGTAAACACCAGCTACAAAGTTTGTTCCGTCGATAGCGATTGATTGCTCACCAGCATTCATTTTAGAAGCAGGTACTGTAGCTACTGTACGACCAGTAACATCAGTAATTACTACTGAAACTTGAGCCTCAGCTTTCAAGTTGAACTTGATCTCAGTTGTTCCAACAAATGGGTTAGGGAATACAGATACGTTTGTTGCAGAAGTCAATTCTGTAAGACCTGTGTAATCTGTGAAGTCCATGCGAACTACAGGAACGTCAACCTTGTCTCCGTCAGAAGCTAAACCATTAGCAGTTGTTCCGTTGAAACCTCTTGTGTTTCCAGCGATAACTGTTCCAGCCATTGCAATTGGAACCGGGAATCCGTTGTAAGTACCAGCAGTTACCAGGTAAAGACCACCATTGCTAGCGTTTACTGGAGGAAGGTTTGGTAAGTAACACTTAACGATAGTTCCGAAATCACCAGCAACGATCTCGTGCTCATCAGTTCTGTCAACGTAATCCCACGATTCAGAAGTGAAGTTGTATTTGTAAAGACTACCGTAAACCAAACGACCAATGTAAGTTGCTTGCTGAGACTGGCTAACTGTTGCGATACCAATTTGAATAGCTCCAACTACGTCATCACTGAAGATTTCGAACATTGTTCCGATTTGAGGATCTCCAGTTTGGTTTTGCCATCCTGTGAAGCTTCCTGTCATAGATGCAGGTGTTCCGTTGTACGTATCAGCTGCGTATACTTTGTTTGTAACAGCAAACGGAGCAGAAAGTGTATCATCGATAGTGAAATCAAGTACGCTATCAGACAATGCTGCGAATTTGAAGTTATAAGTTCCAACTGTTGCAGGAATTGTAAATCCGTTAGTGAAGTCGATCTCTAATGAATCTTCAGCAAATGGAGCAAGATCTCCCTGAGCACTTGTCTGGTTGTAAGCACCAGAAGTTACTTTGAAGCTTGTAGGCTGAATCGCAGAACCAACGTTTTGAATATCAGCAGCGAAAGAGTATTTTCCTGCACCAGCTACCTGAGACAAAGGCATTTGAGTTGCTGTCAAAACCTGGTTTCCGTATGCATAGTATACTTCTTTCAATTGAAGGTTGTTTTCATATCCTTCAAGAACTTTGAAGTTATCAACAGCCCAACCGTAACCACTACCATAATCGTTATCAGCAGTCAAAGATTCCCAACGAAGACGAACTTTTCCTTGAGTTACTCCAGCACCAACCAAGAAATCTGTAGTCAACGTGTTTTTCAACGTTGCTTCGTTTCTTACTGCATTACCGTTTACTGCTCTGGATAATGAAGCAGGCCATGTAGCACCGTTATCAGTACTAATCTCTACATATAGAACATCGTGATTGAAACGACGGTAAACCTGAGTAAAACTTACAGTAATAACTGATGAAGCGGACATATCAATTGTAGGACTCTGCAAATATGCATTTTGAACTCCAACCGGTGATGTCGGTGATGCTGCCAGTAGGTATTGAACAGCATCAAAGTACGCCATTGGTGCAGTCATTCCTGTAGTTGGTGTTGCTGCTAGATAATCAACAAAGTTTGCCGGATAAGCTCCGAATTGGAAGCTTCCCTGAGCACCTGTTCCTACGTTACCTGTAGCCCAAGATGCGTTATCAGAGAAATCGGATTGATAAATAATTGCTCCTCCCGCTTTTTCACCAGCACTTGTGTTTTCCACAGTTCCTTTTACAGGCGTTGTGAATTTCACAGGTTGTTTTTGAGCTTTTTCAAAGCTTTTGTTCACCTGTGCTGAAGAAATCCCAGCGACAAATAGAACCGAAGCTAAAAGTGTAATCTGTTTTTTCATGTTTTCTTTAATTTACGAAGTCCTAAATATAAGTTAATTAACCGGATTAATGGCTAATTTATTTATTAAACGGTATTAATTATCCGGTGAACGGTATTTACTATCCTTTAAAAAAGGGAGGTTTTCCCGTAACCGTTTTAACTCGGAATAACTGATACTTACTGTATTGACGCTTTCTAATTCCGAAAGGTTGGAAATTTCTTCACCTAAAAGATTAATTAATTTACTTTGACCATTATAATGAAGTCCGGTATTGTCTTTGCCAATCCGGTTTAGTCCGGCAACATAACATTGATTTTCGATTGCGCGCGCAGGAAGTAATGCCGACCAGTGTTGAATTCTTCTTTCAGGCCAGTTTGCTACATATAATAAAAGGTCATAAGCTGCCTGACCATCAATTTCACCGTTTCGTACATTTTCCGGAAAGCGCAGATCATAACAAATCTGCAGGTTGATCTTCCAGCCCAGGTATTCGACGATGGTTTCTTTATTTCCGGCATGGAAGTAAACGGATTCATCCGCCATCCCGAACAACTTCCGTTTATCGTAGATGTGAATTTGTCCGCTCGGCTCCACAAAAACCCCTCTATTATAATAGTTGTCGTTTTCTTCTATTATTAAAGAAGTGTAGAAAGCCGCTTTTTTTTCTGTTGCCTGGGTCTTTAACCATTCGATGCTTGGGCTGTTGTCCATTTGTTCTGCCAAAGCAGCAACATTCATGGAAAAACCGGTTTGGAACATTTCCGGTAACAGAACGAGGTCTGTATGGGAAACGGATTGAAGCAAGGCCTCGTAATGCTTCAAGTTGGCTTTCTTGTCTTCCCAGAACTGATCGGCCTGGATGAGTGTTATTCTTAAATCCTGCATAATCTTTCAGCTGCTTGAATTAAAGTATCATCTGTTTTTGCAAAACAAAAACGAATGGTGTGATAATCGTTTCGTTCTTCATAAAAGACGGATAAAGGAATAGCCGCAACGCCAATTTCTTTTACCAGCCATTCACAAAATTGAACATCCGGCAGATTGGAAAGAGCATTGTAGCGAACGGTTTGGAAATAGGTTCCTTCACTGGGAAGAAATTCAAACTTGCTTCCGAACATGAGTTCCTTAAAACGATCGCGTTTGTCCTGGTAGAATTTTCCCAATGTGGTCACATCGGTAGTTGAAATATAATCTGCCAGGGTTTTCTGGGCGACACTGTTTACTGAAAACACCAGGAACTGATGTACTTTTTTGATCTCTTTCATAATCGGTTCCGGAGCAACCAGGTAGCCGACTTTCCATCCTGTCAGGTGGAAGGTTTTCCCGAAAGAAGAAACAATCACGCTCCTGTTTCGCAAAATTTCGTGATGATGTGCGGAAAAGTGCGGTTTTTCGAAGGTAATGAATTCGTAGACTTCGTCCGAAAGCAAAACCAGGTTCGGATGGTCGATCATCACTTGAACCAACGCATCGAAATCTGCCTGATCCATCATTTTCCCGGAAGGATTGTGCGGATTGTTGATGATCAACACGCGCGTTTTCTGATTCACCGTTTGGCGAAGTTCACGCCAGTCGATGGTGAAATCTTCCCGCATCGGAATATGAATTGGTATTCCGCCCGCTAAATGCACAGCCGGATTGTAACAATCGTATGACGGATCCAGGATCACCACTTCATCTCCGTGGTGAACCAAAGCCTGGAGTGCTGCAAAAATTCCCTGGGTAGCCCCGGCAGTTACCAGGATTTCAGATGCCGGATTCAATGAGCGCTGATAAACCCGGTGAATCATGTCCGCGATTCCTTCCAGTAAAACCGGCAACCCGGACATCGGAGCGTATTGATGTACGTTTTCCTTACTGTTTTTTGCCAGTAATTCTTCGATCAGCGGATCGATCGGAAAATTCGGAAAACCTTGCGAAAGATTAATCGCCTGATACTCATTTGCCATCTGACTCATCGTCGTGAAGATGGTCGTTCCTACCTTTGGAAGTTTTGTCTGCATGGATTACATTTGTTTGCAATAAACAAAGAAAAGCATTCCTTTAGTATATGATACTTTATTCAAAGTATATTTAACAGGAATTCATAAAAATGAGCACATGAAACGATCCTATTTATTTTTTTTCGGTCTTCTTTCACTAACAATGAATTCATGCAGTGAAGATTCTATTTGTGATTGTATTCGTGTGAGCGATAAACTGACAGGTAAGTACGAGCAACTGCGGCATAAAACGCCCACTTCTGCCGATGAAAAAGAGGTGAAAAACCTGATCAAGGAGAAGAAGGCAACCTGCAAGGAATTTGAAAAAATGGGTGGTCCGGAAATGCTGGAAAGAAAGGCAACCTGTAAATAACAGGCGGTTTCACTTTTTAGTTGACATTCAGTAGAAAAGCCCTGCTGAATCCGATTCTTGAATTCTTATCTGAAGCCTCTTTTTTTCCTTAACAAATATTCCCACTAAATCGAAATAATGAGCGCTTAAAATCGCTATCTTTGCACCGGCTTACTAGTAAAAGTAGGCTTTAAAAATGAATGAAGTTTTTATGAGTGCATTTTCATCCCGTCACATTGGACCTGATTCAGCTGAGAAATCTGAGATGTTAGCTGCAATTGGTGTTAAATCGATTCAAGAATTAGTAGATAAAACCATCCCTTCACACATCCGTTTGGCCGGAGAGTTGAAGATTGATGCTGCTTTAAGTGAGCAGGAATATTTGCAACACATTACCGCACTGGGTGCTCAGAATAAAGTTTACAAATCATTCATCGGATTGGGATACAACGAAACAATTGTTCCTTCCGTGATTTTGCGCAATGTTTTGGAGAATCCGGGATGGTATACGGCTTATACACCTTACCAGGCTGAAATTTCCCAGGGTCGTTTGGAGGCTTTGTTGAATTTCCAGACCATGGTGATGGAGTTAACGGGAATGGAGATTGCAAACGCATCTTTACTGGATGAAGGAACTGCTGCTTCCGAGGCAATGATCATGTTCTGGAATTCCCGTTCACGCCAGGAAGTAAAGGACGGAGTGAATAAATTCTTTATTTCAAAAAATGCCTTCCCTCAGACAAAAGACGTTGTTTTGGGTCGTGCGTTGAACCTGGGAATCGAATTGGTTGAAGGAGATGAAACGGCTTTCACCAACGACGGAACGTATTTCGGAGCGATCATTCAGTATCCGGATGCACAAGGAAATATTACGAATGTTGCTGGATTTATCAACCGCAACAACGGATTGAAAACTGCAGTTGCTGCAGATATTTTATCATTGGTTTTATTGAAATCACCGGGTTCTCTTGGAGCTGATGTGGTTTTCGGTTCTTCTCAACGTTTCGGAGTTCCGATGGGTTACGGAGGTCCTCACGCGGCATTCTTCGCTGCGAAAGACGAATACAAGCGCAACATGCCGGGTCGTATTATCGGTGTTTCGAAAGACGCAGATGATAATATGGCTTTGAGAATGGCTTTGCAAACACGCGAACAGCATATCAAACGCGATAAAGCAACTTCCAATATTTGTACTGCACAGGCTTTGCTGGCTGTAATGGCATCCATGTATGCTGTTTACCACGGTCCGGCAGGAATGAAAGAAATTGCTGAGCACGTAAACGGATTGGCTTCTGCAACTGCTGCAGGATTGAAAGCTGCAGGAATCCAGTTGGGTTCAGATTCTTTCTTCGATACGATTTGGGTAAAAGGAGTAGACACGGCAACAATCAAAGCTGCTGCTGAAGCAAAAGGAATGAACTTCCGCATCATCAACGAATCTGAATTGACAATCAGCTTTGGTGAACCGCATACAAAAGAAGATGTAGCAACAATTTTGAGCATCTTCGGGGCAAACACAGCTTCTGCGAACACGTCATTAACTGGAGCTGTGTTAAGAACAGACGGAGTCTTCACACATCCGACATTCAACAAGCATCATTCCGAATCAAAAATGATGCGTTACCTGAAGCGTTTGGAGAACAAAGATCTTTCGTTGGTTCACTCCATGATTCCGCTTGGATCTTGTACGATGAAGTTAAATGCAGCTTCTGAGTTGATTCCGATTACGAATCCTCAGTTTGCAAACATGCACCCGTTTGCTCCGGTTGAGCAGGCTGCAGGTTATCATGCAATGTTCCGCCAGTTGGAAAAAGATTTGTGTGAGTCTACTGGATTTGCTGCCATGTCTTTGCAACCGAACTCCGGAGCACAGGGAGAATATGCAGGATTGATGGTGATCAAAGCGTACCACGAAAGCAGAGGCGACAAGCAACGTACAAAAATGATTATTCCTTCTTCGGCACACGGAACAAACCCAGCTTCTGCAGTTATGGCAGGAATGGAAGTAGTTGTAACAGGTTGTGACGAAAACGGAAACATCAATATCGACGAATTGAGAGCAGTAGCAAACCAGATCGGAAACGAATTGGCTGGTTTGATGGTGACATATCCTTCTACTCACGGAGTTTACGAAGAAGGAATTCGCGAGATCACGTCTATCATCCACGAAAACGGTGGACAAGTATATATGGACGGTGCAAACATGAATGCACAGGTCGGACTAACCAATCCGGGAAATATCGGTGCTGACGTTTGTCACTTGAACTTACACAAAACATTTGCAATTCCTCACGGAGGTGGCGGACCTGGAATGGGACCAATCGGAGTGGCAGCACATTTAGCGCCATTCTTGCCAAGTAACCCGGTGGTTGCAGCAGGAGGTTCAACTCCGATTCACGCAGTTTCTGCAGCACCTTACGGAAGCGCCTTGATCTTGTTAATCTCTTACGGATACATCAAAATGTTGGGAGCTGAAGGATTGCGCAACTCTACGGAAGCAGCGATTTTGAACGCAAACTACATTGCAGCGAAATTGAAAGGTCATTACGACGTATTGTACACCGGTAAAAACGGAACAGTTGCACACGAAATGATTTTGGATTGCCGTGATTTCAAGAAAACTGCGGATGTAGAAGTAGCTGATATGGCGAAGCGTCTGATCGATTTCGGATTCCATGCGCCAACGGTTTCATTCCCGGTTGCAGGAACCTTGATGGTTGAACCGACAGAATCGGAAGACAAAGAAGAATTGGATCGTTTCATCGAAGCAATGATCAAGATTCGTTCTGAGATCGCAGCCATTGAAAACGGCCAGGCCGACAGAGAAAACAACTTGTTGAAAAACGCTCCGCACACTGCAGATTGTATCATCAACAAAGAGTGGAATTACCCGTATTCTCCGCAAGAAGCAGCTTACCCGGTTGCTTACCTGAAAGAGTGGAAATACTGGGTTCCGGTTCGCCGTGTAGACAACGCATACGGAGACAGAAACTTAGTATGTTCTTGTCCGAGTGTAGAAAGCTACATGCACGTAGAGGCTTAAGAAATAATAAATAATATAGTGAAAATCCGTTCGTCTTCTGATGAGCGGATTTTTGTATTTTTAAAGGATCAATTTAACATGATGAATCATTTATTACCTGCTATTTTATTAATTCTTTCAGGATTTATTTTATCTGGAAACAGTATTGCGCAGAACTATTCTAGGGATACAAGATTTTGGCAACCTAATGGCTCTGTCAATGATATTGTAATTGATTCACTGAATGGATTCGTATATATAGGCGGAGGATTCCAATATATTGGACCTCCTGTACCTTATGGAACGATTTTGGATTCCAACAATGAAGTTTCTCAGGATGTTTTACCACCCAATGGAAGTGTACATGTTTCAATTCCTGATGGATTTGGAGGATGGTATATAGGAGGTGATTTCACGAAAATAGGTAATCATAACAGACTACGGATCGCACACATTGATTCAGTTGGAAATCTAGTGGATAGTTTGGGAACAAACGGATTTTCTGAAACTGTTCGGGCATTGTGCTTAAAAGATTCGGTTTTATTTGTGGGTGGTGATTTTGCTTCCTATGGAAGCAATGCTCCTAGGGCACATTTGGCAGCAATTGATTTAAATACGAACACCTTACATTCCTGGAACCCAACGGCGGATTGGAGAGTAACGGATTTACAAATAAAGGACTCATTGCTTTTTGTGGTTGGAAGATTCATATCAATTGCCAATAGTTCCAGACATGGATTGGCAGTGTTTAACATGAATGATTTGAGTTTGCATCCATATGCACCGAATCATAACGGTGAGATATTATGTATGGCGCTGGATTCGTCTTTTCTGTATTTGGGGGGAACATTTTCGACCTTTGATGATCTAACAAGAAATAGTTTAGCAAAAGTGAATATAGATGATTTCCTACTGCAGTCATGGAATCCTGGCGCTAATAACTATGTGTATACCCTGGCAATTAATGATACAAATGTATTCATTGGTGGTAATTTTACTCAAATAAATGGGGTGACTAGAATAAATTTAGCAAATGTGGATAAGATAAACGGCCAGTTATTGGG
>VFQP010004744.1_pt1 | contig 12384 bp, 9 predicted proteins | sample 3512351 | NCBI WGS metagenome assembly VFQP01 (sample SAMN10412372, study PRJNA504923) | tailings metagenome | isolation source: Relicate 1 Philex TSF1 revegetated site | place: Philippines: Tuba, Benguet | collected 2017-08-29 | reverse complement strand
GCTGCGCGCCATCGACGACGTGGTTCACGATCTGGTCGAGGGCAAGCCCATGGACCGGCTGGTGTGCGGCGACGTGGGCTTCGGCAAGACCGAGGTGGCGCTGCGCAGCGCCTTCATCGCCGCGCTCGACGGCAAGCAGGTGGCCGTCATCGCGCCGACGACCCTGCTGGTGCGCCAGCACTTCAAGTCGTTCACCGAGCGTTTCGCCGGGCTGCCGGTGCGGATCGAACAGCTGTCGCGGCTGGTCAGCGCCAAGGACGCCAAGCTGATCAAGGAGAACATGGCGAGCGGCCATGTGGACATCGTCATCGGCACCCACGCGCTTCTCGGAAAAGGCATCAAATTCAAGGATCTGGGGCTTCTCATTATCGACGAGGAGCAGCATTTCGGCGTCCGCCACAAGGAACGGCTCAAAGCGCTGCGCGAGGACGTGCACGTACTGACGCTGACGGCGACGCCGATCCCGCGCACCCTGCAGCTGGCCATGAGCGGGTTGCGCGGCCTGTCGATCATCGCCACGCCGCCAGTGGACCGCCTGGCCGTGCGCACCTTCGTCATGCCTATGGACCCGCTGGCCGTGCGCGAGGCGCTGCTGCGCGAGCACTACCGCGGCGGCCAATCCTATTACGTCTGCCCCCGCATCGCCGACCTGGCCGAGATCGAGAAGTTCCTCAAGGAGGACGTGCCCGAGGTGAAATTCGCCGTGGCGCATGGCCAGATGTCGGGAGAGCAGCTCGAGGACGTGATGAACGCGTTCTACGACAACCGCTTCGACGTGCTGCTGTCGACGACCATCATCGAATCCGGCATCGACATACCGACCTGCAACACCATGGTCATCCACCGCGCCGACCAGTTCGGCCTGGCGCAGCTCTATCAGCTGCGCGGCCGCATCGGCCGGTCGAAGCTGCGGGCCTATGCCTACCTCACCGTGCCGCCCGGCAAAACCTTGACCAAGACAGCAGAAAAACGCCTCAAGGTATTGCAATCACTCGACGAACTTGGCGCGGGATTCACCTTGGCGAGCCACGACCTCGATATCCGCGGCGCGGGCAACCTCCTCGGCGAAGAACAGTCCGGGCACATCAAGGAGGTGGGTGTCGAGCTTTACCAGCACCTGCTGGAAGAAGCGGTGGCGCGCGCCCGCTCCGAGAAGATCGGCGACATCGACCTGGTCGAGGAGTGGTCCGCCGCGGTCAATCTCGGCACCGCCGTGCTCATCCCCGAGGACTACGTCGCCGACCTCGGCATCCGGCTCGGCCTCTACCGCCGCATCGCCCAGCTGCAGACGCCGCAGGAGATCGACAGCCTGGCGGGCGAGATGATCGACCGCTTCGGCAGCCTGCCCGCCGAGGTGGAGAGCCTGCTGAAGATCGTCTCGATCAAGCAGCTGTGCCATCAGGCCGGGGTCGTGAAACTGGACGCCGGCCCGCGCGGCGCGACGGTGACGTTCCACAACCAATCCTTCAACAATCCCATGGGCCTGGTCGAGTTTCTGTCGAAGCAGTCGGGCACCGCCAAGCTGCGCCCCGACCATACGCTGGTGCTGATGCGCGACTGGTCCGACGACAAGAAGCGCGTCCGAGGGGCGCACGATCTGGTGAAGGCGCTGGCGAGCATCGCGGCGAAGGCGGCCTAAAGACCTCCCAATTCTCCATGTTTCGCCATCCCCGCGTGCGCGACGATGACCATAAATTAATGGGTTATCAGGATGATAATATCTTCTGCATGAAGACCAGCGTCAGAAGTCGACCGAACATGCGGCCCACTTCCGGCATCCTGGCCACCTCCTGAAATCCCAGCGACCGGTGCAGCGCGATGCTCGCCTCGTTCTCTGCAGCGATACCGCCAACGAGCACATGCACCCCAGTCGTCTTTGCTCGTTCCACCAGCGCCGCCAGCAGCATCCGGCCGATCCCCGCGCCATGCGCCGCAGGGGCCACATAGACCGACAACTCCATGGTGTCGCGGTAGCCGTAATGGGGCCGGAACTCACCATAGCTCGCATAGCCGACAACCCGCCCTTCATGGCGCGCCACCAGCACCGGCCAACCCTTGGCGCGCCTGAGTTCGAACCACGCCGCCATCCACGTCTCGGTGCGCGGGTCGTCGTACCAGACCGCCGTCGTATTAAGGATCGCATGGTTGAGGATTTCGGCGATCGCCGGCAGGTCGCCGGGAACCGCGTCCTCGATGCTCACGCCCATCGTCCCTCTCCTGCCCAAAAGCCCTTAAATGCCGACGGCATCCTGCTATATAAGGAAGCTTGATGGAAACCGGGAACCTGCCGTGATCGACCCCTTCGGGCGGCACATCAGCTATCTTCGCGTATCGGTCACCGACCGATGCGACTTCCGCTGTGTGTACTGCATGGCGGAGGACATGACGTTTTTGCCTAAGCAGGACGTGCTGTCTCTGGAGGAACTGGACCGGCTGTGCAGCGCATTCATTGGCAAGGGCGTGCGCAAGCTGCGGCTGACCGGCGGCGAGCCGCTGGTGCGGCGCGATGTGATGACCTTGATACGGTCGCTGGGGCGCCACCTCGAGAGCGGCGCTCTCGACGAGCTGACCCTGACCACCAACGGCAGCCAGCTGGCGCGGTACGCCGACGATCTGGTTCGCTCGGGCGTGAAGCGGATCAATGTCTCGCTCGACAGCCTCGACCCGGAAAAATTCACCCGCATCACCCGCTGGGGCAGGCTGGAGCAGGTCCTCGATGGCCTGCGCGCCGCCAAGGAAGCGGGACTTGCGGTGAAGATCAACACCGTGGCGCTGCGCGGCGTCAACGACGACGAGGTGCTCGACCTGATCGGCTGGGCCGGCGGCGAAGGCTTCGATCTCACCTTCATCGAGACCATGCCGCTTGGCGAAGTGGATGTCGCGCGGGTCGACAACTACCTGCCGCTGTCACTGGTGAAGGCGCAGATCGGCCAGCGTTACGCCATGGTGGATTCGACCCATCGCACCGGTGGTCCCGCCCGCTACGTAACCCTCGCCGAGACCGGCCAGCGGCTGGGCTTCATCACCCCCCTCACCCACAATTTCTGCGAATCCTGCAATCGGGTTCGGGTGACCTGCACTGGCATGCTCTATATGTGCCTGGGCCAGGAGGATTCCGCGGACCTGCGTGCGGCGCTGCGAGCCGACAGCGACGACACGGCGCTGAACGACGCCATCGACGAGGCGATCGGGCGGAAACCGAAAGGCCATGATTTCGTGATAGACCGCCGTCGTCAGCAACCGGCCGTATCGCGCCATATGAGCGTGACGGGCGGCTAGCGCCCGTCAACCGTCCAAAGGTCCCATGCCGCAGCCCCGCATCGCGTTCGCCGCCAATCCCACGCCCAAGGCGCAGGCCGTCCTCAAGGCGTTGTGCGAACGCTATTCGAACGTCGCGCTCGACGAAGCCGAGGTGATCGTCGCGCTGGGCGGCGACGGCTTCATGCTGCGCACCCTGCACAGCGTGCTGAAGCTGGGCCTGCCGGTCTATGGCATGAATGCCGGCTCACTAGGCTTTCTGATGAACGAGTACAGCGAAGACGGCCTGCTGGAGCGGATCGCCGAGGCGGAACTGGTCGAACTCCATCCGCTGCGGATGCGCGCCCACTGCGTCGACGGCTCGGTAACGGAAGCGCTGGCAATCAACGAAGTCTCGCTGCTGAGACAAACCTACCAGGCTGCCAAGCTGGGTATCCACATCGACGGCAAGCCGCGCATGGCCGAGCTGGTCTGCGACGGTGTGCTGGTCGCAACCCCTGCGGGCAGCACCGCCTACAATCTGTCGGCCCACGGCCCGATCGTGCCGATCGATTCCGACATCCTCTGCCTGACTCCGATCAGCGCCTTCCGCCCGCGCCGGTGGCGCGGCGCGCTGCTGCCGCACGACGCGCAGGTGGAGTTCACGGTGAGCGAGCCCGAGGACCGGCCGGTCAGTGCAACCGCCGACAATCTGGAAGTGCGCGACGTAACCCGGGTCCAGGTCCAGGAGGACCGGAACCTTTCGCTGCGCCTGCTCTACGATCCAGGTCACAATCTGGCGGAACGCATCCTGGCCGAGCAGTTCGAAGGCTAGCAGCCAGCCGCTCAGCGCCTCCTGCCGCGGCTTTCGCTCAGCACGAATGTCCAGGGCAGCCAGAACACGGCGAGACAACCCTGAACATAGAAGGGCGCGGCCCAATCCGGTACGCCCCCGAGGGGCAGGCCCGTTCTGACGAACGCGACGAAGGGCACCGACAGCCACCAGGCTCCTGCCACCAGCAGCGCCATGATCCCACCGGCGACGACGTTGTTGCCCAGTCCGAGCGCCTTCGCGGCAACCGGCAAGGCGAGACCCGCGGCGAAGCCGGACAGCGCCAGCGCCGCGGCGGCGGCCATATAGCCATCGGCCAGGGCGGCGAACCAACAGAGACCGGCGATCGACAGGACCAGCGACAGGATCAGCACAGCGCGTGTCGTTCCCGGCGCCGCAGTCAGCCCGACGGGCACCCCCATCGCATAGCCCGCCGGAAATCCGGCAAGCAGATAGAGCTGGTCGGAGGCTGGACCCGAGAGGGCCCGAAAGCTATCCAGCAACGACGCCGCGGCTGTCGAGGTCAGGTGCAGGATCACCAGCACGGGCAGGACGACGAGCAACTTCTTCCAGAATGGCACCGTTCACTCCCCCAAGCCCCGGCCGTTCTTGGCATTGCGCGACAAGCTGTATCAAGAATTGGACGTTGTCAAAAAAACGGCGTCGTCACGCGGGCTTTGCGATGGGCCCGGCCAACTCCTATATTCCCACCGGCGCCGCGTCCCCGCGCCGCCCCCAATTCAGGAGGCCACCGGTTGAAGTCGATTTTCGCCGCGATGCTGATCGCGGCCCTGCTCGTCCCCACCGGCGCCCGTGCCGAGGCCTCGCTGACACCTGGTTCCGCGCAGGCGACGGTCGACGAGCTGCAAAGCGGCATGCTCGGCATCCTGAAAAAGACCAGCGGCCAGCCGTTCCAGGCACGCGTCGATGCGCTGTGCCCGATGCTGGAAGCCAAGATGGACGTCAAACTGCAAAGCGCCATGGCCATCGGCCGCAGCGTCTGGGACAGCTGGGACGATGGCCAGCGCACGGCCTATGTGGGCAAGTTCAAGCAGTACCTGTGCGCCATCTACGCCAGCCGCTTCAAGAATTTCACCGGGCAGACAATGGTGGTGACGGGCGAGCGGGCGGGTCCGTCCGGCGCGGTGATCGTCAACAGCGAGGTGCGCATCCCGAACGAGGCGTCGATCCCGATCGACTATGTGATGCGAAAGACCGGGGAGACTTGGAAAGTGTCGGATCTCTATCTGGGCGGCCGGATCAGCGAGATCGCGCTGCGGCGGTCCGAGTTCGCCAACGTGCTGCGAACGCAGGGCTTCGACGGTCTGATCAAGGCGATCGAGAGCAAGACCGCCGCGCAGGCCGGCAAAACCGCAGGTTGAGCCGGATCAATGATCCTTTGGCCGCGAGGCGGCATCCTCTCTCATGTTGCGGCGATCGAGCCGCATAGTCGGGGAGAGGGTCATGGCGATCCGGAACATTCTGTTTCACGCGTTCGACGGTGACGGCGGCCGTTCCGTCGAGGATGCGGCATTTGCCCTTGCCGAGGCTCACGGCGCCAGCCTGACGGCGCTCAGCGTGGTCGACGCCATGCCGATCCCGTCCTATGCCGTGGCCTATGTCTCCACCGACCTGACCGAAAACTACATCGCTGAATCCCGGGCGGCGGCACAGCTGGTCGAGGAGCGTCTCAAGGCCCGCGAGGCGGCAAGCGGCGTCCGCGTGGAATGGCGCTATCGGGAAGGCGATATCCGGGCCCTGTTCAACCAGCATGCGCACTATACGGACCTGGTGATGCTGGCCCAGGGGACGGGCGACGCCGTGCCGGCCGGCCTCGTTCCCAACCTGCCGGGCGACCTCGTGCTGACAGCCGGCAGGCCCGTTGTGGTCGTTCCGTGGACCGGTGCGCCGTCATCGATCGGCAAACGGGTCCTGGTAGGCTGGAACGCGAGCAGGGAAGCCGCCCGTGCCCTAAACGATGCGCTGCCCTTGTTGGAGAAGGCCGAGGCGGTCAAGGTATTGACCGTGAGCCAAGGCGACGGCCGCCATCTTCCGGGAGCCGAGATCGCGCAGCACCTCGCGCGGCACGGCGTGAAGGCCGAGGCGGACCAAGTGCCGAAGGTCGAGGCGCCACCGGCGACGATCCTTTCTGCCGAAGCAAAGGATTTCGGCGCCGACCTGCTGGTCTGCGGGGCATGGGGCCATTCCCGGGTTTTCGAGACCGTGCTCGGCGGCGTCACCCGCGACCTGCTGCGCCGCATGGAACTGCCGCTGCTGCTGTCGCACTAACGGCGATCGCGACAAAGGCGCTCGTCGCGCGCGCCTTTTGCGTTAGTCTCGCACCAGCGACCGGATACACAAGCAGCAACGCCAACGCTCCGGCGCGCAGGAAAGCCGCATGCCCGCCGTCGCCGCCGCCGCAGCCGAGCCTCGCCGAACGTGGCTGGGACTGTGGGCCGCCATGGCCGCGCTGGTGCCGTTCACCGCGGGCTATGTCTGGATCCTCAACCATTTCTACCGGCACGGCGCCTATCTGCAGGATTCAGGCCTGCTCGCCTATCTGCTGACGAACGGCGATCCGTCCTTGCCGATCCCCCAATCGCTGGGCGGCGCCAGCTTCTACGAGTTCCATATATCGCCGATTTTCACGGTGTTCGCCTTAACCGCCGGCAGGCTGATCGGCAGCCCTCCCCACGCCTTCGCGGCCTTCATGGGCCTGAGCCAGGCCATGGCGGCGCTGGCGGTGTTCTGGGCGCTGGCCGGGCCGGTGCGGATGCGTCCCGTCGCCGCGGCGGGCCTTGCCACGATCTTCGCCTGCAGCGGGCTGGTGATCGCCATCCTGCGTTTCCCGCACCAGGAGCTGTTCCTGGCGGCTGCGATCATGCTGTTCCTGGTCGCCTTTCACCAGCGCCGCTACGGCCTCGCCGCCGCCATGATGCTGATCGCCCTGCTGACACGGGAGGATGGCGGATTTCACATCGCCGGATTGCTGGCGACAGTCATTGTCGCCCGGCGCGTGCTGGGTATGCGCCGCCCGGACGAACCGGCAATGGCCTGGTTTCTCGCCGCCGCTCTGCTCGCCAGCATCGCTGCGCTGGCGATCCAGCGCGTCCTGTTTCCCGAGGCATCCAGCTTCGCGCGCATCTATGCCGGCGTACCCGCCTTCGCGCATCTCGGCTGGGCGGAGGTCGCCCAGCGCCTCGCGGGCTGGTCGATCTTTCGCGCCTACGCGGTGCTGCCCATGCTCGTCGCGATCGCCTGGGCACTGACCAAGCGGCGACCCTATCTGCTGGCGGGCTACGTCTCCGTGGTGCCCTGGCTCGCGCTGCAACTTTGCGCGCTGTCGCCGCTGCCGGCGACCCTGTCGGGCTACTACGCGTTCCCGCTGCTTTTCGCTGGCTTCTGGACATTGCTGGGGGCGCTTGGCGACGAGCCCAAGGCCGACCCGCTGTTGCGACGGGAGATCGCAATCGGCTTCGGTCTGGTGCTCGCGGCGTCATTCGTAATGCTGCCGGCGCAGCAAAACCCCAATAAGACCGGGCTGATCGAGAGCCTGGCGCCGCCTCCCGGCCCGGCGCAGCAGCGCCGGATCGAACAGGCGGCCGCCATGATCGCCGCACAGCGGGCCAAGCTCGGCAACCTCGTCGTCGATGACGGCACGGTCTCGCTGTCGCTGGATCGCTTCGGGCCGCAAGAGACGTTCTATCCCGGCACGCATCGTCGGATCGACACCGTGGTGTTTTTCCCAGGCGCGTTCCGGATGCCGGAGGTAACCGCCGCGATCGCCCACAATGGGCTGGCCTTGCGTTATGCCATCAGCGGCACGCCGATCCGGATCGCGAGCAATCGTGCCCTCGACCTTCCCGGCGTCGTTCACCTGCCCTGATCAGGACAGCCTGAGCACGGTGCGAACCACCGAAGGGTCATCGCCTGGGGCGACATCGAATCCCACTCGGCGCGCCAGATCGATCATCGCGACGTTGTCGGCGAGAACCGTGCCCCACAGCTCGGCGAGGCCCCGCTGCCGCGCATAGGCGACTAGCTTCTCCATGAGGGCCTGGCCCAGACCGGCGCCCTTCATATCAGAGCGGACGATGATCGCATATTCGGCGCGCTCGCCATCCGGGTCGGCGATGGCGCGCACCACGCCGAGCGTCTCGGCCTGCCCCTCGCCTTCGCGCGTGGCGATGAAGCACATCTCCCGGTCGTAGTCGATCTGAGTAAACCGGGCGAGCGTCGCATGGTCCGGTGTCTTCACGACCCGGAAAAACCTGAGCCGCAGATCCTCGGCCTCCAGATGGTGGAAGAAGGCGGCATGGGCCGCCTCGTCCTCCGGCCTGATCGGACGCAGCAGCACCGCCTCGCCCGAGGCGAGAACCACCGTCTGCTCCAGGCCTTCCGGATAGGGCCGGATCGCAAGGCGCGCCATTCCGGACACGCTCGCCCGCCGCACCACGACCCGGGCATCGAGGGCGACGACGCCGCGGTCATCCGCCAACAGGGGATTGATGTCGAGTTCGGCGACGTCCGGGCAATCGATGACCAATTGGGACAGCTTGATCAGCACGGTGCCGATGGCCGCGAGGTCGGCGCGCGGGCGGTCGCGGTAGCCGGCGAGCAGGCGCGAGACTCTGGTCGCGCCGATCAGGCGCCCGGCGATATTCATGTTGAGCGGCGGCAAGGTCACGGCGCGATCGCGGATCACTTCGACGGCGGTGCCGCCCTGGCCGAACATCAGCACCGGGCCGAAGACTTCGTCGAGAAAGCAGCCGGCGAGGAGTTCGTGAGCGCCCGGGCGGGATACCATCTGCTGCACGGTGAAGCCGTCGATGCGCGCCCTGGGCCGCAGCTCGGCCACCCGCGCGGCGATGGCCTCGACGGCGCCGCGCACCGCGGCCGCGGACTTAAGGTTGAGGGCGACGCCGCCGACATCCGATTTGTGGCTGATGTCCCGCGACAGGATCTTGACCACAACCGGATAGCCCATGTCGTCCGCGAGCCGGACGGCCTCGTCCGCGTCGGCGGCGACCCGCGTGATGACGATCGGGATGCCATAGGCGTCGAGGAGGTCCTTGGCCTCGTATTCCGTCAGCAGGTCGCGGCCCTCATCCAGCACCTTGCCGATCACCGCATTCGCCCGGTCGTGGTCCGGCGTGAAGGCGTCCGGATTGGCCGATGGCGTCTCGTAAAGCAGCGACTGCAGCTTGCGATAGCCGGTGAGCTGGTCGAAGGCGCTGATGACAGCGTTCGGCGTGTCGAACGAGGGAATACCTGCCGCCTCCAGCATGGCGCGCGCCGGCGCGACGACCCTGCCGCCCATCCAGTTGGCCAGAACCGTTTTCTCGGCGCCCGCCACCTTGGCGATGACCCCATGGGCGACCTCGTCGCTCGAGGTGATGCCCGTCGGCGCGTGCATGACGATCAGCGCATCGGCCTCGGGCGCGGCGAGCAGCACGTCGAGCGCGTCGCCATACCGGCCGCCGGGCGCATCGCCGATGATGTCGACCGGATTGGCGCGCGACCAGGTGGGCGGCAGCACCCGGTCGAGCGCCGCCTTGGTCGCGTCGGACAGCTCGGCCAGCGTGCCGCCCCGCGCGGCGAGGGCATCCGCCGCCATGACGCCGAGGCCGCCGCCATTGGTGAGGATGACGAGCCCGTCGCCCGCCGGCCGCCGCGCCCGGGCCAGGGTCTCGACCGCCTCGAACAACTCCTCGGTGGTATCGACCCGCAGCACGCCGCCGCGCTCGAGCGCCGCAGAATAGACGTCGTCGCGGCCCGCGAGCGCGCCGGTATGCGACGCCGCCGCCTTCGCGCCCTGGCTGAAGCGGCCCGACTTGATGGCGATGATGGGCTTGGCGCGCGATGCCGCCCGGCAGGCCGACAGGAACTTGCGCGCGTTGCTGACGGATTCGATGTACAGCAGGATCGAGCGCGTGCCCTCGTCCTGGGCGAGATAGTCGATGACGTCGCCGAAATCTACGTCGGCGGAATTGCCCAACGAGATGAAATGTGAAAAGCCGATTCCCCGCGCCGCAGCCCAGTCCAGGACGGCGGTGCACAACGCGCCGGATTGAGAGACGAAGGCGATATCGCCCGTCGCCAGCGTACCGGGCGCGAAGCTGGCATTGAGGCCAATGCCCGGCACCAGCAGGCCGACGCAATTGTGCCCCAGGATGCGCAGCAGATGCGGGCGAGCCGCGTCGAGCATGGCCTGCCGGTCGACGCCGGCGGTGATCACGACCGCCGCCTTGGTGCCGCGCGCGCCCAGTTCTGAGATGAGGCCGGGCACGGTTTGCGCGGGAGTGCAGATCACCGCAAGGTCGGGCGTCTCGGGCAAGCTCGCCACATTCCGGTGGCAGGGAATCGCGCCGATGGCATCGCGCTTCGGATTGACCGGCATCACCGGTCCGGCGAAGCCGCCACCGAGCAGGTTGCGCATCACGACCTGACCCACCGAATCCGGCCGCTCCGACGCACCGATCAACGCCACCGAGGCAGGACGGAACAGCTTGTCGAGATTACGGACGGTCATGGCGGCTCCTTCGAGATTACGGGCCAGTATAGCCCAGCCGTCATCCTGCCAATGATCGGCGTCAATCTTGCGACCGGATGCTCAGCCGCCAGGCGGGCAATCGTAGAAATCGATCCGCACCTTGACGGGTCCGAGCGGTTCGACGAAATGGGGCCGCCCCGGCAGCACGAGCCCGGGGTTTTCCGAATCGAGGACAATTTCGGAAGCCGGCTCGAGATAGGTCAATGTCAGCCGTCCCTCGAGGACACGGATCACCGCCCAGACACCCTCCTTGGTGTCGTGACGCGTCCGCAAGGCTTGCGGCAAGGTATGTTCGTCCCAAACCGGGGTCGAGCGATAGGGCTCCGGGCTCACGGCGCGCCCGCCGCCGCTGAGGAGGCATCCAGGATGGCGATCGCGCGCTCCGCGAGGCCTGGGGCGGCGGAATCGACGCGTGGCCAGTCCAGCTCGCCGGTATCCTCGCGCATCTGGTGCTCGAGCACGCCGACATCGGCGTCGGACGGGTCGCCGCGCCGCCCGGCGACGCGGCCGCGCAGGATGTCGGCCGTCGCCTCCAGCCAGAAGCCTTGGAACGGTGCGCCCGCGGCGTTTGCCAGCGTCTGCAAACGCTGGCGATCCGTCGGCCGCACGAAAGTCGCGTCGGCGATCACCGACTGACCGGCGGCGAGCGCCGCGGCGACATCCTCGAAGAGACGGTCATAGGTCCGCGAACTGACGTCTGGTGCATAGGCGGCGGGTGGCAGGCGGTGTTCTGGCGGTACGCCCATCAGGCGTTTGCGAACCACATCGCTAGAAACGACGAGCGCGCCGGCGCCTGGGGCGATATCCGCCGCGATCGCGGCCGCAAGGGTGGACTTCCCCGATCCAGACAGGCCGCCGACGGCGATCAGCCGTTTCGGCGGCACGGTGAGCACCTTGCCCGCGAGGTCGAGATAACCGCGCGCCGTCCGCGCCACCTCCTCGTCATCCGCGGCCAAACCGGTCGCCATGGCACGAATCGCCGCCCGCAGCGACAGGAAGGCCGGCATCGCCGGCATCCCGGCGAAATCCCGTGTCGCGCTGAGGTAGCGGCAAAGGACGAGATTGGCCATCTGGGGCAAGCCGTGGAACAACAGGTCCATCAGGGCGAAGGCGACATCGAACAGCACATCAATACAGGCGATATCGTCATTGAACTCGATGCAGTCGAACAGCACGGGTTTGCCATCGAGCACACAGATGTTCGCGAGATGCATGTCGCCGTGGCAGTGCCGCACGAAGCCGGCGTCGCGGCGCACATCGAGCAGCGCCGCGTTGGCCGCGAAGGTCTGATCGATGCGGCGCGCCCACGCCTCGACATCCTCCGGCGGGAGCACGGATGCGGGAATGCGGCGAAGATTGTCGGCGATGTCGCGGGCGTTCTTGCGAAGCATCGCGGCGCCGCCCTTGTCCGGACGCCGCTCGGCGCCGGCGTGGAACGCGATCACCTGTTCGGCGAACGCGGCCGCGACAGGGCGGGTCAATTCGCCCCGGCCCGCCAAGCGGTGGAACAGTCCCTGCTGGTCGAAGCGGCGCATCTCGATCAGCCAGTCGACAGGTGTGCCGGCGCCCGCGATCGCCAGCGCTTGCCCGTCCCATGTCACTGGCGTTACGCCGAGGTAGAGGTCGGGTGCCGTGCGGCGGTTCAGAACGACCTCCCGCTCGCAGGTGGCGCGGCGCAGCTCGGCGGTGGAGAAATCGAGGAAATTAAGCGCGATGGCGCGCTTCAGCTTCCAGGCGCGGTCGCCGGCAAGGAACAGGTGAG
>VFQP010004743.1_pt1 | contig 12386 bp, 10 predicted proteins | sample 3512351 | NCBI WGS metagenome assembly VFQP01 (sample SAMN10412372, study PRJNA504923) | tailings metagenome | isolation source: Relicate 1 Philex TSF1 revegetated site | place: Philippines: Tuba, Benguet | collected 2017-08-29 | reverse complement strand
CTCGGCCGTCCCACGCGCCCGCCGCACCCACAGCGGCGGTTCCCTTTCCTTTGTGGGAGGCTCTCACCTCGTACGCGTTGACGTTGACCGCCGGCATGACGGTCACGCTGACGTGCTTGATGGGGTCTGAGAAGATGGCGGCGGGCCCGCGGCGGTGCTCGCGCGAGCCGTCGCGATGCTGGATGATCAGGTACTGGCTGGCGTTGGCCACGTGCCTGTCCATGAAGCTGAAGCGGCTCATGAACATCCAGCGGCGCTCAGGGCCTGCGAAGCACGCAGGGCGGCGGTGCGGGGTAGGGTTAGGGGAAGGGGTTGGGCGAGCCGCGGCGCGTCGCGTGGGGCAGCCCTGGCAGGGCGACGGCGGCTGGACTCCGGCCCCGCCTTGAGAGCGTGCCCATACGCATGCAAGCAGAGCACGCGCACACAGCGGCGCACCTGCCACGACCTCGTACCGGCCGTGCACGTCCCACACGGCCAGGCTCTCGCCGTCCTTGACGGTGCGCTTGCCGAACCACACGCTGCCGTTGTGGCGGGAGCTGCGGAAGAGAACGCCCATGTTGTCCTGGCTGGCAGCGCCGCCGCCGCCGGCCGGCAGGGGTGCTGGGGTGGGGTGACGGTTGAAGCCGGCGCGGACGCGTGAGCGCCTGCTGTGCGCGTTGAAGAAGTCGCCTAGCTTCTCGAGCTCCTGGGTCTGCTCGACCAGGCCGTCAAGCCGCTCTCCGCGAAGTAAGGAGCTCTGGACGGCCTGCTGGACGTGCTGCGGCGCCGCAACTCGCCGACTGACCGGGGCGGCCTTCTTGCTGACTGCTTGAGCCGACCACTGATTCTGCTCGTACGCCTGCTTCTGCACCTCGAGGTCGAGGTCGTCCCTCATCGGCTCGCAGTGGAGGGTGCCAGCGTGCCGGGACTCTGTGCGCGTGTGTGTGCTCTCGTGTGTGTGTGTGCGCACGCGCCCCTGCTTCTCGAGTGTGAATGGAGCGAACAGCTGCTCTTATAGCGGTGACGCTTGCGGGCGCGGAGGAGCAGGCCAGCAGGTGCGGGGTGCTGCCGCACCTCGCCCCACCCGCCGCAAGCCCCCGCTCCATGCCAGCAACGCGGCAGCAACGCGGATCAGCGGCGGCGCGATCGCCACAGCGCATCGTCCTCGCCCCCAGCGCGACTGCACTCTCCTCTGCTGAGATCGTTTCCGTGCGGACCCGAGAGGCAGCGGCAAAAAGCGACCCCTTTCCACCGTGAAAAGGAGATGCAGGTCCCGTCGTCAGCATCGCCGCGCCAGTGCGCCGGCAGCAGCGCCCGCGCCTCTGGCAGGCGCTGCGTGGCCTTGGCGGCTCCGATCTCTTCTTCGAGGGCTGCCGCTGCGCCGCAGCCGATCGCCCCCAACAACAAGGGCGCGCCGATCCGGCCCTGCGGCAGGCAGCAGCAGCACGCCGGCGTGGTGTGCCAGGCCGTGCGCGCCGACGCCGCCACGGACGGGGGCCTGGACACGCAGGCCGTGCAGACCATCGCCACCATCACCCGCGAGGCCGAGGAGCAATTGAAGCAGGGCGTGCAGGCCAACAGCGCCTTCTCCGTCACGCAGCCCAGCTCGCCGCTCAGGGAGCGCCTGCTGCAGTCCATCCGCGCCGTCTCCAAGGGCCTGCTCGAGCGCGATGTCGAGGTGCGCCGCGCCGGCTTGGATCTGCAGCGCGGCGCGGTGGCGGAAATCGTGTCTGGCCCGCACCAGGCGCGCTGATTGCGGCCCCTGCACCCGCCCGCAGGTGCGCCTGATGCTCCTGGCGGCCCTGTGCGGCGAGCACCTGCTTCTCCTCGGCCCGCCAGGTGGGTGTGCAGGCGGATGCGTCGGCGGCGTCCGCCCCCCAAAAGGCACCTTTTCGCAGCAAAAGCGCCTGGTTCACCGCTGCTGCGCCGTCACGATCTTTTGTGCTCTGCTGCGTGGGCATCGATTGGACAGGCACGGCCAAGTCCGAGTTGTCGCGCCGGCTGAACAAGCTGGTGGGCGGCGCGTACTTTGAGCGGCTGCTGACGCGCTTCTCCGTGCCCGAGGAGCTGTTTGGCCCGCTGAGCATGAAGGGTTTGGAGAACGACGAGTACGTGCGGCAGATTGACGGCTACCTGCCCACCGCCGAGGTGCGATAAGGCGCTGGACGACGCGCTCAAGTTGAGCCGCTGCCCTTGGGTTGGGATGCGGCGCGGTGCACCAAGGACGCAAATGCCTGACCCTGGCGTGGCGTATGCTGCGCAGGTAGCCTTCATCGACGAGATCTTCAAGGCCAACAGCGCCATCCTCAACGCGCTGCTCACGCTGCTCAACGAGAGGCTGTTTGACAACGGCACCGAGCGCCTGCCCGTTCCGCTGCTCACGCTGGTGAGGCCAGCGAGGAGGATGGCGTGCGTGGCACACAGCCGGGCGTCGTCTGTGCTCACGACTCCCTCTTACCTGCACGCCGCTGCCCCCCCCCCCCGACTTCATGTTGATGTGCCACGCCAGGTGGGCGCCTCGAACGAGCTGCCCGAGAGCGAGGAGCTGGACGCGCTGTACGACCGCTTCCTGGTCAGGCGCAACGTCTCGCGCGTCTCCAACAACAACGTGCACCTGCTGGCGCGCCTGGCCTCGGGCCGCCTCAGCAGCCTGGCCGCCGCCACGGGCAGCGTGGGCTCCTCGCTGTCCGACGGGGAGGGCAACACCAGCGGCGAGGAGGGCGCGGCGCCCGCGGGCCCCGGGCTGGGCCTGGAGGACTTTAGGAACACGCCGGGGCTGGCGTACCAGGCCGTGGACGTGCCCGACTCGGTCATCGACCTGCTGGTGGAGCTCCGCAACTGGCTGCAGGTGCGTGAGGGTTGGCTGAGGGAGCCACGCACTGCAGTGCGATGTGGGCCGCTGCGCAGTGCAGCGCCCGGGCTAAAGTGTGAATGCCGCGCTTGACCACCTGCACCTGTGACGCGGCACGCAGGACAAGTGCGAGCCGCCCGTGGTGGTGAGCGACCGGCGCTTCATGAAGGCGGTGCAGATGCTGCAGGTGGTGGCGTTTGGCGACGGGCGCGACGAGGTGAGTTGTCGGCACGTGCTCGCCTGCCGCACGCCTGGCTCGCGCCTACGCTCAATCGCCCCAATCACGCCTGCGCACGCCTGGCTCCCCCTCCCCGCCTCAGGTGAACGAGTACGACTGCCTGCTGCTGGAGCACGTGTTTGGCAACCGCCCCGACGACGCGCACAAGGTGAATGGCGCGCACGGCGGGCGCGGGCGTGTGGGGGCGCTGTGCCGTTGCCATGCACACGCTCCTCTCACCCCCTGACGCACCGACGACGACGTGGTGGCTGCGCAGGTGCGCACGCGGGTGCTGGAGCTGATTGCCAGCGACCCCGGCGCGCAGCAGGCGGAGCTGGTGCTGCTGGGCCTGTTTGGCCGCTCGGTGCGCCTGCTCAACAGCGGGCAGGGCGGCCAGGCCGAGGTGCACGAGGCGGCGCAGGAGGCGCAGTCGCTGGCGCAGCTGCTGCAGGCGCGCCACGCCGCGCTGACGGCCACGCTCGACAGCCCCGACGGCGGCTTCCCCGAGCTGCGCAGCTCCGTGTGGCAGGCGCAGGGCAGCTCCCAGGCGGCCGCGCAGGCGCTGGTGCCGCAGATGACGGAGAACCGCAAAAAGGTGGAGGAGCTCTGGAAGGAGGCGCTCACGCTGTCGTGCTGCCTGGCGCGCGCCGCGCGCGGCGGCGTGGCGCCCGGCATGCTGGAGAAGCTGCTGCCCAAGCGCGCCAAGCAGTACCAAAAGGGCATCGCCGCGCAGGCGCAGGCGGCCGCCGCCGGCGCGCGGTAGACGCGCCGCGGGAGATTCTGTGCAGGTGGAGAGCAGCTTGTTTCTTTGTGCCCTTGTCCTTCTTTGGCTAAGCAATCACTTGTGCCATCCCTTTGTTCTGCTCTGTGTGCGTCGCCGCTGTGTGCAAGGTTCCGCTACCCTGACGCCTCGTGCCGTGCAGCCACCTCTACCCCCGAAACCAGCCTGGGGCAGTCCAGAGCAACGAACGTAGAGACCAATGCACCACACCGCAGCCCAGGGCCCTGGCGCTCGCTGCTCTGCAGGTTGCATGAGGAGGTCAAAGCCCTCCTCAGGGCGTCCGCGAAAACACGCACGCGCGAAGCTGGGCTGGCTCCTCCTGGTGCTGGTTTCCGAGCGCGAGTTTTCAACGTCCAGCGGCGCTCGTGATGTGGGGCTCGCGAGGCGCAGCGGCGCCTTGCGGGCCGTCCAGCAGCTCGCTGTGGACGGGGACGCACACTCGCGGCCCGGCGGACCCCCCTTGCAGCAGCAAGCCGCCTCCCACGCCCAGTGCGCGCCGCAGATCCTGGGCTCGCGCCTGCCGGGGCAGCACGGGCGTGTCCTCCTCGAGCACCTCGAGCTCCCCCCTCGGAGCAGCGGCGCCGCTGCAGCGCTTCGCGTGTCCTTCGGCCAGCAGCAGCCTCATGCGGCGCAAGATGGCTGGCAGCACGGCTTCCGCCTCGCTGGGCCTGGGGGATGGCGTCGCGGCATCCGATTTGGGCGAGGCCCAGGCAGCGCCGAGCAGCGCGCGCAGGGTCACAATCTCATACGAGGAGGCCAACGCGGACGACATCTTCGTGCCCGCGCCGCCCGGACGCACGCTCAAGATCAACGTGGATCTGCTGCTGGTGCGCGCCGGGCGCGTCGAGGGTGCCACCCCGCTCGCAGGCTGCCGCGCACGGGAAGCGCTGGAATTCAGCAGCTGCAGGGTGTGCAGCGCACACATTTCATGCTGTGTTGCGTTGCTGCGGCTCACGCCTGCCTGCGCAGTGGCGGTGTCGGCAAGCGCGGCTCAAGGCGCAGCTGTGCCTGGACGGGGAGCAGCGGCGGGAGCTCATGAAGGAGGCGGAGGCGGGCCTGCGCCGGTGCTTGGCGCTGGATCCGGCAGACCCGCGCACCTACGTGGTGCTGGGCAAGACGCTCATGGTGCAGCGGCGCTTCGACGAGGCGCGCGCGCTCTACGCAGAGGGCGTCACCAACACAGGTGCACCTGCACCTTGATGGATGATGATGGCTGCTGCCACACGTGGCTCCGGTGTGTGGGCCGATGGCGCCTGCCGCTCGGCATCCCACACGCCTGCGCTCCCCCCCCCACACACACACACACAAACACCGCAGGCAACAGCAACCCGTACATTTGGTCCGCGTGGGGCTGGCTCGAGTTCAAGACGGGCAACGTGGCGCGGGCGCGGCAGCTGTTTGACGCCGCCATTGTGGTGGACGGCACGCACGCGTGCGCCTGGCACAAGTGGGGCCTGCTGGAGAAGAGCGAGGGCAACTACCTCAAGGCCCGCGACCTGTGGATGCAGGTCTGTGCGCGCGACGCCTGTGCGTGTGCGTGTGGCGTGCACGAGGGAGTGCACGTCACAGCACAACCCTCCCCCTCACCTCGTCCACCACCAACCACCACGCGCGCAGGGCATCCGGCGGTGCAAGCGCAAGCCCCAGTCGCAAAACGCCTACCTGTTCAACGCGCTGGCCGTCATGGCGGCGGAGCTGCAGCGCGTGAGCGAGGCGCGCGCCTGGTTTGACGAGGGCACCTCGACCACCGAGGGCGCCGCCTCGGTGGCGCTGTGGCAGGCCTGGGCCGTGCTCGAGGCCAGGCAGGGCGACCCCACCGCCGTCAGGTACCTCTTCAAAAAGGCGCTGGGGGCCAACCCCAAGTCCAGGTGAGACGCCTGCACACGCCATCTCTCTGCAGCGGGGGAGCAGGCCGGGGACGCCACGTCGCGCTCCCCTCGGCCCACACGGGCGCACCAGCGCTAGCTTAGACGTGTGGCCTGCTGTTGGGTGTGGGGTGTGGCGGCGCAGGTACGTGCACCTGGCGTGGGCGCTGTGGGAGCGCCAGTCGGGCAACATGCTGGCGTGCCTGGAGCTGCTGCAGCGCGGCGTGGCGCACAACCCGACCGACGCGGCGCTGTACCAGGCGCGCGCGCTGGTGGAGTGGCGCGACTTCAGCCGGCCCGAGCGCGCGCGCCAGGTGTTTGAGGAGGGGCTGCTGGCCGACCCGGGACACCTGCCGCTCTGGCAGGCCTGGGGATGCATGGAGGCGCAACTGGTGCGTGGTGAAAGGGGGGTTTGTGGGGGACGGGAGGGCTAGGGCGCACGTGGCCAGCCGCGCACGCCACAGGCTGTGCTCGCATCTGGTACTGCATCGAAGTGGAGTGAAGTCGATGCGCTGGTCCACCCCGTGTGCGCAGGGCAACGTGGAGCGTGCGCGCGAGCTGTTCCAGCAGGGCGTGTGGGCTGACCCGCGTAGCCGCGACACGGTGTGGGTGTTCCACGCGTGGGGCTGCCTGGAGCGCGGGCAGGGCAACCTGCAGCTGGCGCGCGAGCTCTTCAAGGCCGCCATCAAGGTGGAGCCAAAGGCCGACAAGGTCTGGTTCACCTGGATCGCCATGGAGACGGACGGGGGGTTCGCCGAGCGCGCCGACGAGCTGCGCATCCGCCAGGCCGAGCAGCAGTGGGAGTTTGAGGTGCCCGCCGGCTTCACCACGCGACCCGGGGGGCTGGGCTCGGCGCCCACGGCCGCCGCGGCGGCGGCGGCAAGCGGCGGCGCGGCGCAGGCGGGCGGCGCGGCGGCGGCGGCGGCGGCGGCGGCTGGGGAGGTGGTGGCGGCGGCGCTGTCTCCGCTGGCGTCGCTGCGCGACACGCTGGCACAGTTCTTCAAGGCCAGGTGCGCCCTTGGGGGGTCGGGGTGGATGAGTGTGGACCCCTGGCAGCTCCTGTTCCTTACGCTGTGTGCGGCTTGCCTCGCCTGCCTTGGCGTGAATGCTTGCAGGGCGGGCAAGGCGCCAGGGGGCGCGGGCCAGCAGCAGCCGTCGTGGGGCCCCGCTCAGCCCTTCCTGCCGGCTGACTTCCGGGGCGACCTCTCGGTGGAGGACGCGCTCAGGGGGGAGCTGCCGCAGGGCCCAGCGGGGGCGGCCGCGCGCACAGGGCCCAACAGGCAAGGCGCCTCGGCGGCGGCGGCGGTGGACCAGGCGGCGTCGCTGCTGCTCACGCCGGCAGGGGACGCGCCCTCCTCAGCGGCAGCGGGCCCGGCTCCCCTGCAGCCATCGCTGGTGCTGCAGGGGGCGGCGCAGGGAGCGCAGCCGGCGCAGCAGCAGCCTGATGGTAGCGACGGCGCCTCCGCGCTGGTCTTTTCCGCCTCGCTGGGGGCGGAGGACGACGGCGAGCACGACGTGCAGGGCAGGGCGCTGGCCGTCGCCACTGGCAGCACCACCAGCGCCGCCGCCAGGGGGGCCGCAAGCAAGAAGCGTGCGGCGCAGCCCGGGCCGCGCGGGCCCGACCGGGGCGGCAGCGGGTCACCGGCCCCACCCGCACACGCCGCCGGCGCCAGGCGCAACGCGCAGGCGCAGACGGCAGCGCCTGCGGAGCGGCGCAGGGCGGCGGGCTACAGGGAGGGGTCTGCCCGCCCAGCGCCCCGGGCCGGCGGTGGCAGTGGCGGCTCTCCTGCGCTGGCGGCCAAGCCCGTGCGCCCCGCCGCGGCGCCAGACGCTTCCGCGCCGGCACCCGAGCAGCAGCAGCAGCAGGACCTGCCAGGCCCAGAGCCACAGCTAGCGGAGGAGCCTGCCGGCTCGGCCGCCCCTGGTCATGCCGCTGTCGCGGCGCAGCAGGCCACAGCGCCCGCCCTGGCCACAGCAGCGGCGAGAGGAGGGTGACTTTCAGTAGGGTGTGATCATCATGACGGGTGGACGCTGTTTCGTGGAGAGCATTCGTGAGCAGACTGCAGGAGTTGCGGTGTGACCGACGACGTGCACAGCGACAGCGCAGTGCTGGGTAGCTTGTGATGTTGGAGCGTCAGCAAGGTCCTCCTGCCTGGTGCTTTCCCTTGCCCGTGAGAGGCTGCCTGTCTTGGCAAGCGGTCATTGCTCCATGAGTGTGTGACGCACGAGAAAAATGGTGAAGACGGCGCCCGACGCCACGCGCGAGGAGCGACGCCCAGGCACTACACGGTCCCAAAGGTTCAAGTGGGCCCAGCCACCGGGTGTGGCGCAGCGTACCTGGGCCTCCCGCCGCAGCACCTGTGCCACGCAACTTGTGGACCCAGCTACCAGGCCGCCGAAACGCTCAAGCCGCTCTCGCTCACAGCGTGCGAGCGACCCACCAAGCCAGCAGCAAACGCAGGCGCGGTGCGTGTGGGGCCTTTGACGGGCTCTCGCCAGGAAAGAGAGCAGCGGGAGCTGCTCCCCAAACGAGAAGGCGCTCGTCGTGTGCATGAGGAGGTCCTCTTCATCATTAGCGTGTGCAGCACTCGATCTCTCCTCACTGGACATGCTGGTTTGCGCGCACGACTTTCAAGTTTGGCTCGAGGAGTGCAGGACAGGGCGAGGTCAGGGGGGCACGCATCAGCGCCGCAAACAGCAGCCGCGATAGGCCGTGTGCGTAGCTCCTTGATCGCCAGCCCCCCTGGGCTCACTTGTGTGGACCCACAGGAGTGCGCGTGCGTGTGTGTGCGAATGATTGCAGGGGACTCGGCGAAAGATGAGCAGCAGCTCGCATGCCTGGCGCTGGAACCAGCAGGCTGACTGTTGCTAGCATACGCGGATGACCATGGCCTCCCTGGACACGCCGCCCACGCTGCAGCATGCGGGCGGCGCGGCGGGCCCTGGATCGCTCGCCCTCCCAGCCGCAGAGCAGGACGCCGCCCACGCCGTCGCGGCGCTCGCCGGTGCAGGGCTGGGCCGCACGGCCGCTGGCACCAGCAGCGTACCCGCCAGCGCAGGGGGCCTGTGGCGCGGCGGCGGCGGCGGCGGCGTTAAGAACGCTCCCGAGCCCGAGACCACCACCACGCAAGACAACGTACCGCGGCGGCCCTTCACGGCAGTGCAGCGCAGCAGCAGCAACGGCATCTTCTCGGCCGGGCAGCAGCCGAGCGGCGCGAGCCCTGCGGCCAACCTCCCCGTTCCCCAAGGTACGTGCCCCTCCTCGTGCCAACCGTGCGTTCCCCCAGCGCCAGCCCCCTCGTCGCCTGGCCCTCATCATCCATCCCCTTGCCCCCTGCCGTGCCCCACCTAACCAGGACGTGTGGTGGGTGGCGGCAAGCGCTCGCCTGGGGACTGGGAGGTGCCGCCCGCCATCCCCATGCCCGAGAACCTGCTCGGCTTTCGGCGCGAGGACCCGCTCAGCAGGCCTCCGCACACGGCCAGCGGCCCCGAAGGTGCGCGCATCGGTTGCAGCGTGGCCCGTGGCGGCCTTCTGCCCTCCTGCCGCTCGGTCGCCGTATCAACGTGCTCACGTGGACGCACGCGCACGCACGCTTGCAGGTGCCACGCCCGCGCAGCACGCGCAAGCGCCCCTGGCAGGCCCCGCCGCCTTGCCGCACCGAGTCACCGCCCCCAGCGGCAGCGCCGGCAGCGCCCCGCTGCTGCAGCCGCACCGCTCATCCCCCTCTGGCGCCCCCCCTCCCTCGGCCTCCCCCTCCAAGTCCCCCGGGGACCCAGCCGCCGCCGCGCCGCCGCGGCCCACCCCGCAGCAGCTGCACCTGGCTCACCTGCAGGAGCAGATCAAGCAGCGCACCGCCCTGCTCAACTCGGTGCTCATCTCCTCGGGACGCCCGCCCGTCGACCCCGCCACGCTCGTCACGGCCGTGCGCACCGGCAGCTTTGCGGCAGCTGCTGCTGCGGGCAATGGGGGCACGCACCCCGCGCCGCAGCCCTCTGGCGCCAGTCCCCGGGTGGACGCGGCGCACGGCGCGGGCCACGTCGACGCGGTGCCCGGCGGCTCGCCATCGCAAGGGGCGGCGGCAGCACTGCCAGCTGCTGCGGGCGCCGGGGACGCGATGGCGACGGGCGCGGGCGGCTCACCCCTCCGGCACCAGCAGGCGGCGCCGCTCCTGCGCAGCACGCCAGCGGCGGAGGACGACGGCGCTGTGCGCGCTGCGCCGCTTGAAGCGGCGCCGGGCGCAGCCGGCAGCACGGCCCACCTGCTGCGGCCGCCGTCGGCGCCGCCCTCCCACGACTCCCTCCCAGCCCCCCCTGCAGCCGACAGCGCACCTCCTCCTCCCCACCACTACCTGTATCCCCCTCGCGTCCATCCCTTTGCCGTCGCCCTCGGAGCAGCAGAAGCCGCGGCGCCGCAGCACCGGTCGGCCATCGCCGCCGCCGCCGCCGCGCCCGCTCTAGCCCCACCCGCCGCGCCCGCCCAGCAGCAGCAGCCCGCCCAGCCCCCGCAGCAGCCCCCGCCGCCGCAGCAGCTGTCTGGCGCGGTGCGACTGGCCACGCCGCAGGACCCCCGGCTCATGGACGTGCACCACAAGGTCAACCCCGTCAGCGTGTACGAGATGGACGCGCTGTTTGGGCCGCACCCCGTGGTGCCACTCAGCGCCACGGTGCAGCTCGAGCTGGACGGGCACATGCTGCCCAACACAGTCTTCCACGTCACCATCAAGCGCACCGGCGGCTACTACCTGACGGGCCTCTCCAGCGCCATGTGCCTGGGCCGCTGGCACGTGGGGTGGCGCCGCGAGCCCGACCTGCCCACGGCGCCGCCGCGCCCGCTGCTGGTGCGCGTCATGGTGAGCACGCCAGAGCGCACCGACGCCGTGCGCGCGCGCTGCACCCGCGCCATCAGCACTATGACGCACCTGGCGCCGGCGGCGGCGGCTGCGCTCGCAAACATGGCGGCGGGCGGCGGCGCAGCGGCGGCGGCGGCGGCAGCGGCGGCGCAGGGCGAGGGCGCGGTGGCGCAGCTGGTGCGCAGCGGGTCGTTGGGCGGGGGGGCGGCGGCCCCGCCCGTGGGCCTGGCGCTGGGGCGCGCGGGCAGCGCGGGGCTGGGCGCCGGCGGCGCGGCGCGGGGGCCGTCCGGCGGCGGCGCGGCGGGGGGCGGCGGCGGGGGTGGTTTCATGGCTCACTTGCTGGCGGCGGCGGACAGCCTGCAGAGCGAGCTGCCTCGCGGGGCGGGCGGTGGGCCGCTGAGCAGCGGCGCCGTCACGCCCAGCTCCACCCAGTCCGGGGAGGTGGCGGGGGACGCGGGAGACGCGGCCCTGGTGCAGCCGTTGCAGCAGCACCACCATCAGCACGAGGGTGGGGAGGAGGCGGGGGCAATGGAGGAGGAGGCTGCTGCGCGGGGCCCGGGCACGGCGACCGCAGCTGCGCCGGCGGTGGCGGTGGGTCCGGACGGGCAGCCTGTGGACGAGTTTGGCTACATGGTGGGTGGGCCCGGGAGCCTGGCCTACACGCAGCGGCGCTACCTGGACAACTACAAGTCCGTCTCCTTTGTGCGCACCAACGAGCTCAAGCAGCTGTTTGGCGCCGAGGCGCGCGCAAGGCTGCCCATCCACTGCTGCCTGCGGGTGAGCTGGCGTTCCCAAATTCTCTCCTCTCGCTTGCCTGCCTGCCTGCCTGCTTCCGTGCGTGCGAGCGAGCGTGCAAGCAGCACCAGGCGCTGCGCTGGCGCGGGCGGGGGTGCGTGGCATTGACGGGCGCGCCTGCGTGCTGGGTGGGTGTGTGGGGCGCAGGTGGAGCTGGACGGCGCGCTGCAGCCGGGCGTGCACAGCCAGGTCACCTTCAAGGAGACGGGGGCCAACAACAGCGTCTACTACATCAAGGTGAAGAGTGGGGGCAGACAAAGGAACCTCTGCAGCCCTGCCGGAGTTTCCAGCGCTGCGCACCTGGGGCGTTCCTTGTGCTGTTCATCGCGCTCATTTTGCGATGTTTCCCCTGCTGCTGGTGCTGCCGTTGCTGTTTGCTTGTTGCTCGCGCGCGCCGCAGGGCTTCAAGGCGGCCCTGGCGCTGCACAAGGTGCACTGCGGCTTCCGGCGCCTGGACGACGCCACCGTGGTGATGCTGCTGCGCACGCCGCCGCCACAGCACCCGCAGCACGCGCAGCACGTCGCCGCGCTGCAGCGGCAGGGCACAGGCGAGCTGTCGCTGCCGCCGGCCGGCGCGCTGTCGGCGGCAGGCAGCGGCGCGCTGCCCAGCGCCCCAGCCGGCGGCATGGGCCCCACAGACCTCATGCTGCTGGCGGCGGCAGGCCTGCCGCCGGCGCCCTCCTCCAGGGCCGGCCGCGGCGGGCGGGGCAGCCGGGGGGTCCGGGGGCGCATCATGCTGGTGCATCCCGCACCGGGGGACGTGACGGTGGGGGAGGGAGTTGACGCGCCGCTGTACAGCAACCCTGCCCAGGGCGGCGCCGCGTGGCCCGTGGCCAAGCGGCGGCGGGCGAGCGGCTCGGCCGGGCAGGTCATGGTGCTCCCGCAGGCAGCGACGCAGCAGCAGCAGCAGCAGCAGCAGCAGCAGCAGTACGGCACGGGCGTGCGGCGCAGCACCACGCCCTTTTCCTGGCATGAGGGCGGCGGGGCGGGCGCCGGCGACGACGCCGTGTCGTGGGGCAGCGGCGCGGACGCCAGGGGCCGGGCGGGG
>VFQP010004742.1_pt1 | contig 12388 bp, 9 predicted proteins | sample 3512351 | NCBI WGS metagenome assembly VFQP01 (sample SAMN10412372, study PRJNA504923) | tailings metagenome | isolation source: Relicate 1 Philex TSF1 revegetated site | place: Philippines: Tuba, Benguet | collected 2017-08-29 | reverse complement strand
AGCAACCGGAACTGGTTTCGGATATTCAGTCCGACACCGTCAAGGCGGCGCTACGGCGCAACACCGACGACGCCATTGCCAAGGGAATCTTCGGCGTTCCGACGCTGGCGATCGAAGGCGAACTGTTCTGGGGCTACGATTCGCTGCCGATGGCACGGGATTTCCTCGCCGATCGCGCTCTGTTCGAGACCTCCGAAATGCGGCGGCTGGGAGCGCTGCCGGTCGGCGTCAACCGCGGGCGCGGATGACGCCGGCGGCGCGTGTCGATCAGCGCGGCATCTCGATCCGGCCCTGAAGCGAGCCGAGCACGTCGCGCGCCATGAACGCCCTGGGATCATCCGGGCGCGGGCCGCGACCCATCACGATCTCGGCGCTGGCCTCGTAGCGATCGATGGTGCGGACGTCGACGCCGCCATCCCAGAACGGATCACCGATATAGGGATCCCAGGCGCGCCATCCGAAGCGCGGGCTGCTGTAGCGCCAGTACGGGGCCCAATAGGGATAAGGACCGATGCCATAGGCGCGATCGACGACGGTGCGCGTGCGTCGGTCGGTATCGCGCTGGACCGTGATGAACCAGTCATTGCCGGTCTGCACGGTCAGTTCGGCGGCGCGGAACAACAGGTAGGTCTCGACCCGCTGGCGCGAGGTCATGCTGTTGCCGCTGAACATCACGATGAAGCGGTTTTGCTCGAGGCGCTGCTCGCTGTAGCCGTAGCCGCTGGGTGAGTTCCGTCCCGGCTCGGCCGCCGGCTGGTAGGGAGTGGCGCCGCCGCAGGCCGCGAGACTAGCGGCCGCGAGCGCGCACAGACCGACGATCGGTCCGATCTTGCGTGACATCGGGGTTCTCCAGTTTCAGGGGCTGCCGCGGATGAACGCGCGCGGCAGTCAGTCGAGGGAGAAACTCCGGGAGGTAGGATAAGGTTCCTGGCGCGGCGCGGCGGCGACTAGCTGAAGATCCTCAACGTCACGGAATCGACTGCATAGAGCCCGAACAGCACCACCGCGGCGGCCGTGATGCGGTTGAGCAGCAGCATGTGGCGGTCCTCGATCACCCGGTGCAGGTGCCCGACGATGAACACCAGCGCGAGCCACCAAACCATCGATCCCACGAGAACGCCCAGCACCACCTCGGTCGCGGCGGGGATGTCGAGGCCGGAACTGAGGCCCCAGGCAACGAAGAGGGCGAGGAAGGCGGCGATGGTGATCGGATTGCTGACGGTCAGCAGGAAGGTGGCGATGAGCGAGCCGAGCAGGCCCTGCCCATTGGTCTCGCGCTGCTCGTAATGCGGACGCGACAACCACAGCTTGATGCCCAGCGCCAGCAGCATGATGGCGCCGGGAATGCGGAACCAGGCCTCGTGCGCTTCGACGAAGGCGGAGACGGCGGTGATGCCCAGCGCCGCGACAAGGGCGAAGGCGGCATCGCCGATCGCCGCTCCCAGACCCGCGGTCAGACCGGCGACCCGGCCGCAGGTCAGCGTCCGGTGGATGCACAGAATGTTCACCGGCCCCATGGGCGCGGCGACGATGATGCCGATCAGAAGGCCCTTGATGAAGATCGGCAGGCTATCCATGAGCCCCGAGAGTGTCGTTGAACCGTACCGGCTGCCCCGTGGCGGCGGCGGCCAGCTGGCCGTCCCACATCACACGCTGGCCCCGGATGATGGTGCCGATGGGCCAACCGGTGACGGCACGGCCGTCGAAGGGGGTCCATGCGACACGGCTGGCGATCCAGCCGTCCTCGATCGTTTTCGACGCTTTCATGTCGACGATGGTGTAGTCGGCGTCCCAGCCCACCGCAAGCCTGCCCTTCCCGGCCATGCCCCAGATACGGGCCGGGCCGGCGCTGGTCAGGTCGACGAACTGATGGAGGTTGAGCCGTCCGGCGTTCACATGATCGAGCATGATCGGCACCAGGGTCTGCACGCCGGTCATGCCCGACGGGCTGGCCGGATACGGCTTGGACTTCTCTTCCAGCGTGTGCGGCGCATGATCGGACCCGAGCACGTCGACGATGCCGTCGGCAATGCCCTTCCACAGACCCTCGCGATGACGCGCGTCACGGATCGGCGGGTTCATCTGAGCGCGCGTGCCCAGCCGCTCGTAATCCTCCGGGCCGGCCAGCGTCAGGTGCTGGGGAGTGACCTCGACGGTGGCGATGTCCTTGTGCTTCGCCAGCAACTCGATCTCGTCGGCGGTGGTGATATGCAGCACGTGCACCCGCCTGCCCGCCTGCCGCGCCAGCTTCAGCAATCGCTGGGTGGCGATGATCGCCGACTGGTCGTCGCGCACCACGGGATGGCTGAGCACGTCGCCTTCGACCGCCAGCCCCTTGCGGTCGCGCATGCGCTGCTCGTCCTCGGAATGGATCGAGACGCGGCGCGAGCCGGACTGCAGCACCCGAAGGATGGTGGCGTCCTCGTGCACCAGCAGGTCGCCGGTGGAGGCGCCCATGAACAGCTTCACGCCGCAGCAGCCTGGCAGGCGCTCGAGTTCGCCCAGCAACGCGACGTTCTCGGCGGCGGCGCCCACATAGAAGGCGTGATCGCACCACATGCGGTTCAGCGCCCGGTCGAGCTTGTACTGCAGCGCCTCGGCCGTCGTCGTGGATGGCTTGGTGTTGGGCATCTCGAACACGGCGGTGACGCCGCCGAGCACGGCCCCGCGGCTGCCCGTTTCGAGGTCTTCCTTGTGCTCGAGGCCCGGCTCGCGGAAATGCACCTGGCTGTCGATGACGCCGGGCAGCAGATGCAGCCCGGTCGCGTCGATCACCTGGGCGGCGTCGGCCTGCGACAGATCACCGATTGCTGCGGTCTTGCCATCCTTCACACCGACATCGGCCTGGCCGATGCCCCGGTGCGACACACAGGTGGCGTTGCGGATAAGTAGGTCGAAAGTGGCCATGCGATCCGGTCCTGGTTGGCCTAGGGGTTATAAGTCACTAAATGACGTTGCAAAAGCCCGTAACCCGGCACCACCATCATTCCACCATCCGGCCAGTATGGCGAACGGCCGGTGCCAGAAGGAGAAAGCGTTGAAAACCGCGGTATTACTGGAAGAACGGGGCGTGCTCGCCATCGGCGGCTCGCAGCGGCGCGATTTCCTGCAGGGGCTGATCTCCAACGACGTGACTCAGGTCGATCCGTCCCGGGCGATCTACGCCGCGCTGCTGACGCCGCAGGGCAAGTTCCTGTTCGAGTTCTTTATCGCCGAGCACGGCGACACGCTGCTGCTCGACACCGACCGCCAGCGCCTGCCCGAGCTGCAGAAGCGGCTGATGATGTATAAGCTGCGCTCGGACGTGAGCATCGCCGACCGCACGGGGGACTTCGCGATCTACGCGCTTCTCGGCGATGACGCGGTGCCGGGCGTCGCCGAGGGCGGGATCATCTTCGCCGACCCGCGATCGGCCCGGCTGGGCGCCCGCGCGCTGCTGCCGCGCGAGAGCGCGGATGCATCGCTGGCGCGGCTTGGATTTACCGAGGCGCCGTTCGAGACATACGAGGTGCTGCGGGTCGAGGTCGGCGCCGCCGATGCCCGCCGCGACCTGGAAATCGACAAGACGCTGCTGCTTGAGGCTAATTTCGACGCATTCAACGGCGTCTCGTTCAGCAAGGGCTGCTATGTGGGACAGGAGCTGACCGCCCGCACCAAGTACCGCGGCAATGTGCGCCGCAAGCTCTACCCCGTCGTCTTCGAGGGACCGGCCGAGCCGGGAGCCGAGGTGTTGCTGGGCGAGAAGCCCGCCGGCGAGGTCCGGTCGGTGGTCGGCGGACGCGGCATCGCCCTGCTGCGCATCGAGGACGTGGAGCAGGCTCGCGACCGGGGCACTCCCCTCAAAGCGGGTACCGCGATCCTGCAGGTCGGGAGCCCCGAGCCTTGACCGAGGTGTTGCGCTGCGCCTGGCCGGGCGCCGATCCGCTCTACGTGGCCTATCACGACCACGAATGGGGCGTGCCCGAGCGGAACGACCGGGCGCTCTATGAAAAGCTGATGCTCGACGGCTTCCAGGCCGGCCTGTCGTGGATCACCATCCTGCGCAAGCGCGAGAATTTCCGCGCGGCGTTCAAGGGCTTCGATCCCGAGGTCGTCGCCCGCTTCGGCGAGGGCGATGTCGAACGGCTGCTCGGCGATGCGGGCATCATCCGCCACCGCGGCAAGATCGAGGGCGCGGTCGCGAGCGCGCGGGCCTTCCTCGACATGCGCGAGGCAGGGACCAATTTCTCGGACTACCTCTGGCAGTTCACCGAGGGCAAGGTCATCCACAATCAATGGACCGGCATGAAGCAGGTGCCGACCGAGACGCCCGAAAGCCAGGCCATGTCGAAGGACCTGAAGAAACGCGGCTTCAAGTTCTGCGGGCCTACCATCTGCTATGCCTTCATGCAGGCTGTCGGCATGGTCAACGACCACATGGTGGATTGCTATAGGCACAGAGAATTGGGCGGGTAGCCGATACAGGACAGAGGCTTGTGGGCGTTTTCTTTCACAGATTATTATTATCATTCCGGCCGAGGCCGGGCCCCAGACCCTTTACGAACAACCCGTCGTGTAGCGTCCACCCTGCCCGGTCCGGGGCACGACCTTTGGCGGGATGACGACCGATGAGGTGGCTGGCCTCGGTTCTCATCGGCGTTGCACTTGCCGCTTGCGGCGCCAGCGCTCCAGCCGGCCGGCAGCAGGTCACTCTCGACAGCCGGACCATGGGCTTTATCGACGAACTGGCCCACCCCGCAGATGCCCCGCCGCAGCGTATCACAGCGAGCCTGATGCTCCCGGCAAGCATGCGGCCAGGGACGAAGGTGCCGGCAGTCGTGCTGTTGCATGGCGGCACCGGCCAGGGATCGCAGGACTGGTTCTACGCCAGGCTGCTGAACGAGTGGGGCATCGCGGCACTGGCCGTCGACAGTTTCGGCGGCAGGAAGGTGAGGCAGACCATCTACGATCAGGCCGCCGTCTCGGAAGCGTCGTTCGTCGCCGACGCCTACGCGGCGCTCACACTGCTGTCAAAAGACCAGAGGATAGACCAGCAACACATTGGTATTATGGGGTTTTCTAAGGGCGCCGGCCCTGCCCTGCTCGCGAGCCTGGAACGGTTCCGGAGCGCACTGGCCTCGGGCGATACGCGCTTCGCCGTTCATGTCGCATTCTACCCGTGGTGCGGCTTCTCTTTCCTCGATGACAGGGCCACCGGCGCACCGGTGCTGATCCTGAGCGGCGGCAAGGACCGGGTGACGCCCGCGTCGCTGTGCACCGACTTCGCAGAACGACTGCGGCGCGACAACCCGGCGCTCGGGCTCGACATGCGGGTCTATCCGGCAGGCGGCCACGCGTTCGACTACCCGAACCCGTATTTCCGCCTGGTCGAGAGTCTGCCGGTTCGCGGCAACCTGCCGGTGCGCTGCTTTTTCGCCGAAACCGCGCCAAACGTCTTCACCGAGCGCGCCTCGCGGCTGACGGTCACCGCGTCATCCGTTCGCTATGCGCTCGGTCTGTGCAGCGAACCCGATCCGGACGCACAGGCGATCTACGATCCGGAGGGCACGAGGGACGCCCTCGCGGCCCTGGAAGCGCTGATGCGCGCCAGCCTCTTGGGTCCGGCCCCGCAAACGGCTAATCTGACAACGTCACGGCAACGTCCTGAATAACGAACCGGTGCAGGCGAGATGACATCGCGCAGACGCAAAGAACAGCAGCAGGCCAAGGAAAAGTGGGTCTGGATCGTACTCGGAGTCGGCGTGGCCGCCGCCATAATCCTGATCAGCCTGACCGGCTAACCGCTTATCGAAGCAGCGTATTCGCCAATTCGTCCTGTCGTGCGAACGGCGATACCGCATCTGCACGGATGGCGCCTCCCAGCCGTTTCAGGCCCTCGCGTCCGAAACGGTCCCGAAGCGTTTCCTCGAGCCATTGTCTGTCCTGCGCGCGGCGCGACTCCGCCAGGCGGTCGCCGACGCCGAGCCATGACCAGCGCTCGGACAGCGCGTCCTGCAGCTTGTCGAGCCCCGCGCCCGTCGAGGCCGAGGCGAGAAGCACGGGTACGTCCCAGCCGTCACCGGCACCATTGAGGCTGAGCGCGCCCTTGACGTCGGCGCGGGCCCGGATCGCCGCCTGGCCCATGTCGGCCTTGGTGACGACGATGATGTGCGGCACCTCCATGATGCCCGCCTTCATGAACTGCAGGCTGTCGCCGGAGCCCGGCTGGATGCAGAACACCACAGTATCGGCGACGCTGACCACATCGGTCTCCGACTGCCCCACGCCAACGGTCTCGACCAGCACCACGTCGTAGGCGGCGCGCATCAGCACCATGGCGGTGAAGGTGAGCGACGCGAGGCCGCCCAGGCGGTCGCGGGCGGCCATGGAACGCACGAAGATGCCCTGGTCCTCGGGATCGGTGGCGAGCCTGGTCCGGTCGCCAAGCAGCGCGCCGCCCGTGCGCTTCGACGATGGGTCGACGGCGATGACCCCGACGCTGCGCCCCTCGCCCCGCCATGCGCGGATCAAGGCGCCGGTAAGCGTGGACTTGCCGACGCCGGGCGGACCCGTGAGGCCGATGACATGGGCTTTCGGCGCCGCCCACGCCCTGTCCAGCAAGGCGATGACCGCCGGATCGACGGCGTGTTGCTCGATGGCGGCGAGCGCCGCCGCCATGGCCGGCTTGGCGCCGGACGCGAGGGTCTCGAAATCGGGGACCCGCGCGGCCAACCTCAGTCCCTGGCCGGCGCGTTGTTGAGCGTCGCCTGCGCCGCGGCGAGACGCGCGATCGGCACGCGGTAGGGCGAGCACGACACGTAGTCGAGGCCCACCTCCTCGCAGAACGCGATGGACGCCGGGTCGCCGCCATGCTCGCCGCAGATGCCCAGCTTGATGCCGTCGCGGGTGCGGCGGCCCTTCTCGGCGGCGATCCGCACCAGCTGGCCGACACCCTCGCGGTCGAGCGTCACGAACGGATCCCGCTCGTAGATGCCGTTGCGGAGGTAATCCTCGAGGAAGTTGGCGCTGTCGTCGCGGCTGAGACCGTAGGTGGTCTGGGTCAGGTCGTTGGTGCCGAAGCTGAAGAACTGTGCGGTCTGAGCGATCTGGTCGGCGAGCAGCGCGGCACGCGGCAGCTCGATCATCGTGCCGACCACATAGCCATTGGCATCGAAGCCCAGTTCACGGGCGATGCCGTCGACCCGGCCCTTCAGGATGTCCAGCTCGCGCTTGGAACCGACGAGCGGAATCATGATCTCGGGCACGACGGTGTCGCCGGTCTCGCGGTGCACGGCCTGCGCCGCCTCGAAGATGGCGCGGGCCTGCATCTCGTAGATCTCGGGATAGGAAATGCCGAGGCGGCAGCCGCGGTGGCCGAGCATCGGGTTGGCTTCGTGCAGTTCGCCGGCGCGCTTGCGCATGGTGGCGAGCGACACGCCGGCCTGCTCGGCGATCTCCTTCAGTTCCTCGTCGGTTTGCGGCAGGAACTCGTGCAACGGCGGATCGAGCAACCGGATGGTGACCGGCAGGCCCTTCATGATGTGGAACAGCTCGATGAAGTCCTGGCGCTGCACCGGCAGCAGCTTGGCAAGCGCGGCGCGCCGCTCGGCCTCGGTTTCCGACAGGATCATCTCGCGCACCGCCATGATGCGGTCGGCCTCGAAGAACATGTGCTCGGTGCGGCAAAGGCCGATGCCCTCGGCGCCGAACTGGCGGGCGGTGCGCGCGTCGAGCGGCGTTTCCGCGTTGGTGCGCACCTTCATGCGGCGCACCTTGTCGGCCCATCCCATCAGGGTGGCGAAGTCGCCCGACAACTCGGGATTGATGGTCGGCACCGCGCCCTTGATCACCTCGCCGGTCGAGCCGTCGAGCGTGATGATATCGCCGCGCTTCAAGACCTCACCCGCCACCGACAAGGTGCCGGCATTGTAGTCGATGCGCAACGACCCGGCGCCGGACACGCAAGGCCGGCCCATGCCGCGGGCGACGACGGCCGCGTGGCTGGTCATGCCGCCGCGGCTGGTCAGGATACCCTTGGCCGCATGCATGCCGTGGATGTCCTCGGGGCTGGTCTCGATCCGGACCAGGATGACGTCCTTGCCCTCGGACGCGGCGCGCTCGGCTTCGTCGGCGTCGAACACGATCAGCCCGCTGGCCGCGCCCGGCGATGCAGGCAGGCCCCGCGTCAGCACGTTTCGCGGCGCCTTCGGATCGAGCGTGGGATGCAGCAGCTGGTCGAGCGCTTCCGGGTCCATGCGGCCCACGGCCTGCCGCTCGTCGATCAGCCCTTCATGGGCCATCTCGACGGCGATCTTCAGGGCGGCTGCGGCGGTGCGCTTGCCCGAACGGGTCTGCAGCATCCATAGCCGGCCACGCTGGACGGTGAACTCGATGTCCTGCATGTCGCGGTAGTGGGCCTCGAGCTTGCCCATGATCGCCGACAGTTCCCTGAACGTCTCCGGGAGCGATTCTTCCAGCGACGGATCGGTCTCGCCGGCGGCGTCCTTGGCCGCCTTGCTGATGTAGCGCGGCGTCCGGATGCCCGCGACCACGTCCTCGCCCTGGGCGTTCAGCAGATATTCGCCATAGACCTCGCGGGCGCCCGTCGCCGGGTTGCGGGTGAAGGCGACACCGGTCGCCGAGTCCTCGCCCATGTTGCCGAACACCATGGCCTGCACGTTAACGGCGGTGCCCCAGGCTTCCGGAATGTTGTGCAGGCGGCGATAGACCTTCGCGCGGTCGTTCTGCCACGAGTTGAACACGGCGCCGATGGCGCCCCACAGCTGCTCGTTGGGATCGGACGGGAACGGCTTGCCGAGTTCCTCGCGGACCTTGTCCTTGTAGGCGGCAACCAGCGCCTTCAGTTCTTCCACGCCGAGATCGGTATCCAGCGTAACGCCATGGTTTTCCTTGTGGATCTCCAGAATCTCCTCGAAGTGGTAGTGGTCCACTTCCAGCACCACGTCGGAATACATCTGGATGAAGCGGCGGTAGCTGTCATAGGCGAAGCGCGGGTTGCCCGACAGGGTCGCCAGACCTTCGACGGTCTCGTCGTTGAGGCCCAGATTGAGGACGGTGTCCATCATGCCCGGCATGGACGCCCGTGCGCCCGAGCGCACGGAGACTAGCAGCGGGTTGGACTTGTCGCCGAATTTGGCGCCGACGATGCCCTCGACCTTGGCAAGGGCCGCGGCCACCTGATCCTGCAGTTCGGCGGGATAGTTGCGCTGGTTGTCGTAATAGGCGGTGCAGACCTCGGTGGAGATGGTGAAGCCCGGCGGCACCGGCAGGCCCAGATTGCTCATCTCGGCAAGGTTCGCGCCCTTGCCGCCCAGCAGGTTCTTCATGCCGGCCTCGCCATCGGACGCGCCGCCACCGAAGCTGTACACCCATTTCGTCATCGGCAACTCTCCACTGCCCGTGAGACAGACGTCACGGGGTCTTCTTCTTACACCAGCGCGGTACCGCGATCACACCCCAACATCGTCATCCCCGCTGCGCGCGGCGATCCGGACGATGAAAGGACTGTGGCCGCAATAACGCGCTCCACGAAAAAACGACTCGGTCTCACGGTCGTCCCGCCGAGCCCTGCGAAGAGCTGGGTCCCCGCATGCGCGGAGATGACGACTCTGTGGGGACGCTGCACGATTGGCAACGCTCGCATCAACCCTCGATCTTCGAGAAGTCCGCAACACGGTTCAGGGTCGCACGGATCTGCGACAGCAACAGCAGGCGGTTGCGGCGCAGGTCAGCGTCCTCGGCATTCACCGTGACATGATCGAAGAAAGCATCGACCGGGCGGCGCAGGCCCGCGAGCGCGGCCATGGCATCGGTGAAGCGCTCGCCCGCCACGGCCGTCTCGGCGGCGGCCAGCGCATCGGTGAGACGGGCATGCAGCACCTTCTCCTCCTCCTGCGCCAGGCGCTGCGGATCGGCGGCGCCGTCATAGGACGCACCGTCCTTCTTTTCCTCGATGCGCACGATGTTGGTGGCGCGCTTGTATGCGGCCAGTAAATTGGCGCCGTCCTCGGTGTCGAGAAAGCCCTGAAGGGCTTTGACCCGGGCGAGCAGTCGAACCAGATCGTCCTCGCCGCTCAGCGCGAAGACCGCCGTGATCAGATCGTGGCGCACGCCCTGTTCGCGCAGATAAACCTTCAGCCGATCAGCAAAAAACTCTAGCAATTGCATGGCTGTATCAGGCGATGCTCCAGCAACCTGGAAGACATCGAGCAGCCGCAGCCGCAGACCGTTCTCCAGCACCAGCCGGATCACGCCAAGCGCGGCGCGGCGCAAGGCGAACGGGTCCTTCGAGCCCGTCGGCTTCTCGTCCACGCCGAAGAAGCCCACCAAGGTGTCGATCTTGTCGGCCATGGCGACGGCGACGCTCTCGGGCGCGGTCGGGCAGCGGTCGTTCGGACCCTGCGGGCGGTAATGATCGGCGATGGCCTCGGCCACCTCGGGCGACTTGCCTTCGGCGAGCGCGTAGTAACGGCCCATGATGCCCTGGAGCTCGGGGAACTCGCCCACCATCTCGGTGCGCAGATCCGCCTTGGCGAGGCCGGCTGCTTCCCTCGCCCTTTCCGCGTCGGCACCGGGGATGGATTTGCTCAGCGCGACCGCCAGCTCGGTAACACGGTGGACCTTCTCGCCCAGCGTGCCCAGCTTCTCGTGGAACACCACCTCTTCGAGCGCCGGCAGGCGCTTCGCCAGCGGCGTCTTGCGATCGAGATCCCAGAAGAACTTGGTGTCGGAAAGCCGCGCGCTCAGCACGCGTTCGTTGCCGGCGATGATCGCGTTGCCGCCATCCTTCGCCACGAGGTTCGAGACGATGGCGAATTTCGGCGCCAGCTTGCCCGCCTTGTCACGGAACATCGGGTATTTCTGGTGGGTCTTGATCGCCGAGATCAGCGCCTCGGGCGGCACATCCATGAACGCCTGGTCAATATCGCCTACCAAGATCACCGGCCATTCGACGAGACCGGCCACCTCATCGAACAGGCCGTCGTCCTCGATCGGCAGCAGGCCATTCTGCTGGCCGTAAAGGTCGAGATGCTCGCTGATGTCCAGCTTGCGCTCGCGCGGATCGACGATCACGTTGGTCTTGCGCAGCCGCTCCTTGTAGTCGGCGAAACCGGAGACCGCAAACCGCGCGGGCGCCAGGAAGCGGTGACCCACCGTGCTGTCGCCGCTGACGATGCCGTCGACCTCGAACGGCACGACCTTGCCGTCGAACAGCGCGATGATCGAATGCAGCGGGCGCACCCAGGTCAGGCTGCCGGCGCCCCAGCGCATGGATTTCGGCCACGGAAACGAGCGGATCACCTCGGGAACGATCTGGGCGATCACGTCGGCGGTCGCGCCGCCCTTCTTCTCGATGATGGCGACGAGGAACGTGCCTTTCTTGTCCTCGACCTCGGTAAGCTGCTCACGCGAGAGACCGGTCGATCGCAGGAAGCCGTCGATGGCCTGGGCCGGAGCGTCCACCCGCGGCCCCTTGCGCTCTTCCCTGACGTCGGGCTGGGCGACGGGGAGCCCGTCGATCACCAGCGCCAGACGGCGCGGTGTCACGAACGCCTCGGCCTTTCCGACCGTCAGGCCGGCGGCCGTCAGCTTCTCGGTCACGAGACGCTTGAGGTCATCGGCGGCGCGGGCCTGCATGCGCGCGGGTATTTCCTCGGACAGGAGCTCGAGCAGCAACTCGGCCATCACGCGGCCCCTACTTCACTGGAACTTTGGCTCTTGAGCCATGCCTCGCAGCAGGCTTTCGCCAACGCGCGGACGCGGCCAATGTAAGCCTGTCGCTCGGTCACCGAGATCACGCCGCGTGCGTCCAGCAGGTTGAAATTGTGGCTGGCCTTGATGCACTGGTCATAGGCCGGTAGCGCGAGGCCCGCTTCAAGCATGGCCTGGCACTCGTTTTCGGCGTCGCGGAAGTGCTGGAACAGCACCTCGGTATTGGCCTTCTCGAAATTATAGGCCGACTGCTCCCGCTCGTTTTGCAGGAACACCTCGCCATAGGTGACGCCGTTGCCGTAGTTCAGATCGTAGACGTTGTTCACGCCCTGGATGTACATGGCAAGGCGTTCGAGCCCGTAGGTCAACTCGCCCGAGACCGGGCTGCAATCGAAGCCGCCAACCTGCTGGAAATAGGTGAACTGGCTGACTTCCATGCCGTCGCACCACACTTCCCAGCCCAGACCCCAGGCGCCCAATGTCGGGCTTTCCCAATCGTCCTCGACGAAACGCATGTCGTGGATGGCGGGATCGAGGCCGAGTTCCTTCAGCGAGCCGAGATACAGCTCCTGGATATCGGGCGGCGACGGTTTCAGGATCACCTGGAACTGATAGTAGCGCTGCAGCCGGTTGGGGTTGTCGCCGTAGCGGCCGTCCTTGGGCCGACGCGACGGCT
>VFQP010004741.1_pt1 | contig 12388 bp, 12 predicted proteins | sample 3512351 | NCBI WGS metagenome assembly VFQP01 (sample SAMN10412372, study PRJNA504923) | tailings metagenome | isolation source: Relicate 1 Philex TSF1 revegetated site | place: Philippines: Tuba, Benguet | collected 2017-08-29 | reverse complement strand
GCGCCGCCGCCGCCGCCGCCGCCGCCGCCGTACTCGTCCTCGAGCGCCTGGTACGAGAAGTAGACGTTCTGCGCGTCAACGAACGAGCGGGACACGCACGCACGGCGTCTGCGCACGTCCCAGCAACAAGCTCGCTCGGCCCGGCGCCCCCGCCAGCTCAACAGGGGGAGGCGCCACGCACCTGGAGCTTCTCGCTGTCTGCCTGGAAGATCTGGTTGGCGTCGACCGACTGCTCCGCCTCCTGCGCCGCGGCGAGGTCCTGGTGCGCGCGGATGGCGTTGCCGGCGTACTGCAAAAAGTCGATCGACCAGGTGCCCTCGTAGTCCTGCCAGTGGCAGTGCTGCATGATGCGGTCCTGGTAGTCGGGCGGGATGAAGCACGCGATGATGAGGTTCTTGAGCTTGATCTGCTGCGTGAGGATGCGGTAGTCCTCGAGCATGCCCTCGCGCTCGCGCTGGAACTGCTCCTGCAGGTCGCTCAGCTCGGCCTTCTTGCTCTGGTACTTCTCGAACAGCTTCTTGAGCTGCCGGCTCTTGACCTGCACCTCCTCCTCGAGCGTGCTGAACTTCTCGTTGAAGTCCAGCTGCTGCGCCTGCAGGTCCTGCAGCCGGCGCTTCTGCTCCTCCTCCTGGCGCTTGCGCGTGAGCGCCTCGCGCTTGAGGTCCTCGCTGCGCTTCTTGAGCTCGTCCACCTGTGCGCGCGAGGAAGGCCGCGGAACGTTGGTCCGCGCCCGACAGCTGCGGAGCGCGACCGCCCCGCCTCGCCGCTGCCGCCGGTCGCGGACACACGGCGCAACCATGATGATGAGCCGCCCCGCCTCCTCACCTTCTCGAGCAGGTTGACGCCGCCCTGGAGCACCTTGGACTCCATGGCCTTGATCTTGTTCTCGAGCATGTCCTTCTCCTTGCGCTCTTCCTCGAGCTGCTTGCTCATGGCCAGCATCTCCTCGTGCTGCTTGCGCAGCGCGTCCTTGGCGCGCCGGCGCGCCTCCTCGGTCTGGCTGCTGTCGGCCATGATGGCCTCGAGCTCGCGGCGCGCCTGCTCCTCAGCTTCCTGTGCGCGGCGCGAGGGCACGCACGTCGCGACGCTCAGTCCCCCCGGATCCCACTCGCCGCGCCGCGCCGCGCAAGCGAGGCGGCGCTCTCACCTGGCGGGCCTTCTCCAGCGCCTCCGTGCTCAGGTTGGCCGTCATCTGCTCTTGCAGCTCCTTGCGCAGGCGCTCGCGGACCGCGTCCACGTCGTCCACCTCCACGACGCGCTCGACCACGCGGCCGCCGCCGCCGGTGCCGCCACCGCCGCCGCCACCACCACCGCGAGCCTGCAACGGCGACACACACCACACCACCTCCATGACACCACCACACGAACAACCTTCGCTGTCCGAGGACCCACTTCTTTTGCCACGCACCTCGAGCGCTGCCTTGAGGCGCTTGATCTCCTCCTGGAACTCGCGCAACATCGCATCCTTGGGATCCTGCGGCAGAAGCGCACAGCAAGCACCAATCGCTCGCGGCGGCGGCGGCGGCGCTTGCGGTGGCCAAGCTAATCATCAGGCGCATGCATGCGCATGCAGCAGCGGCGGCCCGGCCTGACCTCGTTGATGCGCGGCTTGTTCTGGATGTTCTTGGCGCGGTTGGCGTAGCGCAGCGTGCTCATGGTCTCGTCGTAGTTCCAGTCGGCCGGGCCAACGTTTGCAATCATGACCGTCTTGGTGTTGCCGCCCAGCGAGTCCTGCGTGTGTCCGCGCGCAAACAAGCACTACGCCTGAGAGCACCTCCCTGCCGAGCTGCCACCTGCCTCGAGGACCCCAGCGTTTGGCCTCGGGCGCCAGCCCGCACGCGTGCGTGCATGCAGGCGGAGGGCGCTGCGCAGCGCTCACCTGCAGCAGGCGCGTGAGCTTGGAGTCGCGGTACGGGATGTGCCCGCTCTTGCCGTCGACCAGCGCGCTGATCACGTTGCCCAGCGCAGTCAGCGAAAGGTTGATCTTGATGCCCTCCTTGAGGCGGTCGCCTGAACAAGCAACGAAAACGAGCGCGGCAACGCCACCCGCACGCGTCCGACCGCTCAAGCCATGCCCTCCGACTTAATGGGACATGCGCTCTTTCTGCCCGTTGTTGGGTGCCGTTCTCCGGCATGGCAATCGATAGCCCGCTTTGTGTGTCCCTGCCTGCCTGCCGCGCGCCACGCCCTCCCTGTCGAACGCTCACCGGTGGCTCCCGTCTTGCTCTGCCTCTCGCTGCCCGCCAGGTCCACCAGGTTGAGCTTGCCCACGCGGATGTGCGAGTCGTCCTTCTTGGCGCCCACCGCCTGCGCCGCCTTGGCGTCGTACTTTTCAATCGTCTCGATCGTGACGGTGAAGATGGAGTGCGAGCGCGACGAGTCCTGGTTCATCTGCGTGGCGCCCACGCTGCGGTTCTTCTTGCCCACCTGCGGGCCAACACAAAGCACGCAGCGGGCGGCGGCGGGCACGCAGGTGGGTGCCCCAGCACACGCACACTCCCCGTCGCTTGCACTGGGTAAGCGAGACCTCGCCTCCCGACGCCGGGAACAAAGCGAGGCGTTCGTGTGTGGGGGGGGTGGGATGGCAAATGTGGGGGGCGTGTGTGCGGCGGCACTCACGTGTAGCACGCTGTTGATCTCTGCGACGCTCTTGACCACGAACTGCATCAGGTCCTTGACGTACACGCCCTTGTCGGGGCTCTCCTTGAGCTCCAGCTTGTTGGTCGGGTTCTTGGACAGCAGGTCGCGGATGTCCTCGTTGTAAATCTCCAGGTAGCTCGCGCGCACCAGGTACTCCTTCTCGCCGCCTGCACGGGCCGAGCGAGGAGAGGGCGAGTGGCGTGCATCGTGCGTGCTGCGCCGCGGCGTGTGTGCGGGAGGGGCCCTGGCAGCCCGAGGGGCCAGGCACTCACTCCTGCTGCCAATCTCGGTGAAGATGTAGTCGAACGTGTTGGGGATGATGCCGCGCAGCTCAGGCGGCTCGTCCTTGCCCTCCATCGTGTGCGACTTGCCCGTGCCCGTCTGCGGCCACAATGGTGCCAGGGAGCGATAGGTGAGGCCCACTTGCGCCCGAGCCAGCCCGCTCAAGGTGGCTGCAGCTGCGCGTGGCGGCGCATGCTGCTGCGCCGTGGCCGCGTGGGCGGTCGCCCCCGCACCTGTCCGTAGGCAAAGATGGTCCCGTTGTAGCCCTCCATGACGGAGTCGATGATGGGCTTGGCCGTGATGTCAAACACCTCAATCTGCGTGCTGGTGTGGTCGTAGACCTGGTCGAACGTGTAGGCCTTGGGCGGCTCGCGGTCGTCGCCCTTGGGGTTGCGGACCTGCGCAGCGTGCGAGCGTCGCACATGGGCGCATCGCTCGCGCCGCTCGAGAGGCGCCCCCGTGTGTGGGTTCTCGCGTGGGCAGAGCTGCATCTACGACGCGCACGGACGCGCAAAGTGCCGGACACACGCGCGCGGCAAGGCAGCAGTCGGCGCAGGCGCACCTTGACGCTGCCAGCGTCCACGTCCATGTCCACGATGCGCTCGCGGCCATCCGCAATCTCCTTGCTGTTCAAGGGGCGGCATCGCACCACCACCTGCGCAGCGAGAAAAGCAGCAGCTCCGTGAGCAGCGCCGCTCGGTGTGCCGCGCGCGCAAAGCGTCTGAGCCCCTGCTGCAGCTCCTCGCCTTGACAGCCTCTGCCGACTTGGACATCCTGGAGCTCCGCGCTGCGCCTCAACTGGCCTTCCACAGGCCGCGAACAAGCGAGGAGCGCGAAAGGGACGGGGAGAGCTGTTCAGCAGGGGAAGGAGAATGCCGCTCGCGATGCCCCTCTCCCTCTGGCTCGGCACGCGTCGCGGTTGGCCTCTGCAGCATCGAGGGCCCGCGCCCATGTCTGTTGTGCCGCGGCACCAAGCGCGCCATTGGCTGTGGGACGGGCAGCAGCGCACGCTGCATGATGTGTTAGCACCGAGCCGCTGAAGGCCTGCTGCTCCGCCAGCGGCCCAGCGCGGGGCGGCATGGCGCTCACGGCGCTGGAGCAGGAGTTCCTGATCGGGGCCCTGGAAGAGGAGCTCCAGCCTGAGCTGTCTCCCATTGCGGAGGAGGGCTCCAAGGCGCAGACCACACCGCGCCCCGGCCGGCCCGATGCCGCGCGGCGCGATGTCCCGCCCAGCGGCACGCCCCCACATCCCTCTCACAACAGCCGCGCAGCCGCTGCCACCACAGCCGCAGGCCTGCTGCAACCCGCACGAGAGGCCCCAGACGCAGCGCAGCAACGCCCGCACAGCGCGCGCGCGCCGGCGAAGCGGCCACCTCCCCAGACACCCCCACCCGCACAGCCCATGTCCAGCAGCTGCCTGGCGCAGCTCGCCAAGGTCGAGAAGCTGGAGCAGCAGCTCGCCCGCAGCCTGGACCTCGCCCACGGGCTCCCAGACGCGCCCACGGACGACGAACCAGCGCCGCCCCCACCAGTCGCCGAGGCCGTGGCGGCGCTGTGCCGGCAGTACAACCGGGCCGCCATGCGGCTGGTGGAGGCGGGGCACGCCGCAGAGGCCATGGGCCTCCTGGACAAGGCCCAGGTGCGTGCCTCACCTCGCTCAGCACCGCTGGCGCCACGCTGCCTCCGCCACAGACGAGCCGCACGCCAGCACCACGCTCGCCCCTCCTCACACAATGCTCCACGCGCAGGTGCTGTGCGAGCCGGGCGGCCCGCTCAGCCAGCAGGAGGCGCTGCGCCAGGCGCTGCTCGCCGTCACGCTCAACAACGTAGGCGTGCACCGGCAGCGCGCCGGGCAGGCGCACCTGGCGCTGCAGGCGCTCCGCCGCGCCGCCGACCTCGAGGCCCAACTGCTGCTCGCCAAGCGCCAACCGCCAACCGCCGACGAGGCCGGCACGCCGCCACCCGACCCGCAGGGCGGCGGCCCGCCGGGGGAGCAGGACGAAACCGGCGGAGGCGGGGCGGCGGCGGTGCTGGACACGCCTGCGAGCACGCAGCTCAACCTGTGCACCGTGCTGAGCGGCGCGGGGCGGCACGCCGAGGCGCTGGCGTGCGTGGACGGCGCGCTGGCGCAGCTGTGCGGGTCGGACCCGCTGCATGCGGAGGAGCGAGAGGTCGTCGCGTGGGCGTGCGCGCCGCGCGCCTTCCGCCCCGCGCCCAGCGGCGCCTCCCCCGGGCGTGGCGACGGCGGCGACCAGCAGCCCGGGGACGCCCGCGCGTCCGGCGACGGCGAGGCGGGCGCGCCCCGCGAGGAGGGCCTGGGCACGCGGCTGGCGCAGATGCCGCAGACGGCGCTGAGCGTGCTGGCCATGTGCCTGTACAACAAGGCGGTACAGCTGGAGCACCTGGTGCGCATCCGGTGGTGGATAAGGCAACCCTGGCACAGGCCACACCACGTGCACAGGACGGTCGCCTTGACGTAGAACGTGTCGCGCTGCTGCTTGCCTGCGTGCCGCAGGGCCGCCCAGAGGAGGCCCTGCCCCTCTACGGCGCCGCCGCCGGGCTGTCTGCCAAGCTCTTTGGCCGCACCGCCGAGCTCTCGCGCATCTTCAGCAAGTCGCTGCAGGCATGTGTGCTGCTTGGCCTCGTGGCTGCTGCTGGCGGCGCCGCAGCCGTGGCCGAAGAGCAGCGCGAGCTTCAGCGAGTGAGCGCCTGCTGGGCAGCATCTGAAGGCATGCCTCGCCACGTTTGCTCTGCAGGCATTCAAGCTCAAGCTCTCGCGCCAGCGGCCAAACGCCTGGAATCGCGCCGAGTCCGCCTCGCCCTTGCGCCGCCCACCTCCTCCTGGGCAGAGCGCGCGCCAGCAGGCCGGCCCGCGCTCGCCCCGGCGGCCCCACACAGCCGCGGCCGCACCCCGCTCCCATGATGTTCGCGCGAGGGACAACGGCTTGGAGCAAGGGAGCAGCAGCGGCGGCGGCACTGTCGCCGCCGCTCCGCATGAGCAGCCAGCAGCACAGAACAGCGTCGGCACCGACACTGCAGGAGTGGACGCCTCGCCAGCAGCGGACAGGCAAGAGTCGTCCCCGGCGCTCCCGCCGCCGAGGCCGCTCCGCGCCTACAGCGCCTCCGCCGTCCCCAAGCCCTGGCACAGGCGGCCCGCCTCATCACTGCCAGCCGCTGCGCGCGCCGCCAATCACGCATCGGCCCCTGCAGCCAAAGCTCACGCAGCCCCTGACCGGCCGGGCAGCGCGGGTGGCGGCACCGTCATGCGGGCCCGGCGGCAGCAGGCGCCCCACGACCGGCCGGCCAGCGCAGCGCCGGGCGCAGCGCGCGGCAGCGGCGTCGCTCCGGCGGCGGCGGGGCGGCCGGCGTCGGGGCCGGCGCTTGCGGGAGGAGTCGGTCTGCTCGGGCGGGCAGGGCACGCGGCGAGGGGCGCAGCCGCGCCGGCGGCAGCAGTGCTGGTCGCCGCCTCGCACCTGGAGGACAGCAGCAGCACCACCGCGGACAGGCGCACGCAACCCGCGCCCCGGCAGCACGCCGCGCGAGACTCCGCCGACGCTGCGGCGGCCGAGGCCGGCGGCGAGCGGCGGCAGGGCGCGGCGCGGGCCGCGGCGGGCGCGCACTCGGTGCTGGGGGGCGCCACGCAGCTGGTGCTGTCGAGCACGACGCGCGTGGGCGCCGGCGCGCTGCCGCCGGCCCCGGCGCAGGTGCGGCAGGCGCGCAAGAGCCTGGCCGAGCTGGAGCACCTCATGGCCTCCCAGGTGGGCAGGCGGAGAGAGCGACTCGATTCCATGTGTTGAGAGTCACAAGTCCCATGATGGGACTCAGGCGGGCGCTGTGTTTTTCTCTCGGCTCGTGTGCCTCCTCAAGACTCTTGCCTTGCCTTGGCGTGTTCCATCCCCTCCTGGCACGCAGGTGCGGGAGCTGGTGGCGCTGCGCAGTGTGCTGGGCAAGACGGGGGAGCTGGCGGTGGGGACGCCTCGAGGCGCTGGCTCTTTGGGACCGACGCTGCAGGGTGCGGGCGTGCCACCCGCTGCGGGCAAAGCGGGCGTGCCGGCGGCAGGCGCGGCCGCTGCGGGCGGCGACCATGGTAGCGCGGCTGTCAGTGCGGGCGCTGCGGCGGAGATGGGCAGCGCGGCGCCGGCAGCGGCGGCGACGGAGGGTTTGGCGCTGCAGGCGCCGGGGGAGGTGGGCGTGGTGACGCCCGGCGTTGTGGTCGTGACGCCGAGGCAGTCTGACCGGCCGAGCGCAGGGCGGGGCGCCAGGGCGCAGCCTGCCATTCCGCAGGCGCTGCTCCCGGCGGCGGGCGGCACCGCTGTCAGCTCTGCGCCTGGCCAGCGCGCGTGAGGCTTTGGTTTGACGCTCTTGCTGAGGAATGGAGACTCTCGACTGCAACAGAGGGCACCAGTGCCGCGTGTCGCACAGGCAGAGTCTCAGCGTCAGAGCGGCAGAGTCGCAGCGCCAGAGCCTGCAGCTCCTCCTCCTGCTGCCTCGGCGTGCTTGAGCACGCGCCTCGCCGCCAGCAGCTGCCCCATGAGCGACGTGGCGGGCGACTCTGCAGCCGCCGGCGAGTGCGGCGTGCCCAAGCTGGGCAGGCTCGAGGGGATGAGGGCGCTGCCGCCGCCCTGCTGCTCCGAGCACGGCGAGAACGCGCCCGCGATGCCCAGCTGCAGCTTCTGCGCCTGCTCCATGACCAGCGCACTGCTGGTGCTGCGGTGCACGCCCGCGAGCGAGGCGGACGTGCGGGCGCTGGCCAGGGGGGAGTGGCCCAGGCTGCCCTGCGTGGCGGCGGGCTTGCGGGACAGCCCAGGGTGCTGCCGGGGCTGCTGCCGCACGTACGGGTCCGCGTCGTGCGGCGCGCTGATGAGGCTGAAGGCCGCTTCGATCGGGGTGGGCGTGCGGACCGGCGGCAGCGTTGGCGTCCCGCCCCCTGCATGCCGCGACCACGGCGACAACGGGCACACCTCTCACCTCGCAAACCCCCTCAGCACCCTCAAGCCCAGACTGCGACAGTGTGCGCGGTGCTGGTGACTTGCCTGTGAGTGGCGAGGCTCGGGCGCCGTCGGCGCCGCTGCCGGTGGCGCTGCTGCGGCGGAGGTGGGTGGCAGCCGCGACGCTGCCCGGCGTCCGCAGCCCGGACTTGGACGCGGTGACGGGGGAGTGAAAGCCACCCAGCGGCGAAGCCGCGACGGAGGAGTGGTGCGAGTGGTGGCCTTGTCCCTGAGGGTCCTCCCGAAGCAGCATGCGGAGGCAGGAGGCCGCCCCGCGGACGTCTGGGAGGGGCGCCGGCGCTTGCTGGCTGGTGAGCGATGTCCTCACGTGCAAGCCGCCGCCGCCGCCGCCGGGCTGCTGGTCCTGCGGGAGCGGCTGTAAGAGGGCGCCTGGCGGCTGATCGGCAGAGGTGCGCGGGTGGCGCCAGTGCATCGGGCTGAGGACGGGGTGGATCGGGCTGCCTGGTGACGGCGCGGCGGCCCCGAATGCGCCAGCCGGCAGCGGAGAGGCGGAGGCGACGGCTGGGAGCTGAGCCGAGGAGGGTGAAGCTGCGGCGCCGGCCACCGCGAGTGGAAGGATGGATGACGCTGGCGCGGCTGCGGCCCAGGAGGCGCGCGGGGAACGTGTGGGCGTGAGGTTGCCGGGCGGCGCCAAGCCCGAGGACGCCGACGCGACGCGGGCGCCCGGCGTACTGACCAGCGGCGCCAGCAGCGGTGGCAGGGGCGGCGCGAGCGCGCGCGCAGGCGAGGCCTGGCCCTGCTGCTGGGCAGGCGAAGTGGCCGGCGCGTCGCCCGGGCTGGCCACAGGTGGCGGCGAGGGCGGCGAGGAGGACGGCGCGCCGTCGTCGCCTGCCATCTCCTGCAGCAGGAGGTACGCGCGGTTTTGCCGGGCGGGCTGCAGCGTGGTGGCGGACCGGCCCAGTGCCCGCCCGGCGGCCGGCGAGCCGGACGCCCCCTCCATGCCGCCGGCGGGCAGGCTCGGGAACGACGACGACGACGACCGCGAGCCCCCGTTGCTCAGGTACAAGGACCGGATGAGCATGGGAGGCACGGCCGGCGCCGCGTGCACGTACGCCGCGGCCGCGTCCTGCCCGGCGACCGACGCCCCCAGGCGGCTGCGCAGCCCGCCCGGCTTCGCCGCGTCCACCGACTGCGCGCCCGAGTAGCTGTGCCGGTGCAGGCGGTGCACCGCCTGCCTGTCGAGCGGACTCGTCGCCGGGCTCTGCCACGAGCCGATCTGCAGCAGGCCGGCGCCGGCGTCGCTGCTGCGCAGCTGCAAGGCCACGCGCCCGGCGTACCGGAGGTCCGCCACGCCCCGGCGTTGGCCTGGCTGGCCCTCGTCCCCGCTGTCCTCTTCCTCCTCGCTGCTGTCCTCCTCCTCCTCCGCCGCCGCGTCCTCTTGCTGCTGCTGCTGCTGCTGCTCAGCCGCGATGGCTTGCTGCAGGGTGACCTGCTCCAGGGTGGCCCGGATCTGGCTGGCGAGGCTCCGCACCTCGAGCACGTCGTGCTGCGAGGCCACGCTGGCCGTGCGCCCCACGGGGATGCACCCGAGCTCCTCGGGCTCCTCCTCGCCGGCGGGGGCGGCCGCTTCGCTGGCCTGCAGCAGCAGCAGCTTGTCCCGCTGCTCGATCTTGGACACGTACTCCTGTGCGGGCGCACGTCGAATGGCACTCGCGGCGGGAGCGTGTGATGGGGGCCGGGCGCTGGTAGAGCACAAGGGTGGCAAAACCGGGGAGCAGAGATGTTGAGCAGACCTGTGCCAGCATGAGCGACGTGTACTTGAGGCGCAGCTCCTTGGGCAGGATGCTCTTGCGCATGCCGGCCTGTTTGCGCCTGTCCCTGGCCGCCTCGTACGCGCTGCGCAGCATGCGCACGCAGGAGCGGGCACGCGCACCGTGCTGCGTGCCCTCTGGGGCCCCACGCTGCGCTTGCAGGCTGACGCTGCATGGGCAACATGCCACGAGACCCCGGCAGGAGGGTGGGGTGGCAACTCACAGCCGCAGGTCCGCCTTGGCTCGGCGCAGGTCCCGCTCGAGACACCACGCCGGCCGGCCCTCCTCCTTGCACTTGGCGTTCCACCGCCGCCAGGCCCTCTGCGCACCCGGTGCAGCGTGGCCAGGCGGAGCCCGAGCTCGTGTGCCGTGCCCACCGGCGCATTCGTGTGACGTGATGCGCGTCCGCCCGTGACGGCTGGGAAAGTGCCACCCACCTGGATCACGCGCGCCGCGTGCTGCTGCCTTTCGTACTGCTCTAGCAGCCACTGGTAGTCTGGAGGGCCCTCCTCGCTGACCAGCGTCCAGTAGCGCCGGTCCGACGTGTCCTGTGGGTGCCGCGTCAACGAGTGAGAACCCCCCACCATTGCCAAAGAGCGTGTCCGAAAGCTTTGCTGTGCTCCTCGACATTCCCCCATGACGCACCGCGCTGGCCAGCTCCAGCGGCGCCTGGGGCTGGAGCTTCTGCGCAGACGTGCGCGCACGCGCATGCCCACGTGCACCAGTTGGCGCACACCGCTCGCCGTGCTGTGCGCAAGGAGTGCTCTCCATCGCCGCATGGCGGCCAGGCGCACCTTGAGGTACGCGTCAAGCCTGACCTGCAGCGGGTCCTCCTGCACGCCTTCGGTGCCCACGGCCTGCTGCAGCTTCTCGTCGGCCAGCCTGTTGAATTTGATGACCTCGTCCTCGGGCAATTGTCTGCAGCAGGCGGTGGCGCGGATGTACGTGACGCGCCCGCAGCAACAACTGCAACCGCCCCCAGCCCCGATTTCGCCATCGCGCACCTCAGGATTAGCTTGAGCTGCTGCAGCGTCACGAATCCGCCCTTGGTGACGCTGCTGGGCAGCGCCGTGTCCGGCATCCTGAGGTGCCGACAGGATGTTGACCGAGCACGACAGGATGTTGACCGTGCCGTGCACTCGTGAGAAGAGACAGCACGCGCGGGCGACGCACCTGTTTGCGAGCTCCTTCAACCAAGTGATGACCCACGGGTCGCGACCTTCGACCGTGCCGGCCTGCTGAAGCTCGCCGTCTCGCTTTGTGTCCCATCGCCGGAAGCGCAGGGACTCGAGCGTGGGCCGGCGCTCGAGCACGCGCGGCGCCGGTGGGTCGTCGACCTCAGCCGCCATTGCGCGAGGCTGTGCGCGCTCCTGGCCTTCTCCTTGCTGATATGCTTGCTGCGATTTGAACTTGGTCAAACAGCTCGCACCAGGCGAGCGCGCGTGCGCCAGTTGCAGAGGAGGTGGTGAGGTGATGATGAGGAGCTCTCTCAGAGCAACTTTGAGGAATTGTGGGCGTGCACGCATGCAGTGCAGTGCATCTTGAGGCAAGACAGACGGACACGACAGCGAGAAGCATGCTCGTGCACGACAGCGCGTTGGCAGCAGCAGCTCTCAGGCCTGGAGGCTCACGGTCCGGTGCAAGACAGCTGCTCGATCGACCACATTGGAGAGCACACCCGCAGCACAAGTTGGGGCCAGCAAACTGCCCGGAAGGAAGCCCTCACAGCCCGGAAGGAAGAACAGCCATCGATGGTGGGAAGAAGAGGGCGGAACCAAAGAGAAGCACTGCACAACTGCAAGCGGCGATCGCGTCCGGTCCGGTGCTGTGCAGCAAATGCAAACATGCACTCGAGTCAACAGGAGCCCCGTGCGCTGCATGCGGTGCGCCGGCGGCGCAGCCAGCAACAAGAAAGCCCGCAAAAGCGGAAGCTAGAAGTGGTAGAGCGCGTTCAGAGGACGCTGGAGTGGGCCTCTCGCTTTCCGAGATGCCTCATCCGGGGCCCATGGGAGGATGTGGGGCCACCGGTCCTGGACTCTGGAGAAGGCCGCAAGCTGCGCGGCTCAGGCCCTGTTGTACACATGGCGGTTCCTGACCCTCAAGATGCACACAGAGGTCCTGTGCAGTGCTTGGGGGACCTGCGCCCACCCCAATCCGGAGACCCAAAGCCCGCCCCGCCCACCTCGCCGGTGGGCGTGCCCGCATTGCCCGCGAAACAGATCTCTCCAGAGTGTCAGGTGTGGCAGATTGTGAAGCAAAACCGCAAGTGCGAGGACGTCCTCACCAAGGCTCGAGCGAATGGGGCAAGGGACGAGTGCTGGCGTCATCGCTGCAAGCAAGTGAAGGAGGGGCGCCCCCTGGGGGCGCAGGTGTACATTCCGGTCGCGTGCATGGGGCGGCACGCGGCGTTCGTCAGGGTGGCGCAGCCTCGTCAGAGCTAGTGGCAGGCAAGCGGGAATCTCCAAAGACCGACATCAGAAGCGTGGTCAAGACGTTGGGACACTTCCAGAGCTTCCACGTGCCGCTTCGCAAGGAGCCCAAGCGCACGCTACGTCGGGTCAGCATTCCAGGCATTCTCGCTGCACACCACCACACCACCGCCCCGCGCCCTACCGACCGTTTGGTGGCAAGGCAAGGCCAGAGCGCTCATCCACCACACCGGCCAAACGTCGTCCCTCTCTCCACAGCGTCCGTGCAGAAGCGTGC
>VFQP010004740.1_pt1 | contig 12389 bp, 12 predicted proteins | sample 3512351 | NCBI WGS metagenome assembly VFQP01 (sample SAMN10412372, study PRJNA504923) | tailings metagenome | isolation source: Relicate 1 Philex TSF1 revegetated site | place: Philippines: Tuba, Benguet | collected 2017-08-29 | reverse complement strand
GGTGGATTGCCGCCCTCCGGGGCATGGACACTCGGCGCGCTTTGCGTACGGCGCCGCCTGCTGACGACATGCGTGGTGCGCTGTAGCTGGTCCCCCAGCGCGGCCCGCCCCGCTCCCTCCCTCCCCACTGGCCACCGACCTGCTCTCGCCCACCTGATGACGAATGCCCTGGCGCCCGGGCGGACGGCTCATACGCCGCCGCCGGCGTCGCCTGCCTCGCCTTTTCTTGGTTGCTGCCTCTACCATGTCAGAGGCTCGTGTGCATTGCGTCACGAGCACGGTGGATTGGCCCTCTCTTTCCCCTCTCTAGCCTTTCAAGAACCGTCTCACCGCTCCGGTGGGGCGGTGAACCCGCAACCAACGGAGCCCGCTCAGAGAGCCGGAAATCCTTTTGTGCCCTCCCTTTAGGCTTTCTGTGGTGTGTGCGTGTGTGTGTGCCCTCGTCCTCCTCACTGTGTGCTGCCGTTGCGCGACGAGCCCTCGGTTTGGCGCTCGGTGTCAGGTTGTACCATAGTGGGCGCGTAGGCGTCGCCAACTGAGAACTGCGAGTCCAATGTCAGAACTTGTGTGCCGCAAGGCTCTGCCTCCTGTCGTCCGGTGGGCTCACCTGCTGCCCGGCGTCGGACTTGCAACCCGCGATCGCGGCACCCCCGAGTGTGCACAAGCAGACTCTGCCCACAGTTGAGGCCTCAAGCAGTGCAGATGGGCAGTTGTTCAGCTTGCGGATCTTGAAGTCACGATCGTCCCGCGGTGCGCGCGCGATGCGGGGCAATGAGGTACATGCCGCCGTGCACGGCGACCATCCGCAGCAGAAGCGAGCAAAATGGAGATGGCGAAGCTCTCGCACAGATTCAGGCGACGCCGTTGATCTGAATGCTCACGGCGCGCGGCGTCGAGGTGGCCTTGGAGGCCGGCGAGGGAGGAGGGGGCCGGCAGCTAGCGCCGCCGAACAAGGTGCACCCGGCGCCGCTCACAGCGAGCGTGATAGGCAGCCAACACATGCTGCTGTCGACCGGCTCCTCCACGCCGCCGTCCTCTGGCCTCCTCAAGCCAGCGGCCCTCACGCTGCTCGAGGGCGACGAGCAGCCGCGCGGCGCGCACCAGCAGCTCCAGGGCGTGCGCAAGGCGACGTTCAAGGATGACGTGCTCGGGCACACCGACAGTGGCAAGCCTTCGCCGTCGCACCGCGCCTCGTCCACCGTGAGTTGCCGCACAGCTCAGCGTTCCAGCCGGGCACGCAGGATTTGCCGACCCCGCGAAGATGAGACGTGCAGCGCTGCTCAGCGGGAGTGCCGTTCAGCTAGAGGCCTTTCCTCGCTTCTCGTCGCGGTCAAGGTCAAGATGCACGATCATTCGCGCACGAACACCGCGCACGGCACCACAACACCGCGCAGGGCGACAACGAGCACAACAACAGCGGCAATGATCAGCAGGGAAGCAGCATGCTCAGCAAGCTGTGGCCGTCGCAGCCCCGGCCGCCGCCGCTGCCCTGGCGCTGGCCTGTCATCCTGCCGCACGACCCCCGGTACATGGTAAGCAGCTTGCAGAAGCAAGCAGGCCTTGCAGTGCATCTTCACGCAAAAGGAACGCGAGCGGAAGAGGGCCGCAGGGTACAGCGTGTGTGCGTGCCGTGTGCGTGCCGTGGCTGGCGTCCCGCAGGCCTGGTGGTACTTTGTGATGTCGGTGGCCTTGGCCACGGCCATGCTAGACCCCTTCAGGATGGCCTTCGCCGAGACGGCTGGCTTCTAGTGAGTCGCCGGCGCAGCTTCGACGTGGCGGGAGGTCCTGAGGGGCCTGCGTGCGGGCGGCATCACTGGCATGGGCGGCAGCGCCCTTAGCCAGGCAGGCACACAGGCACGCGTGATCATCTGGTGCCTGATACCGCAGCCCTTACGACGACTTTTACGCTATCGTCGAGTACCTGGCCATCGTCATCTTTGCCACGGACATGGCGCTCAAGTTCTTCCTGGCCTACACGGACACAAACCGGGGCCTCGTCACGGAGCACAGGGCCATCGCGCTGCACTACTTGAGGTTTGTGCAGGCCTTGACCCTGACCCTGGGGGTGCACCAGTGCTGCTGGTGGCCAAGCGGGGACGAGCGGCGGCGCTGGGGCCATCGGCTGCGTGGCGAGGGTGCCCCAAAGCCCTCGCCGTGGTGGGCGCCGCGCAGGTTCCTGTTTTGGGTGGACCTGCTCACCACGTTCCCCGTGGACGGCGTGGTGGCGGCGGCGCTGGGGCTGCGGTACCGGCAGGACTCGGCGGCGGCGCAGTGGCTGGGCCTCGTGCGGTGGCTGCGTGTGGTGAGGACGCCCCTGCGGCGTGGCGTGGTGTAGGGAGCTGACAGCGACAGTCTTGGCTACTTGCCCAGGGGCCGCGCTTGCGCAGCACAGGCCCTCCTCCTCCTCCTCCTCTGGGCCGCTGTGCCGCCGCGCGACGCCCGCACAGCTCCCACGCCCGCAACTGGCTTGCTGAGGGCTACTCTCTGCTTGCACGACACGCCTGGCCGCAGATCCGCCTGTACCGCATCTTTGACCTGTTCGCCATGCTGGAGCACCGCATGGTGGTCAGCCAGATCACGCTCATCCTCCTGCGCAACAACCTGTGAGCCGCCAGGATGATCAGGGTGCTGCAATGCAGTTGCTGCGAAAAGCCCAGAGTCTGCCTCACGGGCGCTGCACCGCGTGACGCCGCAGGTACGCCATCCTCTGCGTCCACTGGATGGCGTGCGTCTTTGCGTGGGTCGCCATGCTGGAGATGTTCCAGGGCAGCGCGTCGTGGGTCGGCCGCAGCATCGAGCGCTGGGACGGCCAGAGCCTCGGCGTCAGGTGTGTGGCGCCTCGACGGCGTGCGGCGGCCACGCGCCGTGAGCTGCTCCCCTCTCCCAACCTCTCTAGCGAGGCCGCAGCTGGAGAGTGGACCAAACATGCCGCCCTCGGGGTCACGCCTGTGCTGCAGGTACATTTACGCGCTCTACTTCTCAGTGTCTGCGTTCGCCGGCCTGGGCGACGGCGACTTTTATGTGGCGTCGCCGGCCGAGAGCCTCATCATGGTCTTCTACCTGATGGCCAACATCGTGCTGCAGGCCTACATCCTCGGTGCGAGTGTATGGCTTGCAGAGTGCACAGTTGTGAGGGACGGCCAACACGCGCATTGAGCTGCGGCGCGCAGAGTTCGCCAGGCTCTGCCTGTGCGCCAGCCGCTCATCTGGGTCCCGCATGCGGCCTGCGCGCCAGCGCCCGCGTCAAGGACGCCTGAGGCGTTGAAAACACGTGCGCGCGGGCGCAGGTACCATCACCATGGTGATGGTCAAGAGCGACGAGAAGAGCCGGCTGTTCCGTGACCGCATGGAGGCGCTCAAGCAGTTCAGCTCGGCCAACGGCCTGCCAGACACGCTCACCGAGGCCATGCGTGAGCACATTGAGATCCAGTTCATGCGCGAGGGCGCCAACGACGAGCAGGTGAGTTCCATGCGATCGCTGCGGCAGGGCAGGGGAGGGCGGTGGCTGGTTTGGAAGTGCAAGGCAGGGCTGCAGGGCCTCGCCCCGCAGCCTCATCCTTGCCACCGCTGACGCTCCTCGCGCGCGCCTTGCCTTGCCGCGCGCCCTCGGCAGGTGCTGGCCGACTACCCCGCCACGCTGCGCCGGCGCGCGCTCCGGCACCTGTACGCCGACACGCTGACGGCCTGCCCGCTCTTCCGCGGCGCCCGCGGGCGCTTCCTGGACCAAGTGCTGGTGGCCTGCCGCTCCGAGCTCTTCCTCCCCGGGGTGAGCACCGCCCCGCATCCCTGCAACGCCCGCCTCAACGTCCCCACGATCAGCACACACCCGGCCACGGACGAGAGAGAGCACGCTCCGGCCTTTGCGCGCGCGCACTGTCGTGCAGGTGGCCATCCTGAGCGAGGGCGACGTGGTGAGCGAGCTCATGATTGTTGTGGACGGGCAGGCGCAGAGCTTCCCCGCCGGGCACGCGCTGCCTGGCGGCCCGGGCCAGCACCGCGCCAGCGCCACGGGCGCCATGGCCATCGAGATGCACAAGAGCTTCCACAGCGGCGCCATGGCGCGGCGGAGGCACTCGCTGGTTGGGCACGGCTCCGCCACGCACATGGGCAGCTCGGGCACGCTCGTGAGCAGCGGCGACTTCACCGCGCTTGGCAAGGGGCCGCTGCCAGGGGCGCCGCACCGCGACGGGAGCGCCCTCAGCCGGCTGGGCGCCGCGCCGCGGGTGCCCGACGACGTGGCGCTGGGCGGCGCGGCGGCGCCGGCGGCCGAGGCGACGTCGGGTGCGCGCCCGCTGGGGGGCGAGGGCGCCGCGCCGGCGCCGCACCGGATGGGGTCGCACCGGCGCAACAGCCTGCTGTTTGGCGCGGACGGGCAGAGCATGGCTGGCAGCTGGGGCGGCGCCACGGCCTTCACGGCGACCAACGGCGCACCGTGTGCCACGTTCGAGGAGGCCGCGTGCATCGGCGCCGTGCCCTTCTTCACCGACTCTTCCAGCATCGAGAACGTGGTGGCGGTGGAGATGACGCGCGTCATCGTCATCGGCAAGAGCGCGCTGGACGCGATCAACGCAACATATCCGCAGCAGGTGAGGCCCCGGTTGACCGTGTGCGTGGCGCAGAGGTCGCACCCTTGCTGCGTGACGTGACGTGACGCGCTGCGCTCTCCTGCTGCTGGGTGCAGGTGCGGCTGCTGCTCGAAAACCTGCAGGACATGGCCGAGGCCGACTTTTTGGAGGCGCTCGAGGCGGCGGCCGAGTACTCTGGGCTGGAGCCCGAGGAGATGCGCGAGCTCAACTCGATGCTGGGCCCGGGGTCCGGCCCGTCCTTCTCCGTCTCGGCCGGGCAGGCGAACACGGACGCGTCCTCGCCGCTGAACAACCTGGCGGCGGCCAAGCAGCGGCAGAGCGCCGAGGAGCGCCTGGCGGCGCTGGGCCGCACGCTGCCGCCGGCGTTCCGCGCGCGGCTGGAGCAGCTGCGCGCGCTGCGCCAGACGGTGGCCGAGTTCGCGCGCAAGCAAAAGGCGCTGCGCGTCTACGAGTTCCTGCTGGCGGCGGCGGGCGGCGACCTCGGCGCGATGCGGTCGCTCATGGCGCAGGGCGTGCGGCCCAGCAGCACCGACTACGACCGGCGCAACGCGCTCATGGTGGCGGCGCACGAGGGGCAGGACGCCGCCGTGCGGCTGCTGCTCAGCAACCACGCGCCGCTCAACACCAAGGACGCGCACGGCAACACGGCGCTGTGAGTGAACCTGGGGAGTTGAGCGTCGCCGGTCGGCCCGAGCGGCGGGAGCGTGACGTGGCCGCACCGTCCGTTCACACCTGCCGCGTGCTCGCTTCAAGTTGCTCTCGCTGGCGCTCTCTGCTGCAGGTCCGAGGCGGTGATGCAGGGCCACGACTCGGTGGTGGACCTGCTGATCAAGGCGGGCGCGCAGTTGGGCATGGACCCGCTCGAGGGCTTTGGCGCCATTTGCCGCGCGCTCATCGAGGGCGAGATGCAGATGCTGAGGCGCCTGCTGCGCGCCGGCGCCAAGCCCTCCTGGGCCGGCTTTGACGGCAGGACGGCGCTGCATGTGGCCGCCAGCGAGGGCAACCTGCAGGCGGTGAGTCCTGCTGCGCGTGACGGGGGCCGGGACTCGGTGCCTCAGACCATGCGCGGTGCGAGGCGCCCCACCCAGGCGCACCCAGGCTCACAACACCACCACCCTGCGTGGATGTTGTGACGCGCGCAGACCCAGCTGCTGGTGGAGTTTGAGCCGGGCGTGGTGAGCGTGCGCGACAAGACGGGCGCCACCGCCTGCCAGGACGCGCACGACATGGGCAACGTGGCGGTGGAGGAGTGGCTCCGGCCGATCGAGGTAGCCTTCTTCCAGGTGCGGCGTGCATGCAGCCATCGTGCCTGCGCGCTGCTCGCTATTGGTGCTGGTCCGGGCACCATCACTGTCCGCACGCCGTGGTGGCCCTGTGTGCACGCGCAGTCCCAGGCGAGGGAGCAGCCGCGCAAGATGGTCTCCTCCTCGCTCACAGTGGCCCCCAACCCCACCTGGCCCACCCTGGCGGCGGGCGACGCCGCCCTCATGCAGGACTTGCTGGCCGAGGGCCTCGTGGCGCTGCCGCACCCCCTGGTCGAGCAAGCGCTTCAGCAGCACGGCGGCCAGCGGCCGCCCAGCGAACGGGCGGCTAGCGTGAGCGTCGCGTCCCCCAGCGGCATGGGCTTGCATGGCCGGCGAAGCAGCGAGCTGTCGGCGGGCCTGCTGAGCCCCGGCACGGCCAGCACGGGCCGGCGGCTGAGCAACAGCAGCACGGCGGCGCACCTGACGGCGGGCACCGTGCGCGCCCGCCGCCCACCGGCCCGCATGGCGAGCTCCGCCTCCATCCACAGCTCCAACAGGAACCGCGGCAGGCTGGGTGCCTACCGGACCGGCGGCCACGGCGGCGGCGACGACGACGACGACGACGACGAGGAGGAGGACGAGGAGGAGCGCGCCATCCGCGAGGCGCAGGAGGCGCAGATCCGGCAGGAGCTGCTCAACCGCCAGCGCCTCCCGTCCGGCGACGCCAACAAGCGCGTGTCGTACGAGCTCCTGTCGCCGGCGGCGCGCGCGCCGCCGGCTGCCGACGGGGCGCCCCGCGGCGCGAGCGACGAGGGCACCCGCGGCGCGAGCGACGAGGGCACCGGCGGCGCGGGCGCTCGCTACCAGCCGCACCGCCTGCCGCGGCGCTCCAGCATGGCGCCGCCCGAGAGCAGCAACGGGCAGTCCTCGCCGTCGCGCAGCGCCATGCGCCGGCACCTGGTCCTGGACGTGCATGACGGCGGCGGCGGCGGCGGCGGTGCCGAGGACGAGCGCGCCGAGGTGGACGCGGCGAGTGACGGCGCGCCCATACGCCGGCAGGGCACGGGCGCCAGCACACGTGGCGCGGAGCTCGTCGCGAGGCCGCTGCTGCGCGTCGACGAGTCGGGGGCCGGGCAGGCGCGCGGCGGCAGGGTCGAGCAGTGGCTGGACGACGCGCTGAGCGACGCGCTCATGGGCAGCAACGCGGCGCACCTCGACCTGGCGCAGCCGTCACCGGCCACGATCGACAAGCTCATCACCAAGGCGAGCAAGGTCTGGCAGGCCATGCCGGGCATCGACGAGCTGCACGCCGTCGCCGAGGACGGGGCGACGCCGCTGGCCGCGGGCGACTCTGTGCGCCGGGTTAGCAGCAGCGCGGCCGACAGCACGGCGGCCGTGGCCACGGCGGCGGGCATACGCGCCGTGCAGCTGCCGGCGGCCGCCGGCAGCACGGGAGGCAGGGCGGCGGCGTCCGCCTCGCCAGTGCCTAAGCTGGACTTGGGGGCGCTCAGGCTCGCCGACGCCCCTGGGGGGTTGCAGGCGGGCGCGCAGCCGGATGCCGCAGCGCCGCCGCAGGCCATGCTCGGCGCCGGCGTGGGCCGCCTGGGCTTGGAACTGGCGATGCCTCAGCCGAGCGTGCTGCCCAACAGCAGCAGGCCGGGAACCCAGCAGCACCCGGGCGGGAGGGCCGGTGGCGGTGCAGCTGCCCACAGCGCGACGTAGGTGGGCAGAGCTCTGTGAGTTTCAGAGCGGCAGTGGTCACGAGAGAGGGGGCATAGCGTGTGGGCGAAGGTTAACAATGCTTCCGTCAGGACAAGGAAAGCTGCGACTGTATTTGGGGGGTGGAGCCTGCCTCGTGCGGGCGCAGCAACGCGTGCGAGCGTGGCGCCACATGAGCGCACAGAGTGGGCACTGGTGCACTCGCGCGCACGGAGTGGGACCTGGTGCGATGAAGATGGGAAATGATGCACAAGTGCGTGGACCACCGCTGGCCCCAGAGCCGAGAGGGCGGGTCCGCACGAGTAGTGGGCCAAAACTGCCAAGACTTTCACTGTGCTGCTGCTTGGATCTGGAGCCTGGAGAGTGCGCAGCTGCTGCCCAATGCTACTGCCTCGGATGCTCTCTCTTGTTCTCCTCCTCCTCCTTGTGGATTGTGCCAGCACCACACGACGTGGCACCTGACAAAACCGGCACTGCGAGATCTCAGGGTGATGACCATTCCTCAGCCAGGCACTGCTGCGGCCCTCGTCAGGACCGCGACACTCAATGACCTATGGCTTGCCTCTGCCTGCATGCGCGCGGCCCCGAGCCGTCCCTCCTCTGATGTGTGCACGTGCCGTGGCAGCTCGCACGCTCGCGCCCGTGCTGCATGGGTGGTCCCCGATGGACCTGATCGGGTCGATGAAGCGAGCTGTGCAGCTGTTGCGTTGCGTTCGTGGCCTGCAACAGGTGATGCATCTCACGGCGAACGAGATCTGCGGGACACGTTCCCGCCGCTGATCACGCGCTGGCGCGTTGGAGGCCCCCGCCGCAGGCCAAGGCCAAGGTGGATAAGAGAGGCTTCACCAGAGCAACAGCAGCATGTTAGAGCCGCTTGAGCCGCTTGTGTCGCCGTGCAGGATGACGCGCGAGCACATGACGACAACGACAACGACTCGGAGAGCGGCACGCGTGCAGAGAACGCAGCACGCACCGGCGCCGCACATGAAGCCAACTCCCTTTGGGCAAAACTCTTCGTGTTGCAGGCTCTGAGCACCACCTGGCGACAAATGGCGGCAAACAGCTCGGCCGTCTGGGGCATGACCGTGGACGCCTGCGATGGCGAGTGGGAGAGCGCGCTCTTCTTGAGGCCCAGCGACCGGCCGCCCAGCTTCTTCAACAACATCTCTGTGAGTTCGCACGCGGGAGCTGCGGTTGTCGTTGTTGCTGCTCGGCGCGTCCGGGCGCCCTCCAGCGCGAGCGCCCTCGCGCGTGCGAGCGTGGTGCGAAGAGCTGGAACTTCTGCAGCGGCCGCGCCCAGCTGCGGGGGCAATCCGATCGAAGTTCTGGGTGCACCCGCGTTCCGGCACCAGGTGGAGTCAGCACCCCACAAACACAGCAGCGATCGCGCGGACTGCAGGCAGGGCAGCCCCGCCGCATTGCATCAGCAGTCATTGCCAGGCTCCACAGGCTTTTGGGGGCCCACGAGCGCAATGGTCGCCGGCGCGCCCGCTGCCAGGAACCTGCCCCTTTCTGTCGCTTTACCCCGCAGAGCTGGGACAAGCAGGACTACGTGCAGTGGCTCGTGACGGACCTGGCCGTGTCATGGATCCCGTCATGCGTCTTCCTGGGCATCGCCATCTGCTCCGGCCTCGGCTTCCTCGCCTGGTGCGTAATGCCGTTGTGCGTGCCACCGTGGGCAGCCAGCCAGCATCAGAGGCTCCCCAATACATGTGTAGGCGCCCTAGCAGCCCTTCGCCGCGAGCGCCACCTGGTGGCCGGCCACCGCCCTGTTCCGTCGCCCACACCGCACGCACCCGCAGGCGCCTGGTCTTTTGCTGCTGCTGCATGGGCTGCTACGTGTTCCGCTGCGGCTGCTCCAAGCAGAAGCGCGAGCAGCGCGCCTTTGAGCAGGGGCAGATCGTGCCCCAGCACCACGCGCTGCCCGGCGAGCCCGGCGCCGCGCCGGCGGCCGAGGGCCTCAACGACAAGGGCTTCGCCCCGGCGCCGCTCCCCCCGGGCGCGCTGTACCAGGTGCCGGAGCCGCAGGAGCTGCACCGGCAGTACAAGCAGCGGCAGCAGGGCGCGCCGCGCTACGGCGGCGCGCCGGGCGACGCGTCGTGCTACGGGCGCGCCGGCGCCATCAAGGTGGTCATGGCGGTGATTGTGGTGCTGGCGTTGGGCGCGGCGGGCGTCACCATCTGGGGCATGACGGAGCTGCACAAGGGAATGTCGGAGCAGGGCTGGGACGCGGTGAGCGCGGTGGTGGTGGTGGTGGTGGTGGGGCGGAGTTGAAAGTGGCGAGGCGGGGACAGCCCAGGGTGGCATGAGGCTGCTTTTGTGTTTGGTTTGGTAGAGCGCCTCGGGGGGCCATGTGAGGGGAGGAGGCGGCGGGGGGCTGCCTGCCAGGGGCAGGGTGCATGACCGCAGCGCAGCGGGAGCGGGCGAAGCAAAGTGGGCGGCGCTCGAGTTGGGGCGCTTTACCGGCAGGCGCTTGATCTCGGGAGGGGCTTGAGCTGCACAAAACGCCCGCACGGCGCCCTCGCCCCGCCCTTGGTACCCTGCGGGCGGCGCGCCATCACCTCTCGGTGCCGCGTTTGCGTACTCGCCCGCCCGCGCAGGTGGCCAACATCACCGTGTACGTGGTGGACGTGTCCAACAGCATCCAGCGGCTGATCAACAACGCCAGCACCATGGTGCCGGCGCTCAGCTACGTGCAGTTTGTCGCCAACTCGACGCTGCGGCTGGACAACGTCAGCGCCAGGGCAGAGGTGCGCCCTGCGCCCGCTCTCTGCGGCGCCCTCCGTCCCGCCCTGCCCCGCCCCGCCGCCTCGCTCTGTCTCTTGTCGCGCGACGCTGGTTGCCCGACGGCACCTGAGCAGCTGTCAGGTGGCGCGAGAGAGCGTTCACATGGCCGTGCCTCGAACTAACTCCCCTCCCCCCGCAGGCCCTGGGCGCATGGCTGGACGACCCCACGCTCCCGCCCGGGCGAGTCACCAACGCCACCACCAGGCTCATCAACGACTTCCAGGTGCGCGGCAAACACACCGGGCAATGCTGACGGCTTGGTGTCCACTGGGCATGCTGAGTGGAACCTGCCCCGGCACAGCTGAGCTCAGGGCAGCCTTGCCGGCGCGGTGAACGCACCGCACACGCAAGAGGCCTCACGCTGGCATTGCGAGAGCAAAGCAAGCGCAGGCCCCAGGGACTGCTTGCCGCGCGCCCCGCTGCCTGTGCGCCGCAGGCCTTCACCGTGGCCAGCGAAACGCTGCTGGCGGGCGCGCCCACGCTGGCCGCCAACCTGACGGTGCTGCAGCCCGCCAGCGCGCGCGTGGGCGCCTCGGGCGCGCAGCAGGCCAACGGCACGAGCGCCGCGCTGTCCCGCCTGCAGCAGCAGATCCAGGCCATGCCGCTCCTGTGAGTCCCTCTCCGCTCCGTCGCGCTGTGGCTCTGCGCGCTCCTCTCGCGCGGTGCCCGCTTGATCGAGGCCTGGGCGGCGACGCCGCCTGCATGCTCCCTCCGCAGGCCAAGCGGGACAGCGGCGGCGGCGCTGCAAGCCACCGTGTCGCAGCTGCAGGGCAACCTGACGGAGCTGCAGGCCAACATGACGCGGCTGGCCGGCGACCTCTCAACGCTGCAGGCCACCGTCGCCAATGTGTGGCGGCCCGCCCGCAACACCTCGCGGCTCTTCGCCGGGCTCCTTGCCAACGCCAACAGCACCGCCATTAGCAGCAGCACCAACGCCACGGAGGGGCTGCCGAGCGAGCTGCAGGTGACGGCGGCGGCGCTGGTGGCCAACGCGTCGGTGGCGCGGGGCGAGGCGAACCTCGCGGCGTTCCGCCTCGCGGCCCGCAACTACCTGCTGCGGCTGTCCGGCAACGTATGTGAGTCGCTCGCTCTCCCTCGCGCTCGCGGACCGCCGCGGTCGCCGGCGCTTTGCTCTTCGAAGGCAACGATGCGAGCGCGCGCGCGCGACCGCCTCCTCGACTCCTCTTCGTGCACGCGCAGCGGCGCTGACAAACTTGGTCGACTACCTCGGCGGCATCCAGCTCAACATGGTCACGTTCCCGCCGATCGGCACGGCGGCCTACAACAAACTCGCGACGCTCGACAGCTACATGCAGGCGGTCACCCTGCTGGACAGCGTCGACACGAACCGCTCGCTCGCCAACCTGCAGGTGCGCGCGACGCCTTCCCCGACGCGTTGCGCCTGTCCTTTGCGCCCCTGCCTCGCCGCCAGCGCTGCTGCCAGGAGGGCATTGCAAGGGAGCGGCGCGGTGGCGCTTCCGGCGCCGAGCAATCGCGTGACACGCCAAGGCGCTCGTGTGCTGCTGCGTCGACCTCCCCGCTCCTGCCTCAGGCTGTGCTGTTGCTGTCGGCGCCGCCGCTCGACACGCTGGCCACCTCGCTGGCGCCGCTCAACCGCTCCCTAACCAACCTGCCCCCCTACGACGTGCTGGGCAACCTCTCCAGCTCGGCCAACAGCACCAGGTGCGTGCAGGTGGACTGTGGCCGGCGCAGGCGCGCCAGTGGGGAGCGCGCACAGGTCTGGCACGCTGCCGCAACGTCCCCGGCGGGCGTCGCAGACGTCCGCACGGACCGCACTTGGTGGCCGTGCACGACGCGAGCCTGCGTGCCCTGCACACGTGCTCGCAGCGAGGCGCTCGGTGCGCTGGACGCGCCGCTGACCTCCACCGGCGACGCCCTGGCCGCCTACCTGGCGTCGCCAACCGCGGCCAACTACTTGCGCGCGCGCGTCACGTTCAACGCCACGTCCGCCGCCGCGGCGGCGGCCGGCGGCGCGCTGGCGCCGCTGTCGGAGGCGGCCGTCAACGCCAGCGCGCCCGGCGGCGGGCTGTGG
>VFQP010004739.1_pt1 | contig 12392 bp, 15 predicted proteins | sample 3512351 | NCBI WGS metagenome assembly VFQP01 (sample SAMN10412372, study PRJNA504923) | tailings metagenome | isolation source: Relicate 1 Philex TSF1 revegetated site | place: Philippines: Tuba, Benguet | collected 2017-08-29 | reverse complement strand
CCCGAGGACTGGGGGTCGATCTGGGGATGGCGCACCGCTTTGAACACGCTGTTCTGCTCCACGGCGAGCGTGCGCAGGTCTACTTTGACGTTGAGATCGACGGCAAGGCAGCGGGTGCGTTCTCCGCGGTGCTCGTCGGCGACAGAAAGCGCGAGGGCGGGGTCGAAATCGCGAGATCGCGCAAAAGGATTGCTTGCTGGCACCCTCGCTGGATTCGGTGCGCGAGGTACCCCGACGCGAGCCCGCGCTGCGACTTGGTGCTCTGCGCGCAGGCCGCATCGTGATCGGCCTCTTCGGCAAGACGGTGAGCTGCCGGGCTCTGCGGTTGTGCGCACCCGGGGCACCTCACCAGGTGCGCGCCACCGAGCAGCAGCGTGACGTGTCTGCATTGGGCCGCTGGGCGCACCTGCAGGTGCCCAAGACGACGGAGAACTTCCGCGCGCTGTGCACCGGCGAGAAGGGCAAGGGCCAGAGCGGGAAGCCGCTCCACTACAAGGGTGCGCCTCGCGGATGCAGGTCGGGACACGCCAGAGCCAGCCGGCGCGCAACAACGACGTGCAATCCCCGATCCTCTCTGCCCGTGCGTGCGCAGGCTCCAAGTTCCACCGCATCATCCCGCAGGTGGGGCGGGTGGCGGGAGCGCCACCAGGCGCAGACCCCTTGGCCTGGGCACAGCAGAGTGCAGCACGCGGCGACTGACAAGGGTGCGCATTGCTCCTGCTCCTGCCTCGCACATGCACCTCCTCTGGCCCCTCCCTGGACGCCGCAGTTCATGATCCAGGTGCGCGGGCGCGAACGCGGCGGTGCTGCCAGTCCTGCGCAGTGACGATGTGGGGGGGCCGCTTGGCCGGCCAACTCATCTGGACTCTGGCCATTGGCGCCTTGTTTTCCCTCATGCAGGGCGGTGACTTCACCAACGGCGACGGCACGGGCGGCGAGTCCATCTACGGCTCCCGGTTCCAGGTGCGCGGTGCTGCGTCGTCTGGGAGGGCGACGCTACGAGGCAGCGGCACATGGGCTTGCTGCGGACTCCGCGGGTGGGCAGAGGATGGGGCAGGGCGCACGGCGCAGCGGTCCCCTGGATGCTTTGCCCGCCCCGCCCGACGAGACGAGTGTGCGTTGCGTGCACAATGTGGCGCGGTCGCAGGACGAGAACTTCCAGATCAAGCACAAGGGCCCTGGGTATCTGTCCATGGCCAACGCCGGGCCCGACACCAACGGCTCGCAGGTGCGGAGCGGGGCATGGGATGCTGGGGCCGCCTTGAGGGAGGCTCGTGGGATGGAGCTCTTGCGTTCCCCTCTCCCCGCTCCCCGCTGGCTGCGCCGGCAGTGCTCAGGGGTGGCGGCAGGCGCTCGCGCGCGCGGGCGCCGTGCTGGGTGAACCGTCCAGGGACAGGGAGGGCCAGGCGAGGGGGGCAGGGTGGGTCGCGTGGCAGTGCTCTGGCTGACGTCAGGCGCGTGCTGTTGTGTGCGGCCGTCCCCGCGCAGTTCTTCATCACCACGGTGGAGACGAGCTGGCTGGACGGCCGCCACGTGGTGTTTGGCAAGGGTGAGCTCGCCTGCCCACGCACGACCTGCCAGCTTCCACGCAACGCCCTTCGATCTCGGCCTTGCAGGCCACGGTCAAAGAGGCAGGTGGGCAGAGGGACGCCCCTCTGACCTCGTCCGGTGCCTCTTCCTCGGCGTGCCGCGCGCGCAGTGCTCGAGGGCATGGACGTGGTGATGAAGATTGAGGCGCACGGCAGCTCAAGCGGCAAGCCCAAGGGCCCCGTCGCCATTGTCGACTCTGGCGAGCTGCCCCTGTAAAGCAGCTCCACCTGCACATCACACTGCTCTGCTGCCCGCTGCCCGCTCGCGCGCCTGCTTCGCATGACGGTGGTCCCTCGCGAGACGCGCGGTCTGCAATGCAAGAGCTCTGCTGCCCGCAGACAGGCGACGTGCGGCAAGGGTCCAGACGCTTGCACAGCGTGCGCAGCACGTCTCGCTGCCCCATGCAACGTCCACAGTCCACCGCCAGGGCGAGTCGCCTCACGCCGCGCCGCCTCCCCCCGCCTCCTTGGCCGCCTTGCGCGCCTCCACGTCCCAGTTCCACACGCGCGCAACGCTCACTTCGAGGATGGTCACGTTGTTGCGGACCAGCTCAAGGTCGCCATCCAGCGTCTTGAGGTTGGTCTTGCAGTTCTCAAGGTTGGTCTCCAGCAGCTCCTGCGTCCAAAAGAGGCAGGGCGCAAGTTGGTATCAGGCCTCTGGGAGGCCACGGTGGGAGGCAGGGCGCAGGCACGCTGCGCAGCGCTCCTGTTCCCTCCCCAGCTGCTGTGGAGCGATGGATGGGGGCGGCCAGCCCGGAACACGGCGCTGGAGCGCGTCGCCTGCCAGCACTCTTGCACTCGCGTCCTGGCAGCCCGCTGACGACAACTCGATACGCGGTAGCACCACGCCTCACCTTGGCCTCCTCCAGGCTGTACTCGACCATGATGTCGGCGCCCAGCCACAGGTTAACCGTCTTGACCTTGGACACCTGTGGGGGGCGCACGAGCAACGCATCGTGGGCCCCCGGTGAGCCTGCACGCACTTCTTCCCTCTCGCCCCACACAGAGCCACAACGCCCGCTGCCCCACCGCAACCGCCGCCAACGCCACCGTCGTTGCCGTAACCTCTGCAGCTGAGGACAGCAGCTGCCCTCGGCGTGCCCCCTCTGCGAGCGCACTGCTTGCCTTGGTCTTGGCGTACACGCTCTCTGCCAGCTCGTAGTCAATCACCACGCTCTCCTCGCCCTGCTTGTCCAGCAACACCTGGTGGACCAGGAGCCAGCAGTAACGGCCAGCGCAGGTCGCTGCGCTGTGCTGGGGGCCACCTGGCTTCGCCCGCGGTGGTGCGCACGCTATGCTGCTGATGGGAGGGAGGCCATGCGTATGCGCGGCAGGCAGCAGGCGGAGCGCCGCCGGGGCCAGGCAGCGCCCAAAGCTCGAGCTGGCTCGCAGCGCCTGATCGAGATCTGTGGGGGGTCACATTCCCGCCTGGGGCGCACGCAGGCAGCGCCGCACCTGGACGATGTCTAGGGCTTTCTGGATCTCTGGGAGCTTGCCCAGGAGCCTGGCCTTGCGCTGCACGAGCTGCTGCTCCAGCACCTTGTACTTGCTGCGCGTCTCGTTGAAGGCGCCGAGCACCACCTCCACGCTGCGCCCTTCCATGAACTTGGGCACGTCCTCGATGAACTCGACCTGGGGCAGGATCACCTGCTCCGTCTGCTCCATGGCGGCGCTGCTGCTGCTGGCCGCTGCCGCGCACGCGCCTTGGCGACCGTGTGTGTGCCCGGCGCCCGCCGCAGTGACCTCTGCCGCTACTGAGCCGGTGGCGGCGCGCAGGTGCGCTTAGAAAGCCTCCACGTCGTCAACGCCGCAAAGCTGCGGCCTCCTGGGTGGTGCTGCTCGACTTGAAGATCTTCCCCACGACGAGAGCTCGGCTGGCGTGCGGAGCGCCTGCCTCCCAGCTGGTAAAAGAAGCGAGGAATGGTCGACCTCACGATCTGCTTGCACGCACGTCGTGCTGCTCGCTGCTCTCCGCTCGCCCGCGCGCATGCGGCTGTGCCCCAGGGTGCGAAGCGAGCGCGAGCGAGACCAGCGCAAGCGAGTGGCCTACTCAATTGTTCCTTCTTCAGCAGCAGCAGCTCGCCCTTCGCTCGGTCTCAGCAGCCTCTGAGGAGAAGCAGCAGGCAGGATGCCCAAGAGCAAGCGGAACAAGATTGGTGCGTGCGGAGGCACGCTTCACGACGTGCAAGACGTCGTGGTGCTGGCCGCTGCGGGCGGACTCCTCTGCCGCTCGGGCCCGACCGTGGCCCACCGCCGCTTGCCGCCGTCGCGCCCTGCGCGCAGTGAACCTGACCAAGACGAAGAAGAAGACAAAGGAGTGGAAGGAGGGCATCATCGCGCTCGTGCGGCAATGCGTCGACGAGTGAGCGCGCGGCTGGCCGCTGGGGCGGGAGCGCCGGCAGGGGCGGAGGAGCACCGCAGCAAGGAGCAGCAGCCGGGCGTGCGCGCGTGCACACAGCAGCGCGTGCACTGTGTCCTTGTGTCTTTCTGTGCAGCTACCCGACGGTCTACGTGTTCAGGCACGTCAACATGCGCACCGAGCACTTCAAGGAGCTGCGGCAGGAGCTCAAGGAGAGCAGCAGGTTGGTGTGCGCAGCGGGCGCGTTGTGCAACGCGACGTCGCATGGCAGTCACCACATCAGGGCAGGCGGCCATCATCACCGCTCCTCCCCGCGGTCGCCCGCTGTGCCCGCCCACGCACAGATTTGTCATGGGCAGCACCAAGATGCTGGCTGTTGCTCTCGGCAAGGAGGAGTCAGACGAGCTCAGGCCCAACCTGCACAAGCTGGCGGCGCGCATCAAGGGGCAGGTGCGGCGCGTGGGACATCCCTCAGTCCGCAGAGCACGCACAGCGGGGCAGGCGTGCGGCGGCGGCGGCCGCACTGGCGCAAGCAACGCCGCAGCGGGAGCAGGCGGCGACCACGCTGGGTGCTTCCGCCCAGCGCGGCTGGTCGCGTGAGTTGCGTCGCGGCGCTCACTCCTGGCTGCCGCTGCTGCGTGGTTGGTCGCCCGTGTGGTGCTTCTCTAGGTGGGGCTCTTCTTCACCAAGCTGTCTCACGACGAGGTGGCGCAGCTCTTTGAGGAGTTTGAGCACGACGACTACGCGCGGGCAGGCAGCAAGGCGGCGCACGACTTCAGCTTACAGGTGCGCCCGCCACGCTCGCGCAGCGCGTACACTGGGGCCCCCTCAAACGCCAGCTGAGGTTGGGACGGCACGGGCGCTGCCTCCCACAGGCAGGGCTGGGCGGATGCGCAGCGCGTGACCTCTCAGCTCTGTGTCAGCTGAGCATCTTGCGTGGGGCCGTGCCATGGCGACGCGTTCGCACCCAACCCCTGCGCTCCCTGTTGCTTCCTCCCCTCCGTTGCTCTGCAGGCGGGTCCCTTGTCAGGGCCGCAGGGCCCGCTGCCGCACACGCTCGAGCCTCAGCTGCGCAAGTACGGGCTGCCCACGCGCCTCAACAAGGGCGTCGTCGAGCTCCTAGCCGACCACCAAGTGAGTGTAGCCCTTGTGTGGTGTGCCACGCGCCGTGGAGCGCGGTCCCTGTGTTGTGCCACGTGCCGTGGAGCTCCTAGCCGCCCACCAAGTGAGGAGCGCCGCCTCGTCTCGCCGTCCTCATTCGGCTGGGCGCGCCGCGTGCCGATGAGCCACCACGGGCGCGTGCACCACGGGGGCTTGGGCAAACGCATGCATGCGCCGCGTGGCCCGAGCAAACGCAGGTGTGCCGGGAAGGGCAGCTGCTGGACCCGCACCAAGCGGCCATCCTCCGCGTGTTCGACATCAAGATGGCGTCCTTCAAGCTCACGCTGCTCGGCAGGTGGCACGGTGAGCGGCACCTCTACAAGGGGGCGATGCATGGACGAAACCCGAACATAAGGCAAACAGTGAACGCCGCGTCTGCAGCTAAGGCCGCCCGCGCCGACCCTGACCACGCAGCTGGCGGCCATGCTGTGGCGCAGGGCCGCAGGGCTGCAGACCCCCCGCCGTTCGAGCCAGCAGTTGTTCTGCGTGTGCTGTGTGTGCTGCGCAGGGGACGAGTACGAGCAGCTCGCCGAGGACGACCCGGCCGAGGACCACCACGCGCAGGGCAACGGCGCGCAGTTCGAAATCCCCTCGGACGACGGGCAGGACTACGGCGAGGTCGAGGTCATCGAGGACGACTCGTAGCGCTTCCTTGCCACTTCCGCCAGACGCGCCTCTCTGCAGCCTTGTAGGACACGCTTCTTCCTGACTCGCTCCCGTTCGCCCACAGACGCTTGCAACGCTCAACACCCAGAGCCGAGAACGGCACCAAACAGAGCTCAGACGGTCAGGTACTTGAGGTAGAGCTCCTTGGCGAGCGCGTTGGCGCCGCTGGCGCGGTAGATGAGCGCGAGGTTGTGCGCGATCTCCCGGAACAGCGTGCGGCCCTCGAGCGCGGCCGTCGCAGCCTCGCGGTCCTCCTCCTCGTCCTCGCCGCCGTGCTGCCGGCGGCGCTCCTGCACCAGCGCCTCGCCGGCGGCCAGCGCGCGCTCGTAGTAGTGCTGCGCGATGTGCAGCAGCCCGAGCTGGTGCGCCGCGCGGCCGAGGTTGTACGACGACTCGTGCAGGTTGGAGCGGTGCTGCTCGTACGCCTGTGAGCGCGCGCGCCGTGCGCGCGGCGCGGAACGGGGGTTGGAGTGGCGAGAGAGAAGGTCGGCGACACGCGAGCGCGACAACGGCGTCGCGCTCGGGGGCCGCGCCGCGCTGGGGCTGAGCGCGCACCTGCAGGAACGCGAAACCGAGCAGCGCGGCCTTGTTGTGGTCCTCGCAGCGCTTGGCCAGCGCGTGCGCCACGTAGTTGACGCCGATGCACAGCAGCAGCAGCGGCTCGGTCGGCCAGAAGCGGTACGCCTGCGCGAGCGCGCGGAAGCCGAGCGACCATGGGGCGCCGGTGAGCACCCGGCGAGCACCCGCCGCTGCGAGAGAGAGCAAGGCCGCGGCCCGCCACGCCTTCTCGTGTTGAGGCGCGCTGCCGAGAGCCTCTTCGCGTCGCCACGGACCTGAAAGTACTCGGAGAGCGCGTCCTCGTGCTGCTTGGCCAGCGAGTGCAGGTGCCCCTGCAATCATCGAAGACGGCGGGCCCCTTGTTGATCCAGGCAGCGCAAGGTGGTGCGCGCCGAGGGCCATTGGTGCGAGCTCACCCCATGGAGCTAGCGCGCACCTGCGCCACCATGGCGGGGATGCTGGTGGGGTGCCGCTTGCGCAGCGACTGCACCGTCAGCATCCACGAGCGGTACGCCGACGCGCCTGCAGTGCACGGCACATCGCGCGTGCACCATCGGCATGATATGGCAACGCCTTTGGCCCCGCCTTCAGAGCGCTGCCAAATCAGGCGCACGCCTCTCGTTCGTCGCTTGCGTCCTCGTGGACCTGTCACAGAAGCGGCGGCGCTGACGGTGCTCGCTAGGGTTTAGCCTTTAGGGCGAGCCGCATGGGCCCCGTGGCGCACTCACCGACGGCGTGCACGGCCTGGGACATGCACGACCAGGCGTGGCACGAGTAGGGCCAGCGGGAGAGCACGCCCCGCGCCGCCCGGAGCGCCTCCTGCGGCTGTGAGGGCAGCAAGGGTCAGGGCTAGGGTTAGCAGCAGTGGGTGGGTGGCCGCGCGCCTGCAGAGCACCGCGGCCGCGCTACCACCGTCCAAATCGTTAGCCGCTACGCCGCCTTGCCCGGGCGCGCCGCTCAGCCCTATGCAAAACCCTCACCTGCGCGTCGCCGCTGCGGCACTGCACCTCGGCCTGCAGCAGCGCCAGCATGTCGCGCTTGGCGCGGGGGAACCAGCGGGAGGCCTCGGCGCACAGGCGCACGGCGCGGGCGGCCAGCTGCTGCGCCTCTTGCACCTGCCCCTGCTCCAGCAGCGCCCTGCACGCACAAGGGACGCAGCACCGGCCAGGAAGGTAGGAAGGGTTAAAAAGCAGGGGAATTGCGTGGCCTGGCTCTGCGCCTCTTGCACCTGCCCCTGCTCCAGCAGCGCCCTGCAACGTGGTTGGGCGGGGAAGTGGTTGGACGAGGAAGGCAGCAACGGCGAAGCTGGTGACGACCGCCCCCGCAGGCGTCTGCAGGCTGTCGGGGAGGGAGGGGCTGCACGCAGAGTCACGACCTGCGATGGCTCCTTGGCCCATCCCTCCGCTCCCACGCACAGGCACAGCGCGCTGAAGATGGCCACGCTGCCGCCCTCCCTCCCTCCCTCCCTCCCTGCCCACCTCCCTCCCTCTCCTCCCCGCCACCTCCTCACCGGCACAGCGCGCTGAAGATGGCCACGCTGTCGTCCTCGGTGAACATGGCGCTGAGCGCGCTGCGCCGCGCGCTCTCGGCGGCGCGGCCGCCCGCCATGGCCGCCAGGCCGTCAGAGTCCGCTGCGCACGATTCCACCCAGCACACGAGAGTAGCGCATGCTGAGGGCTGTGAAGCTGCATGGCACCAGGGCGCTGCGATCGTCTGGTGCTTCCCCCGCTCCCCAAGCTCTAGCCCTCGGCATGCCCGCAAGCCCTCGCCATGCCCCGCACCTCCGGCGGCAAGCATCCGGTCCAGGCGCTCGTCGGCCTCGCGCACGTGCTTGCGCCGCCGGTCGCGGCGGCCGCGCTGCTTGCCAACAAACAGGCTCCCGTCATGCACCTCGTCCTCGCCGTCCGTTGCTGCATGGGACGAGGGCACAGGGCACAGGGGCACAGCGACGAATGAAAGGTGGGCACAGCGCCGCCACCGCCCGCCTTCCTGCATGCCCATCCCGTCAATCTCCTTCATGCGCCGCCTCTGGACGGACGACTCCACCTCACGCGCACCCTCACTACCACCGCCGCAGCCGCCACCGCGCACCTGTCTGCGTGCCCAGGCCCTTCTTCTCCTTCATGCGCCGCCTCTGGATAGCCTTGACGATCTCTGGGTCCAGGGTTGGGTCCTGCACGGCCGCCGTGTCCGCCGCCAGCTTGCTCAGCGCCTCCTTCACATGCACGTGAGGGCTTTAAGGGCACACGTGGGTCGGGGGCGCGGCGCCCCACGCTGTGCTGGGGCAGGGTGGGGTATCGCGCGAGGCACCGTCGCTCATGAGCAGAGGCAGCCGCGGTAGTTGGCGGGCGGCGGGGCAGGCAACCCTAGCGCGGGCAGGCAACCCTAGCGCGCGCCGCACCTGGACCATGGGCAGCACGGCGTCGATGAACTCCTGCTGCTGCCCCAGCTGCGCAGTGGTGGCAACGGCGCGCGCAGCCGAGCAGCAAACATGGCAAACGTGACCGCGCACACGGCCGGCCCTCTTGCAGCAGGTGAGCAGGCCCGGTGCAAGGATCCCTTTCCCTGTGCAAGGATGCAATGCGTTCCTCAACTCGAGGTGCATCTTATGCTTGCGCACCATCCTTTCCTCGCCCTCGCTTCCGATTGGCTCAGTCTGCTGTTCCCTTGCGTTTCCCTTCCCCTTTCCTTTCCATTCCTCACCTCGAGGTGCAGCTTGTGCTTGCGCATCAGCAGCGCCGCCGGCAGCCGGCCCGTCGGCCCCACCACCGCCGGCGCCGCCGCGGCCGCCCCGCCGCCGCCGCCGCCGCCCGCCTCGTCGCCGCCGCCGCCGCCGGGCGCGGGCGTCGCCTCGCGGGAGCGCACCAGGCCGGCGGCGGCGGCTTGCTGCTGCACGCGCCTCAGCATCTCCGCCGCCTGCGCAAAGGGAGTTCAGGGCACGCAAAGGTGGACAAGCTGTGGAAGGCAAAGGGTCCCTTAGTCCTAGGCGACTGCAAGCGCGCCTCTGCCGCCTGCGCGGGGATGACGATCGGTTCGCGCCACCAAACGCAGAGGAGGTTAGCGCTTGCTGCGGTGGCTGCTGCTGCACGCGCCTCAGGCACCTCTGCCGCCTGCACGGGCACCGCAATCGGTTTGCGTCACGAAACGTGGAGGCACGTGGGGGAGTGGCGTGCGGATGGAGCTGCTGTACGCGCCTCAGCACCTCTGCCGCCGCCTGCACAACCAAGACGGTCCGCGCAAGCCCTCTTTGTCCTTTCGTGCCCCAAGTGCCACGCCTGGGCGCTCCCAGCACCCACGTGCGCGGGACGAAAGGTGAATAGACACTCGCGCACGGGCAAACAGAGAGCCACCGGGCGGAGACAGACATGGCGCGGTGGCCACACACCCGCTGCGGCTGCCCGGCAGGTGGGCTCCGGCCCCGCCGAGGCGTCCAAGCGCATGCAAGCACCTGCTGCGAGGCTCGCCTGTTCCGAGGTGTCTAAACAGGTGCACCTGCTTTGCAGGTGTCCAAACAGATGCAAATCCCCACGCACACACACACACACACGCACCTGCTGCGGCTGCCCCGCCTCGACCCACAGCTCGCACAGCGTGATGGCCGTGTCCATGTACCTGCGCAGCATGCATGGTCATTAGGGTTTGCGCTAGGGTTGGCGGCGGAGGCGGCGAGACAAGGGCCACCTCGTGCTGGCGCCCAGCACCGCCAGTCGCGCTGAAGCGGCACTCACAGCGGGTCGGAGGGGCTGAGCCGGGCCAGGCCTCCCTCATACAGCGCCACGGCCGCCCGCGTGTCGCCCAGCGCCCTGCACGGCGCGTCAGAACGAGGTGCCAAAGAGGAGGCCCGCGCTTGAGCGCGGCGGCACGCGTTCGGGGCCCCCGGGCGGCGCCACGAGGCGCGGCGCCCTCCTCGCCTGTGGGGCGAGGAGGGCGGCTCGTTCACACGACGTCGCATCGGACCGCAGTCCAGGAGCAAAAAAGCCACACGCTTCAGTCGGTCGGCCGCTCGCGACGACGCCCCCCACCTCACCTGTGGCACATGAGCAGCTTGGTCATGACGCCGGGGTCCACGGGCACGTTCGGCATGTCCTGGGCGCAGCGGAGCAGCAGCAAGCAGCAGCAGCACGGAGCGTGCTGAACCGCGAGAGCAGGGCTCCGCGGGAGCTGTGAGCGTGTGCGCAGCGCCTGCCCGCGTGACGAGACGTCGTGCGCCACCGGGCAGGCAGGCAGCCCCCACGCAGTGTGAGGCTGCAGCGAGGCCTGTGCGAGGCTGCAGCGGGGCCTGTGCGAGGCTGCAGCGGGGCCTGCAAGCGTTTGCTCGGCCCACTTTGGGGTGGGGAGCAAACGCGCGTGCGTCGGCGGTCGCGCGGCCCGTGCCGCAGCGCAGCGAAGCACCCGACAGCGGTGCTCACCACGAGGGGCTGGAGGTAGGTGCGGGCCTGCTCAAAGCGCCCCATGGACGCCAGCGCCACGCCAACGTCGAGGAAGAGGTCTGGAAACTGCTCGGGGCCCGCCTCCAGCAGCGGCTGCAGCGCCTCCGTGGCCTCCTGGAGGCGTCCCAGGTGCGCCAGGCACAGGCCTGCGTGCCACAGGCAGGCAGGCAGGCGCACGTCATGAATTGCGTCCCCCCTCCCCTTCCCCGCCTCACCAGCATTCACAGCGGTGGCGGGACTGCCCTCCCGCACGCACCGTCCTTGGCGGTGAGGTCGATGGGGAAGGGCACCCTCCCGCCCCAAGCACCACCACCACAGCCCAAGCGCACACAGCAGCAACCTCCCGCACGCACCGTCCTTGGCGGTGAGGTCGATGGGGAAGGGCGCCTCCAGATCGTCCTCCTCCTCCTCGAGCATTGCGTCCAGCTCGCCCTCCTCCTCCATCCGCCTCTGCCGCCGCTCCAGCGCCTGCACACCCAAGGAACGAACACGAAGAAAAGCGAAAGGAAAGCGGCACCGCCTTCGACACGGAAAGGCTCTGAGAGGCGTTTTCCTATTGTGCCCGCGCCTCCGCCGTTCGGCACGCCCTGCTGCCGCCTGCGCCCGCCTCTTCGCTGGCAGTCACCTGGTGCTGCTGCTGCTGCTCGTGCCGCCACTCCTCCGCCCGCATGTGGAGGCATCTGTGCCATCCCGTGCTGGCGGCTGCGTCCGTCTCTTCGCCGGCGCTCACCTGCTGCTGCTGCTTGTGCCGCCACTCCTCCGCCTGAGCCCGCACCAGCTCGTGCGTCTCCTGGTACCGCCCCGCGCCCATGTACAGCTCGGCCAGCATGTTGACGTGCGTCAGGTCCGCCGACTCTGCAAAGCCCTCGCCGCCATGCACCACATGCATGCACCCGCGTTTAGGGCTGTGCGCCACCCCACCCCATCGCGTCATCAACGCACCACACTCCGGCTGGGCGCAGAGATGCCAGCTGAGCAAGCGAGGAGGCACAGAGACAGGAGTGCAAACCTTAAGACCCTAATGGAGGGCTTCAGGCGCACCCGGGTGCTTGTCGAGCAGGTCTTGGAGTACCAGCAGGGCCTTGTGCGACTGGTCATGCTGGTGGTAGAGCTGCACCAGCATGCGCACGCTCTCGGGGTCGCCCGGCACCAGCTGCAGCAACTGCAGTCGTTGGGCACACGGCAGGGCGAGGAGGGGCGTTCAAGGCGCCTAGGCACCAGCTGCGGCAACTGCAATCATTGGGAGGTGCACACCGCAAGGGCGAGATGGGGCGTTCAAGGTGACGCGAAGGCAAGGAGCGGGAAGGTCGGGCGACCCAGGCACCACCAAGCTGGCACCCATCGTGATGCCGAGTCGCGACTCGCTTGACCACCCGCACCACGCAGCTTTTCCGGACGCAGCTTTTCCGGTGCCCACGGCGGCGCTGAGCGTGCTGAGGGCCCCTCCTCACCTGCTCCACCTGCGTGATGGCCTTGGTGAACTCCCCCAGCCCGGCTGAGTGTGCTGAGCGTGCTGAGCGTGCTGAGGGCCCCTCCTCACCTGCTCCAGCTGCGTGATGGCCTTGTTGAACTCCCCCAGCCCGGCTGAGTGTGCTGAGCGTGCTGAGCGTGCTGAGGGCCCCTCCTCAC
>VFQP010004738.1_pt1 | contig 12393 bp, 11 predicted proteins | sample 3512351 | NCBI WGS metagenome assembly VFQP01 (sample SAMN10412372, study PRJNA504923) | tailings metagenome | isolation source: Relicate 1 Philex TSF1 revegetated site | place: Philippines: Tuba, Benguet | collected 2017-08-29 | reverse complement strand
ACCTTGATGCCGGGCAGCAGGCTGGCCTGGCTGCGGTAGATGCCGGGCACGCCGCAGTCGGCGAGCCACTGGCCCCAGGTCTTGTTGGCCAGGATCATGGCCTCGGCCACGATCAGGTCGAGCGGAGCGCCGCGCGAGCGCGTGCCGATGAGCACGCGCTCGCTGCCATCGGGTTCGTCGCCCTGCACGCCCTCGAGCTTGAAGGTGTAGTCGGGCCGCGTGAAGGTTTCGGGCTTGCCGCGCACCAGCTCGCGCTGCGCCTTGTGGTGCTGCGCGAAACGGTGCAGGAAGGCCAGCATGGGCTGCAGCGCGGCGAGATCGGCGGGCGCGTCGGCGCTCGGTGCGCCGCCCAGCCAGGCCTCGGTGATGACGGCGTCGAGCTTGTCGTGGCGCAGGTTGCGCACGATGGGCACGCGTTCGAGCGCGGTGCGGCTGTCGCGCACCTCGAGCGTGGCCTCGTCGAACACCACGTAGAGCGACACCGCGGGGCAGTCGCGCCCCTCCTGCAGCGTGTAGGCCTGCACCACGGCGTCGGGCAGCATGGTGATCTTGTGGCCCGGCATGTACACCGTGGACAGGCGGTGGCGCGCGATCTGGTCGAGCGCGCTGTCGGGCGTGATGGCCAGGCCCGGCGCCGCGATGTGGATGCCCAGCGTGACCGTGCCCGTGCCCAGGCCTTGCAGCGAGAGCGCGTCGTCGATCTCGGTGGTGGCCGAGTCGTCGATGGAGACGGCCTGCACCGGCGCCAGCGGCAGTTCTTCCGTGATGGCGGGGGCTTGCAGCGCGCCGAAGCCCGTGCCCTTGGGGAAGTGCTCGAACAGGAAGCGCTGCCAGTGGAACTGGTAGGCGCTGCGGATCGCGCCAGCCTGCTGCAGGAGCGCGAGCGGCGCGGTCTGGCTGCGCTTGGCGGCCTCGACCACGGCCTTGTACTCGGGGCCGTTCTTGTCGGGCTTGAAGAGGATGCGGTAGAGCTGGTCGAGCACCGGCGGCGGGCAGCGGCCCTGCACCAGTTCTTCGGTCCAGGCCTCGATCTGCGCCTGCAACTGCTGCTTCTTTTCGATCGCGGCCAGGGCCTGGGCCACGATCTCGGGCGGCGCTTTCTTGAAGCGGCCCTTGCCCGCGCGGCGGAAATAGTGCGGCGCGCCCTGCAGCGTGAGCAGCGCGGCCACCTGCTGGGCGGTGCTGGCCTGGGCGCTGAAGTACTCGCGCGCCAGGTCGGCGAAGCCGAATTCGTCGTCGGGCGCGAATTCGTAGGCGAGCTCGAGCTCCAGGGTCTGGGCGATCTGCGCGGCCTCGGTCATGAGCTCGGCCGGGGCGGGTTTGTCGAAGCGCAGCAGCGCGTTGGCCGCTTTCACTTTCACGCGCTTGCCCGAGTCGAGTTCGACCTGCATCGAACTCTCGGCCTCGGACATCAATCGGCCGGTCAGGAACTTGCCGGCCTCGTCGAACAGGATGTGCATGGGCGGCATTGTCCCATTCCGCCCTGCCGCCCCGCGCTCAGGCCAGGCGCAGGAAGGCGAACAGCGCGTCGATGTGCTGATCGAAGTCGCTGATCGCGTGGTCGCTGTGTTCCAGCAGGCGGATCTGCCCGCCCGCGGCGAAGGCCTGCATCTCGCGCCAGTCGAGCAGCTCGTCGCCCCGGGCGATGAGGGCGAACAGCCGTTCGGGCGTGGCCGGGTGCTGCGGCGCCAGGCGCGCGATGTCGGCCTCCTGCGCGCGCAGCTCGTCGACGAAGCGGGCCTCGAAGAAGAAGTGCTCGTCGGGCTTTTGCCAGGTGCTGTGCTCGCCGATGTGGGCCGCCAGGCTGTCGGCCGGCCGCGGTGCGGGGTTGAGCAGGGCGGCGCGGCAGCCCGTGTGCAGCGCCAGCCAGCGCGCGTAGAAGCCGCCCAGCGACGAGCCCACCACGGCCATGCGCGCGCGCGGCCAGCCCGCCACGCCCGCTGTGACCAGGCCCATGGCCTCGCGCGGCGAGGGCGGCAGGGGCGGGCACCACCAGGTGACGCCCGGGTGCTCGCGCGCCACGCGCTCGCCCACCTGCCGCGCCTTCTGCGACAGCGGCGAGGAGCGGAAGCCGTGCAGGTAGAGCAGGTGGGTGACGGGTTCGGTGAGGGGCTCGAAGACCGGGGTGTCCATGGCCGCAGGATAATCGCCGGCCATGGCCATCGTGATCGAAAAACCCAGCCTGATGCAGCGGATCGTGCCCTTCCTCAAGGGCTTCGACTGGCCGCTGATCACCATCGTGCTGTTCATGGCGGCGCTGGGCCTGACGACCATGTACTCGGTGGGCTTCGACCACGGCTCGCGCTTCGCCCAGCACAGCCGCAACATGCTGATCGGCGCCACCGTGATGCTGGTGTTCTCGCAGATCCCGCCGCAGCGCCTCATGCGCCTGGCGCTGCCGCTGTACGTGGTGGGCGTGGTGCTGCTGCTGGGGGTGGAGGTGGCGGGCATCGTGCGCAAGGGCGCGCAGCGCTGGCTCGACGTCGGCGTGACCGTGATCCAGCCCAGCGAGCTCATGAAGATCGCCATGCCCATGATGCTCGCCTGGTGGTTCCACCGGCGCGAAGGGCAGCTCAAGGCGGCCGACTTCCTGGTCGCGGGACTGATCCTCGCGGTGCCCGCGGCCCTGATCCTCAAGCAACCCGATCTCGGCACCACGCTGCTGGTGGTGGCTTCGGGCCTGGCGGTGATCTTTTTCGCCGGACTGAGCTGGAAGCTCATCATTCCGCCGGTGCTGATCGCGGCGGTCGGCGTCGTGGTGCTGATCACCAACGAGTCGTCGTGGTGCGCGCCGGGGGTCGACTGGCACGTGCTGCACGAGTACCAGCGCCAGCGCGTGTGCACCCTGCTCGACCCCACCAAGGACCCGCTGGGCAAGGGCTTCCACATCATCCAGGGCATGATCGCCATCGGCTCGGGCGGCGTGTGGGGCAAGGGCTTCATGCAGGGCACGCAGACCCACCTCGAGTTCATTCCCGAGCGCACCACCGACTTCATCTATGCCGCCTTCTCCGAGGAGTTCGGCCTGCTCGGCGTGCTGCTGCTGCTCGCGGGCTTCACGGCGCTGATCGGCCGCGGGCTGATGATCGCGGCCGAAGCGCCCACGCTGTTCGCGCGCCTGCTGGCGGGCGCGCTCACCCTCAACATCTTCGTCTACGCCTTCGTCAACATGGGCATGGTCAGCGGCATCCTGCCGGTGGTGGGCGTGCCGCTGCCCTTCGTGAGCTACGGCGGCACCGCCATGGTCACCATGGGCGTGGGCCTGGGCATGTTGCTGTCGATTTCCCGGGCCAAGCGGCTCGTCCCCACATGAACCTTCTCGATCCCGTGGCCTTCGTGGGTGCCGGCATCATGGGCGGCGCCATGGTGCAGCGCCTGCGCGAGCGCGGCTGGCCCGTGGCGGTGTGCGACATCGACCCGCCGCGCCAGCGCGAGGCGCGCGAGGCCGGCGCCACCGTGTGCGACACCCCGCACGCCGCCGCAGCCACGCTGGGCGAGGGCGGCCTGCTGGCCATCGTGGTGGTCGACGCGGCCCAATGCCGCGAAGTGCTGTGGGGTGCGGCCGGCGCGGCCGCGGCGCTGCGCGCGGGCCAGACCGTGCTGCTGTGCCCCACCATCGCGCCCGAAGACGTGGAGGCCATCGCGCTGCGCCTGGCCGGGCAGGGCGTGCACACGCTCGACGCGCCAATGTCGGGCGGCCCCGCCCGGGCGCGCGCCGGCACCATGAGCCTGATGCTCGCGGGGCCGGCGGGCGTGGTCGATCGCCACGCGCGCCTGATCGGCGACCTGTCGAACGCGGTGTTCCGCGTTGGCGAGCGCGTGGGCGACGGGGCGCGCACCAAGCTCGTGAACAACCTGCTCGCGGGCATCAACCTCGCGGGCGCGGCCGAGGCCATGGCGCTGGCCGAGCGCCTGGGCCTGGACCCGCGCGGCACGCTCGAGGTGATCGAGCGCTCCAGCGGCCAGAGCTGGATCGGCAGCGACCGCCTGGGCCGCGCGCTGGCCGGTGACACCGCGCCGCGCGCCCACATGACCCTGCTGGCCAAGGACACCCGGCTCGCCGTGGCCGCGGGCCGCTCGGCCGGCCACGAAGGTGTGCTCGGGCCGCTGGCCAGCGCCGTGTTCGCCGCCGCTCTGGGTGACGGCATGGCCGGCGAGGACGACGGCGCGCTGCTGCGCTGGATGCGCGACCACCCCGGCGGCCTGCCAAAACCCTGAGCCGCGCGCGCGGGCGCGCGCTTCCTACAATGGCCCCCATGATCGCGCGCGAACCCACCCTGGCCCGCCTGGCCACCGCCGAGCAGCTGCTGCTCGAACCCTTCGGCCTCACCACCGCCCACCTGCACAAGGCGCTGGCGGAAATCCGCTCGCACGGAGTGGACGACGCCGACCTGTACTTCCAGGCCACGCGCAACGAGGGCTGGAGCCTCGAAGAAGGCATCGTCAAAACCGGCAGCTTCAGCATCGAGCAGGGCGTGGGCGTGCGCGCGGTGAGCGGCGAAAAGACCGCCTTCGCGTATTCCGACGACCTGTCCTGGGACTCGCTGATCGACGCCGCGCGCGCGGTGCGCAGCATCTCGGGCCAGGGCCAGGCGAAGAAGGTCAAGGTCGCCACGGCCAAGGTCGCCAAGTCGCGCTCGCTCTACGCCGGCGTCGACCCGATCGCCTCGCTCGACAGCAACGCCAAGGTGGCGCTGCTCGAAAAAGTGGAGCGCCTGGCCAAGGCCCAGGACCCGCGCGTGGTGCAGGTGATGGCCGGCCTCGCGGCCGAGCACGACGTGGTGCTGGTGGCGCGCGCCGACGGCACGCTCGCGGCCGACGTGCGGCCCCTGATCCGCCTGTCCGTCACCGTGATTGCCGAGCAGAACGGCCGCCGCGAAATGGGCAGCTCGGGCGGCGGTGGCCGCTTCGGCCTGGCCTATTTCGACGACGCCATGGTGCAGAGCTACGTCGACGAGGCGGTGCAGCAGGCCCTCACCAACCTCGATTCGCGCCCCGCGCCCGCGGGCGAGATGGTGGTGGTGCTGGGCAGCGGCTGGCCCGGCATCCTGCTGCACGAGGCCGTGGGCCACGGTCTCGAAGGCGATTTCAACCGCAAGGGCTCGAGCGCGTTCGCGGGGCTGATCGGCCAGCGCGTGGCGGCCAAGGGCGTGACCGTGCTCGACGACGGCACCATCGCCGACCGCCGCGGCTCGCTCAACGTCGACGACGAAGGCAATGCCTCGCAGCGCAACGTGCTGATCGAAGACGGCATCCTGCGCGGCTACATCCAGGACGCGATGAACGCGCGCCTGATGGGCGTCAAGCCCACGGGCAACGGCCGCCGCGAGAGCTACGCGCACACGCCCATGCCGCGCATGACCAACACCTACATGCTCGCGGGCGACAAGCACCCCGACGAGATCGTGGCGAGCATCAAGAAGGGCCTGTACGCGACCAACTTCGGTGGCGGTCAGGTCGATATCACGAGCGGCAAGTTCGTGTTCTCGGCCAGCCAGGCCTTCTGGGTCGAGAACGGCAAGATCCAGTACCCCGTGAAGGGTGCCACCCTGGTGGGCAACGGGCCCGACGCGCTCACGCGCGTGAGCATGATCGGCAACGACATGCGGCTCGACAGCGGCGTGGGCACCTGCGGCAAGGAAGGCCAGAGCGTGCCCGTGGGCGTGGGCCAGCCCACGCTGCGCATCGAGGCGCTCACGGTCGGCGGCACGGCTTGAGCGCGGGCGCGCCAGGGCCGGTGCCCTTCGGCGAGGCCCTGCGCTTCTGGCTCAAGCTCGGCTTCATCAGCTTCGGCGGCCCGGCCGGCCAGATCGCGGTGATGCACCGCGAGCTCGTGGAGCAGCGGCGCTGGATCAGCGAGCGCCGCTTCCTGCACGCGCTCAACTACTGCATGCTGCTGCCCGGCCCCGAGGCGCAACAGCTCGCGACCTACATCGGCTGGCTGATGCACCGCAGCTGGGGCGGCATCGTGGCGGGTGCGCTGTTCGTGCTGCCTTCGCTGCTGCTGCTCATCGGCCTGAGCTGGGTCTATGTGGTGTACGGGCAGGTCGGCTGGGTCGCAGGCCTGCTCTACGGCATCAAGCCCGCGGTGGCGGCGATCGTGCTGCAGGCGGTCTGGCGCATCGGCGGGCGTGTGCTGCGCAGCCCGCGCCGCGCGCCCTGGCTCTGGGCGCTGGCCATCGGCAGCTTCGTGGCGATCGCGCTGCTCAAGCTGCCGTTTCCGCTTGTGGTGCTGTCGGCGCTGGCCTTGGGCTGGCTGGGCGGGCGCGTGGCGCCTGCGCAGTTCCTGCCTGCGGGCGGCCACGGGCGTGCCGCGGCCGACGGCAGCGGGCACCCGCCCGCGCTGATCGACGACGACACCCCCACGCCCGAGCACGCGCGCTTCACGCGGTCGCGCCTGCTGCGCGTGCTGCTCGCGGGTGCGGTCTTGTGGCTCCTGCCCATGGGCGTTCTGCTGGCCTGGCAGGGCCTGCAGGGCACGCTGCCCACCATGGGCCTGTTCTTTTCGAAGGCCGCGCTGCTCACCTTCGGCGGCGCCTACGCGGTGCTGCCTTACGTGTACCAGGGTGCGGTGGTGCAGCACGGCTGGCTCAGCGGGCCGCAGATGATCGACGGTCTCGCGCTCGGTGAAACCACGCCCGGGCCGCTCATCATGGTGGTGGCCTTCGTGGGCTTTCTGGGCGGCTGGCACACCGGTGTCCTGGGGCCCGAGGCGCGCTTTCTCGGCGCGGCGCTCGCCGCCTGCGTGGTCACCTGGTTCACCTTCCTGCCCTCGTTCATCTTCATCCTCGCGGGTGGGCCGCTGGTGGAACGCACGCACGGGCAGCTCGGCTTCACCGCGCCGCTCACAGCCATCACGGCCGCGGTGGTGGGCGTGATCGCGAGCCTCGGGCTGTTCTTCCTGGTGCACATCGCCTGGCCCGTGCCCGGCGGGCCGGTGGACGTGGCGGCCCTGCTGATCGCGGCGCTGGCCGCGCTCGCCCTGCTGCGGTTCAAGCTGGGTGTCATTCCCGTGATCGCGGCCTGCGCGCTGCTCGGTGTGTTGCTCAAAACCACCGGTCTGGCCGGCTGAGCGCAGCCCGCCCGATCGCCTGTGCTACATTGCCGCCCATGGTTTCGCGCTCCGCTTACTTCGCTTTTTACTTTTGGTTCTCTGTCCCCGGCGGACGAGAGGCGAAGTCGTAAGCGCGCCAAGAATCTCGAACAGAAACCGCCGGGCCCCCAAAGCCCGGCGGTTTTTTTTCGCCCATTCGCCGTATTCCCCCAAACCCACCCTGGAGCCCATGATGAACGCCAAAGCCACCTCCGCCGCCAGCGACGCCTGGTATGCGCGTCCTCTCGACAAAACCAGCGAGACCGACGACGAACGCATTCAGGACATCACCGTGCTTCCCCCGCCCGAACACCTCATCCGCTTCTTCCCGATCGCCGGCACGCCGACCGAAGCGCTGATCAGCCAGACCCGCCACCGCATCCACCGCATCCTGCACGGCAAGGACGACCGGCTGCTCGTGGTGATCGGCCCATGCTCGATCCACGACCCGGCCGCCGCGCTCGATTACGCGCGCCGCCTGAAGCCGCTGCGCGACCAGTACGCCGACACGCTGGAGATCGTGATGCGCGTGTACTTCGAGAAGCCGCGCACCACCGTGGGTTGGAAGGGCCTGATCAACGACCCCTACCTCGACGAGAGCTACCGCATCGACGAAGGCCTGCGCATCGCGCGCCAGCTGCTGATCGAGATCAACCGCCTGGGCCTGCCCGCGGGCAGCGAGTTCCTCGACGTGATCTCGCCCCAGTACATCGGCGACCTGATCAGCTGGGGCGCGATCGGCGCGCGCACCACCGAGAGCCAGGTGCACCGCGAACTGGCCTCGGGCCTGTCGGCGCCTATCGGCTTCAAGAACGGCACCGACGGCAACATCAAGATCGCGACCGACGCCATCCAGGCGGCGGGCCGTGGCCACCACTTCCTGTCGGTGCACAAGAATGGTCAGGTTGCCATCGTGCAGACCAAGGGCAACAAGGACTGCCACGTGATCCTGCGTGGTGGCAAGGCGCCCAACTACGACGCCGCGAGCGTGGCGAGCGCGGTGAAAGACCTCGAGGCTGCCAAGCAGGTGCCGCGCCTCATGATCGACTGCAGCCACGCCAACAGCAGCAAGCAGCACGAGAAACAGCTCGACGTGGCACGCGACATCGCGGGCCAGATCTCGGGCGGCAGCCGCTCGGTCTTCGGCGTGATGATCGAAAGCCACATCGAGGCCGGTGCCCAGAAGTTCACGCCGGGCAAGGACGACCCGTCGGCCTTGCGCTATGGCCAGAGCATCACCGACGCCTGCCTGGGCTGGAGCGATTCGCTGCAGGCGCTCGAGCTGCTGTCGGCCGCGGTGAAGGCCTCGCGCGGCTGAGTCCGCATCGGGGCTTGTCCGGAGCAGCGCGCGGCGGTGGCGGGGCACAATGCCCCGACATTGCTGACCAGCCGAGGAGCCCCCATGCGCAGCCAAGTCACCGTCACCTGGGGCGAGCCCGCCGCCTACCGCATCGACCTTGAAGAGGTGCAGCCCATGCCGCACGACCAGGCAAGGCAGTGGCTCGACGAGCAGTTCACGCAGATGGGTTGCGAGCCACTGCGCGCCACGGGCAAGGTGCTCACGGTCGACAAGATCCTGTGCATCGCGCAGGCCGCGGGGCAGGACCACTTCCGCGATCCGGGCCACCGCGAATGGGCGCTGGCCTATGCGCGCGCCGCGAGCGCGGCCCTGGCCAAGCCGGTCATCACGGTGGACGTGCCCGGCCAGGCGCTGGCTTATTGAGCCGGCGCGCGGGCCTTCAGGTCTTGAGCGCCTTCAGCAGGCGCTCGTGGATGCCCCCGAAGCCGCCGTTGCTCATGCACACGATGTGGTCGCCCGCCCGGGCGGCCTGTGCCACCTGATGCACCAGCGTGTCGATGTTCGCGGCCACCGACGCGCGTTCGCCCATGGGCGCCAGTGCCTCGGCCGCATCCCAGTCGAGCCCGCCCGCATGGCAGAAAGCCAGGTCGGCGTTCTCCAGGCTCCAGGGCAGTTGCGACTTCATGGTGCCCAGCTTCATGGTGTTGCTGCGCGGCTCGAACACCGCGAGGATGCGCCCGCGCGGTGTGCCCAGGCGGCGCGCCAGGCCGTCGAGCGTGGTGCGGATGGCCGTGGGGTGGTGGGCGAAGTCGTCGTAGACGGTGATGTCGCCGCCCGCGCGCGCCACGCTGCCGCGCAGCTCCATGCGGCGGCGCACGTTCTGGAAGCGCCCGAGCGCGGCCGCAGCCTCGGCCGGCGGCACGCCCAGGTGCTCGGCCGCGGCGATGGCCGCGAGCGCATTGAGCTGGTTGTGCACGCCCGACAGTGCCCATTGCACGCGGCCCATGGGTCGGCCGTTGCGCTGCACCGCGAAGTCGTGCGGCTCGCCCTCGGCGGTGAAGTCGCTCACCGCGCTGCCGAAGCTGCAGACCTCGCTCCAGCAGCCCTGGTGCAACACGCGCGTGAGGCTTTCTTCGAGACCGTTGACCACGACACGGCCGCTCGCGGGCACGGTGCGCACCAGGTGGTGGAACTGGCGCTCGATCGCCTTGAGGTCGTCGAAGATGTCGGCGTGGTCGAACTCGAGGTTGTTGAGCACGGCCGTGCGCGGGCGGTAGTGCACGAACTTGCTGCGCTTGTCGAAGAAGGCGGTGTCGTACTCGTCGGCCTCGATCACGAAGGCCTTGCCCTGACCGAGCCGGGCCGAGACGCCGAAGTTCATCGGCACGCCGCCCACCAGGAAACCGGGTTGCTGGCCGCAGGCGTCGAGCACCCAGGCCAGCATCGAGGTGGTGGTGGTCTTGCCGTGCGTGCCGGCCACCGCGAGCACGTGCCGCCCCTGCAGCACGTTTTCGGCCAGCCACTGCGGCCCGCTGGTGTAGGGCGCGCCCGCGTCGAGGATGGCTTCCATCAGCGGGAACTTGGGCGAGCCGTCGGCCAATCGCGCGCGGCTCACCACGTTGCCGATCACCCAGACGTCGGGCTGGAGCGCCATCTGTTCGGCGCCGAAACCTTCGATGAGCTCGATGCCCAGGGCCCGCAACTGGTCGCTCATGGGGGGGTAGACGCCGGCGTCGCAGCCGGTGACGCGGTGACCTGCTTCGCGGGCCAGGGCCGCGACACCGCCCATGAAGGTGCCGCAGATGCCCAGGATGTGAATATGCATGTGCGGATTCTAGGTTTGGCGCCCCGGGCACAATGCGGGATGCTTTCGCGAGACGACACCGCTGCCGAAATCGCTGCCGTGGCCGCCGGTCTGGTGGTCGACGAAGGACAGGACTACGCCGCGGCCAAACGCGCCGCGGTCCGCCAACTCGGCCTGCCGCCGCGCACCGCCTTGCCCGACAACGAGCTGCTCGAAGCGGCCGTGCGCGAGCACATCGCCGTGTTCTGCGCCGACACCCAGCCGGGCGAGCTGCGCGCGCTGCGGGAACTGGCCCTGGTCTGGATGGATCGGTTGCAGGCCTTCCGCCCGCACCTGGGCGGCGCCGTCTGGCACGGCACGGCCACGCGCCACAGCGATATCCACATGCACCTCTTCTGCGACGACCCCAAGCAGGCCGAATGGGCCTTGATCGACCACCGCGTGGACTACCACCCCGGCACCGCCAGCGACTGGCGCGGCGACGCGGTGCAGGCGCTCACCGTGCGAACCCGCAGCGAGGCGCTGGGCCAGTGGGTGCTGTTGCACCTGCTGGTGCACGACCACGATGCCCAGCGCGGCGCGCTCAAGCCCGACAGCCAGGGCCGCAAGCCGCGTGGCGACGCGGCCGCGGTGCGTGCGCTGCTGGCCACGGAGGGCGGGGCATGAAGCTGCAGCGCCGACACTTGCTCACGGGCGGCGTGGCGGTGGCCGCCGCGGGCGCGGGGGTCTTCTGGGCGGAGCGCCGCTGGCGACCCCAACCGGTGCTCGATGGCACGGAGGCCGAGTTCTGGGCGTCGCGCTTCGACACGCCCGAGGGCCAGCCTCTGGCCATGGCGCCCTATCGCGGCAAGCCGCTGCTGGTGAACTTCTGGGCCACCTGGTGTCCGCCCTGCATCGAGGAACTGCCCATGCTCAACGCCTTCCAGCGCGAGCAATCGGCCAAAGGCTGGCAGCTGCTTGGCCTCGCGGTCGATCGGGTGGACGCCGTGCAGGCCTTCCTCAAGAAGCTGCCGCTCGAATTCCCGGTCGCCATGACCGGCTTCGCGGGGGCCGACCTGAGCCGCAAGCTCGGCAATCCCTCGGGCGGCCTGCCGTTCACCGTGGTCTTCGGGCCCGGGGGCGGCATCGCCCAGCGCAAGATCGGCCAGCTCAAACCCGACGACCTCGCGGGCTGGGCGAAATCCATCTGAAGCGCTGAAATCACGCCAACGTCGTTGATCGCCCTGCCAAGTGCGGGGTGATGGGCGTTTGGATCCGGGGAAACCCATCGTGTACACTGCTGCACCCTTGCGCCGGCCGGTGCTGTGCGATTTCGCGAAATTGCATGCAATAGAGCCAATTTGGTGCAGAAATCGTTGGAGATACCATGGATTTGCGAAAACTTAAGACTCTGATCGATCTGGTGTCGGAGTCGAACGTCTCGGAGCTCGAGATCACCGAGGCCGAAGGCAAGGTCCGCATCGTCAAGGCCAGCCCGGCGGTCATGCCGGCGCCGGTGACCTACAGCATGGCCCCCGCTCCCGCCCCCATGGCGGCCGTTCCCGCCGTGGAAGTTGCTGCAGCACCCGCGCCCGCTGCCGCCCCCGCGGCGCCCACCGGACACGTGGTCAAGTCGCCCATGGTCGGCACGTTCTACCGCTCCTCCGCGCCCGGCGCAAAGCCTTTCGTCGAAGTGGGCTCCACCGTCAAGGAAGGCGAGACCATCTGCATCGTCGAGGCCATGAAGATCCTCAACGAGATCGAGGCCGACAAGAGCGGCACGGTGACGCAGATCCTGGTCCAGAACGGCCAGGCGGTCGAGTACGGCCAGCCGCTGTTCGTGATCGAGTGAGGACCGCTCACCCATGTTCAAGAAGATCCTGATCGCCAACCGCGGCGAGATCGCGCTGCGCATCCAGCGCGCCTGCCGCGAGATGGGCATCAAGGCGGTGATGGTCTATTCCGAGGCCGACCGCGATGCCAAGTACGTCAAGCTCGCCGAAGAAGCGGTGTGCATCGGTCCGGCGCAGTCGGGGCAAAGCTACCTGAACATGCCCGCGATCATCTCGGCCGCCGAGGTGACCGACGCCGAGGCCATCCATCCGGGCTACGGCTTCCTGAGCGAGAACGCCGATTTCGCCGAGCGCGTCGAGAAGAGCGGTTTCACCTTCATCGGCCCCACGCCCGACTCGATCCGCCTCATGGGCGACAAGGTCT
>VFQP010004737.1_pt1 | contig 12398 bp, 10 predicted proteins | sample 3512351 | NCBI WGS metagenome assembly VFQP01 (sample SAMN10412372, study PRJNA504923) | tailings metagenome | isolation source: Relicate 1 Philex TSF1 revegetated site | place: Philippines: Tuba, Benguet | collected 2017-08-29 | reverse complement strand
GACCATCCTGACGCGCCATATCCTGCCGGGTACCGTGTCGTCGATCGTGGTCTATTTCTCGATGCGGATCGGCACTTCGATCATCACCGCCGCCGGCCTGTCGTTCCTGGGTCTTGGCGCGCAACCGCCTACGCCCGAATGGGGTGCGATGCTCAATGAAGCGCGCGCGGACATGGTGACCGCACCGCACGTGGCCATTTTCCCGAGCCTGGCGATCTTCCTGACGGTGCTTGCATTCAACCTGCTGGGCGACGGCCTGCGCGACGCGCTGGACCCGAAGATCGACCGTCGCTGATGATGGCTGATGCTCCTGTCGTTGGCGCGCTGCCTGCCGGCGCGCGCAATGCGATTACCGATGTGGCTGGCGTTGCGGTGGGGCACTGCACGCTGGCCGAGGATGCCTGCCAGACCGGCGTGACGGTGATCCGTCCGCATGCGGGCAATGTCTACGTCGACAAGGTGCCTGCCGCCGCGACCGTGCTCAATGGCTTTGGCAAGAGCATCGGACTGGTGCAGGTCGAAGAACTCGGGGTGCTGGAAACACCGATCGCGCTGACCAACACATTCTCGGTCGGCGCACTTGCCCAGGCGCAGATCCGCGCTGCAATTGCCGCGAATCCCGAGATTGGCCGGCAGTGGCCTACCGTCAATCCGCTGGTGTTCGAATGCAATGACGGTTACCTGAACGATATCCAGGCAATGGCCGTGCAAGCGCAGCATTACGATGCCGCGCTGGCGGCCGCCAGCGCGGAAGTTGCGCAGGGTGCCGTGGGCGCGGGGCGAGGCATGTCGTCGTTTGGCGTCAAGGGTGGCATCGGCACTGCCTCGCGCGTGGCTGGCGGTTATACGGTCGGTGCGCTGGTATTGTCGAACTTCGGTACGCCCGAATCGCTGATCCTTGCCGGCCGACCGCTTGGCGCCGAGCTGGACACACGCCTGAAGCAGGCTGCCGAGCCCGAGAAGGGCTCGATCATCATGATCGTGGCAACCGATGCCCCGCTCGATGCACGCCAGCTGCGCCGGCTGTCATTGCGTGCCGGCACCGGGTTGGCGCGCACCGGCTCGGTCTACGGCCATGGCTCGGGCGATATCGTGCTGGCGTTCTCCACTGCCTATACTGTGCCGCACCTCGCCGATGCGCCGATGCCGGCCGTGCCGATGGTGCATGAATCGAAGCTCGACCCGCTATTCCGTGCTGCCGCGGACAGTGTCGAGCAAGCCATCGTCCACGCGCTGTGGCATGCCACGACCGTGCATGGCCGAGATGGCCACCGCCGCAGCGCGCTGCGTGAAGTACTGCAAGACCTGACCGCATGAAAATCCTGATTTCCGCAGATATCGAGGGCGTGGCCGGCGTGTTCCATGCCGAGCAGACCCGTGCCGGCAACGGCGAATATGAACGTGCCCGCGCCTGGATGACGGCCGAGGCCAATGCCGCCGTGCAAGGCGCGTTTGCCGGTGGCGCCACCGAAGTACTGGTCAACGATTCGCATGGCGGGTTCCGCAACCTGCTGCCCGACCGGATCGATCCGCGTGCGCAACTGGTGCTGGGCAAGCCGCGCTACCTGAGCATGGTGGCTGGCGTGGAGCAGGATTGTGACGGTGTGTTCATGATCGGCTACCACGGCCGTGCGCAAAGCCGCGGCGTGCTGGCGCATACGATCAATAGCGGCGCGTTTGCGCGCGTCTGGCTCAACGGGCTGGAACTGGGCGAAGCTGGCATCTACGCGGCGCTGGCCGGCGAATTCGATGTGCCGGTGCTGATGGCCAGCGGCGACGACGTGTTTGTTGCCGAGACGCAGCCGCTGATGCCGTGGGTGCGCTACGTGCAGACCAAGACGGCCGGCGGGCAGGGCAGCGGTACGACGCTGTCGCCAGCCGCTGCGTGCGAGGCGATTGCCAGTGCCGCGGAAGCCGCCACGCGTGACGCCATCGCGCATCCGCAGGCGCGCTGCTTCGAACTTTCCGGTCCGGTGACGTGCCGCCTGCAGACGCAGACCACGGCACACGCGGACCTGTTCTGCCAATGGCCTACGTTCGAGCGCGTGGACGGCGTGACGCTATGCTTTACCGCGCCGACCGTACAGGCCGCGGTGCGCATGCTGAACTGCTGCTCGGCCATGTCGTTCATGCTCAAGTAGAAGTTGGGGAGGGGTGGGCAAACAATGGGACAATGGCGGCCATTTCCCCATTTGCATTTGCCACATCCATGACTTCACCCATGCACGGGAGCTGGATCCCCGTTCGCAAGGACTTCGCCGATCCGTCCGCCACGCGCTGCCACGCGCGCAGCAGCAAGGGCGGGCGGCATCATGGCTTTCCGGAAGGCCACGCATGGATCCTGCGTGGCCCCGATGGCCAGGAATATCCGTTTGGCCTCGAATGCGCACGCGCCGCGCTGGCCGTGCCGGGCATGCTCGACCAGATCCCCGACTACACCGCGCGCGATGCCGTGAAGCTTGCCGATGTGCCGTTCGATACCTTGCCACGCCGCAAGCCGACTGCCGCGGAACTCGAACTGGAACGGCGCAACGCCGCGACGCGCTACGTCGTACTGCGCATGGAGAAGGTGGCCAGCGTGCCGCGCGTGCAGCCGACCGTGCGGTTTCCCGCACTGGATGACCTGTACCAGCAGATTGCCGCGGGACGTCCGCTGACGTACGCCCAGGTCCAGCGTGTGCTGGCAATCGAGCGCAGCGCCACCACGCCGCCCAAGCTCAAGAGCCTGAATCTGCTCGATGTCTACACAGCGCATGTCAAGCTGGAATGGCTGATTGCATCGGCCAACCGGGTAGACCGCATACGTTTCCTGCGCAGCCTGCATGACTGGCTGGCCAGACATCTGGTGCTGTCCGCCGCGCAGATCGAGGCTGCCGGCATTGTCATGCATCCGCATGCGTTCCGTTCCGCATGGCCCGACGAAGCCGAATCCAACGGGCGGTTCTAGGCGGGTGTGGCGCTCGATGCCGGATTGGCGTTACATTGATGGCATCCCCACTCGGCCCAGGCCCATGCCGCCATGCCTGCCAGCCTTTCCGTCCGGTACTTTGCGCGTAGCTATGCCGAAGCGCGCCAGAAGTTTCTCGATGCCGCACGCGCGTGCGGTGCCACGCTGACCGAATTTCCACATCCTACCCAATTGGGCCATGACGGCGAGACGCTGGCCATGGATGTTGCATGGGTCGGTGCCGCCGATGCGCAGCGCGTGCTGCTGGTGACATCGGGAACACATGGCGCCGAGGGCTTTTGCGGCTCGGGCGCGCAGGTGGCAATGCTGGCCGATACCGCGCTGCACGCCGACTGCCGGCGCGCCGGGTTTGCGCTGATGCTGGTGCATGCCGTGAATCCCTACGGCTTCTCTTACCTGCGGCGCGTCAACGAGGATAACGTCGACCTGAATCGCAATTTCATGGACTTCGATCAGCCGTTGCCGCTGAATCCAGCGTATGCGGAAGTGGCGCCGCTGCTGCTGCCGTCGCAGTGGCCGCCGTCGTGCGACGAGCACACGGCACTGATGAAGACCGTGGCCCAGAAGGGCATGGACTGGTATCAGGCGGCGGTCAGCGCGGGGCAATACCAGGACGGCGCCGGCATGTTCTTCGGTGGCCAGAAGGCAACCTGGAGCAATTACACCTTGCGTCGCATCCTGGCGCGCTTTGGCGCGGGTCGCGGTGTGCTGCGCTGGGTCGACATCCATACCGGACTCGGGCCGTGGGGTTACGGAGAGCCCATCTACATGGGGCCGAACCAGGCCGCCCAACTGGCCCGGACGCGCGCAATCTGGGGTAGCAGCGTAACGTCAATCTACGATGGCTCGTCGACCTCGGCCAACCTGACCGGACTGGCGTGGCTGGCCGTGCCGCAGACCTTGCCGTCGATCGACTACGCGGGCATTGCGCTCGAGTTTGGCACCCTGCCGCTGACCGAGGTGCTCGATGCGCTGCGTGGCGACCACTGGCTGCATATCCATCCCGAGGCCGACGAAAACCAGCATGCATTGATCCGGCAAGCCATGTGGACGGCGTTCTATGGCGATGCCGACGACTGGCGCGAAGGTGTGGTCGCACAGGCCACTGACGCGGTGCGCAACGCGCTGGCAGTCTAGTTCAGGCGTCGGCGCCACTTTCCTCGACCAGCCATTGACGGAACGCCCGCGCCGCCGCGGGCTCGGCGCGATCGCGCGGCCATACCGCGTAGTACCCGCCGCCCAGCGAGGCGCTGGCCTCGCATGCGCGCACCAGCAGGCCCGACGTCAGGCAACGGTCGATCATATGGCGCCATGCCAGCACGATGCCCTGGCCTTCGATGGCCATCTGCACCAGGACCGGATAGGTATTGGCCACGAGCTCACGTTCGAAGCGCGACTCGCGCAAGCCATTGCGCGCAAACCATGCCGGCCACGACATCCAGATGCGCTGCGCGTCTTCGAGCACCAGCAACGATTCTTTCGGCAATGCGGCCACGCTGAGTTCGCGACCATCGAGATAGGACGGCGCGCAGACCGGAAAAACCTCTTCGTCATAGAGTCGCCGGGCCGCCATGCCGCTCGGCGCGCCTTCCCTGAGGTAGTAGAGTCCAATATCGAAATCGGTGCCTGACAGCGAGGCCAGGCTGTCATTGACGACCAGCCGTACCCGGAAGTCGGGATGCCGCGCGCGAAACGCGGCCAGGCGCGGCGTCAGCCAAAGCACCGCGACGCCCGACGAGCAGGCCACGGTCAGTTCGACCCGGCCCTTGCGCTTCATGACGTCTTCAGTAGCCTCGGCGCAGCTGACCAGCAGCCGCTGGATCTGCTCCGCATATTGCTGGCCGCTGACGGTCAGCCGCAACGCGCGTGGCTCGCGGATAAACAGCTTCTTGCCCAGGAATCGTTCAAGCTGCGCGATTTGCCGGCTGATCGCGCTCTGTGTGAGATGGAGCTCGTTGGCCGCGCGGGTGAAGCTGCCATGGCGCATCGCCGATTCGAAGGCGACCAGGCAGGGCAAGGGAGGAAGCGGGGTGATGCGCATCGGCGTGAATCATTGGCGGGAAGTTGGTGCCAATGATAGATGCAAGAGCGGTGCCAGAGGGGATTGGTGATTGACGCGTTTACCCTCTCCCCCGGCCCCTCTCCCGCCGTGCGGAAGAGGGGAGAAAAACACGGTTACGCGTTATGAATCCGTCCCGCCTGCATCACCATGGCAATGCGCGCATCCGGACCCGCGAGTACGCCGATATCGGTGAGCGGATCGCCATCGACCACCACCACGTCGGCAATCGCTCCCGCCTTGATCACGCCAAGTTCGCCTTCACGCTGCAGGATTTCTGCAGCGATCGAGGTGGCCGAGCGCACGGCTTCCGCGTTGCCGAGCAGTTCGGCGCGGATCAGGAATTCCTCGGACTGGTACTGGTGCATCTCGCCGAGCAGATCGGAGCCGAAGCCCATCGGCACGCCAGCCTCGGCGTAGATGGCCAGTGAATCGCGACCGGCCTGGCGTACCGTCTCGATCTTGGCGACGGAATCGGCGGGCAGGCCCAGGCGCGCACCATCGCGGGCCAGCGCGTCATACGTGATCAGCGTCGGTACCACATAGGCGCCGTGCTCGCGCATCACACGCGCTGCGGCGGCGTCGACGAGATTGCCATGTTCGATGGTCCGCACACCACAGCGAATCGCACGCGTGATCGCGCGGCCCGTGTAGGCGTGGGCCATTACGTAGGTCTGTGCCGCCTCGGCTTCGGCCACGATCGCCCGGATTTCGTCCTCGCTGTACTGGGTGTTGCCGATCGGGTCGGTCGGCGATGCCACGCCGCCTGACGCCATGATCTTGATCTGCGTGGCACCTTTCTGGATTTCCTCGCGTACGGCCAGGCGCACCGCATCCACGCCATCGGCCACACGTGCAATTGCGCCGGCACGGAACGCGCACGAGCAGGGCTCCAGCGTATCGGAGCGCGGCCGGAAGTCGCCATGGCCGCCGGTCTGCGACAGCGCCTTGCCCGACGGGAAGATGCGCGGCCCGGGAATCAGGCCCGTGGCCACGGCCTGCGACAGGCCCCAGTCCGCACCGCCGGCATCGCGCACGGTGGTGAAGCCGCGTTCGAGCATGCCGCGCATGATCGGCATGGCGCGGAACGCCACCAGTACATTGGGCTGGACCGCGTTCAGGCCGAGGTTGGCCAGCGATGCCAGCACATGCACGTGCAGGTCGATCAGCCCCGGCATCACGGTCTTGCCGGTCACGTCGACCACCCGCGCCTGCGGTGCATGGATAGGCGTGCCCGACACCTCGACGATACGCTCGCCGTCGATCAGCACATCATGGCGCGGCAACAGCGTACCGCGTACCGGGTCGAGGACGTTGCCGCCCTGAAGCAGAATCTGGGTCATCGTGGTTTACTTCTTTTGCAGATAGGCGGGCTCGCGCACCAGGCGCGTGCCGCAGAAACTGATGGCAGCGGCGATCATCACGTAGATGGCAGGCGCCATCGTGCTGCCCGTGCTGGCAATCAGCCAGGTGATGAAGAACGACGCGAAACCACCGAAGATCGTCACGGCCAGGTTGTACGCCACCGACAGGCCCGTCGACAGCACCTTGGCCGGGAACAGTTCCGAGAAAGCAGCCAGGATCGGGCCCGTATAGGCGGCGATCAACACCCCGAACACGATCTGGAACACCAGCAGCGAGGCCAGCCCCGGCGCGTGGTTGATATACGCGAACATCGGCCATGCCAGCACGAAGATCAGCACGGCGGCGCCCGACAGCAGACCGCGGCGGCCAAAACGGTCGGCCATCATGCCCACGATCGGGGCAAACACCATGATCGCCATGCCACCGGCCATGCCGGCGATGAAGCCGGTGGACTGCGGCACCTTGAGCACCTTCACTGCGTAGGTCGGCATGTAGAACAGCAGCACGTAGGTGCAGACCGTCCACAGGATCACCATCGAGAAGCTGGCCGCGGTCTGGCGCGGGTAGTCGCGCAGCACTTCGGTCAGCGGCGAGTCGGTCTTGTCGGTAGTGGCCTGGAAGGTCGGCGTCTCTTCGAGGTTATGACGGATATAGAAGCCGACCGGGCCGATGATCATGCCGATCAGGAACGGCAGTCGCCATCCCCAGCTGTTGAGGGCCTCGGGGCTCAGCGTGGAGGTCACGAACGTACCGACCGCGGCGCCCAGCAGCACGGCTACGCCGATGCTGGCCTGGATCCAGCTCGAATAGTAGGCGCGCTGTTGCTCGGGTGCGTACTCGGTCAGGAAGGCGGTGGCGCCGCCCATCTCGCCACCGGCGGAGAAACCCTGCATCAGGCGCGCAATCACGATCAGCAGCGGCGCGAACACGCCGATCTGGTCATAGGTGGGCGCGATGCCGATCAGCGTGGTGCCGGCGGCCATCAGCAGGATGGTCAGCGACAGTGCCGCCTTGCGGCCCACGCGGTCGGCATAGACGCCAAGGATGATGCCGCCCACGGGCCGCATGAAGAAGCCCACGCCGAACGTGGCTACGGCCAGCAGTAGCGACGACAGCTCGTTGCCGGTGGGAAAGAACAGTTTGGCGATGATCACGGCGAAGAAGCTGTACACCGTGAAGTCGAACCACTCGAGGCCATTGCCGATCACCGTGGCGATGATGGCGCGGCGGCGTTGGCTGGCCCCGATCCGGGGTCCCGTGTCCGCATAGGCGGGGGCGCTGGCTTGCATGTCTCTCTCTCCCTTTGGCACCACACTGGCCAGCCCATTGCTGGCAGGCTCTGGCCGATGTTAGGGGCGTCGTCGTGACACGAGAAACGAAATCTGCGCATGTGGCCATGACGCCAGCGCATGCGTCGCGTGCGCTGGCGTCAGGCTGGCGCCTGCCGGCTATGCGCTGTTCACGCGCGTGAGCGCGCCGGTCACGCCGTGCGCGCACAGCGTTTCGAGCTGCAAGGCCACCGCATCGACAAAGACCTGCGATTGCGCGAGGTCGCCAAACACCGGCGCGTAACCCGCAATGATGCGCACGCGTTCCCGTTCGCGCGCGAGTGCATCGAACAGCTTTTCGGTATGACGTGCGGCCTCGGCCATGACCGCGGCCAGCGGTTGCGCCAGCGGATCCTCGATCGCAAACGCATTGCCCGCCTCATCGTAGCCGCGCAGGAAATGCAGCCACGCGGCCACGCCGAGCGCCAGGCGCGGGAACGGCTGGCCGGCCGCGATGCGGTCGCGGATCGGTGCCAGCAGCCGTTGCGGAATCTTTTGCGAACCGTCCATCGCGATCTGGCGTGTGCGGTGGCCCAGCGCCGGGTTGGTGAAGCGCGGCAGCAGGCTGGCGCGATAGGCATCGACGTCGAGCCCGGGCAGCGCGGGCAGTGTCGGCTGCGTCTCGCGTGCCATCGTCTCGGCAATGAATGTGTGCACGGCGGGCTGCGCAATCACGCGGTCGGTGGTGGGCCATCCGGCCAGTACGCCCAGATACGCCATCATCGACTGGCTGCCGTTGACGAACCGGTGCTTAAGCACTTCGAATGGCTTGGCCTCGGCAACGAACTGCGCGCCGCCAGCTTCCCAGCGCGGCCGTCCGGCCGCAAAGCGGTCCTCGATGACCCACTGGAAGAATGGCTCGCCGACCACCGGCCACGCATCGTACAGACCCAGGGCTGTGGATACGCGCGCCACGTCGTCGACCGTGGTCCGCGGCACGATGCGATCGACCATGGTGTTCGGGAAGGTGCAGCGCGTGTCCACCCAGTGCTGCAATGCCGGATCGATTTCCGCGCAAAACGCCAGCAGCACGCGGCGCAAGGTATCGCCATTGCTGGCGAGGTTGTCGCACGACACCAGCGTGACCGGCCCCAGTCCGCGTTCCATGCGCCGTTGCAGGCCGCGCGCCAGGTAGCCGATGGCCGTGACCGGATGTGTGGCGCCTGACAGGTCCTCGACGATCTCGCGCTCGGCGCGGTTCAACTCGCCGGTGGCCGGATCATGGCAATAGCCTTTCTCGGTCACGGTCAGGCTGATGATGCGGGTGTCCCGGTGGGCAATCCGGTCCAGCACGACCTCGGGGTTTTCCTCGGCCACCAGCACGTCGAGCACCGCGCCGATGACCTGCAGCGATTCATCGGATGCACTGCGCAGCGACAACGTATAAAGGCCATCCTGGGGCTTCAGGGCATCGCGCGTGTCCGGTCGCCGCAATGACACCCCGATAATGCCCCATTGCAGCCCATCGTCGCCGCCGGCCTCGATCGCCGCTTCGGTGATCTCGGCCTGATGGCCGCGATGGAATGCGCCAATACCCAGGTGAACGATGCCGGCGCGCAGGCGCTCGCGCGCATAGGTCGGCCGGCGTACGGAGGCGGGTAGCGCGCGAAGGTGTGACGGATTCAGCCGTGGCAGTTGTTCGATATCGCTCATGCTTGTCTCCTGGCCGGGTGTTTCACCAATGCCACAGCGTGCCATCGTGCGCGAGCCGGTTCACGGGCAGGTAGGCACGCTGGTACGGATACCTTGCCGCGAGCTTCTCGTCGATATCGACGCCGTGGCCCGGCGCGTCGCCCGGATACAGCATGCCGTCCTGGAACGAATAGGCATGCGGGAAAACGGCGTCGGTCTCCTCAGTATGGCGCATGTATTCCTGGATGCCGAAGTTTGGTACCCAGAGGTCGAAATGGAGCGCCGCACCCATGCAGGCGGGCGACAAGTCCGTGGCGCCATGGCAGCCGGTGCGCACCTGGTGCATGGCCGCGAAGTCGGCAATCCGGCGCAGATGGGTAATGCCGCCCGCGTGTACCACGGTGGCACGGATATAGTCGATCAACTGTTCCTCGATCAGCGTCTTGCAGTCCCAGATGCTGTTGAAGATCTCGCCCACGGCCAGCGGCGTGACCGTATGCTGGCGGATCAGCCGGAAGGCGCGCTGGTCTTCAGCCGGGGTGGCGTCCTCCATCCAGAACAGGCGGAACGGCTCCAGCGACTTGCCCAGCCGGCCGGCCTCGATTGGCGTCAGGCGGTGATGCACATCGTGCAGCAGGTGGATGTCGGGGCCCACGGCATCGCGCACCTTGTCGAACAGCTTCGGCGTATGGTCCAGGTAGCGCTCGGTGCTCCAGTCGTGTTCGCTCGGCAGGTTGGCATCGGCCGGTTCGTAGAACAGCCGGTCGCGCGAGACACCGTAGACCTTGTTCAGGCCCGGCACACCCGACTGCGCGCGAATCGCCTTGTAGCCCAGCTCCTTGTAGCGCAACACCTCTTCGACGGTATGGCTGATATCGCTGCCGTTGGCGTGCCCGTAGACCATCACGCCGGTACGGCTCCTGCCGCCGAGCAACTGATAGAGCGGGAGGTTTGCCGCCTTGGCCTTGATGTCCCATAACGCGGTATCGACCGCGGCGATCGCGCTCATCGTTACCGGTCCGCGCCGCCAGTAGGCACCGCGGTACAGGTATTGCCAGATGTCCTCGATCTGGTGCGCGTCGCGCCCGATCAGGCAAGGCACCACGTGATCTTCAAGGTAGCTGGCCACGGCCAGTTCGCGGCCATTGAGCGTGGCATCGCCAATACCGGTCAGCCCCTCATCGGTTTCGATCTTGAGCGTGACGAAATTGCGCCCGGGACTGCAGACGATGACGCGCGCGTTGGTGATCTTCATGCAGGGTCTCCAGAAGGCAAGCGTAATGACGGGACTTTCGGTACTACATGACGGCACCGAGCGCCCAGGGCACGAACTCGTTCTGGCCGTAGCCGTGGATCTCGCTGCGCGTCTTGCGGCCTGACGCCGTGTCGAGCATCAGCCGGAAAATCGCGGCGCCTTTCTCGGCGACGGTTGCCGCGCCGTCCAGAATGTCGCCGCAGTTGATGTCGATATCCTCGGTTTGCCGTTGCCAGAGCGCATTGTTGGTCGACAGCTTCAACGACGGCGACGGTGCGCAGCCATAGGCCGAGCCGCGCCCCGTGGTAAAGCAGATCAGGTTCGCGCCGCCTGCCACCTGTCCGGTGGCCGATACCGGGTCGTAACCAGGCGTATCCATGAAGACCAGCCCATGCGCACGTACCGGTTCGGCAAATTCATAGACCTCGACCAGGTTGGTCGTGCCGCTCTTGGCCACGGCGCCGAGCGACTTTTCCAGGATCGTGGTCAGTCCGCCAGCCTTGTTGCCGGCAGACGGATTGTTGTCCATGCTGCCCGCATTGCGCGCGGTGTAGTCCTCCCACCAGCGGATCCGTGCAATCAGACGTTCGGCCACCGCCGGCGATACGGCACGCCGCGTGAGCAGGTGTTCGGCACCGTAGATCTCGGGCGTCTCTGACAGGATTGCGGTACCGCCCTGTGCCACGAGCAGGTCCACCGCCGCGCCGAGTGCCGGATTGGCGGTAATGCCCGAATAGCCGTCCGAGCCACCGCATTGCAGGCCGACCACGAGATGGCTGGCCGATACGGGCTCGCGTGTCACGCGATTGGCGTCGTCGAGCAGTGCCCGCACCACGCCCGCGCCGCGCGCCACGGTCTTCGCGGTGCCGCCGGTGTCCTGGATATTGAAACTGTGGAAGCGCGGTCCATCGGCCAGCGAGGACAGGCCGGGCTCGGCCAGCAGCGCGTCGATCTGGTTGGTTTCGCAGCCGAGGCCAACCACCAGTACCGCGGCAAAGTTCGGATGGCGCGCATAACCGGCCAGCGTGCGGCGTAGTACGCGCAGGTTTTCGCCCTCGCTGTCGGTGGCACAGCCGGCGCCGTGCGTCAGCGCGACCACGCCATCGACGTTGGGATACGGTGCCAGCACCTCGGGGTGAATATCGCGCCGGAAGTGGTCGGCAATGGCACGCGCCACCGTGGCCGAACAGTTCACCGAGGTCAGGATGCCGATGTAGTTGCGCGTGGCAATACGGCCATCGGCCCGCACGATGCCATCGAACGTGGCCAGCGCGTTGGCCTTGGGCGTGGTACGGGCATCGCTGCCCGCCGCGTAGTCGCGCGCGAAGTCGCCCATGGCCAGATTGTGCGTATGCACATGCTGGCCCGGTGCGATGTCTTGCCTGGCAAAGCCGATGATCTGGTTGTAGCGGCGTACGGGTGCGCCGCTGGCAATCGCATGCACCGCCATCTTGTGGCCGGGCGGCACCATGCTGGCCACGGTCACGCCTTCCTGATGCAGCACGGTACCGGGTAACAACTGGCGGCACGCGATCACGATATCGTCGTCGGGATGAATGCGGATTACGGCGGGTGCGGCTGCCATGCGCGCCTCCGGATGTCAGTTGGACCAGCCGCCGTCAATGACCTGCGCGGTGCCAGTGGTGAACGCCGATTCGTCGGACGCCAGATAGACGGCCAGTGCGGCAATCTCGGCGGCGGTGCCGATGCGGCCCATCGGTTGGCGCGCGACGAAATCGGCCTCTACCTGCGCCAGCGATTTGCCGCTGGCACTGGCCTGATTGCCGATGC
>VFQP010004736.1_pt1 | contig 12399 bp, 12 predicted proteins | sample 3512351 | NCBI WGS metagenome assembly VFQP01 (sample SAMN10412372, study PRJNA504923) | tailings metagenome | isolation source: Relicate 1 Philex TSF1 revegetated site | place: Philippines: Tuba, Benguet | collected 2017-08-29 | reverse complement strand
GCATATGCTTCTCGTACAGGATGCATGGTTTTGATTTTTTGATACATCAACGGCTGTGTGATCATTGGTTCGTCTGCTTCATTATGCCCATGACGACGATAGCAAACCAAATCAACCACCACATCACGTTTAAATCGCATACGAAACTCGAAAGCAAGACGTGTTACAAAAACAACAGCTTCTGGATCATCTCCATTCACATGAAAAATTGGTGCTTGAACCATTTTAGCGATTTCAGTGCAATAATATGTTGAACGTGCATCCAGTGGATTACTGGTTGTAAATCCAATCTGATTATTCACAACAATGTGAATTGTCCCACCCGTACAATATCCAGGAGCTTGGGAGAAATTAAAAGTTTCCATCACAACACCCTGGCCTGCGAATGCCGCATCACCATGTATCACAACAGGCACAACTTGGTCTTTTTTATCTAAATTAGATAATCGAGCCAGACGTGATCGCGCCGAGCCCTCAACTACTGGCCCAATAATTTCCAAATGTGATGGATTAAAAGCTAGAGAAACATGCACAGCAGCGTCTTTTTCAGTCGAAATATCGGAAGAAAAACCTAGATGATATTTGACGTCACCTGTTCGATCCACCGTCAATTGACCTTCAAATTCTTGAAATAAAACTTCGGGGCTTTTACCTAATACGTTAATGAGCACATTCAGGCGGCCTCGGTGAGCCATACCTACCACAATTTCTTTAACTTGGTTCGAGCAACCCTGGCGTACAATTTCATTCATCAACGGGATAAGAGAATCCCCACCCTCTAGTGAAAATCGCTTTTGCCCTACATAGCGAGTGCCCAGGTAGCGCTCTAGACCATCTGCAGCGATCAAGTCTTTTAAAATATGTTTTTTTTCATCGGCAGTAAAACTCGCGCGTCCTCGAACTGGTTCAAATTTTGACTGGAGCCAAACAATTTCTTCTGTGTTAGCAATATGCATATACTGTAAGCCAATATGACCACAATATGTTTCTTTTAATGCTTGATAAATTTCAGAAAGCTTCATCGGTGCTTTGGAGAAAGTATCGCCAGCATGAAATGAAAGCGCCATATCAGCATCGGACAAATGATGAAAATCTAAATGCAAGCTTGGTATATCAACTTGGACCGCCATGCTCAATGGATCTAGGTTTGCAGCATGGTGACCATGTGCGCGATAAGCATTAATTAGATCCGTCACATTCATCTGTTTTGGATTGGCCTCAACAACATTTGGAGTGACAAAGCGTTGTTTAGCTAAATCAATAAAATAGGCACGGATATCACGGTGAGAAGCATCTTGAGCTTGTCCGTTAACTTTGGGCAATGCGTCAAATATTGCACGCCACTCCTCAGACACTGCGGTAGGATCATTCAGATAATCTTCATACAGCGCATCAACATACGCCATATTTTCACCCGATAAATAGGCATTAGCCCATTCACGATCTAGGATACTGCCAGTCATTTAAATTTTCTCCAAAGGACGTCAGAGCGGATCTCTAAGAATATAGCTCTCATTATTTTTAAAAAGAACTAACCATTTGACTTCAGATGAATACGCTCTAAGAGTATTTGTATCAAAGATCTTCCATGACTTTGAGCACATGTTTAAACTAGATATTCCACAAGCACGAACTAAGCTCTGTAACCCAGAACCAAGATTCGCATCTTGGCTATTATGTTTCTCGCGTTAACATTTGTTTGCGGATTTCCCCTATTGCTTTTGCTGGGCTAAGTCCTTTTGGGCAAACATTAGCGCAATTCATAATTGTTCTGCAGCGAAAAACACTGAATGGATCTTGCAGACCATCTAAGCGATGATCAGTGGCTGTATCGCGGCTATCAGCTAAAAATCTTCTTGCTTGCAGTAATCCAGCAGGCCCGACAAATTTATCTGGATTCCACCAATATGAAGGACATGAGCTTGTACAGCATGCGCATAATATACACTCATATAATCCATCTAATTTTGCGCGATCTTCTGGCGATTGTAAACGCTCACGAGCAGGAGGTGTGGTATTGTTCTGCAAATAAGGTTCGATACGCTCATACTGCTGATAAAATTGAGACATATCGACGACCAAATCACGAACCACAGGAAAACCTGGTAAAGGTCTAATAACAATTTTATCTGTCTTTAAATCTGAAAGATGTGTGATACAAGCTAATCCATTGGTTCCATTGATATTCATACCATCAGAACCACACACACCCTCACGACAAGAGCGACGAAAAGAGATGCTCGCATCTTGCTCTGACTTCAAACGTTCAAGTAATGTCAACAACATCGGATCACTATTTGGTGCAACCGTCATCCAATATTCTTGCATATAGGGTTTTGTATCTACATCTGGGTTATATCGATAGATAGACAGACTTATATTTCTGACATCAGCCATTTTTATTCCTCATTCACGCAATTTTTACTCAAGCAGGTTTTAAAAACGCACTTGAGCATCATATGCACTTATTAAACATAAGCGCTCTTGCAAAATTAATAAACCCTTTCTTTAGGTTCAAAAGGCTTTACTTCTTTAGGCGACATATTTACAGGCCGAAAATCTATGGCATCATCATCCATAAAATAGAGTGTATGCTTGATCCATTTTGCATCATCGCGCTTAGGAAAATCTTCGCGACTATGCGCTCCACGGCTTTCAGTACGGGTCAAGGCTGCCTTTGCTGTGGCATATGCTGTCGCCATTAAATTATCCAACTCTAATGCCGCCACCAACTCTGTATTAAATACCTTGCTTTTATCAAGTAATTTTGCGTGAGCTAAACGCTCTCTTAGTGCATCTAATCGTTGTAAGCCCTGCTCCATGATGTCACCTTTTCGAAACACCCCGAAATCAGACTGCATCACGCGCTGCATTTCGTCTCGAATCACTGAAGGACTTTCACCATCTTTAGAGTTTTGCCAACGCTCATAACGCACCATAGAAGCTGCAATATCGTCGTCTGACAAAGCAGGCATGTTTTGTAATTGGTTAGACTGCCAAAGTTCTTCAACATGTAAACCGGCTGCGCGTCCAAAAACAACCAAATCAAGCAGCGAATTTCCGCCCAATCGATTGGCACCATGCACAGAGACGCAAGCACATTCGCCCACGGCATATAAACCTTCAACAATTGCTTCTTTGCCATGTCGTTTGGTAAGAACTTGGCCATACATGTTAGTTGGAATACCACCCATGCTGTAATGGCAGGTTGGAACAACTGGGATGGGTTCACAGATTGGATCGACAGAGGCAAATTTCATTGATAACTCTCGGATACCCGGTAAACGAGACTTGATCAGGTCTGCGCCCAAATGATCGATTTTTAACTTAACACACTCAACGCCATCGATGTTGAAACCTTTACCTGCGCGCAATTCCAGTGCTATCGCTCGAGCAACAACATCTCTAGAAGCTAAATCTTTAACATGAGGGGCATAACGTTCCATAAAACGCTCCCCGTCTTTATTAATGAGATAGCCACCCTCACCCCGACAACCCTCTGTCACCAACGTACCCGCACCAGCTATACCTGTTGGATGAAATTGCCACATTTCCATATCTTGTAGAGGTAAGCCTGCGCGTAACGCCATACCGTATCCATCGCCTGTATTGATGTAGGCATTGGTGGTTGATTGAAAAATACGACCAGCACCACCCGTAGCTAGAATTACAACGCGAGATTGAAAGCACACCACTTCGCCAGTTTCCATGCACATTGCGGTGACACCAGCAATGTTATTTTGTGCATCTTTGACCAAATCTAACGCGTACCATTCACTAAAAATTTCTGTTTTAACACGAAGATTTTGTTGATACAGCGTATGCAATAGCGCATGTCCTGTTCTGTCTGCGGCAGCAGCCGTTCTAGCGGCTTGCTCGCCACCATAATTTTTGGATTGTCCACCGAACTGACGTTGGTATATTTTGCCATTATCCATCCGAGAAAAAGGCAGTCCCATATGCTCCAGCTCATAAATCGCATCCGGACCATTTTGGCACATATATTCTATACAATCTTGATCACCAATGTAGTCAGCACCTTTTACCGTGTCATACATGTGCCATCGCCAGTCATCTTCAGCTGAATTACCTAATGCAACCGTGATGCCACCTTGGGCAGATACCGTATGAGAGCGTGTTGGAAATACTTTAGAAATTAAAGCCACTTTCATTTCAGAGGATTTTGCAAGTTGATAAGCTGCGCGCATTCCTGCACCACCAGCACCAACGATTACTGCATCAAATTGATAACGTGCAACAGGCATTATTGTCCCCAAACTATCTTAAAACCCCAAAACAATTGACTTATTAGAAATAAGCCAACCAATATTTGTGTGGATAAACGCAATACTGTACATTTTAAATAATCGGTTGTGACAGTCCAAATACCTATCCAAGAGTGAATCATGATGAGTAGAACAGCAATGCTTGTTGCGAGCTGTACCCACAAGGTATGAAATAATGTATGCCAAGATGCATATTCAATAGTAGGACCACAACTGATATAAATAAATAAGCTTAAGAAATACACAGCCAAATAGGCAGCTGATACACGTTGCAACAGCCAGTCTCTTAGCCCATTACCGGTAAAACTCGTTACATTGGTTACCATAGCCAAATTCCTAAAAAAAGAACCATTAGAGCAGCGAGAGCCATCGTGACAACGGCGCTGCGTCGAGCAAACTCGAGCTCTTCACCCAAACCAAAATCCATGAGCAAATGCCGAATTCCTACAAAAATATGAAACGCTAAAGCACTACTCACAACCCATAGGGTAAACTTAAAATACGGCCATGAAAGTTGTTGACGCAAGGTTTCAAATGATGATGTTGATTCGAGAGATAAGCTCAATAAATAGAGTAAAAAAGGCAACCCTAAAAAAATTAACACGCCAGACATGCGATGCAAAATAGATGCAATAGCCATTGGGGGAAATTTAAGTGTTGCCAAATCAAGATTAATAGGTCGTTGACGATTCACGGTATCTTTCATCCTTATTGGTTATTTCTAGGAAAATCTCCTCGGACAACTAAGGATTATACCATATACGCATAAAAATACATTACCTGAATATTAAATACCTAATGTGAAATCGATGACCTAAATAAATACTGACTTTATACAAACATCTCTTAGAATCAAACACATTAGCAATGCTTGAAATAATTAGAAGATAATTCAATTCTTATCATCAAAAATCACTATTTGATTAAAATCCATGCGTAGAACGAAAAATATACTACAATTTGTAATGAAGAAAGTGGTTTGGTAACACCAATAAGGAGCATAAAATGATTAGGAAAATAACGGGTATCGTTTTACTCGTGTCGTCGTCTGCAGCATTTTGTAACTCGCCTTGTGATAACGGGACAACAGAAAATAGATGCAACGCAATTCCTACTTGGACTCAATCCATGCAAGGAGGAAATTGTGTGTATCAATTAAGCTGCGCTTGGAATGGCTCATCTTGTTCACAAAGTTGCAAAAACACCTATAAGGCAGCACATTATCCATGTGCTTGTGATTAGGATGGAATTGGGTGCGAGGTTATCATCAAATCGCACCCAAATTTTAGGCTTTTTAACCGGAAGTATTCGTTTTCATAACCCCAAATTATCTCGTTTAAAAATGCGGTCAGCTCGATAACTGGAGCGCACAAAGGGACCCGCCGCAACCTCAAAAAATCCTTTATCCAAGCCAAATTGACGCAAGGCATTAAACTCTTCCGGAGTAACATACCGAGCCACTTGTAAATGATTTTTTGTAGGCTGTAAATATTGACCCAGAGTTAAAATATCAACTTGGCATTGTCTTAAATCATCCATCGTTTGAAGAATTTCTTCTTCCGTTTCCCCAAGACCTAGCATCAAGCTCGTCTTGGTTAAAATATCAGGACGGTATTGTTTTGCAAACTTTAGCACATTCAGTGTCTGCCAATAACCGGCTCGATTATCACGCACGGGATGTGTCAAGCGTTCAACCGTTTCGACATTTTGTGCAAATACATCTACGCCACTATCAAGTAAAATTTTAATATCCTTTTCAGAACCCTGAAAATCTGGCGTCAAGGCTTCTATCTTTGTTTTTGGGCAACGATTTTTGATAGCAAGAATGGTATCCGCATAATGTTTAGCCCCACCATCTGGTAAATCATCTCGATTCACGGATGTAAGCACCACATAATCTAAATTCATAAATTCAACCGTTTTTGCCGTGTTGAATGGTTCATTTTCATCCAGCCATTGATGAGGGTTTCCTGTATCAACCGAGCAAAAGCGACAAGCTCTTGTGCAAACAGATCCCATTAGCATGATTGTCGCGGTGCCATGTGACCAACACTCAGCGATATTGGGACATTTTGCCTCTTCACAGACAGTTGCTAAGCGATGTTGCTTGACCTGTTGCTTAACCTTTAAATATGCATCACTTGTTTGGTTCGTGATGCGCAACCAATTAGGTTTCGGCATTCGTTCCCGCACATCAGATGTAGTTTTAACACCATCTTTAATCGCCAATACCCCATTTTCTGTCAGGTATTTTTTACCGCTCTCTACAACAATTGGAATATCAGATAATTTACTCATTCAAAAACACCCTAAGAAACCATCATGCACAAACGATACAAATCACTGGATGAATTGATTTTAGATTTGTACTGTTTCATGAATTTAAACAACAGACCTAACTCGATGAATACGAGATAACTTGACATCATAATATCGCTAAAAAAATGTTTTGTTAATAACACACGGGTGAGCATCAAACATATTGCCAATGTCATCCAGATATATTTGTGTTTGGGCGATACAACAATCAAACCAATCATTAGCCCCGTCACAGCTGTCGTATGGCCAGATGGAAAAGACTGAAAAAGCGAATCGAGGTGCAAGCCAAAAACACCATATAGGTGTTGTTCAATCCAAAGTTGAGGCCTAGCTCTCCCAATAGAGGTCTTCAAGACAGCAGCGAATAAGCTGGGGAGTAGAACGCAAAGCCACAAAAACCATAAGCGAATTTCGATAATTTTATCACGAATAATGTAGCGATATATCAAAGCCACCAGCGGCAACACTGAGAGGTATAAAAATGAATCGCCCAAACAAGAAAACCAGTATAAAGGTTGATATTTTAGTTTAAGATTTAGACCATAAAAATAGACCGCTATAATACGATCCCAATAAGAAATCGAACAAAACATGAAAACAGCTAATAAACAGACAACCCAGGGACGCGTGAGTTGTCTAAAACACCTCTCAAATTGACTCATTATAAAACACCTTGTTTGGTGGATAAGGCTTGTAACGCCCGTCTGATTAATTGCTCACATGTTTGTTGGCCATCATCAATAGCGGTGATGACTTTGCTGGCTTCGCTTCGTTTGTATCCCAATGCTTCTAGAGCAGAAATAGCCTCATCCTGTTGCCTTGGCACAAAAGTTGTATTGATGATGGGACTATCTATCATACTAGATAGTTGATTCAGACTATCTTTCATTTCCACAACCAAACGCTCTGCTGTTTTTTTACCGATTCCCGGGAGTTTTGTTAAACGAGCGACATCTTGTTGATGAATAGATTGCATGAATTCATCTGGTATCATACTGGATAAAATCGCGATGGCCAATTTAGGTCCGATACCATTGACTTTGATTAAGGCACGAAAGAGGGTACGTTCTTTTTTCTCTAAAAAACCATACAGTAATAAAGCATCTTCGCGAACAATCGTATGAATATACAAATTGACAATACCCTCTTGCAGCTCGAGCTGAAAAAAAGTAGATAATGAGGTCTCTACATCGTATCCTACGCCATTGACATCAATAACAATTTTTCCTGGTTGTTGTTTATCAACAATATAGCCACTTAACCAACCGATCATATTCCTCTCCTAAGAGGTAAATAGACATTTTGATGTTTCCGCTTGAGTCTAAGAGATATTTATAAAATCGTCGACCAAGAGGCACGCTTTGATTTTTTCGAGCGCTTCGATAACGTTACGTTCTGAGACGTGTCACATCCAAATTGCGAAAATAACTTCAGCGTCCGACGTTGATGACTATGACATATAGCAATTGCTAATGCATCAGCAGCATCAGATTGAGGCTCTCTAGAAAGAGACAGCAACTGCATCACCATCTGCTTCACCTGATCTTTTTCAGCTGCACCATACCCTACCAGCGACTGTTTTATCATTCTTGGTGCGTACTCGCTGATGGGTATGCCATGCGATGCACACGCCACCATGGCAACGCCCCTTGCGTGACCCAACTTCAGCGCGGTATTGGCATTTTTGTAAGTGAACAGCTGCTCGATAGCCATTTCACTTGGATTATATTGTTCCATCAATATACAAATACCGTTAAAAATTTGTAATAAACGCTCGCTAAAAGAAGCGTTTGTGGTTCGAATACAACCACTATCTAAATAGGACAAACGTTGATCGTGCTCTCGTATGATACCGTATCCTGTCACCCTTGAGCCAGGATCTATCCCTAGAATAATTGTCATGTATTCCCTAAGTGCTTTTTAGCAGCCCTCATAAGCCAAATTACTATAAACAGCCTGTACATCGTCTAAATCATCTAACATATCAATTAATTTGTCGACTCGCTCAGCTGTTTCAGGATCAACTGAAATTAAGAGTTGTGCGCGTTGCGTCAGATGAGAGTGTTCAACTTCAAAACCGTTTTTTTCGAGCGCAGCTAAGACCTCATGGTAACAATCGACCGGCGTAATAATCTCTATCTGGCCTTCCTCAATCACATTGACATCTTGAGCACCTGCTTCGATTGCAACGTCCATCGCAGCCTCTTCACGCTCTGTCTTCAGTAACAAAATTTCACCTTGTTTATTAAATAAATATGAGACCGATCCATCTGTGCCTAGGTTTCCGCCATGCTTGGTAAATGCATGACGAACTTCTGACACTGTACGATTTTTATTATCTGACAAACAATCCACCATCACAGCAATACCACCTGGGGCGTAACCTTCATAGGTCATTTCAACCATGTTTGCACCCTCAAGACCGCCAGCACCTCGTTTGATAGCATTGTCAATCGTATCACGTTTCATATTTGCTTTTAGAGCTTTGATAACGGCATCACGTAGTCGAGGATTGGACGATTCTTCAGCGCCACCCAATCGAGCAGAAACGGTGATTTCTCGAATGAGTTTTGTAAAAATTTTGCCGCGCTTGGCATCCTGTGCCCCTTTACGAAACTTAATATTTGCCCACTTACTATGACCTGCCATAATGCACCTAATTTAAAAGTAAATAATGACTCAATTTCTCATTATACAATGCCAAAATAATAAATAAAATGATAAGCTGAGTCGTTAACCATGCTCACTCAGTGCTCTCAGATAAAGCAAGTGAGCTATATGGCGAAAGCATGGCACTATAAATCTTTCTCGACATACAAGGAGCTAAGAGATGTATTTATCTGGATTTGGGAATCATCATCAGACTGAAGCTTTGCCGGGTGCTTTGCCAACCAAACAAAACTCCCCCCAACAGTGCCCTTATGGTTTATATGCTGAGCAATTAAGTGGTAGTGCCTTTACAAGACCTAGGCATTTGAATTTACGCAGCTGGCTTTATCGCAAACAACCCTCTGTGGTTCACGCTGATTTTGTTCCTTATCATAAAAACTTATTATCACCTTTTGCATCGGAGCAAGCACCAAATCCTATGCGTTGGTCTGCTTTTTCTATGCCCAACAATACCACTGATTTTTTAGATGGGCTCATTCATCTTGCTGGCAACCAAACCACGCAAAGTTACTTATACCAATGCAATCAATCGATGACATCCACCTACTTTAGCAATCATGATGGTGAGTTATTGTTTGTTCCCTATGCTGGTAAGATCAGTTTAAAAACTGAAATGGGCGTGATGGACCTGCTACCTGGACATATTGGAGTGATACCCCGCGGTATTAAATTTAAGGTCGTGTTGTCTTCAGATTATGCAGCGGGATACCTATGTGAAAACCAAGGCTTGCCTTTCACACTGCCTCAATTAGGCCCCTTAGGCGCAAATAGCTTAGCAAACCCACGCCACTTTCTTTATCCTATTGCGTCATTTGAGTCTGAAGATATTTTTGAATCGGTGACATTGGTTTGTAAATATCAACAGCGATTTTGGTCTTCTGAGCGTAAGCACTCTCCACTAGATGTTGTTGCCTGGCATGGAAATTATGCACCTTATTGCTATGATTTGGCATTATTCAATACCATCAATACAGTCAGTTTCGATCATCCGGATCCGTCTATTTTTACTGTATTAACATCAGAGAGCGATACGCTCGGTATGGCCAACATTGATTTTGTTATTTTCCCCTCCAGATGGATGGTCGCAGAGCATACATTTAGACCGCCCTATTTTCACCGAAATTTAATGAATGAATTCATGGGATTAATACAAGGAGAGTATGATGCCAAAAATACAGGGTTTGAAATAGGTGGATTCAGTATTCATAATTGTATGACTGCTCATGGCCCTGATAGTGACACTTATCATCAAGCCCTAGCAAAATCGCTAACACCAGAATATTATCAAAATACATTAGCTTTTATGTTTGAAAGTTGTAGTCCTTGGCTTATCACAGAAGCCATTTCAGGCAGCCCTAAAAGACAACATCGTTATACAGATTGCTGGCAAAATTTCCACGTGCAAGATAAAAATCTTTCCTGAGCTGAAAATTGATTTAGTCTTAGGACTAAATTCTTTCTCTCGTTAGAGCTCTTATAAAATCTTTAGATTTTTTTAGTGCAAGACATGAATCGCTCGAGGAACGAAGTTTACATCAGAAAAATCTACAGTTATACAAGAGCACTATTGCACGGCTAGAATAAATCGTCATGAGTGAGGCCTTCGCGCTCGAGCAGCTTGCGCAATGTCCTTAAAGCTTCTACTTGAATTTGGCGCACGCGTTCTCGGGTTAAACTAATTTCGGCCCCCACTTCTTCCAGTGTAGACTTTTCAAAACCCCGTAAACCAAAGCGTCTAGCAATAACCTGACGCTGATTCTCAGTTAGCTCGTCTAATAATGCTTCGATTTGGGCTCTTAGGCTTTCATCTGTGAGCAATACAGCAGGATTAACACTGTTTTCATCTGGGATGGTGTCTAATAATGATTTATTTTCATCATGTCCAAGCGGCATGTCAAAAGATGTCACTTTATCATTCAGACAAAACAATTTTTCAACATCCTCTATTGGTACGTCAAGCATTTCTGCTATGTCTTCAGGAGAGGGCTCGTGATCTAGTTTTTGTGTGAGCTGGCGTGCTGCGCGAAGGTAAACATTCAATTCTTTAAGCACATGAATCGGTAAACGGATGGTACGTGTTTGATTCATCAACGCACGTTCAATGGTTTGACGAATCCACCAGGTAGCATAAGTAGAAAACCGAAAACCACGTTTAGGATCAAATTTTTCTACAGATTTCATCAAACCTAAATTACCCTCTTCAATCAGGTCAAGGAGAGGCAATCCGCGATTTAAGTATCGTCGCGAGATCTTAACTACCAAGCGAAGGTTCGATTCAATCATTTTTTTTCGAGCACCTTCATGGCCTTGCAAGGCTAGTGTTGCATAATGAACTTCTTCCTCAGCATTCAGCAAAGGAGAAAATCCAATTTCATTCAAATATAATTGAGTTGCATCCATTGCTTTAGAAAGACGTTTGCCATGAGGTTGATAAGAAGGAAACAATTCTCTATCACTGAAATCAGGTTCCGACTCTTCGCTTTCTGCTCTGAGAGGATCGTCTATATCGGTCAGCTCATCTAAAGCAAAATCAACGCCGCCATCGTCCACCGATATCTCGAGCTCTTCATCATCGGGAGTTTCTTTTTCGACAAATGATCCTTCATTTGATTGCATGGTTCACCTATTTGTTAATCTTACGTGACGAGCTATGAACTATGAAAATAGCAAAAACTTATAGATAGTTCAATGGATTAATAGGATGCCCAGCCTGACGGATTTCAAAATGAACACCGTAAAATCGATGATCCACCACGCCCATTTCAGCAATCACTTGCCCAGCTTGAACACGTTGTCCTTCCGAAACTAAATTACGTGCATTATTACCATACGCAGTTAACAACTCATGATCATGTCTAATAATGATTAAATTACCATAGCCCTGCAGACCACTACCAGCATAGGCAACCACACCACCTCTAGATGCATAAATTTTTGCCCCTTTTTGGCCAGCAATATCAATACCTTTTTTCCCTAGTTGAGGAGAGAAAGAAGAAACGATTCGGCCACGAGCTGGCCAATTCCACCGCCCCCATAATCGTCGATATTGATGTGTTGGCACCGGTGCTTTTGTTAAAGATGGTTTCTGAAAGCGACGACTTGGTCGGATAACTCTTGACTGCGG
>VFQP010004735.1_pt1 | contig 12400 bp, 10 predicted proteins | sample 3512351 | NCBI WGS metagenome assembly VFQP01 (sample SAMN10412372, study PRJNA504923) | tailings metagenome | isolation source: Relicate 1 Philex TSF1 revegetated site | place: Philippines: Tuba, Benguet | collected 2017-08-29 | reverse complement strand
CCAGAAGGACGCGGAAGGCTTCATCCGCCTCAACGGCCTTCGGCTGCGCACGCTCGCGGCCCGCAAGCGCAAGAGCTGACCGCATCGCGCGTGGTTCACACCAAGAAGAAAAGGCCCGGATCGATCCGGGCCTTTTGTTGTTCGCTATTCGCGGGTGCTACTCGTTGTCGATGGCCGCGCCGATGCGGGCGATGGCCTGCTGGTAGACGCGCGCGGCATTCCAGCCGGCGATGGCGCCCATGTTGCCCTCGTAGCCGGCGCCGGCCTGCCATCCGTGGGCTCTGAGGAAGTTGGCCGTCGACATGAGCGCAGTGTTCTTGTCGCGCAGGTTCTTGTTGCCGACGCCGTAAAGCAGGACGTTGCCCGGCAGGAACTGCGTATGGCCGATCTCGCCGTGCATGGCGCCTACCGACGCGGAATTCAGCGCGCCGCTGTCCACCAGCTTCAGCGCGCCGATCGCATGCGGGTAGAAGAAATCCGGGCGCCGGCAGTCATAGGCCAGCGTCACGATGGCCGAGACGGTGTTCTGCTTGCCCATGGAAGCGCCGAACCCCGTCTCCATGCCCCAGATCGCGAGCAGCACGCCCGGCGGGACGCCATAGGTGCGCTCGATCTTGCTGAAGAGCGCTGCATTGGCGTTCTTGAGCGACCGTCCCTTGGAGATGATCGCAGACGCGCCGCGCCGCTTCATGAAGTCTTCCACCGAGCCGCTGAAGGCCTTGTGGACGGCGCGGTCGACCTTGATCGTTCCCGTTGCGTACTTGGCTCCGGCAAGTGCCGCGAGGCCCTTGTTCTTGACGCCGGCGGCCTTTGCCTGAACGGCGAAGTCTGCCTTCCATTCCTCGAACCCGGCGGCCGTGTCGCCGCATCCTGCCGCTTGCGCGGCACCGGTAAGCAAGCTGAGAACGGCCGCACCCGCCGCCGCTAACATCCTGGCCTTGGCAAAAAATGCCATACTGTTCTCCTGAGTTGCCTGAACCACTATCCCTCGTGGGGGATCCTCGCCCCGCGAACGCATGCATCGTCACGGCGTCGTCTACAGGCAAGCAGCCGCGATATGCTGCGAATGCCGAAAAAGACGCCGTCGATCAAGCATTTGTTGCGGCCAACCGCTTTCTTATGGCCAATGTTGTCGATGTTGTGATCGGCGGGACACGCGCCGCCGCACGGTGCGACCGCTATTCGGCCGCCCCCCTGAAGGCGCTCGCACCGGTCTCGAACTGCAGTTTCGCCAGCCCGGCATAGATGCCGCCCCTGGCGACCAGGCTCTGATGAGTGCCTTCCTCGACGATCCGACCGCCGTCCATGACCAGGATGCGGTCGGCCTTGAGCACCGTCGCGAGCCGATGCGCGATCACGATGGTCGTGCGATCCCGCATCAGCCGCTCGAGAGCGGTCTGCACAAGCGTTTCGCTGCCCGCATCCAGCGCCGACGTCGCCTCATCCAGCAGCAGCACCGGCGCGTCGCGCAGGATTGCCCGCGCAATGGCGATGCGCTGCCTCTGACCGCCGGACAGCGTGACGCCGCGCTCGCCGACCTCGGTGTCGAAGCCATTGGCCAGCCGTTCGATGAACTCGTCGGCCAGCGCGTCCCGCGCTGCCTGTTCGATCTCCGCGTTTGAAGCGCCAGGTCGGCCGAACGCGATGTTGTCGCGCACGCTCGCGGCAAAGATCGTCACGTCCTGCGGCACGATGGCGATGCGCGCGCGCACCGCAGCCGGATCGGCCTCGGCGATGTCGATGACGTCGAACATCACTTTGCCGCTCACCGGGTCATAGAAGCGCAGGATCAGCGAGAAGACCGTGCTTTTGCCGGCGCCGGACGGCCCGACGATCGCAACCGTCTCGCCCGGCCGGATCGAGAAGCTCACATCGTGCAGCGCGGGCAGGTCGGGCCGTGCAGGGTAGGCGAACGTGACGCCGTCGAACGCGATCGCGCCCTTGCCGCCGGCCGGCAATGCCTGGGGATTTGGCGGCGCGGCAATGGCCGGCGTCTCGGCAAGGATTTCCATCAGCCGCTCGGCGGCACCGGAAGCCGCGGAGAGTTCGCCCCACACCTCGGACAAAGCGCCCAGCGCTCCGGCGGCGAACACCGAATAGAGCAGAAACTGGCCGAGCGTGCCGGCCGACATCTCTCCGGTCAGCACGTCGTGCGAACCGAACCACAGAACCATCACGACCGAAGTGAAGATCGTGAAGATCGCGAAGAAGGTAAGCGCCGCTCGCGCCAGGGTCGATGCGCGCGCCGCGTCGAACGCCGCCTCGACCGCGCGTGCAAACCGGCCGACCACGAGACTTTCGTTGGTGAACGATTGCAGCGTCCTGACCGAGGATATCTGCTCGCTGGCATAGGCCGTCGCGCCGGCCAGCGTGTCCTGCGCCTGCCTTGCCCTGCGCCGCACCGAACGGCCGAACGCCACCAGCGGAATGACGACAAGCGGGATCGCGGCAAGCACCAGTCCCGACAGCTTCGGGCTGGTTACCACCATCATGCCGACCGCACCGAGGCCGAGGATGACATTGCGCAACGCGACCGATGCCGTCGCGCCGACCGCCGACTTTATCTGGGTGGTGTCCGCAGAAAGACGCGAGACGATCTCGCCCGACAGCGCAGCATCGAAAAAGGCCGGCGACAGTGTCGTGACATGCGAGAAGACATCGCGGCGCAGGTCGGCAACGACGCGCTCTCCGAGAGTGATGACGAAGTAGTACCGACCCGCCGAGGCGAGTGCCAGCAAGGCTGCGATGCCGATCAGCATCGAAAAGTAGTTGGCGACGAACGTGCTGTCCGTGCCGGTGAAGCCATGGTCGATCATGCGGCGGACCGCGAGCGGCAGGGTCAGCGTCGTGATGGCAGCGAGCGCCAGCGATGCCAGCGCCGCCGCAACCAGGCCCGGATAGCGGAACACGTAAGGCAGGACACGCCGCAGCGGGCGCAGTCTGCCTTGTTCACTGTCATCGGCGGGAGGCGCCGTCTGAGCCATTTTCGCTGAGATTCCTTGAGCTTCCGGAATACCTGCTGGGCAGCCTTGTGATTCAATTCCGGCTGATGTATAGGCTCGCCGACCGTTTTAGAAGCCGCGGCTGCCTCATAGCTGCGGCTTGTCGTTTTCAAAAGAGACGCATCGACGCAGGCCTTCCGGCCGACACGGCGCGCAAAGGACGAGACCGATGAAAGACAAGATCCATCCCGATTACCACACCATCACGGTCGTGATGACCGACGGCACCAGCTACGAGACCCGTTCGACCTATGGCGCCGCGGGCGACACGCTGAACCTCGACATCGACCCGAACACGCATCCGGCTTGGACCGGCGGCCAGCAGAACCTGCTCGACCGCGGCGGCCGTCTGTCGAAGTTCAAGAACCGCTACGCCGGCTTGACCATCTGACACGCTGCATCGCATGCCATCGAAAAACCCCGCTCCGGCGGGGTTTTTTCTTTGTGCCGCTTCGGTCGGCTCGGTGACCCAACACAACGCGGCTGCTTCCCGTTACAAGTTCAGCTCTTGGTTCGGCAGCGTTGACTGCTACTACTGGTCGGATAGCGACTAAATCGATTTGGGGAGAGACTTGATGGATGCCAGCAACGCCCGCGCCGCCGCGATACGGGGCCGCTGGGCGATAGCCGCCGTCTTTTTTGTCAATGGATACGTGACCGGAAGCTGGGCGCCCCAGATCCCGGTGTTCCTGACGCGGCTTGGCATCACCGAATTCACCCTGGGCCTGCTGATTCTGCTTTTCGGCGCCGGTGCTGTCAGCGCCATGGTGTGGGCGGGCCACCTCCTGCCGAAATACGGCTCCAGAAAGGTGACCACGCTTTTCGCGATATCGTGCTGCTTCGGACTGATCCTGGTGGCGCTTGCGCCCAACGTGGCGACCGCAGCCATCGCCATGTATCTGTTCGGCGGAACGATCGGCGCGACCGACGTCTCCATGAACGCCAACGCCGTCACCGTCGAGAAGAAGCTCGGCCGCGCCATCATGTCCTCCTCGCACGGCTTCTGGAGCCTGGGCGGCTTCGCCGGCGGCGGGCTTGGCGGCATCATCATCCAGAACTGGGGCCATGTCGCGCAGGCGGGGGTGGTGTCGCTGGTCGCGATCGCGATCGTCGTCGTTGCCGTCCGCTACCTGGTGCCGGACCTGCCGGTCGCCGAGGAACACAGGAAGTTCCAGCTGCCGCGCCGGCCCGGCATCTACGTCATCGGCGTGATGGCGCTGCTTTGCATGAACTCCGAGGGCGCCGTCCTCGACTGGGGCGCGCTTTACCTGCGCCAGGAACTGGACACCGACATCGCCACGGCGGGCTTCGCCTTCGGCGCCTTCGCGGGCGCCATGGCGGTCATGCGGTTCCTGGGCGACGGGGTACGAAACCGGCTGGGCGCGGTGGCAACCTTCAGGATTTCGGGCCTGATCGCGGCGGCGGGCATGCTTGTTGCCGGCTTTTCGTCGTCGCCTTGGCTGGTGATCGCCGCATTCGCGGTCAGCGGACTCGGCATCGCCAACATGGTGCCGATCCTGTTCTCCGCGGCCGGCAACCAGGCGGGCATCAGCCCTGGCGCGGGCATGAGCGTGGTGACGACGATGGGTTACTCCGGAATTCTCGCAGCACCCTCGATCATCGGGTTCGTAGGCGAGAGGACCGGCTTCGCGCCGATCTTCGTCGCGGTCGCCGCCCTGCTTTTCTGCGTATTTCTGGCGGCCGGGATTACCCGCGCAGCCGATTTCTCGCACGATTGAAAGCGTAGCCGAGTTTTAATGCGTCAAGGCGCGCGGATCCGGTCCGCGCGCCAAGGACTACAAGGCCTTGCGCCAGCTGGAAGATCGCGGGCGCTTGGCATGCCGAGCGACGTAGCCGAGAGGCTAGATTCGGCCCATCAACATCAGCACCAGCAAGATCACCAGAATTACGCCAACGATCCCCGAAGGCCCGTAGCCCCAGCCGCGAGAGTGCGGCCATGCCGGAATCGCGCCGAGCAGGATCAGGATCAGGATGATGATCAGGATGGTCGTCAGAGTCATGTCGGTCCCTCGCTTGGTGTTGCAATGACCTGACAATGCAGAAGGACTTCGGCTTGTTCCCAAGCCGAAGTCCTTCGCAATCAGTTTTCTGTGTGCGGGATTTCTATTCCGCCGCTTTCGGGAATGCCACCGCAGGCTCGCCGGCCGGTGCCGCAGGCTTCGCTTCAGGGGCATTGCCGCGCCGGAACAGGCGGCCGAGCCAACCACGCCGCGCACCCTTCTTCTGCACATCCCGGGTGAAAACCATCAGCATGGACGGTGTGACGACGAGCGTCAGCACGGTCGCGAATGACAGGCCGAACACGATCGCCGAGGACAGTGCTATCCACCATTGGGTCGACGGCGCGTTGATCGTCGTCTCGTGATGGAACAGCTCCAGCCCAAGGCCGAAGGCGATGGGCAGCACGCCGAGAATGGCCGACAGCGCCGTGAGCACGACGGGCCGCGCTCGCTCGCGGCAGGTCTGGAGGACCGCGTCGAGCTTGTTCCAGCCTTCCTCGCGCAGCCGGTCGTAGGTGTCGATCAGCACGATGTTGTTGTTCACCACCACGCCGGCGAGCGCGATGACGCCGATGCCGGACATGACGATCACGAAGGCCTGCCCCGTCAGCATCATGCCGAGCAGCGCTCCGATCGTCGCCATGACCACGCAGGACAGCACCAGCCACACGCTGGTGAACTTGTTGAACTGAGCGAGCAGTACGAGGAAGATCAGGAAGATCGCCGCACCGAACGCATTGGTGAGGAACGCGCCGGCCTCCTCGCTGTCCTCGTTCGAGCCCGCAAGCTTCCAGGTGATGCCGGGCAGGTCCATCTCGCCGACGGTCTTGCTGACCTCGCCCTGCACGGCCGCGACCTGGTAGCCGGAGGCCACATTGCCCTGCACGGTGATCGTGCGCTTGCCGTCGATGCGGTTGAGGATGCCGACCGTCTTTTCCGGTTTGCGCGAAACGAAATTGGAAATCGGCACCGAGCCCTGCGCGGTCTCGATGCGCAGCTGGTCGAGCGTCGCTAGCGTGCGGCGATCCTCCGGCAGGCGGAGCCGGATATCGACGGCATCGTCCGCACCTGCCGGACGATAGTCGGTCAGCTTGAGGCCGGTGGTGACGAGCTGCACCACGGTGCCGACCGCCATCGGGCTGACGCCGAACTGGGCGGCCTTCGACCGGTCCACCTCGAGCGACCAGTCGACGCCGGGCGGCGGCAGGCCGTCCGAGATGTCGATGACGCCGGGCACCTTGGCGACCGCCGCGGCGACTTCCGCGGCCTTCTGGTTCAGGCCGGACGGGTCGACGGCGGAGAGCTGCACCTGGATCGGCTTGCCGGTCGGCGGGCCCGCGTCCGGCACGCGAACCTCGACATCGACGCCGGGGATGCCGGCCATCTCGGCGCGCAGTTCGTCGAGAATGACGTGCGCCGACTTGCGCTCGCGCCAGTCGATGAATTCGTACTGGATGACGCCGACCACGTCCTCGGGAATCTCGGCTCCGCCGCCGCGCGACTTGCCCGACCGCGTGTAGACGGATTTGATGCCGGGCCAGCCGAGGATGCGGCTCTCGGCTTCCTTGGTCGCGGCATCCATCTCCGCAAGCGACAGGTTGCCGCGCGCATGGACGTAGAGCAGGCCGTAGTCGGGCTCGACGGTCGGGAAGAACTCGACGCCGGCGCCATATTTCGAATAGGCGACGGGAACAGCGACGAGCAGCGCGACGGTCAGCAGCAGGACCGTCTTCGGATAGGTGACCGCCCGCTTGACGACAGACATGTAGAGGCCGTCGGGATGCTCTTCCTCGGCATGCGCCGGCGCCTTGGCGAACAGCGCGCCGAGCGTCGGTGCGAAGATCAGCGCATAGGCCATCGACGCCGCCAGCGTCACAATCAGCGTGATCGGCAGATACTTCATGAAGTCGCCGATGATGCCCGGCCAGAAGAGCAGCGGGGAGAACGCCGCGATGCGCGTCATGGTGGCTGCTATGACGGGGCCGGCCATGCGTTTGGCGGCCAGCTCGAACGCCTGCTCCTTCGGCATGCCTTCCGACATGCGCCGCTCGGCGAACTCGGTGACGATGATCGCGTCGTCGACCAGCATGCCGACCGCAAGGATCAGGCTGAACAGCACGATCATATTGATAGTGAAGCCCATCATGGCGAGCGCCAGGATGCCCATCAGGAAGGAGGAGGGGATGGCAAGGCCGATCAGCAGAGAAGCGCGGCCGGACAGCGCATAGAGGATGACGATGAAGACCAGGATGACGGCAATCATCACATGGTTTTGCAGGTCGTTCAGCAGAGTGTTGACGAAGACCGACTTGTCCTGCGTGTAGGTGACCTCCATGCCCTCGGGCGCCGCCTTGACGAAGGCGTCGGCGACGGCCTTGGCGCCGTCGATGGTCTGCACGATGTTGGCGCCGATGCGCTTCTTCACCTCGATCGCGATGGCAGGCTTGCCGTCGAGGCGGGTGATCGTCTCGGCATCCTTGAAGGTCGAGCGGACGGTCGCGATATCGCGCACGCGCACCACGGCCTTGTTGTCGGCGATGACAGGCAGGTTCGCCACATCCTCCGGCGTCTCAATCAGCGCCGGCACCTTGACCGAATACTTGCCCTCCGACCCTTCGATCGCGCCCGCGGCGACCAGACTGTTGGAGGCTCCGATGCCCTGAAGGATCTGGTCGAGCTTCAGTCCGTAGGACGAAAGCTTGACCGGATCGATGATCGCCTCGACCTGCTCGTCACGCGAGCCCTGGATCACGCCCTCCAGCACGCCGGGCACTTCCTCGATCTGGTCGCGCAGTTCCTTCGCGGCGGCGGTCAGCACGCGCTCGGGGACGTTGCCCGAAAGCGTTACGACGAGGACCGGAAATTCCGAGATGTTGACCTCGTTTACGGTCGGTTCCTCGACGCCGGAGGGGAGGTCGCGCTTTGCGTCCTGCACCTTGTTGCGCGTGTCGATGAGCGCATCGGACAGATCGGTCGAGGGGTCGAACTCGACAAGAACGTAGCCGCCGCCCTGATAGGCGGCGGACTTCATTTCCTTGAGGCCCTTGAGATTCTTGAGTTGCGACTCGACCGGCCTGAGAAGCAGCCGTTCGGAATCCTCAGGCGAAATGCCCTGATAGACGAGGCTGACATACATCACCGGGATGGCGACGTCGGGCTCGGCTTCCTTGGGCACGGCGCGGTAGGCGAGCGCGCCGGCGATGACCAGGAACAGCAGGACGGACAGCGTCAGCCGTGCGTTCTTGATGGCAATGCTGACGATGTCCATAGTCGCTTCCGTCTCGTCGTCCCGCTCAGGTGCCGTTCGTCGCCTGGCCAATCAGCTTCTGGATGGTCGCCGCATCGGCTTCCACCGGATTGACGACATCGCCTTCGGTAACCAGATCCTGCCCCGCCACGATGACGCGCGCATCCGCCGGGATGCCGGCCAGCACAAGACCGGTCGGTGTGTCATCGACCAGGTCGATCGGGAAGAACACGACCTTGTTGTCCTTGTCGACCGCGCGAATGCCAAGGTCACCGTTGGCGCTCAGCGTCACCACCGAACGCGGCAGCACCACGGAGTCGGTGGGCTGCGCACGCAGCGTGATCTCCGCCGTCATGCCGGCGGGCAGCGCCTTGTCTTCGTTCGGAATCGCGACCTCGATCCGGAAGGTGCGGGTCGCCGATGTGGCGTCGCGGCTGATGTAGCGCAGCGTGCCCTTCACGCTGTTGCCATCGACCAGCTTGATGTCCGCCGAATTGCCGATCTTCAGATACTGCAGGTCGCGTTCGCTGGCCTCGCCGATAGCGAGCAGCGGATCGAGGTTGATCAGCGTCGCAACCTCGGCTCCGGCAAGGATGGCGCTGCCGCGCTGGACGGGAACGCGATCGATGAGGCCGTTGAACGGCGCATAGATGGAGTACTGGGCAAGCTCGGCCTTGGCGCCTTCGAGCATCGACTGGGCCGTCGCCAGCGCGGCGCGCGCCTGATCGGCCTGAAGCTTCGGCGCATTGCCGCCCCCGACCAGCCGTTCGGCCGCATCGGCCTCCGCCTGGCGTTGCACGACGACGCTCTCGGCCATCGTCACCGCGGCTTCCTTGTCGCGCGCCTCGAGCGCCATCACCAGGTCGCCCCGGTTGACGCGCTGACCCTGCTTGACGGGAAGCTGGTCGATGACGCCCATCACACGTGTTGCCAGCGTCACGCGCTTCTCGGCATCGGTCTGGCCGGAGATGCGGATCGCGCGCTCATGCGAGGTGCGCGGCGGCGTGACGACCGCAACGGTCCTGACGGGAGCCGCGACCTGTTCCGCAGCCTCGCCAGGCGTCGGCGGAGCGTCCGACTGGGCACTACCTACGGACGAGAACTCGCCTGTTGCGACCCACGCGGCGACACCGATCAGAACCGCGACCGCGGCAACCTTGTGGAACCTGAATTTCGCCATGCTCAGTTGTCCGCTTGCACAGGATCGGTCCACGCGATGATTCCGATATGGGTCCGCGCCACGCCGATTTCAAACGATTCGAATGTCCCAAGGCGACATGAGCGCATGGGCGGCGGACTCTTACATCAAGTTTGCACTGCGAAAAAGTCACAAAAATTCATGGCTTAATCGCCTCCTGACACACCTGCTGCCGACAGTCTGTCGGCAGCGCGAGCTGATGTCACCTTACCGGTGTTTCAACCTCACGTGGCGGATGCGCCTGTCCGATCCGTAACGTGTCAGATGTGGATTGGCTTGAAGAACGTCGCCAGCGCGGCTTCCTTAACCGCTTCCGACATGGTCGGGTGCGGGTGGCAGGTACGCGCCAGATCCTCGGACGAGCCGCCGAATTCCATCAGCACCGAAGCCTCCTGGATCAGCTCGCCGGCGCCGAAGCCGACGATATGCGCGCCGAGCACACGGTCGGTCGCCTTGTCGGCGAGGATTTTCACGAAGCCGTCGGTGTGCAGCGTGGCGCGGGCGCGCGCATTCGCCGAAAACGGGAACTTGCCGACCTTGTAGTCGATGCCGGCCTTCTTCAGCTCCTCCTCGGTCTTGCCGACCGAGGCGATTTCCGGGCTGGTATAGACGACGCTCGGAATGACGTCGTAGTTCACATGGCCGGCCTGGCCGGCGAGAATTTCGGCCACCGCGACGCCTTCATCCTCAGCCTTGTGCGCCAGCATGGGTCCGGCGATGACGTCGCCGATCGCATAGATGCCGGCAACGCTGGTCTGGAAATGCGCGTCGGTCTTGACGCGGCCGCGCTCGTCCAGCGCGACGCCGGCTTCCGCGAGGCCAAGCCTGTCGGTGTAGGCCCTGCGGCCGGTCGAAATGAGCACGGCGTCCGCTTCCACGGTTTCCGCCTCACCGCCCTTCACGGGCTCGAACGTGACGGATGCGCCCTTCTTCGCCTTCTTGACGCCCGTCACCTTGCAGCCGAGCCGGAACTCGAAACCCTGTTTTGACAGCAGGCGCTGGAACTGCTTTGCGACCTCGCCGTCCATGCCGCCGAGGATGGTGTCGAGATATTCGACGACCGTGACCCTGGAGCCGAGGCGGGCCCAGACGGACCCGAGCTCGAGGCCGATCACGCCGCCGCCGACCACCACGAGATGGCCGGGCGCCTTGTCGATGGACAGCGCGCCGGTCGATGACACGATCACCTTCTCGTCGATGTCAACCTTGACCCCCGGGATGCCTGCGACGTCCGAACCCGTGGCGATGACGATGCTCTTCGTCTCGACGACATCCGTCTTGCCGTCGCCGCCCGTCACGGAAACGCGGCCGGCGCCGAGCACCTTGCCCGCGCCCTTCAGCCAGTCGATCTTGTTCTTCTTGAACAGGAACGCGACGCCGGTGACGTTGGAGGCGACGGTGGCGTCCTTGTGCGCCATCATCTTCTTCAGGTTGAGTTTCGGCGTAACCTCGACGCCCAGCGTATCGAAGGAGTGGCTCGCTTCCGCGAACATCTCGGAGGCATGCAGCAGCGCCTTCGACGGGATGCAGCCGACGTTGAGGCAGGTGCCGCCGAGCGTGGCGTTCTTCTCGACGACCGCGACCTTGAGCCCGAGCTGCGCCGCCTTGATGGCGCAGACATATCCGCCCGGTCCCGATCCGATCACGACGACGTCGTAAGCCATTTCACGCTCCTGCTTTGCCCGTCGGGCGGGGGCAGCCTATTCCTGGCAGCCCTTCAGAAAGAACACATCCCACGGCGTTTCCGAGAAGCCGTCCGCCCCATAGGCCGTGGACAGCCTGAGCGAAGGCCCGAGCGCCGGCAGGATGAGCCGGTGCGGCGCGGGCTGGCCCTGCTGCGGCAGCAGCCCGACCGCGCCCTTCTCGTCGACCGCGTAGATGATGCCCTGCCACATCGTGCAGGCGGCCAGCTCTTCCGCCGTCGGCTCGCCGTCGGGGCATTTGTAGAACAGCGTCGCGGTCGGGCGCGATTCGCGCCCCTGCCACTGCGCCACGCCGTTGAGCACGACATTGTTGTCGAGCAGCAGCCGGAACGCGTTGCTCATTTCCTCGCCGCCGGAGGTCGGGGTGAAATTCAGCTCCGCGACGCCCCGCGCATCCTCGTAGACCGACAGCTCGACCGGACAGGCGGCCAGCGCGGGACCTGCCGCTACCGCGAAAGCCGCGGCCAATGCCGCTCCTGCCCTGCCGCCCTTGCCCATTCTTCAGCCCAACAACCTGACCAGCATCAGCACCAGACCGAAAGCCGAGACCAGCCACAACAGCGTCCGCACCACCGGGATGCCGGCGGCGTAGACGGGAACGTAGGCGACGCGCGCCGCGAGCCACACCCACGCACCGGTGGCGGCCAGGCCGCCGGTCTTGCCCGTGACCACCAGCGCCACGACCAGCGCGATGAAGGCCGGATAGGTTTCCAGCATGTTCTTCAGCGCGCGCGCAAGACGCCCCGCAACCACGTTCCTCGATTCCCGCTTCTCGTCGCGCGGTCCGAGAAGATAGGTCGGGCCGAGGTCGTAGGTCGCGGTCGCCTGCAGCACGACCTGGACGATGAGGAGCGCGGCGCTCCAGCCGAGGACCCAGATTTCCGTCGATGCGGCTGCGGCTTCCATGTCCATCACCTTTCCGTTGCGAAACGACGATGCATGCTAGAGGTCGAGCACAAGCCTTTCGGGGTCTTCCAGGCTTTCCTTGACGCGCACCAGGAACGTCACCGCTTCCTTGCCGTCGACGATGCGGTGGTCGTAGGAGAGCGCCAGATACATCATCGGGCGGATCACGATCTGCCCGCCGACGACGACCGGCCGGTCCTGGATCTTATGCATGCCGAGGATGCCCGACTGCGGCGCGTTGAGGATCGGCGTCGACATCAGCGAGCCGTAGACGCCGCCGTTGGAGATGGTGAAGGTGCCGCCCTGCATGTCGGCGACCGACA
>VFQP010004734.1_pt1 | contig 12402 bp, 12 predicted proteins | sample 3512351 | NCBI WGS metagenome assembly VFQP01 (sample SAMN10412372, study PRJNA504923) | tailings metagenome | isolation source: Relicate 1 Philex TSF1 revegetated site | place: Philippines: Tuba, Benguet | collected 2017-08-29 | reverse complement strand
GGATGAGGCAGATCAGCGCCAGGATCGCGGCCGGTGTCGACATGGTGTTGTGGTAGAGGATCATGCCGAGGCCCGCGGCGACGAGGGCGATGATGGCGATCCAGCGCGCGGCCGCGACGCCGCCCCGGGCCAGCGCCACAACCGCGATGACGGCGAGCGCCAGGGACAGCCAGCCGAAGCCGCCCCATTCGGTGAACATGATGAAGCCGGTGCGCAACGGACACCACCAAGGATTGCCGCGCTCGCAGGCGGCGCCCATGGCTTCGGGCTCGACGAACTCGTAGCGGATGAAGTAGCCGGCGACGAAGCTGAGCGCGCAGACTAGGATGCCGCCCACGGCCCGCGCGTCGCCCCAGAGTGCCGCAACGCCGCCCCTCGCCGCCTGTCCTGCCGTCATTGACCGCGTCCTTTCCGATGCCTTGCGCCGCGCGAGCAGGATTACGGGGCGCGGCGGGCCCGGTCAACTGCGAGGATCGCCAACGGACGTTTGACCGGACCATTCGATCCCGCCATTGTACCGTCCGGGAACGACACGAGGGAGACGATCGCCATGTATCTGAAATGGTCCGAGGAGAAGCGCCTGTTCGAAGTGCTGGCGCGCGACGAGATCATGCAGCTTGTCCAGAACTACATGCGCGCCCAGGACCGGCTGGACGCAAAGCTGCACCGGTCGGTGTTCTTCGACGACGCATGGCTGTCCTACGGCATCTACGAGGGCGGGCCGGACGGATTCGTCGAATTCGCGCAGGACGCGCTCAGGGGCCACAAGGCCAACCATCATTTCATCGGCCAGGTGCAGATCGATGTCGATGGTCTGGAAGCCTATGGCGAAGTCTACTACCAGGCTCATCACCGCGTGGTCGAGGATGGCAAGGAATATGATCTCTTCATCAGCGGGCGTTATGTGGACCGCTACGAGAACCGGTTCGGCGTGTGGAAATTCGCGTATCGCAGCGAACTGGTGGACTGGGTGCGCAAGGAAGAGGCCAATGACGCCTTTTTCAAGGACAGCCCGATGATCCGAGGCGCCCGCAAGCCCGCCGATCCGCTCTACGATCGCGAGAGCATGCGCAAGCCGAAGGGAAAGTAGCGCCTCTCGCGTAAAGCCGCCGCACGAGAGCGCCTCGCGCGGGCGGCCAAGACGTCTCAACTGGGTAAACGGGGAAACACCCATGAGCGAGTACATCAAGACCACGGTGGACCAACGAGGCATCGCCACCGTGCTGATCGACCGCGCCGAGCGGCGCAACGCCATGTCGTTCGACATGCTGCGGTCCTTCATCGAGACGATCGGCCGGCTCGGCGACGACCCGTCGGTGCGGGTGCTGGTGGTGACTGGCGGCGACCAGGGCTCGTTCTGCGCCGGCACGGATCTGTCCGATCTGGACTCGATCCCCGGCAAGGATCGCGGCCTGCGGGGCACGGCCCAGGAAAGCGGCAAATGGTGGCCGCTGCTGAAGTGCCCCAAGCCGGTCATCGGCGCCATCGACGGTCCCGCCGTGGGGATGGGCGCCGAATACACCAGCCAGTGCGACGTGCGCATCGCCACGACGCGCGCCCGCTTCGCCTGGAATTTCGTCCACCGGGGACTGGTTCCGGACACCGGCGCCGGCACCTGGATCCTGCCGCGCCTGCTCGGGCCCCAGAAGGCCCTCCAACTGCTGTATTCCGGCGATTTCCTGTCGGCCGACGAAGCCTACGCCATCGGCTACGTGTCCGATCTCGTCGAGCCGGAGAACCTGCTTGCCGCCGCCTATGCCGAGGCCGAGAAGTATCTGAAGGGCTCGCCCTATGCCCTCACCCGCATCAAGGCGCTGGTCTATGAAGGGCTCGAGCGCTCGGCGGCCGAGCACATGGCGGCCCACACCGCGGCGCTGAAGGACTGCTTCGGCTCCAACGACCACCACGAGGGCGTCCGGTCGTTCCTGGAGAAGCGCGCCCCCCGCTTCACCGGCACCTGATAATTGCAACCCAGCGGCGGCGCTCGGCTATAGGCATTTTCAGCTGATCCGGCCTAGGATCGCGCGCGTCCGGATGCCAGCATCCGGACGAAAGATATTCATACCCACCGGATCGCTGCCATGCTCGCACAACCCGACATGATCATCCTCGGAGTCCTGCTGATTGGCGTCGGCCTGTTCAGCGGCGTCATCTCGGGCCTGCTCGGCGTGGGCGGTGGCATCGTCATCGTGCCGGCGCTCTATCACGTCTTTGCCTATCTCGACGTCGATCCATCGGTTCGCATGCATCTGGCGGTCGGCACCTCGCTGTCGACCATCATTCCGACGGCTATCCGGTCAGTGCGCAGCCATCACAAGCGCGGCGCGGTGGACATGACGCTGATGCGCCAGTGGGCCCTGCCGCTGGGCATCGGCGTCCTGATCGGCACCGGCCTTGCCGTCTACGCAAGGGGCCCGCAGCTGACCCTGGTATTCGCAACGGTCGCCCTGCTGGTCGCCCTTCAGATGACGGTGATCCGCCACGACTGGACGATCCGTGACGGCGTGCCCAAAGGGCTTCCCGGCGCGCTGCCACCGGTCGGGATTGGTGCGTTCTCGGCCATGATGGGCATCGGCGGCGGGACGCTGGCGGTTCCGACGCTGTCAATGTTCGGCGTCCCGATTCACCGGGCGGTCGCCACCGCTTCCGGCTTTGGCCTGATCATCGCCATCCCCGGCACGATCGGCTTCATCGCCGCCGGTTGGGGCAACCCGCTGCTGCCGGCGCCGTGGTATCTCGGCTATGTCAGCCTGCTGGGCTTCGTGGTGCTGGTGCCGGCGACGCTGATCTCGGTGCCGTGGGGCGTGGCGCTGGCCCACTGGCTGAAACCGCAGCCGCTGCGCTGGGCCTTTGCCCTGTTCCTGGCGCTGACATCGGCGCGCATGTTCTGGGACCTGTTCGGCTAAGGCCGCGCGTCCAGCTCCAGCTCCATCATGTTGGCGTCGATCGCATGCGCGGCCGCTGCCGTCAGGTAGCGGAAACGGCCATAGTCACCGTCCACCGGAAACGATCCTCGCACGCCGCCCGCCTGATCCGCGTCCGCGGTGACCGGCAAGGTGAGGCGGACAAACCGATTGATCGCCCGCGCCGCCGAGGCGAAGGCCTGGTCCTGCGTCGCTTCGAAAAGCAGTATCCAGCAAATCGCCGCCTGCGCGTCGCCGGCCAGGCCGCTCCAGCGCGCCGACGCTTCCCATTTGTCGTTCAGCCTTCCAGGAAGCGAACCATCATCGCGGCGCTGGACGGCGACCAGCGCCCAGCCGGCCATCACCGCGGCATCGAGATGACGCAGGGCCTTCCCCAACCTGTAGGCTTCGAGAAAGCCGTGAACGGCCTGGCAAATGGTGACGGTCGGCGGGCGCGCCGGATCGTCGGTGCCGCAATGAGCCAGCCAGCCGTTCCGCTGCTGCTGTCCCAGCGCCCAGCGCAGATTTGCCTGCGCCGCTTCGGCGAATCCCTCTCCGGGAAAAAGCGCGTCCGCCTCCAGCAGGGCCCAGGCGATCTGGGTGTGATGAGCCCTGCCATCGCCCCAGCTGCCATTGGCGTTCTGGGCGGAAACAATGTAACGCGCGGCTCGTGCCGCCGCGTCCCCCGCTCCGGAAGCTCTCTGTCCTGCGATCAGGCCGAGCATCGCCTGAGCGGTAGCGAAGGGTTCGGCCGCGCGCGCGTTTCCTTCGCCAAATCCGCCATCGGGACCCTGCGCGCGGGTCAGCCAATCGAGACCCCATGTCGCCCGCTGACCGAGCGATGGATCTGCCCATCGTTCGGAGGCACGCAGCAGGGAGCGGACGGCAAGCCCGGTCGCAATGGGACATGGGCCACCCCAGCCGCGGATCAGATCGAAATGACCCGAGAAGCCGCCGTCGCCCGATCGATCCTGCGCTCGGCCAAGCCAGGCGAGCATGGCGTTGACGGCGCGCTCGGCGCCGGGATCAGAGGCGGGAAGACCGCGATGGTCGGATCGGCGCAAGCGCCGTGCCGACGCCGGCAGCGTCAGCGTTTCCCAGAGACGCCCCAGCCCGCCTCTCATGCCGACGGTTATGCCAGCGGGTCGGCGGGCGGCTCAGGCGGCTCCGCATGTGACTCGCGCAAGGCCTGTATGGCCACGACCGGCAGGGACAGGGCGTAAAGCACCGCAAGTCCCACATAGGTTGCCCAGAACGACGACGCCAGCAACGCGGCGAGAACCACGGCGCCCACCAGCAACGGCAGCACCAGGTGACGATTGACGCGGATGTGCTTGGTCGACAGCGTCGGCACGCGGCTGACCATCATCAGCGCCAGGATGGCGAGGTAGACGGCGCAGGTAATCGGCTCGCGAAAGAAGTCGGACTCGGTCTGGAAACTCAGCGCGAACGGCACCAGCGCGAGACCGGCGGCCGCCGGCGCCGGCATGCCCATGAAATGCTTGTGCACGGTGCCGTCCTCGGCCGCGCTCTGGTCCATGATGTTGAAGCGCGCGAGACGCAGCGCACAGCACACGCAATACATCAGCGACACGGCCCAGCCGAACCGCGGCACGTCGTGCAGCGTCCAGAAATACAGCACAATGGCCGGAGCCACCCCGAAGCAGATCACATCGGACAGCGAATCGAGTTCGGCGCCGAACTTGCTGGTGCCCTTGATCATGCGCGCCACGCGGCCGTCGAGCAGGTCGAACAGGCTGGCGAGCAGGATGGCGATCACCGCCGCTTCCCAGCGCTCCTGGAACGCGAAGCGGATGGAACTGACGCCCGAGCACAGTGCGAGCACGGTCACGACGGTGGGCGCGAGCGCCCTCACCGGCACGACGGGCGGCAGACGGCGGTGAAGCGGCGGCTTCATGTTCAGCGGACCTCGCCAAATGCAGGGGGTATCACGGACTTCTCGTCGGCGATGATGGTTTCGCCGGCGACCGTCTTCTGGCCTACGACGACCATCGGCGACATGCCCTCGTCCAGATAGACGTCCACCCGGCTGCCGAAGCGGATGATGCCGATGCGCTCGCCCGTCTTCAACATGTCGCCGGGCGCGATCTTGCAGACGATGCGCCGAGCGACGAGGCCGGCGATCTGCACGAATGCCACGTCCTTGCCGGACACCGTGGTCATGCGCAGCGCCATGCGCTCGTTATCCTCGCTCGCCTTGTCGAGCGTGGCGTTGAGGAACAGGCCCGGACTGTAGACCTTCTTGGTGATCGTGCCCTCACAGGGCGACCGGTTCACGTGGCAATCGAAGACGTTCATGAAGATCGCGATGCGGGTGCGCGGTTCGGTGCCCATCTCGAGCTCCGGCGGCGGCGCGGCCGGCTTGATCGACACCACGAGACCATCGGCGGGGCTGATCACCAACCCTTCGCGCACCGGCGTGTAGCGTGGCGGATCCCGGAAGAAATAGACGCACCAGACCGTCAGCACGACGCCGACCAGTCCGATCGGCATCCAGAGCCACATCAGAACCAAAGTCGCTACCGCGAAGATGGCGATGAACTTGTGCCCCTCCGGATGGATCGGGACGAACACGGATTTGATGCTGTCGATGATGTTGTGATTTTCCATTGCCTCGCCTTCTCCGGACATTGTCCGGCAATTAGTAGTCGGCCGCCAGCGTTTCCAGCTTCTCGGCCGCGGCGACCGCTTCCTGCTGGCGCTGCCACATGGTGGCGTAGAGTCCGCCCGGCAACGCGAGAAGCGCCGCGTGCGTTCCGCGTTCCGCGATGCGCCCCTGCTCGAGTACGATGATCTCGTCGGCATCGACCACGGTCGAGAGCCGGTGGGCGATGACCAGCGTGGTGCGATCGCGCGAGACGGTCTTGAGCGCCGCCTGGATATCCTTTTCGGTGTTGGTGTCGAGCGCCGAGGTGGCCTCGTCGAGGATCAGGATCGGCGGATCCTTCAGAATGGTGCGGGCGATGGCGATCCGCTGCTTCTCGCCGCCCGAGACCTTCAGCCCGCGCTCGCCCACGTTGGTGTCGTAGCCCATCGGCAGCGAGGTGATGAAATCGTCGATGGCGGCCATCCGCGCCGCCTCGCGCACCTCCTCGAACGAAGCCTCGGGCCGGCCATAACCGATGTTGTAGCCGATGCTGTCGTTGAACAGCACCGTATCCTGCGGGACGATGCCGATCGCGCGGCGCAGGCTGGACTGGGTGACGTCGGCGATGTTCTGTCCGTCGATGCGGATGGCGCCGCCGGTGACGTCATAGAATCGGTAAAGCAGCCGCGAGATCGTCGACTTGCCGGCGCCGCTGTGGCCGACGATGGCGACCGTATGGCCCGCCGGGACGGTGAAAGTGAGGCCGTGAAGGATCTGCCGGTCGGCCTTGTAGTGGAACGAGACGTCGTCGAACACGATCTCGCCGCCCGACGTGACGAGCGCGCCGGCGGCGGGCTTGTCCTCGACCTCGCGCCGTTCGCCGAGCAGGTCGAACATCGCCTCCATATCGATCAGCGACTGGCGCATTTCCCGGTAGACGAAACCGAGGAAGTTGAGCGGCAGGAACAGCTGCACCAGCAGCATGTTGACGAACACGAAATCGTCGATGCCATGAAGGCCGGTCGCCATGTCGTACGCAGACATCAGCATGACCGCCGCGAGCCCGACCGAGATGATCGTGGTCTGCCCGGTATTCAGCAGCGACAGGCTGGACTGATTCAGCACGGCGGCGCGCTCATAGCGCTGCATGGCCCTGTCGAAGCGGCCGGCCTCGTGCTCCTCGTTGTTGAAATACTTGACCGTCTCGTAGTTCAGCAGGCTGTCGATCGCCTTGGTGTTGGCCTCGGTATCCTGCCGGTTCATCTCGCGCCGCAGCTTCAGGCGCTTCTCGGTAACGCCGAAGGTGAAAATCACGTAGACGACGATGCAGCCGACCGTCGCCGCGGCGTAGCGCCAGTCGAGCACGCCCCACATCATGGCGGCGACGAAGCCGATCTCGAGGATGGTCGGAATGATGTTGAAGATCATGAACCGCAGGGCGAAATCGATACCCTGGGTGCCGCGCTCGATTACGCGGCTCAGGCCGCCGGTGCGGCGGTCGAGGTGAAAGCGAAGCGAAAGCGCGTGGATATGCCGGAACACCCGCAACGCCACACGCCGCAGCGCCTGCTGGCCAACCTTGGCGAAGATCATGTCGCGCAGTTCGCCTAGGGACGGAGCGAGGCTGCGCGCGATGCCATAGCCGACGATCAGGAACACCGGAACGGCGAAGGCGGGCTGTCCGACGATACCGCCCTGCCCCGTCAGCGCCGCGACGACTTCCTTGTAGATCAGGGGAATGGCGACCGTGAGCCCCTTGGAAGCCGCCAGCAGCACCAGTGCGATCACCACCCTGGCCTTCATGTCGCGCTCTCCCGCCGGCCATAGATAGGGCAGCAGGGTCTTCACGGTCTTCCAGTGGTGGCGCTGGCCGCGCGGCGGTGGAGCGTCGGGATCGGCTTTCATGGCGGGCTATATAGCACACGCCGCGCTGGATGGTACGACGCCCGACGAAAGAGCCTCCGCCAGCGAAAGACGCTCCGCCAACGAAAGACGCTCCGCCAACGAAAGAGGCCCCGGCGAACCGGGGCCTCCAACGACTTATGCCTTACGATCAGCGATTCGGACGATCGCGATCGCGGCCGTCACCGTCCCAGTCGCGGCCGTCATGGTCACGCCACCAATTGCGGCGCGGGCTGTAGTCGCGCCAGCGGCGATCCCAGTTGTTCCGCTCGCTGTAGAAGCTGCGGTCCTTGTAGTAGCTGTCCCAGTAATTGCCGACGCTGAACGTGACAGTCGGAACGCCCCACGGCGAGCCAAAGGCGATGCGGCGGCCTTCGCGCATGGCCTGGACGTCGTCACCAACCACCCAGCCTCGGCCGCGCGGGGTCGAAACGTCACACCACGACCAGTCGTTCAGGCAGCCATTGATGCGCAGCTGGGTACCCGAACGGACATAGGCGACCGTCGGATAGTCATAGTCCGGGCCCGCCTTCACGTCGAGACGGTCAACGGCAACGCCGGGCGTGGCGGCGCTGGCCGGAGCGGCGAAGATCGCGGCGCCCAGCGCCACGGCGGCCACGGAAAGAGTCTTCTTCAACATGTCAGTTCCTCTCACCTCGGTTTTTATCGGAACCCGACCCGGCAGGCCGGACCGTTCCGGGCAGACCAACGCCACCCGTTGACCGGAGTTCCGGCAGGGATGCAAGGCCGTACAAAAAAATCTCCGGCGAATACATGGGCGCAAGTGACAGCGCTTCTTCTCAGCCCCAAAAGGCCATGAAAAGATCAGAATGGTTTATCTGTCCGTCATTCAAATCATGAATGCAAGATGAACGACGATCCAATCGTTACTGTAACTTGATGATTCAGGGCTGAAATTTTCAACCGACAAAGCCATGGAACCCACGGATTGACTTACCGTTGAGACACGACTGCGAGACGTTGCCGAAGGATTTGGATCGGATCGCCGTTCAACGAGAATAGCAAGACCTGAAGGAGGCTCTGATGCTCAAGAAAACTATCGCTGCCGTTGCCGTCGCTCTCGGTGCATCGGTCATGATGTCAGCGCCCGCCAGCGCCGCCCCGGGCTACGCAGTCGACCGCCTCGATATCCGCTCCGGCCCTGACCGCGATTACCCGACCGTCGGCTTCGCCCGCCCGGGCACCCGCGTCGAGATCAATGGCTGCCTTCCGGACTGGTCATGGTGTGACGTTACCGCGCGCCGCGACCGCGGTTGGGTGCGGGGCAACGACATCCAGGCGGAATATCGCGGACGCCGCATCGCCTACGGTGCCGCATGGCACGTGCCGACATTCACCTTCAATTTCGGCACGTATTGGAACTCGCACTACCGTGATCGCCCGTTCTACCGCGAACGGGTGCGCTGGGAGCGGCACTGGAACGACCGCCGCGGGCATGACCGTCATGATCGCCATGACCACCGCGGCCCGAGCAGAAACCATGGCCACGACCATGGCCGTGATCGCGACCACGACCGCGACCGTGACCGCCACAACTAGGCGGTGATCCGAGGCCCCCGGTTCTGCCGGGGCCTCTCGTTACAGCTGCGGAACCGATCGAAGCGCCGTGGCGTTGTCGCGCTACGGAGCGGAGATGAGAGCCGCTGGAAACAACATGCCCTTGGAGAGAATCATGTTTCGCAAGTCGATCGCCGCCGCGGTGCTTGTCGCCGGCGCGGCATTCGCCCCGGCCGCGGCCAACGCCGCGACGGGCTATACTACCCAGCCGACCGAGCTTCTGGCCGGGCCGGACGAAGATTATCCGGTGATCCGTCCTGTCGGCGGCGACCGCCGGGTCGAGATTTTCGGTTGCCTGAACGACTGGAGCTACTGCGACGTCGGCTACCGCTCCGATCGGGGGTGGATCGACGGTCGGGACGTGGTGGTCGATTATCGCAGCCGCCGGACCAGTCTGTATAACGCCGGCGCTTATGTCGGCATCGGCTTCGTCTCGTTCAGTTTCGGTAACTACTGGGACTCCTATTATCGTGGGCGCCCCTTCTACCGGGAGCGCGGCCGCTGGGAACGCCACTATCACGATCACTACCGCGCCAGCTGGGGCCCCCGCCGGGACCGGGATTGGAACAATCGCGACCGGCGCGATTGGAACGACCGTGACCGCCGCGACTGGAACGATCGCGACCGGCGCGATGGCCGCGATGGGAACCGCGACAACGACCGCCGGGACAATGACCGCCGCGGCGACAACGACCGCCGCGATAATGATCGCACCGTATACAAGGGTGCTCCGCCGGCGGTCACCACGCCTTCGCCGCAGCCGCGCCCGGGCCTGAACGACCGTGACGACCGGCCGAGCCGCGGCGAGCGCGACAATGATCGCGGGCGCGACCGGAACACGTCGCCTGCCGTTCAGCCGACGCCGCAGGCGACCACCACCCCGTCGCCGGCGCCTGGCAACGATCGACCGAACCGCGGTGTTAACGAGCGTCCTGATCGTGGTGGCGGCAACGACCGTCCGGACCGCGGCGCCGGTAACGATCGTCCGGACCGCGGCGCAATGGGTATGCCCAACGGTCAGCGTCCTGGCGGCGACCGGCAGGCCATGGAGCGTCCCGATCGGGGTGCAGCGCCGGGCGCCAATGATCGCCGCGAGCGGCCCCAGCAGGGCGGCGGCGCGCATGAGAACCGTCAGCCGCGCCCCAACCGCGGCGACAATGACGACGAAAATCGTCCGGGCCGCTGAGCGGAGCGCGACGTCTAGACACGAAGCCCCGGTGAGAGCCGGGGCGTCGTTGCGTTTGACGGGCTATATGTCGGAGCCCGGCTTCAGGACGCCGGGGACCTTTACCTTCTCATCGTCGTCCGCTGTGCCCTGATCGGGGCGGAACACCTGCGTGTAACGCAGTGAACCGCCGGTCAGTCGGCGGATTACATGCCACACCGCCTGGTCGGGCCAGACCATCGCCTTGCCATTGCCGGCGTCCGCCGCGAGGGTCGGCGTCGGATCGAAGGACTGGCTGACATTGAGGACGACGGCGTTGCCCGGGTCGATCTCTTCCAGGCGAATATTGTGGGCCGCCGAGGACACGCCGGGAGCGGACAGAGTCCAGCGGCCCTCGTCATCGGCTTTGACGGTGCCGATGGGCCTGCCATCCAGATAGACGTTCACGTCGTTACCCGCATTGGCGCGCCCAGCCAGCACCGTGTTTCCGGCGTTGTCGAAATCGGCGGTATCGATACCCAGGGACAGTTTCGGCTTCAGCTGCCCGGGACGTTGCAACACGAGGCCAGGCCTATCGCCCTGCCGCGGCAGCGCGATCGCCAACACCCCATCGTCGGCCACCGGCTTCTTCTCGCCCTTCGCCGTCTTCAGCGCCGGCCCCTTCTCGGGCGGTGCGGGCACACCGACCACGGCGACATCCGTCGATCGTGTCTCCCGGCCAGCGCCATCGGTGGCTGTCAGGCCGAGCACGTGGGCGCCGGGCTCGAGCGACTTCGCGATGACGACCTCCCACGCGCCGGTGGCTGACGCGCGCGACTTGCCGATCGAATGCCCCTCCGCCATGACGTCGACGAAGGCGCCGGGCGTTGCGGTGCCGGCGATGACGCCCATGCCCTCGCGGCTCAACCTGACCAGTTCGAATTCAACGGGCACGGCGGCGAGCTTGCCATCGACGGCCTGGGGTGCGGACGGCGGCTTCTCCGACCGGCCGAACGCGAAGTAGGCGGCGGCGATGACGGCGACAGCGATCAGAACGAGGATGAGGCGATTGCGCACGGGCTCGGCTCCCGGAAACGATGGGCGGCGCGGGCCGCGGTGTTGATGTAGGCGCCGGCGCAGCGGGATCAAACCAGCGGCACCTTATGCGGCACTCTCGGTTGTGCCGCAACGGAATCCTCCTATAACGGACGGGTCCCGTCCGCTGGCAGGAGCATCCATGGCCCGCCCCCGTTCCATTTGTGTCTTCTGCGGCTCCCGCCGCGGCGCCGATCCGGCGATGGCCGTGGTGACGGCGGAGCTGGGCCGGACCCTCGCCGCCAATGGCATCGCCGTGGTCTACGGGGCCGGCGGCGTCGGCCTGATGGATATCCTCGCGCAGGCGGCGCTCGACGCGGGCGGCAAGGTGATCGGCGTCATGCCGCGGCATCTGGCGCGCAAGGAACTGCTGAAGGAAGGCCTCAGCGAGTTGCACGTCGTCGAGACCATGCATGATCGCAAGCGCATGATGTTCGAGCTGTCGGATGCCTTCGTCGCCCTGCCAGGCGGGATCGGCACGCTCGAGGAAACCGTCGAGATCCTCAGCTGGCGCCAAATCGGCATCCACGACAAGCCGATCGTGCTGCTCAACGCGGGCGGCGCGTGGGATCATTTCGAGGCGCTGATGCGCGACCGCGTGGCGGCGGGTTTCTGCGCCCCGTCGGACATCGAGCTCTACGAGATCGTCGACAGTGTCGGCCAGTTGCTCCCGGCGCTGGACGGCGCGCGTGCGCCGACGGTCCCCAGCTTCACCGACTGGACCTGAAATCGGGCGGCGCCTGCATTCCAGCCATCCCGAAACAGGTCCGAGCGGTGCTTTCGCGGCCCGGACACCAATGCTATGGTGCCGCGACTTTTGCGTCCCGTTCACGCGCGCTTAGAGAGGATCAAGAAAAATGGCGAAGATCAAAGTCAAGAACCCGGTGGTCGACCTGGACGGCGACGAAATGACCCGGATCATCTGGAGCTTCATCAAGGAGCGCCTCATCCTTCCCTACCTCGACATCGACCTGAAATATTACGACCTGGGCATGGAAAACCGCGACGCCACCGACGACCAGGTGACGATCGACGCCGCCAACGCGATCAAGCAGTACGGCGTCGGCGTGAAGTGCGCGACCATCACCCCGGACGAAGCGCGCGTCGAGGAATTCAAGCTGAAGAAGATGTGGAAGTCGCCCAACGGCACGATCCGCAACATCCTCGGCGGC
>VFQP010004733.1_pt1 | contig 12409 bp, 11 predicted proteins | sample 3512351 | NCBI WGS metagenome assembly VFQP01 (sample SAMN10412372, study PRJNA504923) | tailings metagenome | isolation source: Relicate 1 Philex TSF1 revegetated site | place: Philippines: Tuba, Benguet | collected 2017-08-29 | reverse complement strand
CCTCACCCCACAACGACCCCATGCCATACAGGGCCTCCACACACCTGTGCAGCCTCTTGTCCCTGAGGAAGCCCAGCCCCTGGTAGAGCTTGAGCGCGCCCAGGTTGGTCACCTCGGCCTCGAGCACCACCTCCTCGCACTTGCCCTCCACCATGGCCTGGATGCCCCGCTTGACCAACTCCGACCCTGTGGACACCACCACAGCGGCAGTGACAGGCCGGACCTTGCGCCACGCGCACCAGCGCGAGGCGCCGCACCCGTGTTCCCCTGAGGTCTCCGGCACGGTGGCCCTCGCCCGGCACGCGCGCCACGCCGCGCTTTCCCCGTCGCAGTCCTCTCCGCACGCCGCCGCACGTGCTGCTGCTGCGCCGGGGGCCCGACGGCTGACTGCCGCGCGGCGCGCGCACAGGGACCGCGCTGCAGCGCTGCAGCGGGGGGCGCGGCGCGACGCGCCGGGGCATTGCCGGCGGCCCCGCTCACCGACTCCCTTGCCGCGGTAGGCCTTGTCCACCACCAGCATGGCCACGTAGCCGCGCAGCGCCACGTCCCGGTGCATGTCCATCTTGCACACCACGCACCCGAACGGCCTGCGACTCGTGCACGCACCGTGGCGATGCCGCACACGTCAACGTCCGCATCCCCGTTCACGCCCGCACGCCCGCAGGGAGGGGGAGCCCGAGGCTCACTTGTCCCCGTCGTAGGCGATGTAGCAGAGGGACGGCCACTGCTGCAGGAAGTAGCGGTATGTGAAGATGGAGTACGGCTCGCTGAGCTCGTTGTCAATCAGGTCCATCACCACCTGCAGGTCCCGCTCGTCACGGTACTGCGAGCAACAGCAGCAGCGGCAGCACGTTCCACAGCAGTGCGTCAGCATCAGGAGCAGCAGCTCCACACGTGACGCCGCGCCTGGCTGCGGTCCCCCAAGGGCGGCGGCTCGCCTGCTGGTAGTGGATGCCATCCATTGGCTCCTGGGTCATGATCAGCGCCGCCTCTCCTGCTCCTGGTCCTGCTGCTGCTCCTTGCTGCTGCCGCGTCTTTTGAGCGGTGGCATGGACTGAACCACATCCAAGCCCCGAGAGTGGAGAGCAAGGAAGCACGAGTCCAGTCAGCGCCACAAGTGTTCAAGCTCTTACCTTTCCCGTTCTGCCCGTGTCACATCCGACCCGACCTCTGCCGAAGCGTGCGCACGGGAGATCTTCCAAGGGCCAGCGAGGCGCGCGGCAGGGCGAAATGGTTCGCCTGACCCTCATCGCGAGGATCACGGACGGCCTGCCCCTCGCGGAGGGCCTGGACAGCGAAAAGGACAACGAAATCGACCAGTACAAGGCGCAGGCCAAGGTGTGCACCAGCCCAGCTCCCTCCCAGCTCCCTCCTCAAGCACCAAGCGCTCAGGAGCGCTACACAGAACCTCCACGTTCCGGCGCTGGTGGTGGCACTGCTCCTCTGCTGTGCGCGCAGAGCTTGTTCAAGCGGCTCGGGCAGGCCTCCCTCAGCGGGCAGGCGCAGAAAATGTCAGTCGACGCCGGCAAGTACATGTTCCACTACGTGCTCGACTCGGGAGCCGTGTTCCTCACGCTTGCAGAGAGAGGGTGAGCGCGAGAGGGGAAGGCCCTCACGCCCGAGAGCGCACCTCGCGCCAGCCCGAGCAGCCCAGCAAGAAGACTCTCCTGCCTCACCTCCCGACGCAGGTACCCCAAGTCCCTGGCGTTCCAGTACCTCCAGGAGCTGGCGGGGGAGTTTGGCCGGCTTTACGGCACCCAGGTGGACGCCGTGCAAAAGCCCTACGCCTTCATCAAGTTCGGTGAGCGCCGCGGCAGCTGCTGCCCTCAGGGGCGCTTGCCCTGTGGTATGCTCCGGGTGGCTGCCGCTCGCGTGGCACCGCCAGTGCCGCCGCGCCTGCGCCTGGAACGGCAGCCGCCGAGGGAGCCGGCGCCGCACCTAGACTGCTCCAGCGCAGCCACGTCTGCTCCCACCGAGCTGGGGCCGGCACACTGGGCGTGCCGAGCAGCAACACTGAACAGGCCGAGCAGGCGCGGACAGAAGCGAACAGCGCACGCCAAACTGCAAACGGCTGCTCTGATCAGGGGCCGGGGCCCGCTTGCGGGGCCCGACGATTGACGTGTGCGATGCGTGGGTGCGTGCGTGCATGTGTGTGATGTGGCCGCAGACACGTTCATCCAGAAGACCAAGAAGCTGTACATGGACACGCACACACAGCGCAACATGGCCAAGCTCAAGGAGGACCTGGGGGAGGTGCACGACATCATGACGCGCAACATCCAGGAGGTGCTGGGGCAAGGCGTGCAGCTAGACAGTGAGTGCGGGGTGTGGGGGGTGGGTGCGGGCGATGTGCGCGGCAGCGTGACGCGCAAAATCCAGGAGGTGCCGGGCAGTGCATGGGCGGGGGCGGTCGTCCTGCTGGGCGCGCTGTCCGGACGGTCGGTTGGTCGCACGGCGCTCCATGGCTACGCCTGGAGGCAGAACGCGCTCGCCAGCGCGGGATGCGCACCGGCAGGGGGGCCTGCGCAGACAACGGCCCCGGCGGAGCGGCGTCCGGCTGCGGCCTTCCCCGCCTGGCGGCGCCTGCTGCAGCGGGCGGCCCCAACAGCTAGGGAGGAGGCGGCCCTAACAGCTAGGGAGGAGGCGGCTTGCTGGTCGGCGGGAACCACGCCGTCGGCTTGCTGGGCGCGCACTCGCCCCGCTGGGAGCGGGGCGGAGGGCAGCGGGGCGGCGCGGGCGCCCACGGCCATGCTCAGCAGGGCAGGGAGGATGGGCAGCGGCCGTCGTTTGAACCGGCCGGCGCTGCGTGTGCTGCGTGTGCTGCGCGCGCTGTGCTGCTGCAGACATGGCCAAGATGTCGAGCAACCTCGCCGACGAGTCCAAAAAGTACCGCAAGCGCGCCACCGACCTCCACAGACAGGTGAGGGCGACCCCGGCGCTTTCTCGCACGGCCCGGGCGGAGGACTCTCGCCTCAGGAGCAGAGCTCTGCTGCGTGCGGCGGGAGGCGGTCAGGGCGCGCTTGCGCTCCCACCCGCTTCGCACCGCCCGGCGCCGCCGGCTGCTCTTCTCGCCTACGCAGCTGTGTCACGCGACAAGAGGCGGCCAGGGCATGCGCTTTGCCGGAAGGCGCCTGGTTGTGGCGGCTTGACGTGACGCAAGGGTGTGCTGTTCCGTGCACGCGTGCGCGCGCGCAGGCCATTATCCGGAAGTACGTGCCCTTGATAGTCATCTGCCTGGTCGTCTTCGTCATCTTCTGGATCAGGAACAAGTTTTACCTCCGGTGACGGCGCCGGCTGGTGCCAGCGGGGCGGCAAAGCTGCAGCGAGGAGAGGCCTTGTGGGGTGTGCCTTGTGCGCCGTGCCGTGTTTTGCGGCAGTGCGTTGCAGCGCTGATGAGAGCTCGAGCGGTGTGAGCGACGTGCCCATGCTCCTTCTGCGCGCCACCGCGGTTGCAAAGGCGCGTTCATCCGGGCGGTGCACCACTGCTGGCGCACACGGAGGCGGTGTGGGGGGCACGCGGTCAGGGGAGTTCCGAGGGCCGCTGCTGATCCGGGGGAGAGCACGGGCGCGCGCACGCACGTGAAAAGAATGCAGGTCAGGTCAGGCAGGCGCACACTGTTGCGACCGTTCCGCAGCCGTCAATCAGCGTCGCGAGCTCTCCTCGTCGCCATGGTGGGCCACGGCGCTCAAGCAGCCAGACTCCACCAGACGCCGGCGGTCACGCGCGCGCACAGGGGGGCCCTCAGCAAGGCTGTCCAAAAGCCGCAGAGGAGGCCTCCTCCTTGTCCTCTCTCTCTCTCCTCCGAGGAAAAAGCCGCAGAACCGTCACGCCAGAGTCCTCCGCACAGCCCTCAGCCTCACCGCCGCGCGTGCACGCCCACCACGGCCTCAAGCCCACCAGGAGCAGGACGACACCACCACGCGCCCTCTCCACACGACGGCAGCGCAGCAGCAGCGCAAGTAGCAGCACCACCACGTCACCGCTTCTGCAGCGTGGACATGGACAGGTGCACCGACGAAGCCACCTCGGCGCCGCCCGGCGACCCCCCGTTCCCCCCGCCGCCGCCGCCGCCGCCGCCCCCACCCCCGCCGCCTATCCCCCCCGCCTCCCCGCCCAGCCCGTGCGACGCCGCCACTACCTGCAGCGCCAGCAGCGCCTGCTTCTCCTCGTCCACGCCCCGCTCCCCTCCTCCGCCTCCTCCGCCCGCCCCATTCGCGCCGCCCCCGTCCAACCGCCCCGCCGGTACCCCGCTCGCAAACGGGAGCAGCAGCTTTCCGCCGCCCACCCCGCCGCCGCCCGCCGCCGGCCCGCCGCCCAGCAGCGCCCCATCGTCGCCGTCAGCCACGTCGTCGGCGCCGCGCCCCACGCGCGGAACGTGCGGCGCGATCTTCACGGCGACGAAGAACGCCAGCGCGCCGAAGACGGCGTCAAGGAAGTAGTGGTTGGCGGTGACGACGATGCAGTAAATGGTGAGCAGGGGGTAGAGCAGCGACAGCGTGCGCAGCGCGGCTTGCTGCGCGTAGCCGTGCATGCTCATGGAGCACCAGATGGAGTAGCCGGCGTGCATGGAGGGCATGGCGGCGTAGTGGTTGCTGACCTTGGACACGGCCTTGTCCTTCCACGACCACAGGCCGCCCACCTGCGAGTGGGCGCAGGGTGCGTGGGGTTTGTGGCACGAGCAGGGAGGCTGTGCGGGCCTTTCCTCACGCCCGTGGTGACTGCGCTTTTTGGGAGCCCTGGTTCTGTTCGCCGCAAACTGCTGGGTTTGCGTCGAGGGGCCCAGGACGTGCGCCGCCGCCTGCCGCGCCGCTCCCCGCCCCCCCCAACCCAGAGAGCCGCACCCATCGTCTGTGAGCACCCCCCGCACACACCTCGTGCAGCAGTTCGACGGAACCTGAAGACCTTCAACCCCGCCCCTCCTCCCCGCCGCGCCCCCCCAAACACCTCTAGAGCTCCAGCCATCCCTGCACGCGCCGCACGCACTCACCTCGTGCAGCGTGCCCTCCACGCACACCCCTCAAAGAGCCCTCGGACGCGCTGCCCCCGCCCCCTGCCCCCGCACACACGCACCTCGTGCAGCGTGTCGACGAAGCGGTACCCCTTCATGCAGCCGCCGTAGGGGTCGTCGCAGGCGTTGACCAGCCGCGGCGGCATGAGCGGGTACCCCGCGTAGCCGCTCAGCGCCAGCACGTTCATGATGATGAAGACGGTGCGGCAGCGCTGGTAGGCGCCCGGCTTGAGCGCGAAGAGGTAGCCCAGCACAAAGATGGTGACGGCCATGTGCGCCGTGCCGTAGAATATGTTCCAGAAGCGCACCCAGGACGTCCAGTGGATCACCATGCCCTGCGGGGGGAGCGTTTGTGCGTGTCGAGGGACTCGGCGCGGTGGGCTGAGCGTCAGGACAAGGTCGGCGGCCCCTGGTCGCGGCGCACGCTCTAGCTGGCGCAGTGTTGCAGGAGTGGTGGTGTGGTTGCTGCTTGAGCTGAGCGGGGGTTGATTTGAGCGCCAGCTTTGCCCGAGCCGCCGCGCGCAGCTGAGCGGCAGCTGAGCGGCTGCCCGCTCGCTGCAGCTCCTGGTGGCGCCACAACTCTCACCTGAATCTCCTGCTCCCAGAAGATGCCGAACGCGCGCTCCACCTTGATCACCTGGAGCGCGTGCCCGAGCGCAAACTGCGGGGTGCACTTCTGCGACCCGAACAGGTTGCGCACTCCGTTGTAGGCCTTGAGGAACACGACGACGATGGCCACCTCGAGCACGATTTCGTACGCCAGCCGCTGCCACTCCCTCTGGCGCAGCGGCGGGGGCAGCCAGCTGGAGAGCTTGTCCAGCACCGCGCCGGCGCGCGCTGCTGCGGGGCGCATTGCTGCCGCTGGCGGCAGCAGCAACGCCGCCACGGCAGCAGCAGCGGTGCTCGCCGAACGCCGCAGTGCCGCGAGGTTCCCGCAAGGGGCTGCTGGGCAGCAGCTGCGGAACAGAGATGTCGAGCTCGGGCAGGCTGCTGGTGCAAGCTCCTCCTCTGGAACAGCTGCGCTCCTGCAACTCTGTGGCTCTGCAGCTTCAATTGCCTTTGGCAGGCCTCCGAGCGCAGCCCAGGCGCAGCATGCGGAGCGGCGATCGTTGAAAGACAAGCGAGTAAAGGGGAGCCAGGGCGAGCCTTTCTGACTGAGTCAGCAGCAGGACATGCACAGACTGGTGGCCTCCACGTCGAGGGTCACGCGTGCTCCACAGCCACGGCGCTGACCTCGGTGATGTCGATGGCCTCAAACGTCCCATCTGCAAGCGCGCATGGGTGAGGAGCAGGAGGTGAGGTGGCACGCCCCAGAGGCAGCGCCGAGCGCGGCGGCGCCGTGCCAAGAGGTCCAAACGGCCGTGCCTGCCAGGCGGACGGACCCCCTCTTCCGAGTGCTGTGCCCGCCCACGAACCGCTGCACCTGCCAGCCCCTGCAGCAGAGCTCCCCACCGAGAAGAGGGGGGGGGGGATGCCCAGGCGCCCCGCGCGCTCTGGCGTGTGCCCTGGATGATCGTGCGCTGGCCGCTCCAGCAGGCGCACCTGACCCTGCACGCCCATGGCTTCCTCCCCACAGCAGGAGGAGGGCTGCGCCTCACCTTCCTGCTGGAATGTGAGCGCCAAGATGTCGTCGTTCTCCACCCGCAAGTCGGCCAGCTTCTTGGCGTCCTCTAGCAACGTGGTCCCCTTGAACAGCTGCTGCTTGTCAGGCGGCTGCGAGAGCATGTGCAGAGCGTGCAGCACGCTACCTTGGTCCAGAGCTGCCCACTGCGCAGCAGGGTCGCTGCCGTGCGTGCGCCCCCTCCGCCGCGCCGGTGCTGCCGCTGCCCCCGCCAATTGTCACACGCTCTGCGCTCCATGTGCTCAGCACACGCCAGCTGATGACGAAGGCGCACCTGCTCCACCAGCTCCTGCAGCTTTTGCTTCACTTCGAGCACCGTGTCGGTGGGCTCGACGTGCAGGAACACCGTCGTCTTCTTCCGCTTCACGCGCACGTACATCGACTGCGCGTGAAGGGCGAGCAGGCGCACCAATTGCGGTGGCCGCAGGGTGCGCGCCTGCATTGCGCGAGGAGGAGCGAACCCCAGGGGCGCGGGAGAACCCGGCATCTTCTCACCATCTTGACGACCTGACCAGGCGTGCCCTCCTAGCAATCCAGCCGCTGCTGCGGGCCCGCAGCGTCGCCTGTGTGCCGTGGGAGCTGGGGGGAGAAGATCTTCTTCTTCTCTCTGAGGGAAGAGAGGAGGAGCACCTGTGTGAGGCGCAGGTAGGATGGCAAGGTGAACAACGCTGCAGGTGGCGGGGGAACGACGCTCCTGCCCCTGGGTTTCTGCCTCTGCAAGCATGGGCTGCCGGGCTTGGTCGCCAAGTCGCCACCTTTTCTCGCCCCCGCCACCTTCTCGGCCCCCAGCGCGTGAGTCCCTTCACACGCTCGTCAGGATGGCCACCATGCAGATGCACTCCTCCAGGTGAGCAGCGGCATCCGCGCAGGCGTCTCAGGGACTCACCTTATCTTTTCGTCGCCCTCGCGCCTCGCCCCAGAGCGTGCGCTGGGACGCGATCGCCGCGGCGTCTCGCTCACGACTCGCCCCTGCCTGCCCGTTGCTGCTGCCGCGTGGCGCGCAGGACGATGGGCAAGGTGAGCGGGGGGCTCGAGTCGCGCCAGCGTGGGCAGCGCGCTCAACGCCGGTCTCAGAGAGGGAACTCAGGGGCAGCGAGAGCAGCGTGAGCTCGGCAGCAGCTCGGCAGTTCTGATGATTGCCTCACGCTCTCGCTCGCGTGCTCCTGCTCGCCCTGGCTGCGCGCAGACGATGCCCCGCACCTCGATGGCCAAGGCAAGTCGCCCTGCCTCGCAGCAGTCCGAGCAGGCTGTGTCAGGCGGGCACAGCAGCGATGAGGCAGCGTCAGGCTGGTGGTGCTCACGCGCGGCGGTGCCTCTGCGGCCGCTCCTGCCTCTCGCGCTCTGCAGGCCATGAGCAGGCGCGCGCTGGTCGTCAAGGCCCAGGACAAGACCGTGGTCATCGGCCTGGCTGCTGACAGCGGTGCGTGCTCGACGCTGCAGCAGCGCTCGCTGCTGGGCTGGGGCTCGGGGCGCTCTGATGGGGGATCAGCTCGCCGAGCACAGCGCGGACCACCACGACTCAGGCGCCGAGCGCGCGCGCCTCTGCCTGCACACAGGCTGCGGCAAGTCGACCTTCATGCGCCGCATGACGGGCATCTTCGGCGGCACGCCCAAGCCTCCCGTGGGTGCGTTTGGTTCTTCTCGAGGCCTGTCGTCCAGCTGCTTGATATCTGATCCGCGAGTGGGCGCGCGCGAGCGCAGCGCGAGCGAGCCGATGAAGGAGCACGCCATCGGTGCTGCGCAGGCGGCAACCCCGACAGCAACACGCTGATCAGCGACATGACGACGGTGATCTGCCTGGACGACTACCACTGCCTGGACCGCAACGGCCGCAAGGAGAAGGGCGTCACGGCGCTGGCCCCCGAGGCGCAGAACTTCGACCTCATGTACAACCAGGTCAGGATCTCCTGCTGGCGTTGGCATGGGGAAGGGGGGCGCTCCCCAGCGGGAGGTGGCGTCGCGATCCCGCGCGCCCGCCAGCTCAGCGAGCGCTCAAGCCCCTGCGAATTCGCCCTCTGCGCACGCAGGTCAAGGCCCTGAAGGAGGGCAAGCCCGTCGACAAGCCCATCTACAACCACGTGACGGGCCTGCTGGACCCGGCTGAGACCATCCAGGCGCCCAAGGTGGGTGGTGTCGGGGCCGCGTGCGCCACCCGATGGCGGCGCGCAGGCCGAGCAGAGCCAAGCGCGCAGAGAGCGGCCCTTGCTTGCGGCAGCAGCGGATGCGTCCGGGCGCCCGCGGTGCAGAGGTGTGCTCACGCCACCGCTCGCTCCCACGTTGTGTGAGCGCAGATCCTGGTGATTGAGGGCCTGCACCCGTTCTTCGACAAGCGCGTTCGCGACCTCGTTGACTTCAAGATCTACCTGGACATCAGCGACGAGATCAAGTTCGCCTGGAAGATCCAGGTGAGCCAATCCTCACGTCCACGCCGCGGAGCAGCGACCTGGCGCACAGGAGGAGGACGCCACCGAGGGCGTGGCAAGCAGCAGCAGAGGCACTCGCGCGGGAGGAGCAGGGCACGTGCAGTGCCGGTGGGGGTGGCAGGCGCAGCAACCTTCGTCGCCGCGCGCTGCGTGGTGGCCTGACGCGGTGTGGGCGTGCTGGGGTGCACGTGTCGCGTGCGTGTGTGCAGCGCGACATGGCGGAGCGCGGCCACTCGCTCGACAGCATCAAGAAGTCGATCGAGGCGCGCAAGCCCGACTTCGACGCCTACATTGACCCCCAGAAGAAGGACGCCGACGTCATCATCCAGGTGCGCTGCGCTGCGCGGGGTCACGAGGAGGCGGGCGGCAATCAGCGTTGCCGTTTGGGCAGGGCGACGAGGGCAGGGCAGGCCCGGGGGAGCGTTCAACCTGGGGTGAGGTGGGCCTGTGTCCCTTGCTGCGCGCCTGGTTGCTGCAGGTGCTGCCCACGCAGCTGGTGCCCGACACGGAGGGCAAGTACCTGCGCGTGCGCCTCATCCAGAAGGAGGGCGCCAAGCTCTTCGACCCGGTGCGCCTCACCCGCAACCGCCGCACGCCAGCGCCGCAGCTAGAGGGGCAAGGTGCAGCGCCGCAGCAGCCACGAGCCGCGCTCAGTGTACGCAGAGGCTGATAGGCTGAGAAGTGGCCGCGCCTCGCGTGCCTCGTGTGCGGGCGCAGGTGTACCTGTTCGACGAGGGCTCCACCATCAGCTGGATCCCCTGCGGCCGCAAGCTGACGTGCTCCTTCCCAGGTGCGGGCCCCTCCCGCCCCCCCTTTGGCACGCGCTTTGCCCCTCCCACGCAGCCCCAGCGCGCCTGCACCGCGGGAGGCGGACAGGACACGCCGCGGTCTGGAAGCGGCGCACGGCGCCTGTGTGCACCCGTGGACGCGTCTTGCTCCTTCCCCGCGCTCATTCATGCACTGCGTGTGGTGGTGGCGCCACAGGCATCAAGCTGGCGTACGGCCCCGACACGTACTTCGGCCAGGAGGTGTCTGTGCTCGAGATGGACGGCCAGTTCGACAAGCTCGAGGAGCTCATCTACGTCGAGTCGCACATGAGCAACACCTCGGCCAAGTTCTACGGTGAGGCGCCAAGGCAGCCCGCCCACGCCGCACCGCACAGCGCAGCAGCCCGGCGGCGCTCTCCATCGGATCCCAGGCGCCGCGCAGCGCGAGGGAGAAGGCAGGCAGCTCGTGGGGGGATGGATCCACGCCCGCAGCGGCGGCGGCCAGAGCAGGGGCTGGGAGGGGGCGAGCCAGGGGCCTTTCGGGGGACCGCACGACAGCGGGGCGGGCCGGAGGCCTGGGCACGTTGGTTCTGGTGGGACCGCGGGGCACGCGGCTCACCTGCTGTCGATGTGGCGGCCCCGTTTTGCCTGCGCAGGCGAGATCACGCAGCAGATGCTCAAGAACGCCAGCTTCCCCGGCTCCAACAACGGCACTGGTCTCTTCCAGACCATCGTCGGCCTCAAGGTCCGCGATGTGTACGAGCGCATCGTGCAGAAGGAGGTGGTGCCCGTCTAAACTGGCGGACCTGCCCCCCTCGCTGCCCCTCACGCGCCGCGCCGCGCCACCCGGCAGCCGGCCGCCGCCGCCGCGCGTTTTTGTGCCCCTGTGCGCGGGGCTGTGCGCGGCGCCCCTGCGGCGCCGGCGCGGAGCTGCTGAGGGTCGCTGTTGCCTCCTTGCGCGTGGTCCTCTGCAGCGGGGGGCACACTCTGCCCGTTCGTGGCCTCGTCTCTCTCTCTCCTGGCGGTTTTGTTTCGTCGCGTGTCGTCTGTTGGGGGTTGTGGGAGCCGGCTCGGCGGCGGTGGTAGAGAGGGTGTGCGGCTTGGGGCCTGGAGCAGTGCTGTGTGGGGGGCTTGGCGCGTGGCGTGTGTCGAGTGTCCGGCGTCTCACGGGTGCCTTCCAACATGTCGCCGACCGTGTGGCGTTTGCACTGACGCGTCGCGCGTGGCGCCTGCTCTTTTCCAACGCTGCCCGGCCTCGAAATGCAACTAGGAGGACAAACAAACTTTGTGCAGTTGCTACGAGGGCAGCGCCACGCCCGGCCGCAGCGGGCAGATTGGCATGGCGAATGGCTCGTTCCCTGCGGGCAGTCGCGACGTGAGTGGAGGTCAGCCGCCGGACTGCGATGCAGTGCAGTGCCGGTGAGGGAGGGGGCCAGGGCTCACCTCCGATGATGCACTGCGGCAGGCCGGTCTGGTGGTCGGGCACGTGCGCGTGCAGCACGTCGAGCGGCGCGTCGAGCTCCTGGGGGAAGAGCAGCAGGTCGAGCGACGCCTGGTGCAGCAGCCACACCACCAGGTCCTGCACCAGCCTGCGCGGCATCAGGGGGGGAAGAGCAGCAGGTCGAGCGACGCCTGGTGCAGCAGCCACACCACCAGGTCCTGCACCAGCCTGCGCGGCATCAGGGGGGGAAGAGCAGCAGGTCGAGCGACGCCTGGTGCAGCAGCCACACCACCAGGTCCTGCACCAGCCTGCAAGCGTCACCACAATGCGAGCGCACCCCCGGGGTCGTTCCTTCGAAGCGCACCTGTGCCCCAGCGCTGCGGGCCCGCGCCCCTTGCCGCCATCGGTTCCCGCACACGAGCGCCGCCCCAGCGCCCTCAACGCAGCGCGGCGCACCTGTGCCCCAGCGCCGTCAGCGCCGACGTCTCGGGGTCCACCACGGCGCGCCAGGGCATGGCCGCCCGGCCCGCCGACGACAGCTCGTGCGCGCCCGCCGCCGCCGCCGCCTGCGCCGCCGCCTGCGCAAGCGCGGCGCCGTGCCGCGCCTGCGGCCCCCCGACGCCCTGCATCCGACCCTGCCTGTGCCCGCCCGCGCCCACGGCCGCGCCCCGCCGCTGCTGGTGCTGGTGCTGCTGCTGCCCGCCAGCGCCTGCCTGACCTTCAGCCGCCCGCGGCAGCAAGCCCCCCACAGGCTCCACCCCCAGCTGCAGTTGACTGTGCGCGACACCCTGACTGCCTAACCGGTGCGGCCCACGCGCCGCGTCGTGCTGCTGCCGCACCTGCCTCCGCCGACCACCCTCCTCCCCGCCGACCCCTGCGCCCTGCAACCGCCGCCGCCGCCGCCCGCCCCCTCCCGCCGCCGCCGACACGCCCGGCCCCCCCTCCTCCTCCCCGTCGTCAAGCACATTGTCCCCCACGCCCGCCGCCGCCGCCAGCAGCGCCACGTCCAACTCCCCACCCTCCTCCTCCGCCGCCTCCCCTTCCCTCCCCACCCCCTCACTCCCCAGCCCTCCACCGCCCAAAACCGCGCTCTTAGGAACGCTGCTCCCCCCAGTGCGCGTCGCCGCCGCCGCCGCCGCCATGGCATC
>VFQP010004732.1_pt1 | contig 12412 bp, 11 predicted proteins | sample 3512351 | NCBI WGS metagenome assembly VFQP01 (sample SAMN10412372, study PRJNA504923) | tailings metagenome | isolation source: Relicate 1 Philex TSF1 revegetated site | place: Philippines: Tuba, Benguet | collected 2017-08-29 | reverse complement strand
CCGCCGCCCGGCACACACCTTGGAGCGCGCTGCCGTGGAGGAAGCTCCGCGTCGCCCATCTGCTGCTGGCAATGCACGGCGCGGTGATGGAGGATCCACTGTCACGGCGCGCCTCCGCAGCTTGCTGCTGGACGGCTGCAGTGCCACCTGGACGAGATGGTGAGTGTACCAGTGCGGCGAGGTCCAGTGGAGCGGCTGGTGTGATCGCGCGTGCCTCAGGAGTTCGCGCCCCACCTTGCTGCAACGCCGCGACGGCAGCAGCGCCCCTCAGCAGCAGCGCCGAACGGTTTGCTGACCGCATCACCGACAGCACCGCCATTTCGCTTCAAGGCGGCAGCGCGGGGCCACCGGGGCTGCTGCTGCAGCAGCGCAAGCGCCACCGTGGGCGCTCGACACACGCGCTGCGCTGGCACACGCTGCCGTGTTGCCGTTTCTCGTAAACCTCTCCGGGCTGCGCGGAAGTCGCCGACGTTAGGCGCACGCGATTATTTGCTTTTGCCCCCCAGCGCGTACTTAAGATCACCAGAACTCCGCACAGTCCACAAACAGCCCAAATCACACTCCAAACACGCTCTCGAACGCCGCGCCCTCAACGATATGGACACGCTCAACGGCGCCACGCTCAAGACGGCCGACGGCCAGGAGCTGGTCGCGGGCTCGCTGTGGGCCGACGTGCCGACCGTCGTGCTGGTGCTTCGCCGCCCCGGCTGTGGTGCGTGGCGCGCGCGAACGCAAGATATCTGGCCTGGAAGGCCTCCGGGGGGGGCGCCACAGCAGCAGGCAGCAGCGTGTGTCCAGCAGCCACCGTTCTCCTTGACGCAGCAAGCTTTGTGTAGAAGGTCCTGGGGAGCTCTTGCGTGAATTCGCACGGAGGGGGGGCGCGCGGTCGCGGCCCGTCATCGCAAGTCACCGCAACAATGTGTGGTGCCCGCCGCCCTGTGCCTCACTTGTGCGCGCAGTGCTCTGTCGCGCTGAGGCCAAGAAGCTCTGGGAGCGGCGCGATGACTTTGCGCCCGCGCGCCTGGTCTGCGTGGTGCACGAGTGGCGCCCCGCCGAGGTGCGTTCTCTCAAAGCAGGGGTGGGTCCGCGCGCGGCTGGAAGAGGGCACCCTGGCCGTGGCTCGCAGCCACCCGCATCAAGCCTCCGCCTCTGCTGCCCTGTGCGCAGATCAAGGCCTTCACCGAGGAGGGCTACTGGCCGGGCCCGCTCTTCCACGACGTGAACAAGGAGTTTTACAAGGTGCGTGCGGGTATAGTCGTAGCCGCAGCCGCCACGCTAACCTGCGCCGCTTGCCCGCTGTGCAGGAGGGTGCCTCACCTGCTTCGCCCGCGTGCCACGCATCCTGGGCGCGCAGGTCATTGGCGGCGGCAAGCTGCTGATGGGCAGCGCCATGGGCCTGCTCAACCCCTTTGGCGCCGTGTGGAAGCGCATCCACGAGGCGGCCAAGACGGTGCCCAAGCACAACGTGGTGGGCGAGGGGCTCATCATGGGCGGCCTCATGGTGGTGGGCGCCGGCGGGCAGGAGCTCTTCTTCATGCACGTCGAGACGGACCTGGGCGTGCATGCCGACCACGGCGAGGTGGTGGAGGCCTGCAAGAAGGCCGTGGCGGCGCAGCACCTCCAGGAGGACCACCGCACCGGCACGCTCAAGGCGCCGGCAGGTGCCACCCACGCCGCCGTGCTGGCGCAGTGAGAGGGGTCCTCAACGGGTTCTGAGGTGCAGGAGTGGGGGCTTGTGCCATTCATCGGTTTGGGGGAGAGACGTGAGCGACCGAGCGAGGGCGGGGTGAGCGTTGACGGTGTGTATGTGTGCCTGCCGCGGGGAGGCCCGCGTGGCTTCTTTCGACGGACTGTATCAGCACGTGGTGCACCCAGCGCCAGGACGCAGGATGGCCGGACGAGCCCGTTTCGTGGTGGTGGAGCGACCGAGTGCCCCTCTTCATGTTGTCTGAGCAGGCTGAAGCACCTGTTGTGTATGTTGCCTGTTCTCTGGCTTGTCCTTCCTGCAATGGTGGTGGTTGGGGTGGTGCGGAGATCGCCCGAGTCCTGCGGGCCGCACAAGTCGCAGCAGAAGTCTTCGGGACGAAATGCCGCTCTACCTCGCGACGCACCGGATCGAGGTCGTCACGGCCAAGGTGCTGCTCGCGTCGTCGTGCAGCTGCGCAGCTTTCGCAAAGCTCCATCTTTGTCGAGAGGATGCCACCCCCCTGCTCCTCCCAGGTGCCGCTGTGCATGGTGCTGCTGCTCGACCACGTCAAGCACAACAAGGGCACCAGCACGCTGCCTGCTGAGCTGCGGCCGCGCATGGTGCGCGAGCTGGGCGGGGGCGCTCGGGCGCACCTGCCGCGCAGATCTGTCCAGCGCAGCACACAACGCTGTCGTGAGCTCAACTATGCGTGCACAGGTCCTGCCGACCGACTCCACCGTCAGCACGAGCCTCTGGGACGCGCCGAGCGCCGAGCTGCTCGTCTCGTGGCTCTACGACAGCCTGGGACCAGACGTCACGCACGAGGTCCACGAGGTTGGTGTGCACGGGTGGCGGCATGGCATGGCAGCCCGTTTGCGCGATCTCCCTGCTGCTGCTGGGGACCTCCTCCTCGTCTTCAGTCCTGCGCTCGGACACACACACGCTGCCCCGCCCGCCGCAGGTGCAGGAGGAGTTTTCCTGGGGCGTCAGCTTCGAGCTCACGCGGGCGCGCGCCGCGGAAAAGGTGAGGCGCTGCGCTGCACGGGTGCTGCCGGGCTGGCTCTGCTCCCCCCTCTGTTGACGCCCAAGGCGGCACTGCCGGCCACCGCACTGTGCTGCCCTCGGCAGGTGGCGGCGGGGTCGCGCGACGCCCTGGGCAAGATCAGCGCCACGGCAGCCGCGGCGGGAGGCGGCCTGCAGCGCCAGGTGAGGTGGCGAGGGAGGGCTTCAGCCCCTTCAGTGCAACGCCTGCCGTCCCTCACCTCTGCCATCTCCCTGCTGCCCCACACACACACACACACACGCAGCTCGAGGCGCTGGACCAGCGCACGCACATCCTGACGGCGGCGGAGAACGCCTTCAACCGCGTGCGCAGCGCCACTGTCAGCGCCACCACCACCGCCCCTGCCAGTGGTGCTGGGGCAGCGGCGGGCGCCGCACCGGGGGGTGCAGCGGGTCCCGAGGGCAGCACCACCTCGGCCCTGCTGGCCGCCAACGTCTCTGCTGGCCTGTGAGCGCAGAAACGGGGGGTGCGCAGGGATGCATTTGCCGTCGCTCCCAGCCGCACGTGTGACGCGGCCTGCGCGCACGCACAAACGCGCACGCAGGAGCAAGGCGTCCACCACCCTGTCGTGGCTGGGCAGCGCGCTCAAGGAGCAGCTCGTCACGGCCACCACGGCCGCCTCCACGGCGCCCAAGAACCCTCAGGCGCCCGCCCCGCAGAGCAGCGGCATGGACCAGCTCAGCCCCGTGCCCAGCTACGACGCCCTGGGCGCCACGCAGCAGGCGCCAGAGGCCCCGGGGGGCAGGGCCGCCCAGCAGCAGCAGCAGCCCGCCGGTGGCCTGGTCTTTGTGGAGGACGAGGACACCGCCCCCGTGGCCCGCCTGCCGCAGCTGCCCGTCAGCTCCCCGCCCGTCGGGCCCAACGCGCCAGGCACGCCCCTGGCCGCGGCCCCCGTGCCAGACGGCTCGGCACCCCCCACTTCCGCGCAGTGAACGGAAGCTCACTGTTGTCTCGCGCTGCGTGTTTTCTTTGCTCGTCTTCCCCCACTCGGTTTGCAAGCAGTTTAGAGCGAACCAAACCCCTCTGCACTCTGCCTCCTGCAACGGTCACGTGCCGGATCAGTCGTCAAACATGCTGTGCCGGCTGGACTTGGCCACCGACTTGCTGGTGGCCAGCGACTTTGCCGGCCCGCTCTTGGTGGTCTCCAGCGCAGCAGAGGCCAGCGCGTGCCGGGGCAGCGCGGCCACCGTGGCCTTGAGCTCGTCCACCTCCTTGGCCATGCGCATCAGGATCTGCGCGCGTGGTGGTGCAGCACGCGCGGCACTGGGTCATGCGCCGCCTCCACGACGCTCCCGTCTGCGTGCCCGCACGCTCCCCTCCGCTCACCTTTTCCTTGCCGTTCAGCTGCTGCGTGAACTTGTCGTCCGTCGCCGCCACCCGCTGCAGCAGCTCGCCCACAACCTTGTTCACCTGCACCAGCTCCTCCCTGCGTTCAACACGCCAGTCGAGGACGAGACGAGATGAGCCCCGTCGACGCTTTGCTGCTTCGCCCAAACAGCAGGGCGGGCAGGGGCACACATGCACACTCACTTGGACTGCTGCTGGCTCTTGATGAGCATGCCCTCGGCGTGCTTGAGCGCGTCCCACGTGGCAAAGCGGTGCGCGCCCGCCTCGGCACCGCCGCCGCCGCCGAGCAGGTTGGTGGGCGGCGAGAGCGGCGGCGCCGCGTGCGACATGCGGGTCATGAGGGCGCCGCCGCTGCGGCCCGACCTTTCGGGCCCCGAGGCCAGGCCGCCCGAGCCGTCGGCAATGCCCCGCACCGACGAGCGCAGCTCCTCCACCGCCTGCTCCACCGCCGCGGCGCGTGCGCTGAAGAGCGTGTGCAGCTGCGCCAGGTCGCTGGCCTTGGCCAACCTGCCAACACAAGGTGTCACTCGGCACGCGGGGTTGGTGGCCCACAGTCAATGTCAGAGCACGCCTCCTCCCAACCCCTCCCCTGCAGCGGCGCTCACGAGGTGAGGGAGAGGCGCACGTCCGACTCGAGCGACCCGGCGCGCACGGCGCAGCGCTGCAGCTCCTCGGCCAGGGCCGCCAGCACCGGCCCGTACTGGCCCGACGCCACCGACGCCGTAACGCTGGCCGCGTCCTTGCCGCCGTTGGCGCCCTTGAGGGCTGACGTCAACTGCGCGTCGTGCGCACAGGGCAGTCACGGTGCATGATCACGGTGGGCCGGGGCTTGCGACGCCACCCAGTGCGAAGGTCCTCCCCGCCCCCCGTCCCATGTCTCGTGCGCGGCAACAAGAAGACCACGCGCGCACCTGCGGCACGGCCAGCTTGAGCGAGTTGACCTCGCCGCTCAGCTGCACAATGGCGCCCTGCAGCAGCGACATCTGCGAGGCCTGCTGCTGCTGCTGCATCTCGGTCACCAGGCTGCCGCTGCCCCCGCCGCCAGCGCCGCCGCCCACCACGGCCAGCGCCACCTTGGCCTCCAGGCCCACCAGCTTGTTGGCGATCTGCGCAATGGCGCCCTGCTGCAGCCGCAGCTGCTGCACCGTCTGCATCTGCGCCAGCTGCAGCGCCGTCATGGCCGCCGCGCTGTAGCCGGGCGGCAGCGCTGTGGCGGCGGCGCCGGCGCCGGCGGCACCCGCCGCCTCGAGCTGCACGCCCCCGGCCCCGGCAAACACCGCCAGCTTGCGCTGCACGTCGAGCAGCACGTTGGACAGCTGCGTGACGCGCGCCCCCAGCGCCTCCACGTCGCCGCCCTTGGTGCTGGTGCTGCGGCCCACGGCGCCGGGCGCGGTTGCGTCCGCCGCCGCCGCTCCGCCGCGCGGCGTCGTGTCGGCCGCGGGCGTCGCGCCGGCCACCACGGTGGCCTCCAGCGCCGCCAGGCGGCCCAGCAGCGCCTGGAGCTCCTCATGCGCCAGCCCCGCGCCAGCTGGCGAGACATCTGGCATCGACGCCAACGACGGCGGGCCGGAAGGCGCCTGCTGCGGCTGCTGCGGCCCCAGGGCGGCGTTGGCCAGGGCCGCCACGCCCGCCTCCAGGGCCTCAATCTTGCTGGCCGCCTGCACCACCGCCGCCTCCACCAGGTTGAGCTTGTCGGCGGTTCCCTCGGCGGCGCCAGGACTCGCCGACTGAGCCCGCTGCTGCTGCTGTTGCAGGGACGCCTCGAGCGCCGCGGCCCGCTGCTCCAGCGCCGCCGCCTTGCCGCTCGCCTCGGTGCCCAGGCGCAGGGCCTCTGAAGCACTGGCTTGCGCTGCGCTGGCCTGCGCGCCCACGGCCGCCGCCGCGGCGTCGGCCGCGCGCACCGCCTCGCCCAGCTGCGCCATCAGGCCCTCCACGCCGCCCAGGCGCTCCAGCAGCGCCTGCTGCGCTTGGCTGGCGTCCGCAGAGGACGCCGCCGCCGCCGCCGCGCTCTCCTGCTGCCTGGTCTCCAGGGCAGCAAGCCTCTGCTCGAGTTTCTGCTCCGCCTCGGCCACCTGGTGCGCCAGGGAAGCCGCCGTAGCGTCGGCCGCCTGCTTGCCGGTTCGCTCAGCCTCGGCCAGCTTGTCCTCCAGCGCGCGCACCGCCTCGTGCAGCTGCTTGGCCGAGGACTCCCACCGACGGGACGCCTCGGTCACGGCCGCCTGCGCCACTGCTGCCGCCGCCGCCGCGCTCTTGTCCGCCTGCGGGGAGGGCGGGGGAGCCGCCGAGGAGGCAGCCGCCGCCGCCGCCACCTTGCCCTCCACCTCCTTGGTGCGCGCCTCCAGGCCGCTCACCGCCTGCTGCAGCGCCGCCGCCTCCTGCGCCGCGGCCTCCTTGGACTGCGACGCGGCGGCGGCGGCCTCAGTGGCCGCCGCCTGCGCCTGCCCGACGCGCGCGTCCAGCACGGCCACCTCCTTGCTGACACCCTCCAGCGCCGCCGCCGCCGCGCCGGCGCTGCCCACCTGGCCCGTGAGGGCACCCAGGGTCTTCTCCAGCTCCGCCAGGCGCGAGTCGAGCCGCTGCTGCGCCTCGTCGGCCTTGCCGCTGCCCATGTGGGCCTCTGAGGGCGAGGGGGCGGGCGGCTGGGTGCTGTTGCGCCTGAGCTCCTCCAGCGCCGCGCTCAGGTCGGCCAGCTTGCTGTGCACCTCGGCCAGCGACGCGTCGGGGGCAGCAGGTGCGGGGGCAGCGACCGCAGCCTCCGGGGTGGTGGCGGGGGCGGCGGAAGCGGCAGGGGCGGCCAGCACCTGGGCGATCTGGGCGCGCAGCTCCTCCACCTGCGTGGTCAGGGCGCCCTGGCTGGCCGCCAGCTCAGCCAGTTGCGCCTGCTGGCCAGGCGCTGGCTGGGCGGGGGCAGCAGCGGCCGCGGCAGCCTGAGCCTGCGCCTGCTGCAGCTCGGCGAGCTTGGCCGTGGCCTGGTCCACGCGCTGGCCCAGCTTGGCCTCGACTGCCGCCACAGCCTCGCGCAGCTCCGTCAGCTGAGCAGGGGTGACGCCGTCGGCGGGGGCGGCCCTGGTGCTCGGCGCGGGCGGCTCGGCCTGGCGTGCCTTGGCCTGCGCACAACGCACAGCAGGCACAACGTTTGTCGTAGAAGCGGCGCGGATGAGCAACGCGTCCTCCGTAGCACCACACCCTCCCCTCCCCACCAAACAGGCGGACGCGCACCTCTTGCAGCTCGGCCTTGAGCCGCTCGGCCTGGGCCTGCTGCTCGGCCAGCGCGGCCGCCAGCTGGTCCAGCTTGCTGCCCAGCGCCTGGTGCGCCGCCTGCAGCCCGTCCACGGCGGCGCCGAGGGGCGCCGTGGCCGAGGCCGTCTGCTGCGCCGCCGCCAGGCCCAGCTCGCGCGCCAGGTGCTCGGCCACGCCGTTGACGGACGCCTCCACGTGAGCCGCCACCTCAGCAGACACCCCGCTAGCAGCCGCTGGCTGCTGGGAGGCTGCTGCCGCTGCTGCTGCTGCGGCGGCTGTGGCTGCGGCGGTGGCCTTGTCCGAGGCCTCTTGCGCGGCGGCCAGCGCCGCCTGCACCTTGCCGTCCAGTGAGGCGGTCAGCTGGGCGACCTGCGCCTGGATGGACTGCTGCGCCTGCACCACCTCGTGGCGGATGTGCTCCCACAGGCCGTCCACGTGCGCCCTGAGCTCGCCCAGCTGCTGGCCCGCCTCGCCGGTGCGCGCCTCCACCGCCGCCACGCGCGCCTCCAGGGAGGACGCCTTGGTGCTGACCAGGCGCTCGGCCTGCTCCCACTTTTGCGTGCGCACCACCAGGTCGGCGCGCGCCTCGTCCAGCTCGCACTTGTGCACCTGCTCACGCGACTCGAGGTCCTGCACGCGATAGGGGGAGGAGTGACGCGATCCAGGGTGCACCAACGCACCTCAACTCGAGCGACGGGACACCATCAAGCAGTCCCCTGCCTACCAACCCACCTGCAGGCGCTGCAGCACTTGCGCCGCCCAGGCCGGCGGCTTGTTGCTGTCCGAGGCGCCGGGGGCGCCGTCGGCCCACCCAGCCGCTCCGCCCCGGAAGCGCCACACCTCGGTCGCCACGCCGGCCGCCCGGCTCTGGCCCTCGGTGCGCGGGCGCGAGGGGAGAGAGGGCGAGACGTCGCGCGCCCGGCCCTGCCCCACGGGAGGCAGCACCGTCTCCGCCCCCGCCCCCTCTGGCACCTCTGGACCAGCGCTGGCCTCGGCGGACAGCGCCCCCCCAGCCGCGCCCCCTGGCCGCGCCTCGGGCCAGGCCTCCGGCAGCGCCTTGCCGCTCGCGTCGCCTGCGCTGCGCAGGGCGCCGCGGGGCGGCAGCTGGCCGTGGCTGTGGCGCAGCGAGGCGGCGGACGCCTGCTGGCCCAGGGGCGGCGAGGCGTCGCGCCCCTTGCCCTGCCCCGCCTGCCCTCCCGCAGCGCGCGCAGCGTCCTCCAGGATGGCGCGCTCCAGCACCGACAGGCGGCCAGGCAGGTGCGCAGGCGGGGCGGGCAGGCGGCCCGAGGCCGGCGGCACAAGCGCGCCCGCCTGCGCGGGAGGAGCGCCGGGCGGCGCCTGCCGTGCCGCGACCACCGTGCCACTGTCCACGCTGGTCCTCAGGCGCGGCAGCCCACCTCCGCTCCCCGCCGCTCCGGTGCGCTCGCGGCTGGCGGGCACGCTGCGTCGCGCCAGATGCCCGGGGCCGGGCGCCGCCAGCACGGCGCCGGCGTCAGCGTGCTGGGCCAGCTGCGGCTGCAGGTGCAGGGCGTGCGCCGTGATTTGCGCAAAGAGGTCCCTCCCCGCCGCGTCGCTGAGCGCCGCCAGCGCCCTGAGCCACTGCGGGTAGCCGAGCCGCCGGCTGGTGGTGGTGGTGGTGGTGGTGCCTGCGCCACCTCCGCCTTGCTGCTGCTTGCACTTGGCAAACACCACGTCCACCATGGCAAAGGTGAGCGGCGCGTGGTGCGCTGACTGCTGGTGCTGCGGTGACGCCGGCCCGCTCGCCGTGGCGCCGGGGCCCTCCGCTGGTCCCTGGTGGCCCGTGGTGGCGGCGGCAGGAGGGGGTGCGCTGAGCAGCTCGAGGTCCTGGCACAGCCGCACCAGCTGCTGGGCGTTCATGCGCTGCTCCCCCTGGCCCTCCTGCGCCGTGCCCCACCGCGCAGTTCAAGCGTGGCTCAGCATCAAGTGCCCGGCTTGCTCTGAGGCCACCATCGAGGAGCGCACCGCGCCGCCGCCGTACCTGAGCCATGAGCAGGCGGGAGGTGCCTACGGCGTAGCGGCAGTAGGCCGAGAAGACGGCGCGCAGCGCTGGGCTGGTGAGAGCGCCCGCCGGGGGCTCGCTGATGGCTGACAAGGCACGGATGCGCTCGCCACGTGCGGCCTTGGCCTGCGGGCACAAGACGTCCAACAGGCACAGGACGTGTCAGTCTCGAGTGCGTGGCAAGCAGCTCGCTGCAGCACCACACCCCAGACTCACCTGGTAGAGGCCGATGCGCTCGTACATGGACAAAAAGTCCTGCAGCGAGTACTTGGCCTCCCGGCTGGTGGCCGGGTCCTGGCCCAGCACCTGCGCTGGAGGAAAGCCAGGCGCAGGCGTGGACATCCCGCAACACACCAGCATGCACCGATGCAGCGCCCGTGCCCCACCGCACGCCACGCCACCGCCGCCGCGCCAGTCCCCCGGGCGCACGCGCGCACCTGGTTGAGGCCCTTTTCGCCGAGGCCGTGCACCACGCTGAGCTCAGACAGCGCCTGGACCATTTGCGTGCGGGTGAGCCACCCGCGGCCCATGAGGTCGTACGCCCTGAAGAGGGCAGCCGCGCGCTCCGGCGCCAGCCCCCCACCGAGCGGGTGCTGCCCGCCCGCCAGCGCCCCGCCCCCGACAAAGGTCGAGTAGTACGAGCTCTCCTCCCCCACCACCGTCGGGCCGCCAACGCTGCCCTCTGCAGCGGGCGCCGGGCCGTCATGCTGCTGCCAGTGGGGCGGCAGGAGGACAGGGTGGCCCGCCGCTGGCGGTGGCGTCCCTGCTAGCTCTGGTGGCATGCCTCGCTGCTGCTGTCACCGCTGGGGTGCCGCTGCCAATGGACCGCAGGACTCTGCTTGCGCCGTGGTGCTTGCGCACGTGCTCCCCCCGTGGGTGGGCTCGCGTGGGAGCGCCGTGAAGGCCGCTGCGCGCTGTGGAGGCGTCCTGCACGCGTACGAGCATGCACTTCTTTGCGACGGCTTGAGAGCCGCAAAGATGACGCTCTCTTCCTGCTTCTCGGGATGCCAGGGCACCGCGCCACACGCTGCTCGGCAAGCCGCCTGCGAGCGCGCCAGCAGCGGCCTCATCCCGTGCGACCTGCAGTGTTGAAGCGCGCCTCACCTGCCGCCGTTCGTGGGGCCCCTTCGAGCTGCGACTCGATGCCGTACCGGTCTTCGGAGGAAAGAGCGTGAGATCGGCTGCTCACACTAAAGTCCTTATTGGCGACTCTGAGCCGCTGCTGAAGCCACGGGTTGCTTCTCGCAGGCGAGGGACGCAGCACGACTTTTTGCAGAACTTGACCAAGGAGACAGCTCTCGCCAGGCAGGAGCTGCTCAGGCAAGCCCAGACAGCAAGGGAGGGAGAACCCAGGAAGACTTTAAGCTCGCTGCGGGGCAAAGCGGTGCGAGGTGGGCACAGAGAGGCACGACATGCACGGCGGCGACGACGGGCGGAAATTCACTGGCCATCCCGGAGAAGAACCTCTGGGGGCCTCCTAGACCGCTCTCTCCCTCTCTCTCTCTTTTCCATGGCAGTCGGAGAGCAGCGCAGGGAGAAGTGCACAAGGGTCAAGTCCTCCTTCAATCTCAAGGTGGGCCTTCACTCATCTCGATCCGCGGTGCGCACACGCGCGTCCGTGTCAGGCCCGGTGCGTGAAGGCGGAGAAGCTCTTGGCGCTGGGCGGCACGGCGGCCCCCAGGCCCCCAGGCACGGCGTGGGCAGAGGAAAAGTACTGGTGCTGCAGGGCCGCCGCGGTGGGCGAAAGGGCCTTGCCGCCGTCGTCGCCGTCGTGGGCCATCGGCGCGCCGGGCAGGAGCATGCCGCCTGCTGGGGCGGCGCTGCCACCCACGGCGTGGTGGCTGGACGCCTGCACGGGCAGCTGCCTGACGGAGGCGCTCCTGCGCAGCGTGCGGATCCACCTGTGGTTGATCATGTCCATGATGGTGGGGCGGTGCTGCGGGTCCTTCTCCAGGGCGCGCGTGATGAAGTCCTGCGATGCGCACACGTGCAGGCGGCGAGCAGCGCCGTTTGTGAGAGAGAGAGAGAGTGGGTGGGCGTGCGAGTGCAGCAGGGCTGCGGGCAGGGGCGGGCCTCACCTGGCACAGGGAAGACATCTTGCTGGGGAACCTGCGACCAACAAGGTCAACCGCGTGCACACAAGGTCAGTCAGCCATGCTTCCCTGGGAGCTGTGCCATGTGGACCCACAGCAAAGGAGGGAGGCCGGCGCGCGCACTTTGGCGTCTCGAGGCGGATCTTGTCCTCCACCTGGTTGCGCTGGTTGTCGCTGAAGGGCGGCATGCCCACCAGCAGCTCGTACGTCAGCACGCCCGCCGCCCACTGCAAAAGCGCACCCACGCACGCGCAAGGGGCTTGGTCCCTGGCTGCACTAGGTGCGCGTGAACGTGGGGTGTGGGCGGCGCGGCGGCAGCACACAGCCACAGCAGCCCACACGCACCGTGTCGACGTGGAACGAGTAGACGAGCTTGAGGTTGTCCTTGTTCTCGTCGGGCTTGTTCTTGTAGGGGCAGCTGAGCACCTCTGGCGCCATGTACTCGAGCGTGCCAGCGCGCGTCACGGCGCGCTCGTCGTTCATGTTGATGGCCAGGCCAAAGTCGCACAGCTTGAGGCACATGTCCCCGGTGAACAAAATGTTCTCGGGCTTGATGTCCCTGCACGGCGGCACAGCGGGGCATTGGCTCGCCGTGTCAGCCACTGCACGCGTGCACCTGGCGGCCACACACGCCGAGAGCCCCCTGCGTGCCCTCAACTCACCTGTGCGCGATGCCGTTGCTGTGCAGGTAGTTGATGACGGTGAGGAACGGGTAGAGCACCATCTCGACGGCCACGCGCTCAGACAGGCGCCCGCCGTACCTGCAGCGTGCGCGGGCCACGCCAAGAGAGGCAAAGCATCTTGTGAATCACGTACGCTGTGCCGTGCCATGCGCGCACGCGCCGAACCCTGCTGTCGCTGCTGTTGACGCCCCAGGCGCCAGGGCTGGCGCGCTCACTTTTGCAGCAGGTTGAAGAGGTCGCCCGACTCGGCGTACTCCTGCACCAGCACCACCTGGTCGG